>Ga0180007_10006090_pt1 | contig 11900 bp, 7 predicted proteins | sample MM_PC_MetaG_FD_121122 | JGI IMG/M metagenome (GOLD analysis project Ga0180007, IMG submission 121122) | Groundwater microbial communities from the Aspo Hard Rock Laboratory (HRL) deep subsurface site, Sweden - MM_PC_MetaG | ecosystem: Environmental > Aquatic > Deep subsurface > Groundwater...
AAGGCCTTTTATGCCGACAAAATCCAGTACAAATTTGAGCATCAAACCGCTGAGAATGTAGCCAAAACTGCCAGAGGCATAGATGATTGGTGTATAACGGCGAGATTCGGCGACCGAGAAAAAATGGTTGAGCATTGCCGAAAACGCCTGCGTTGAAACCAGATCTATCAACATCGCCAGAATTAAAAAGCATAGCAGTAACGGCAAAGTGCTGACCGGAAAAACAAATGCCGCCGCAAATGACAACACAGCCGCTGGCCAGTTCGCCATAGAAAGCAGCCAATGCCCTTCGTAGCCTGCTATTCTAGACATAAACTGGAACTGAAATGCAATAAATACTACATTTACCAGGAGATATACCCATGGCAAAGAGCTGGCACCGACATTTTCCAGAAAGGTTGAAAGCACCGAAAGATACAAAAGATTGTTAGAGGCCTTGAGCAGCATGAAAAAACCGGCAACAAGATGCGGAAGATTGTCTCGACTGACAACAGCTTTCTCCGACGCAAAGGTAGTATCCTGAGCCATTCTCAATCGGCTCCAGGCGAAGGCTTATCCGTGGTATCACCCTGCACCTGCTCCCACTCGCGACACCAGATGTCATCCATCAGGCGATGTTTTTCGAGAGAATTGAGCATTTCGTTGAATGCCTGTGATGCCTCGGCAAGCTCATCATTGCCTCTGACTTCGACTCGATGACTGACTACACCGCTGGCTACGTTGCGAATGGCATCGACCAGAACGCTTATGCCTTCAGCCAGCGAACGTGACATGAAAAAGCCAGCTGCAACTGCTATAACAAAAGCAACTACCAGCATCAGAGCAAGATCAAGCAACAGCTGATTGAGAAATGCAAGCACAAGATGGCGCGGCCTCGCTACCAGCAGCAGCCCCTCAGAGCCGGGTACTGGTGCGATGGTGCCAAGATAGGTGACTCCAGACAAATCCAGCAAAATGCTTTCGATTTTGCTGCGCGAGGATGGCTCAACGTTGATACCATGCAATCCCTCGGGGAGACGCCCTTGTGAAGATAGCATATTGCCGTGGCGGTCGAGCAGCAGCAATATGTCGCTTTCAGCAATCGGAAATCCACAGACAATCTCATGAATATCTGGCGAAGAAATACTGATTGCGCAACTTATAACACCAACCACCTCTTCAGGGTTAACGAAGTCGCTGATTGGCACCATCAGAAACAGCATTTTCTCATGGAATTCAGCAGCATCATTGGCGAAAAGCGCGGACTGGCGAGTCGCTACCACTCTTTTAAAGCTCTCACCATAGCCAGGGTTTCCGGCAAAATCTATAGTACCAGAAGCCGGCTGCTGACCAATTTCGCGATTATTACGAACAGCGGTGAGCATGATTGCGCCATTTCGGTCGTAGATGTTACAACCAAAATAAATTTTCTGCTGATCGAGAAAGTCGTGAATAATCCGAAACTGGCGCTCATAGCGCATCGACTGGATATCAGGCATAGCCACCATCGACTCAATCTGGCGACGATAATTCTGAAACAGCGAGTCAAATCCATGCAACAACGTCATCATGGTGCTTTTCTGTGCAATAATTGTTTGACGCACAAGATCAAGCCGAACTTTGACGGCTACCGTACCACCGAGCAAAAATAACGGTAAAACAGCAGCAACAATAGCAGTAAGAACAATGCGGTTACCGACTCTGCGATGCCAGGCAATTTTGCCTGATTTTTCCTCTTGTATTGCCATATTTCCTCAACAAAAACAACAAGCTGCCGTCATTATACATAAAAATCCGCGACACAAACAAACATTACTCGTAACATCTCAATAATTTGCGATAAGCTTCGTATTTCGTGCTCGTGCTCGTAATCGTGCTCGTAATCATAATCGACATTTGAGTTCGATTACGAGAACACCCGGCCGCAATCCCGGTGTCACTGCGAGATAGGAGGCCGTAGAGCATGCTTGCATCCATTAGAGCAAGTAATAAAAAAATGCTAAGACTTCTGCGTGAAGTTGCCGATAATTATTGGAGATAGCGATAAAAACACGCATTTTTCAGGAGGCCGGGCATGAAGCTAAATCAACAGGAAGCCTATTTCATACTTTCCAATCTAGACACTTTCGTCAACCGTTTTGAATCTACAACTCGCAAAAAGGTCACCCCAGGTGCTCTGCAGATAATTCATGAATTACTGACCGAAGCATCGTTTCCTGGCGGCATTGACACGCAAAACCTGCACTGACATTGAGTGTCACGCAGACACAAACACTTAAGTTTACTATAAGCTAAAAATAACACGCCCCGCAGACGGTTGATACCGCTGCGGGGCGTGTTCAACTTAACCGGATAATTATCTTTTGCTAACAGGCACAGAGCTCACAATCACTGACTGTGGACCTGACATAAGTATCGCTCCACTAGTATTGTGGGTGGCTTTCAGCGTGAAGTGCATGATTACTCCTGATTGGTAGCCATAAACAGAAACCATAGCAATACCCGTTCCTGACTCCTCATAAACAGTAATGTAGCTTGCTACTTCAGCAGGCTCAACATCGAGCACTTCGAAAGTATAGTTAGCTTTCGGAACCGATGTGCCTTCAAGCATAATGTAAGATTCCAGAGCAGTAAGAAAGCCAACGCTACTCAGCGGCGGCGAGAACGTTATCCCCCCGCGGGGCCTACGCCACTGTCGACGATGTTGAAGACGAATTGTTTACTACTGTTTCTACCGTATTTATCAACGATTTCGATTGAAAAATAATATTGCCCAAGTGGCACGTCTTCTCCGATATACCCTGACAGGTAGCCCGCATCTGTCATCGACAGGCCACTCATCAAGGAAGCTGATGAATAGGACCGATAAAGGAATGGGGCAGAACCGCCAGTATGATTGAACTGCACAGGAGTAATTGTCTGCGTGTAATAGTATGAACCAAGATTCGCACTGTTGGTAATAACCGGGTCATTGCGTTCGTTGAGAGAGCCGTCAGCGTTGAATCTGGTCAACAGGCGGTCTCTTTCGATGGGCGTGGTGGCCTCAAAGGTATCATAGTCGTCGTAAGCTACTTCGCCGAAGTTGGGAACGAGGTATTCAGACCATTTACCACCACTGCCGTAACTATCATCGATAGTAGTAATAGTGGTGAGTTGCACTGCAGTATAAGCTCCAAGCGGTGTCGCAAAGTTTGCAATCGGATAGCCTATATCAATAGTGATTGTGGCATTGAAAACAGTACCATCGATTTCCCACGGGAAGCTGATGGTTCTTTTTGTGCCATAGGCATGCGTAGGCTCAAAAAGCTTTATCGGGTAACCGTTGTTGAAAATCTCCGCACCATTGCTATCATACATTTTCATGTAATAGGCGCCCTGCGAATCGAAACCGTAATATACGGAACCACCGCTGTCTAAGAGAGGATCAGACTGCGCGCGCAGGCTAATTCTACTGCTTCGAATACTGTTTTGAACACTTCTCAGGATATCGCTGTGCAGGCTTCTTCGGCTTGAACCAGGGATGAATCCCTCATAATCCGGGTCGGCCGGCTCAGTGAAATACTCAAAGAATTCGTGAAACGTTATGTCGCCGTCAACAGATCCAGGTCCATACCAGCTGATCACACGAGTTGTCGAAGCATTGCCAGCGGAGTCCTCTAAGGACATGATTTTGGTAATACCAGTCTGGATCGGGTTGTAGGTCGCAATAACAAATTCAGAAGGCGCGATTACGCCACCTTCAGAGCTTGGCGGATCGGTTATTTCAATATCATCGATCATCCATCGGCCCTGGTCACGAACCATCGAGAAGGTCAGCCAGAGATATTCACCACTGGAAAGCAGATAAGAAGCCTTTACAAACGCAACATCCTCGGAAGGCTGGGTGATGTGCTCCGGGTGGACGTAAAAAATATGCTCTACATTGTCGCTGGGGTCGAGAAGATCGGCACCAAAATCCATAATTTTCAGAGAAGATTCAGAAGAGCCACTCAACAAAGACTTCATTTTTGTCTGATCGTTAGTGCGAGCAGCCGCCATGAAGTCATTAAGCGTATTGGTTATGCCAACGACGTCTTTTTCGACCGGAACCGAAGAACCGCCACCGCCACCACATCCGGTCACAATAAGCGCTATTGCCATTACCAGAAGAACTGATAAAATTCTCATTTTTTTCATTACTTATTTCCCTCTTATTTATCCTGTAAAGCCGGCTCAGAAAGTGTATTCGAGACCACCATAGAATTCGGTCATGGTCATTGGTCTGGCGAAATCCCACAGCAATTCCTGAGAGACGGAATCGAACGAGCGATAATATGATTTTTCCCATGATGCTCTAAGACGGAGCTTCAGGTCGCTGCTGATAATGTAATTGTACTGAAGTTGAGTAATTGGCTGGGATTCTGATTCCCAAGCTGTAGCTACACTGTTGCCATTGCAGAACGAAAATTTACGCCAGCTCTGATCGATTTTCCAATCGTATGATCCAACCTTGGCGTATGAAAAATACAAACCACTCAGGATGTATTTATAATCGCGATAAAACATCTGATCATAGAAACGGTTGAGATATTCATTGTTCCAGGTCAGATTGATATCGTTCTTAAGGCGCCAGCTCAACTTGGCATTGAAAAGGTTTTCTCTGAAGTCCATGACTTCACCAATTACTGAGGTGCGCAAATGGTAAGTATCATCAATACGCACCTTAAAATCTTTGCTATAGTTCTTCTGCCACATTCCATGCAGCTCATGATTCTTGTGAGCTCGAATCTTTGTGTTTTCGTCGTTGTAAACATACCGATAGTCAGCCTGTGCGCGAGTATCCTTGTCGATTTTGAAACGAGCGGCGCCAAACAGATTGACCTCAGAATAACCGCGCGGCTCGTCTGAACCATAGTTGCGCTTCTGATGCTGGCCTTCGAAAGTGTAAGACAGACTATCGTGCACCGGCAATTCGTAATTGGCACGGAAGTAGTTGTCATAATAGGTGGAGCGATAAAGATTAACCGCTTCCTGATCATAATTGCGACGATCGTAGGTATTCGAAAGACTCAGCTCTGCTTTATTGCCAGAGTAACTGCGGTTATACTCGGTATAAAGATTGAAGTTATTGTAATCAAGATCATTGACATTACGGTATGTTCGCCAGTTGCCTTTGAGTTCAGCAAATACAGTACCAAATTCCTTAAACCAGGTTTCCTGATCGCCAAGATTGACCTGATGGAAATCTGAACGTGAATATTGAGGATAAACACGGGTCTGATAACCGAGATTGGCTAGTCTTTCGCGCTTATCCCAGCGCTCGTTGAAGAATACTTCTGTCAGATTGTTGCGATAATCCTTGACTCCATTATCGGGATACCAGGTATGCTGGAGCGTGTTCTTCAAAGTCCAGGCTCGATCCTGATTTACCTTGTAAAGATATGAGAGAGTCAGATAATTTTCATGAACCGGCTCATTTCTTTCGCGCTTCAGAAAGCGCTCTTCAACCGACAACTGACGCTTCTCGTCGAACTTGAAAGAAAGAGAAAGGCGCGCCTGACTAAGATTATTTGGCAGTGCGCTTTCTCCTGTGGTGATGTTCGTCGTAGTATCTGTGTTAGCGCGATAAACTTCGTTGCGGTTTCTAAAGTCAAGCTTAAGAACGCCACTGACATCAACTCTTTTTTCCTCTTCGCGAACAGCTGGAGCCGCAGGGGCGGTTACTGGAGTCGCAGGAGCGGCCGCTGCCGGCGCTACGGTTTCGACGTCCTTAACCGCGGGTTCGCTCACAGCCGGAAGTTCCTTTTGCTTATCAGACTGCTTCTGGTCGCGATATTGAAACTTCTGAAGATAAGTATCGCGAATTTCTCTGTACATATCATCAATACGCGAAAAGCCGTCAAAAAGCTGGGCACGATCAGCCGGATAATCAGCTGAAACGCTGGTGAAAAGATCTTCCATCAGCTCATAGCGACGCTGAATGCGGTTGAGAATTTCTTCGGCCTCATCCCTGATTTCGATGCCGCGCTTGCTGTCAGCTTCGATAGCAAGGTTTTCCATACGGCGGTCTAACTCTTCAAGTCGGCGCTGAGAATTGGCAAAGTCCGGTTCATAGCGACGAAAAGCGTCGAGAGCGCGCGCGCTCGCCGCCGAAAGGGCAAACAACGGGCTGCCCAGAACTGTTATCGCGAGTACAACTATTGCAATAGTGTATTTTTTCATAATTTATTCCTCCGGGTAGCCTTATCTGCCATCAATCAGTTCGTTAAGCTGATTTTCGAGATCCTGAATATTCGACTGTAGTTCTTCAGCAACGACACCTAGCTGCTGAAAACGGTCGCTGACATTCATCCACATGGATTCCATCTCTTCCTGTTCGCTGGTTCGGTAAGCAGAGCCAGCGGAAGCACGCATGGTTGAATCATATAGGCGCTGAGCATTCACATAGAGTCTTCTTACCCTGGCAAAACTGCTCATAATCTTAACGGAAGCGATCAGTCGCTGTTCTCCTGCATTAATCGAAGCCCTTGAAGCGCCTGCCGAAAGCGAATCAGAAATACTGTTGTATGAAGAAATTTCTGTCTGCAGCGCTACCAGCTGGTCAGAGAGAACATCGTCAATCTGTTGCATTTCTGTAATTGTTGAGGCATCCACTTCAACCACAGTAAGTGATTTAAGCATGGTTGCAATCGCAGCCTGTTGACTGGCAATAGATTTAAGCACGGCCTGTGCTTCGACATTGGTCGGATCTTCGGCCAGAATATTCGCCACACGCTGGGAAAGTTCGGCAAGAGCTGTCAGAGCCTGACCACAGATCTGGGCAGCCTCAACAAACCATTCTTGCGACTGTCCGGCTGGATTGGCTGACAACACTGCGCGTATTGAATCAATTTCGCTGGTAGACTGAGCCAGTTCGGTGCGAAGCACTTCGAGTTCAGCCTGAAACTCTTCGCTGAGCGCTGACAACTTGAACTGGTAGCGCATTATTTTGTTGATCTCAGCCAGGAACTGCTGCTCTTTCGCCGAGATATCAGCGACATTCTTCATTAGTCCGCTAAGCCTGACTTTATCCGCAGCTGTTAGATCCGGAGTTACCATAGCTGCCTCTATTTTACGCCGAATGCTGGCAAGAATAAGAGCGTCTTCAAGCAAAACGCCGACAAAGCGCTCAGCATCCTTTTTAAGAGAGGAAGCTTCAGCCGCTTCAACTTTTTCCATAGCTATCAGCTTGGTGAAAACTTCATTGATCTTGCCAAACTCAGCAGATGAAGAATCGAGAATACCTTTCAGTATATCTGGAACTTCATTTAATTCGATAGATTCACCAAGTTTGGAAATCTCTTTTTCCCAGACCTTCTCCACAGCCTTGATGTCAATCTTCACTTTCTCTGACTTTCCGCCCTTTTTAATGACAAGTTCTTCACCTTCATTAACTTCAACTGTTTCTCGGGACTCTTTAATCAGAACGCTTGCCATACCACGCAATACCTGCACTCGATCTTCACTTGAGTTTGAGGAACAGGTTATATTGGTACCCTTTATGCCGGCGACGGCCTGGCTCATTTCAACTTCCATAGAGCCGTCGGCAACCATTTTTTTGAGGTTAACCCAGACATTACCGGCAACCAGGCCGATTTTGCTTTGGCGCTCGTTGGCAATATCAAGTACGATGGTTGTATCTTCCTTCATGACAAAGGTCGACATGTCAGAAAAGCTCAGAATAGCACCGGATCTTGGCAAAGTGCGAATGCGGTCGTTGTGCTTCAAAGGAGTCTTGAGCTCCGCAAAGATATAGGCATCATCGTCTTCATCGTTGGGCCGCACGTTAACTTCGCCGTGCAGATCGCCGAATCTGACAATAGCATTGCCGCTCTGGGCAAAACCAGGGGAAAGAGAAAGGATAAAGGCGAGTAAAAGCAACAATAAACCAATCCGCTTCATATTGAAAAAACTCCTCATAAAAACTATCTATCTATGGCTGAAAGGTACAATCCTAAACACTAAGTTGGTAACATGACACAACCTGTCAGGTCAATAAATTTTGAGTGGTGTCAAGAACCTACGCAAATAAAACATGGAGAAACTTGGTGCAGATGAGCTTCTTATATGTGAGAAACAGATCGCGGAAAGCACTACCCAAATCAGAGCTGATTGGAGCAGCATCGGCAACACCGGAGACAATAATTTCGATAGTGATCTGCTGTTTACCAGACCCAATCGAGTCGATGGTTGCGGCAAGAGGCAATTTTTTCTGATCAGCGGAAAGGTCAGGATCAAATTGTTTGGCAGCAATACTGCCGATCCTTACTAACGCTTTAAATCTTCTTGCTGATGCAGCCCTTATTTCGGAAGCGGTTGCACCTCATGAACTTCTTTTCTTATAACACCAGCGTTCTCTTAATGACAATGCCAACCCTTCGTCTCAACCGATGCCAGTATGCTCAAAACATACCAGTCTGAAAGGACTCATTCCGATCTCAAGATATTTTTTTGAACTGCCAAACCTATGTCGGCCAAGTTTTGCAAGGGACACCTTAAGAACCTACCGCCATTAGCTTAAGCTCCAAAATCCCGCTTTTGTCATCGGCAGGTTGCGCTCCTGTCCTGTGGCGCAACTGCATCGCCACAGGAGGTGGCTTATACTCGACCGCCGCAGGATGGAGGCGGTCGTGTGAAAGGCAATCCAGGGCCAAAACCGAAGTGAGAAATCTAGTGTCTATGAGATCTCTCACCCTGTGAGCACTGCGGGACACGTGCTCAAACTGGCAAAGGCCAAAAGAGCACCTAACCCTCGTTCGAGATGACAAACTTTCCTTAAGTTAACAGCGGCGGCCGAGTAAATCAGGCGTGCTATTTAATGGTTTTGCTGATCGAGCCGGTATTGCCGGCGTAATCGCGCACCTGCAGAGTTACTTTGTGGTTGCCGCCCGCTGGTCTGACCACGTAAATCTCAGACTTATCGGGGTCAGAATAGACTTCAGCCTTTTTACCAGCAACCGTGGCGCTGGCGCTAAGGTAATCAACGCCCTCACCAAGGTCAGAAACCTTGAACGCGTAAATCGGGCCGAGATGGTAATCACTGGTTTTTCGCGAATAGCTCATAACCGGTGCAACCAAGTCTTCGAGAATGACAAAACTGCCACCAGCGCGGGTAGTAAAGGTTAGAACGCTCTCCTCAAGCTTCTCGCCATTATGCGAATACCTACCAGCACCGGCAACATTGTAAATACCAAGCTTCTGCAAATTGCCGGTGTATTTTTCAGGACTGATGCTGACGGTAACTTCTTCGTCGAAAACCTTGTCGTCGGGGGTGAACGTCCAGATCGCGCTGAACGGCTTGAGATGACCGCGCTTCTGATTACCGCCAGACGCTGGCTTCTGATTGGTCTTTGTCAGACTGCAGAACATCGGGAAATGCAGAGAATTTCGCGCGAAAACAGCCCGGGCTCCAGCTTCCATCGCCAGAGCTGCACCATCAGGACTTATCAGAATGGCTTCAGGTAATATCCGACTTTCGCCAAACCAGGCACCATTTTGCCAACGTTTTTCTTTTGGAAAGGCAATCTCGATGCGAGTAGCACTCAACAGAGCTTTCATCGAAGCGGTTGCGCCGCTGCTGTCACGGCAGACCACCAGGCCAGCGCGTTCAACAACTGGTTTCGGCGCCTTTCCCCTGGTGCCAATGGCAACCATTGTGTAATCAGTCTGTTCAGTCTGATTAAAGTTGAAACCGGCCAGATCTTCGGCGCCGATTTCGCCGCTGAATTCAATCGACTGATTGCTTATCGCGCCGGTAGCAGAAATCTGATTGCCGCCATAATCTTCGGCATCGACAACAAATTCAGTGCGAGCCGGGCCAGTCGCGCCCAGATCAAGCACACCACTCCATGCCGGGTACCCTGCGGCAAAATACAGGCTGTCGAAGGGCCATTTGAAAAGAGTATAAACATAGCCGGTGCCCTTCTCATTTGATTTAAAATAGTCATACACCCATGTTGCCTGACGACTTTGATCATAGCTGTAGCGGTGAAAAATTCTTTCAAGCAACTGGCTGCCATTTACCCTGAGACTGACTTTTTCCACACCATAGCGATTGCCAGCGCCGTTGGTATCAGAAATTCCAGCCTGCAGACCAATTTTGCCAGACACCCGAGGCACTTCAACAAGGCTATAAGCCGGACCAGACTTCTTTGTCAGATGATAGCGCCTGGGTAGAAAGCTGCCATCGATAACGCAGGCATATGACAGCGGCTCTACATAGAAATAATGAAATTCGGGAATGATTTTATCACTGGGGCGGTAGCCAAAAAGAGCCGGAGCCAGTGGTTCGTCAGCAAAATTTCTGAGTTCGAAATGCAGATGTGACGGTCCGCTGCCGGCTTCGCCAGAAAGTGCCACCACCTGCCCCTTCTTAACGGGAAATCTGTCAGCGCCAAAAAAGTCGTTAATGCCATGTCTGCTGCCCATCTTTTGCAGTTTGGCGTCAATGTATTGCTTGAGCGGGCCCTGAAAATCCTGAAGATGACCATAGACAACTCTTGCGTTAAGGCTCGGGTGATCTATGTAGAGTGCATAACCATAGCCGCGAAACTGCACTCCAGCACGGGAGATAAAGCCGTCGGCAATCGCCACAACAGGAAAACCGTTCTGGTGCTTGGTCCGCAAATCAATGCCGGCGTGCAGTCGCATACCCCGGAATTCTGCAAAGCTTGAGCTTTGTGAGATGTCTATTTTAAGAGGCCAGACCACCGGCTCGGCAGCTGACGCGGTGCAGACTGAGAACACCAGCAACAGATAGCAGACAAATTTCACAATAAGCTCCTTGCTAAGCTGAATCCTGACATTGTTTTGATTAGTCGTCAGAGTGAACAGAATACCCTCAGTAAATTCAAAAAGCAAACCTCATTGTCGGATTCTGGGTTCGGGTTATGTTCTGGGGACACCTTACTTTGTTCTGGGGACACCTTCTTAATTCTTCGAATTAAGTAAGGTGTCCCCAGAACCCAGAACCCACAGAACCCCAGAACCAAGGTGCCCCCAGAACCCAGAACCCAGAACCGAATTATCCCCAAAACCAAAAAAGGACAAAAAAACAAAAATTTATTAATAGCTAAGGGTTCGGAAAAATTATGACGATATAGATAATGGGAAAATATTAAATATTAGAAATTAGAACGAAAGGAGGTGAAAACAATGAATAACGACCTTTTAGCGGGTATTTTAGGTGGCCTTACCGGGCAAATGCCTCTGAGCATGCCGAAAAAGGACAACAATTCAGAACCAGGCGACTTCATGGCCATGCTGTTTAATCGGCTCGCAGGCGATTCTGATGTCAGCATGTCCAGCAACTCAGGGAAAAGCGAACAAAGCAGTCCCTATACCGGCGTTGGCGCATACAACCCTCTGTTAAGCGTTAAATCTGGCTCTTCTGATAACATGCGCTCGGAACTGGGTAAAAAGGAATCAGTAACAACTGGTTTCAGCAACGATTCTTTCCAGGCGAAACTGGCCAAAAGACTCGATAACACAGATTCTGAGAAAAAAGCATCTCAGGCAGACGATTCAGAAGCCCGACGAGCCGACACCATAGACAAAGCCAAACAGGCCAACGACGACAAGGAGGCCTGTGCTTGCAGCAAAAAAGAAGCCGCAAGTGACGAGGCTAAGCTGGCGGCAAGTGCTGAAGCGGAATTAACCGCAGAGGCTGCAGCCAACGAGGCAATAAAAAACTCAGAGCTTGAAAAGCTGCTCAGCGCTTTTTCTCCCGAAGATAAAGCTGCACTGATCGAAGTATTGCAGCGCCTTTCGCCTGAAGACCTTGAAGCTCTTGCACAGTCGCCCGACGAGTTTAATCAGGAACTGCTTAAAATGGTAATGGAAATGCCGAATTCTTCAGCAAAAGATGAACTTCTGGCAATGGTTGAATCTCCCGAATTTCTGCA
>Ga0180007_10006091_pt1 | contig 11900 bp, 10 predicted proteins | sample MM_PC_MetaG_FD_121122 | JGI IMG/M metagenome (GOLD analysis project Ga0180007, IMG submission 121122) | Groundwater microbial communities from the Aspo Hard Rock Laboratory (HRL) deep subsurface site, Sweden - MM_PC_MetaG | ecosystem: Environmental > Aquatic > Deep subsurface > Groundwater...
AAAATTTTTAATTTTGTCTTTCTAAACAAGTTTTATCTTCCAGATAAAATAACCCCAATCCAATGCGAGTTGGAAACGGTAAAGTGCCTAAGGTGTAGTCAAGTAGAGACTTGACCCCCAAATCCGCAATCCAATGCGAGTTGGAAACGGTAAAGTGCCTAAGGTGTAGTCAAGTAGAGACTTGACCCCCAAATCTGACCCGAACCGTTGTATATTTTTCCTAAACGCTATTTTTTTACGCTTTCGATCAGCCAAATACCGATGAATAAAAAGATGATATTGGTCAGCCAGGCAGATAACAGCGGTGAGAGCACGCCGATTTTTCCCAAGGAAAGACAGAGCGCGTTGCTGCCCCAATAACTGAAGCTAATGATAATGCTCAGGGCAATTCCTAAAAACAAATTTCCGCTTCTTGCCCGGGTCAAGGTAAAAGGCACAGCAAAGAAAATTATGATAAAATTAGCTAAAGGAAATGCCAGTTTATTATAAAAAATTACCATTTCTTTATGCGCTTTGAATCCGCTGGCTTTTAGTCTGCGGATATATTTTTTAAGCTGCCAATAACTCATTAAATCCGGCTGGAGATCAGAACGGGCGAAATCACGCGGTTTTTCGTCGATAAATTCGACTCTTTCCTCGAAATGTTCGGCTTCGGATTTAGCTTTACCGTTTTCATACTCTGTGATAATACAGTCATAAAAAATCCAGAAACCTTCAACCCATTGCGCTTTTTTTGCGACTAATTGGCGGGAAAGCTGATTTTTATTATTATTCTCAGAGATAGTGATATTGCTCATTTGCTGTCTCTTGGTATCATAGCTATTAATAATGAATATCCGGTTTTTTGAACCATAGAGAGTGAGGTCATTCATTATATGGTTCTTTTCCTGATTTGCCGCGGGTTTAAAATACTGCTCTTTCAGGCTGATTGAATGCAGGTAAGAATCAGGTTTGATTAATTCATTTACGCCAAAACTTAAAGCGCTCATCAGGATGCCAAAACCTAAAAATATCCAAATAATACTCCAAAGATTTACGCCAATCGCTTTGATCGCCATGATTTCATTGTGGCGATTTAAAGTGCTGAGCGTAAAAATAGTGGCTAAAATTATAATAATCGGAGATATATTCACAAAAATAAACGGGGTCATTGAAAAATAGTAATCGCAAAGCACAAACATCGGTACTTTGGCTTTAACCACTTCGTCCAAGTGATCGAATAAATCAATGATCCAGGAAAGGGAAATAAATAAAACAAAACAGGCGATAAGCGGTTTTAAAAATTCTCCTAAAATGTATTCGCGTATAATTCGCATAAGATTATTCTTCCAGTACTTTAAAACATAAAAATAAGCCGATTGCCAGGAAAAATAAATTCGGCAGCCAAACACCCAAGGCTGGGGAAATATTATTTCTCAAAGCAAGGCTTTCGCCAATGGCCATTAAAAAATAGTAAACAAGGCATATTACCACACTCAAAGAAAACCCCAAAGATCTTCCCCTGCTGCGTACTCTGATTGCTAAAGGCATAGCAATTAAAATAAAAATTATACTGCTGAACGCCAGGGAATACTTGCGGTATAAACCAACTAAAAGCGGCCGTTCATCAACATTTAGCGTTTTCATTATATCAATTTCTTTTTCCAATTCTTTAATTGTCATGTCCGAAACTTTTTTATCGAGTTTCAGCGCGTTGCTTTTATCTTTTAAGTCTAAACTGAGCTGGTATTTTTTAAAATTAACTTTATAAAAAATATTAGGATCATCAAAGTTCGGCTCATCAGCTGAACCACTATAGAGAATCAGTTTTATCATTCCTTTTTCCGGAATGGAAATGAATTCGCCTTTTTTCGCGATAATTGTTCGGGTTGGTTTATCAGTTTGCGGCTGAAAAATCCGCACATCTTCTAAATAATTGCCTTTAATTTTATAAATAAACATAATATGGTCGCGAAACGCTTTGATAAATGTTTTTTCTTCAATATAAGCCGTGGGATTTTTAATTCCGATTTCCTGTAAAGTCGTGCGCATCAGATAATGAGCGCGGGGAATAAGCGCGTCATTAAAATACAGGCAAAGCAGGCTAAACATCATCCCGGCTAAAAGAATAACCGAAAGTAACGGATACAAACTTATTCCGCTGGAACGAATGGCTGTGATCTCATTATCATAAGCCATTTGTCCAAAACAAAGTAAAGTAGCACTGAGAATTGATATCGGAATGGAAAAAATCAATAAGCTGGGCAGCATGTAGATAAACAGCTTGCTGACAATAGCAATCCCCACGCCTTTAGCCACGACCATTTCTACTAGCTTTACAATATTACCGACAAGCAATAAAAAACTTATGATAAATATTGAAAGGGAAAAAAGAGAAAACCATTCTTTTGTAACATGATTTCTTAAAATGCTCATAAATAAAATTCTGTTGGTGATTAATTATTAAAAAAATAAAAATTATCTCGCGATTGTTAAACAAGTAACCTTTTTTGCTCCTGATTGTTTTAGTACCCTGGCGCATTCATTCAGCGTAGAACCAGTGGTGAATATGTCATCAACTAATAAAATACGTTTATTTTTGAATTCGCCGGGTTGTTTACAGCTAAATGCTCCAGTAGTATTCAGCTGTCTTTGCTTGGCAGTTAAAGTAACCTGCGAAACAGTTTTCTTTATTCGACAAAGATTGTTGAATGAATTTTCAATCTTAAAAAAACTACTTATTTTGGCAGCGATTAGTTCTGACTGATTAAATCCGCGTTCCCGCAGCTTATGCCTGTGCAAGGGAACAGCTGTAATTAAATCAATATTTTCCGGGCAAAAGTTTGCCTGCAAAAACCGAATCAAAATATCACTGAGAATGTTTTTAGTTTTTCTTTTGCGTTTATATTTAAATAAATGGATACAATGTTTAAGCATTCCTTTATACTTGCAGGCGCTCAAAACCTGATCAAAATAATACTGCTTATTCGCGCATTTACCGCAGCCATTATATCTGATTTGCGATATTTGATCCAAGCTGGTTCCGCATTTTAAGCAGAACGGCACTTTTATTGGTTTTATCTCAGCCGCGCAGACAGCACAGATATTATAATCATGGCTGGTATATAGCTTAGAGCGGCAAAATACACATAACCTAGGGTAGATTAAATCAAATACCCCGCGCGTAATTTGCTTTATCCTAAGAAATGAATTTAAGGTTTTAGGATCTTTTCGCATTTTAGCTGTTAACCGATATTATAAATCCAGAGTCTATAATATACCATAAATCTATGAATTATTCAAAGAAATAGCTAAAGAAACAGTTATGAATGATGAGTTATGAATTATATAGATATAAAAGCTATAAATTTGAATTAAAATTGCAAAAATGGTAAATGTTCTGCCGAAAAGCACTGTTGCCGTATAATTTTGTATACATTTTAACTTGTAATTCATAACTATTAACTGTTTTTTAGAAGCTCGGTTCAATGCAGAAAGTTTTGAATTTCATAGAGCGTTTTAAGCCGCCGATAGTAAACATCAGGTTTGTTAAATATTTCATTTTACACCAGGTGAAAAAATGCTTGTAGGGTTTCATCTGAAAACAGAAATCAAAATAGCGGCGCATAGAGTATAAAGTTAGTACAGAAAAAACAAATAGTAAACTACTGTTCAGGCTATTAACTCTTCCCATGATCATTGAAATCGCGCTGAGCAAGGCGAGCAGGCCGGTCAGATGCATGATTTGGAAATAGCCAACATAGATAAAACCTTTGATTGGGCTGGGAAAGCTGAGCATCGGGATTTTCGGCCAGGAACCAAAGATTTGAAACACAATATCCAGTTTATTGCAGGCATGCTTGGCTAAAAGCGCGGGATGAGCCATCCCATAGGTTACCCAAACTTTTTTTAATGCCGCGAAATCCGAGCGGTGCATATGATCAACTTTAGCATTAGGTTCAAAATATAGTTTCCAGCCGTACTGCTGAATTTGCAGGCCAAAGTCCATGTCTTCACCGGTTTTTTCATCCCAGAAACGGGCATGAGCCTGGTCAATTGCCTGTTTGCGAAAAGCCACATTGGCGGTAACAAAAAAATAAGCTTGATGACCGGCGATCTGAGTCGGCGATTTATCAGTCAATGCTGGAAAATACCCCTGCTTAATCGTATATCCGTATCTCGGGGCAACCATGTTGAAGCGAAAATGCTGACAATAGAGTTCCGTTAAATTATCCGGATCAACGACTAAAGTGTAAATTTCTCCGCCGACAATCCCGATCTTCGGATCTTGGGCAAAGATTTTCAGCATATCAGTGATCCAGGTTTCACAAGGAGCGCAATCTCCGTCAGTAAAAAAAATAAATTCACTGGTGACTATATCCAGGATTTTATTTCGGGCATAGCCCGGAGACTGGCAATTGGCTATCTCAACTAATTTTATGAACGGGTATTGAGACTGCCATTTCTTAATAATGTTAAGAGTTTGGTCATTACTGCCGCCGTCGCCAATTATAATTTCCATTTTATCCCGCGGATATTCGACTTTTAGCAGATATTCAAAAGTTTTATCCAAGGTTCTCTGCGCGTTTTTCACGGGAATGATTATGGACACAAATGGTGTTTTTTTCACATTTACTCCTTAATTTAAGAAAATTTTTGTTGGGTTATTATATTCTAATAGTCGGAAATATGTCAATCATTATAGTATATCTTCTATTTTCTTTTTTGTTTTGAGTCAACGAATACTTTAAAATTTTCTTTCGGTAACATTTAATGTGAGTCAATGCGCAATTCGCGGGCCCGTTGCGAAAATATGGAAATAGGGTATACTTATTAAGCGTTTTAAATTGTTTTGAAAACAAAAATTTTATCGGAAGACAAAACTAACGGACAGGTAACATTTCTGGTAATAGATAAAAATAGTAATAAATGTCTAAAGTCAAGGTGACCCCACCCTTTGGCGAGGGCAAACAATTTTATAGGATTGGGATGAAGAAAAAAACAGGAAGATATTTAACGTGTTTATTTGTTATGTGTTTGCTCAGCAGCGTGGCTTGTTTCGCGGGCGAGGATAAGCTTGCTCCGAATGTTATTATTGGCAACGCTGAATTAATGGATAGTTTTAATGCGCTTTGTCTTGAAAACAGCTTAATGGTTGAGGCCTATAGTCATTATATCAGAGATGAATATTCAATGGCTAATAAGAGTTGCGGGAAAGTTATAGAGCGGAATCCGGGTAATAGAGAGGCATTATGGTTATTGGGCAGAATAAATATGAATCAGAATCGGTATGACGGCGCGGTTGAATATTTTAAGCGGGCATACCTTGCCGGTAAGCGCGAAGTGTTATTTGAACTGGAAATGCTCGCGGCATATACAAATATAATAAATGAGCTTATTGATAAAAATGATGATCTTCGGACAATAGGAATTTATAAAGAATTGGTGTCATTGAATATTGATTATGATAAAACCGTTGATATGGGATTAGCGATTATCGTGAAATGGCCCGAAAACCCCATGGCGTCCTATCTGCTGGGGGTTGTTTTTAAAGAAAAAGAGTTTTTGTCAATGACAATCACTTATTTTAGAACAGCTTACCTGGCGGGATTAAGAGAGCGCTGGTTTATAGAGGAAATGCTGAATGTTTTTAGAGACAGAATTAAGACGCAGATATCAGTCGGGAATATTCTGGACGCTCAGTTGATAATTATGGACTTGCTGGTTAAGGCGGATCGGGACGTGTTCCTGAATGCCTATCTAAATTCTTTTCTTTTTAATGAACTGATTCCGTTATTATCCAGTAATCTTGAAACTAATACCAATCCTTTTGTTTATTTTCAGATGGGGAATATCTACGCGATAACGGGAGATATTGATCTGGCTTTGAAAAACTATGGTCTGGCCGCGGCCTTTGGCCCGCGAAACCATATTTTCGGATATTTTGGATTGTTGAGCGAGTATATATTTTTAGCTCAGGAAATATTGGATTCCTATCCGGGCAGTCCGGGAAAAATGCCGCGATCAGAATATGAAAAAACTTGGATTGATTACTCTGCGCAATTGGAGAAATATGAGATTTTATTTGAGATGATTAAGGGTTTTGGTTTGAACGCGGAAGATAATATTTATGCCGAAGGTTTAAAAAGGATTTCGTTCGGAGAGTTTGTACAGGAAAGACTTCTTAAAATTGTTCTTTTTAGAGAACAATCCTTACGCGAGTTTTTTCTGAGTGAGGTCAATGTGGTGGGTGAAGAAATATTCGGAGCGCCGATGTTTACTCCTGAGGAAATATCTGGTCAAGGTAACTATCAAAAAGAATTTGGTTTTGAAATCCAAATTGAACAGGCTGTTTAAACCGGCTGACAGTGAAAATAGGGGGGCAATCTGTCAAGGTTTAACCCTGCCCTCACTAATTAGTTGACAGGGGGGGCAAGGGAGTCGTATAATTAGAATAAAGAGAGGTTCAGGGATGGACAATAATAATAAAATATTTAAGATTACACTGCTTGTTTCGCTATGTCTGCATGCTTTAATTTTGTTTCCTATGCCCAAATTCCAAAAAAAGAAACCAGAGGTTATTGAGCCGGTTTTCTTTAATTACTTGGCTGTGAATATTCCTCAGCCGAAAAATAATATTAAAGATTTAAATAAAGCAAATATTCATCAGAAACAAAGAAAAAAAATAGCTAAAAAAACATATCGCACGATTAAATCAAATAAGAAAACTCAAAAACCGGCAAGTAAAATTGAAGAAAATCCTGAGCCGCTGGCAAATACTCCGGCGGTAGAACCAGAACCTAAAAAAGAAATCCTGACCAAACAAAGTCCGGTCCTGCCAAAAAAGGATGAGGATTTAAGCAAAGATAAATACTATATTTCCTATTATCGGTTGATTAATGAACTGTTGCGCGATTCGGTTATTTATCCAGATGATTTTTCTGAAGGAGAGATCGCGTTAACTTTTGTCTTAAATGCTGATGGTAGTCTGGTTAATGTTGATGTGCTGCAGGATACTTCTTATAATAATAATTCTTTGCGCGAAACCGCCAAGCAGATTGTGAAAAACGCTTCGCCATTCCCGCCTTTTCCCAAAGAGCTTCGTCAGAACCAATTAACATTTAATGTTGTTTTTTGTTTTCGTGAAAGAAGCTGATCCTATATTGCTCCGCAAGGTCACTTGGTCACAAAGTCACAAGTTAAAAGCTAAAAACCAATAATTAATAATTCATAACTATTCATTAAAAAAATGTATAAACAAAGACAATACAGAGTTTCCGTTCACAATAAAGATCTGATCTCTTTTAAAATCGAGCATTTTGAAAGTGATTTATTAATCTGCGCTGAAAAAAATATTGAATCTCAGGCAAAACAAGCATTAGTGTTTTATCATCAGCAGGTGCAAGAATATGTTCAGGGAAATCCGCTGTTTGGCCATAGTCTTGTGCCTTTGTCTTTAGATAAAAAAGCGCCTTTAATAATTCGACAAATGTATCAGGCGGCAAAAAAAGCAAAAGTCGGTCCTATGGCCACGGTTGCCGGAGCAATTGCCCAGTCAGTAGGCCAAGAGCTGATAAAGTTAAGCCCCCAGATTATCGTAGAAAACGGCGGAGATATTTTTATTTGCACCCAATATCCGCGAAAAATCGGGATTTTTGCCGGAATCGGCTGTGTTTATAATCAGCTTGTTTTTAATATCGCGTCGCGGCAAACGCCTTGCGGTATTTGCGCTTCCAGCGGTACTTTCGGACACTCTTTAAGCCTGGGCAATTCAAGTGCTACTATAGTAATTGCAGATAGTTGCGCTGTTGCTGACGGATTTGCTACAGCAATCGGAAATCTGATAAAAAGCGATGATGATCTTGAAAAAGCTGTTAAAATCGCCAAAAAGCAGGCATTGATCAAAGGGTTAATTGTAATAACATCTTCTAAATTAACAGCTTATGGGGATGTTGAATTTGATGTTCTTGACAATAAAACCTAAGGCTGTTATAATTATATAACTTTGCAATAAGCAAAACTAAATATTTGAAATTTAAATGATTAGCTACTTTTTAAAAAAAATATAGAGAGGGTGATATAGATTGGCTAAAGTTAGAGTTGGAAAAGGAGAAGCTCTGGAAAAAGCTTTACGTATTTTTAAGAAAAAGCTTGATAGAGAAGGTACTTTAAAAGAAATGAGAGCTAAAAAGCATTACGAAAAACCCAGTGAGAAAAAGAAAAGAAAAGCGAAAAACGCGCGAATTGGCCGTCGTTAACAAAGAATAAACTTATGTATAAATCCAAATTGTTTTTGTTATTTTTGCTTTTTAGTATATTTACAATAGTTATGTTTGATCAAACATCTGCGCGGGCAGCTGAGGTTAATATTCAGCTGCCTGCTTTGCATATTCAGGAAAAAATCCTGAAAAACGGGATAACCCTTCTTGTGCAGGAAAATCCGGATCAGGATTTAGCGGCTTTTGAAATTATTGTGAAAACCGGCAGTCTTTATGAAACAGATCTCCAAGGTTCGGGCATTGCCCATCTGGTTGAACATATGCTGTTTAAAGGAACTCAAAGCCGCCCGGCAGGAGAAATCGAAGATCAGGTTAAATTTCTTGGCGGGACAATGAATGGTTATACCTCACATCAATTTACCGGCTATACTTTGGTTGTTCCGGCAAAAAATACGCAGGCGGCTATAGATATATTGAGTGATATGCTTAAAAATCCTTTATTTGACGCGCAGGAACTGAGTAAAGAAAAAAATGTAATCCTTAGTGAAATCAGAATGAATCAAGATGATCCGGAGAGATTGTTAAGCAGAAAATTCTGGGAGTACGCATATAATATCGCGCCTTATAATCTGCCGGTTATTGGGATTGAACCTTTATTTAACAGCTTGGAACGTCAGGATTTAGTGAATTTTTATAATAAATGGTATATGCCGAATAATCTGATCATCGCGGTTTCCGGGGCAGTGCAGACCGCGGAAATCGAGCAAAACCTAAAAAATGCTTTTAGTGATTTCGCGATAAAGCCTTACCCTCAGATCGCTTTGCCGGCAATTGCTCCTTATAAAGGAATTAAATCGCGGATTATTCCGTTTGATGTTAATGTCGCGCAAATGATTCTCGGCTTTCCCAGTGTGGTTTTGACTGATCCGGACAGCGCGGCTTTGGATATTATTGCCACAATTCTCGGACAGGGCAATAGTAGTTTATTGCATAAGCGTTTGCTCAGAGAAAAAAAATTGGTTTATTCTGTAGGGGCATTTAATTATACGCCGGGCTTTCGAGGAATATTCGCGATCAGCTGCATGCTGGACAAAGAGAATAAACAAAAAGTTTTAAATATGCTGTTTGAAGAATTTGACAAACTGAAAAACAAAAAAATCTCAATCCAAGAAATTGAAAAAGCCAAGAATTTATATCTGAATGATTATTTTCTCAATCAGCAGTCAGTGCAAGCGCAGGCAAGTAGTCTGGCCACTGATTTTGCTTATACCGCGGATATTAATTATACCCGTAATTATCTTAGTCAATTATCCGCGGTTTCTGTAGAAGATATTCAGCGCTGCGCGAAAAAATATTTAAACCAGGAAAATTATGTATTAGTAATGCTTGAGCCTTTATCCGCTGATAATCCGCAGGCACAACAAACACTTAAACCAGAAGCCGAAATCAAAGAAATAACTTTTCCTAATGGATTGCGCCTGATTTTAAAACCTAATCCGCGGCAGCCGATTGTCAGTCTGGGGTTGTGTGCCAATGGCGGAACACGTTGGGAAACTGATCAGGATAATGGTTTGTTTAATCTGATCAGCAATTTAATGACTAAAGGCACAAAAAAAAGAAGCGCTGAGGATATTGCCCAGACAGTGGAGAACTTAGGCGCTTCTGTCCGCGGATTTTCCGGATATAACAGTTTTGGTTTGCAATTTGATTGCTTGAGCAAGGATCTTAGCGCGGGGATTGAGCTTTTTTCAGATATGATTCTTGATTCCAGTTTTCCGGAAAAAGAAATCGAAATCGTTAAAAAAATAGTGCTAAAAGAAATCGCGATTCAAGATGATGATATTTTTAGCAATAGTTTTAATCTGAGCAGACAGGCATTGTTTAACAGTTATCCTTATCGTCTGAATAAAATCGGCAATGCTCAAGCGGTAGAGCATCTTGACCGGCAAATCCTGCTGGCTAAAAAAAATGCTTTTCTGATTCCCGAGAACATGGTGATCACTGTTTTTGGTGATTTTGATCAAACTAAAGTTACTGAATTAGTGGAACAAAAAATAAGCAAATTGCTTAAATCCGGACAATTACCCGCGGCCCCGCTGTTTAATGAACCGGAAAAAACCGCGCAGAAAACAGTTGGAAATAAACGCGATAAACAGCAGGCAGTTTTCGTTCTGGCATTTCCCGGATGCGATATTTACAGCCCGGATAGGCAGGGTTTGGAATTTTTAAATGATCTGTTGATCAGCTCCGGGTCAATTCTCTATAAACGGATCAGAGAAAAAGCCGGGATGTCTTATACCATGGGCGGATCTTCGATCTCCGGCTTAGATACGGGATTTTTTTATCTGTATGTGGCGACAACCGCGGAATCATTGGACGCGGTTAAATCAGTTATTATCGAGGAAATAAACAAAGCCAAGAATGAATTGTTCGCGGCGGGTATAATCGAGGCGACAAAAAATTATTTTATTGGTATGAGTAAACTTAGCAGGCAGGCCAATTCAAGCTTGGGGTTTCTTGTGGGATTAGATGTGCTTTATGGACTGGGTGCTGAATATTATCAGCAGCTGGATCAGCGAGTTAATGCTTTAACCGCGGAACAGATTCAAATGACTGCCAAAAAATATTTAGATTGGGATAAAAGCGTCATAGTAATAACAAAGGATAATTTTAATGATTAGTGTTTCTACGGCATGGAATTCAACGAACAATGATAATGGTGATTCAATTGTTGATCAGATATTGGAATTGGGAACTAGGAATATAGAGCTGGGATTTTCGATAAATGAGCAGATGCTGCAGTCAATTATAAAGCGTGCGCAGAATCAAGAGATTAAAATCAGCAGTGTGCATAATTTTTGTCCGGTATTACCAGGATATAGAGCGGGTAGATTTACCCCGGATTTTTTCTCTTTATCATCGCCGGATACGGAGCAAAGAGATAAGGCAGTTTTTCTGACCCTGCGCTCTCTGGATACAACCAAGCAGGTTGGGGCAAAAAATCTTGTTGTCCATGCCGGACGGGTGGAGATGGAGCAAAGAACTAAGGAATTGATCTGGCTGTATAATTCCGGGCAAAGGCATTCAGAGCAATATGAACGAGTCCTTGGGGAAATTAAACTAGAACGTGAGCAAAAAAAACAGCCTTATTTAGAGGCAATTATTAAAAGTTTAGATAAGATTATCAGTTATGCCGCGGATTTGGATTTAAATGTTTGTCTCGAAAACCGGTTTTATCAGCGGGAAATCCCTAGCTTTGGGGAGTTTAAGCTTTTATTCGAGCATTTTGCTAAAGCGGAAAATCTGTTTTACTGGTATGATCTTGGGCATGCTCAAGTCGGCGAAAATTTGGGATTCGCGAAAAATCTGGATTTTTTAAAAGCTTATGGCGATAAAATGGCGGGCATGCATTTGCATGATGTTCGGGGAACTCATGATCACCAGATTCCGGGTTTGGGGGATTTTGATTTTACAGTCTTGAAACCTTTTATAAAAAAGCATACAATAAAAGTACTGGAAGTTCATCAGCCAGCTACTCGGGATCAATTAAAAGCAGGGATTGCTTATCTGAAGGAAATCGGAATTCTTAATTAACTGGAGTGAATTGATGTTATGAACAGACAATCGGTTTGGGCTGGGCCTCAAAAATTCTATTCCGATGATAAAAAAATATTATTAAAATACATGGAAAAAAATGTGGAT
>Ga0180007_10006092_pt1 | contig 11898 bp, 26 predicted proteins | sample MM_PC_MetaG_FD_121122 | JGI IMG/M metagenome (GOLD analysis project Ga0180007, IMG submission 121122) | Groundwater microbial communities from the Aspo Hard Rock Laboratory (HRL) deep subsurface site, Sweden - MM_PC_MetaG | ecosystem: Environmental > Aquatic > Deep subsurface > Groundwater...
CAATCTGAGTCGAGTCCGGCAGCATTTAGAAGGTTATTAATCATCTTACTTTGATCCTTTTCCGGGATAGTAACTTTCCATAGAGCATCCAATATCATTTCGATAACATCCTGGAGGGATAGTGTCCAAGATTCTTAGCAATTTTTGACACGGCTATTGTTTAGAAGATTCTAATTCTCCTTCTAAATAACCAAGAGGTCTATCACTCCAACCTGAATATTCATAAGCTTCATCAAGTCTGTCAGAATATTTATCATCATCTGGATTTTTCTTGGCATAAAACGACCAATCATTATTACCAGCGAGGAAGACTAAGTCATGTTTCTCACAGAATGGAATAATTAGTTTTTCTCTAATCTTAGAAAGAATCTCGTCTACGTTTTGAGCATACTTCTCAAAAGCCTCTTCAAGACTTGACTCTATTTGTTGTTTATCTAATTTCTTCGTCATGGCTTAAAAGTCCCGCGACGAGCATCGAGGATAAGGTTCCTGACTTGTTTGATGTGATTTTTGGCAATACTATTTAACGTTATAAAAGCTTTCAATCTTGAATTAGCTTTAGCAACTTCTTCTTCAAATCTCTCTAGTTCTTCTTCGGTATCTTCCTCTATATAACAAAGAACTGTTTCGAGATCATGAAGAGCTTCACGAGATGACATCTCTGTATAGAGCCATCTCTCTTTCCATCGATATATGCCTTCGTCGTCTATAAACGAAATCGATTCTTTAATTAGATCAATGATCTTAATTTGTTTTGGAGTTTTTTCCTTTATTCTTTTTTCCATAGTGTTTCCTTTTCATCATTCCATATAGGAACAAAACCTAATTGTTTATAGAGATGGATAGCGGCTTTATTATCCGTTCTTTTATTTTCGGTATAGAGGCTAACCCTCTCTTTATTTTTCATCGCGGCGGATAATAATTCTTTCCCTATTCCTTGATTTCTCCATGCTGGATCTACAAAGAAAGAAGTTAAAAAACATCCTTGCTCAGAAGTAAAAGAAACTATTATCCCTATAACTTCATTATTAATAGCTACAAAGGTTTCTGATTCTTCCGGCGGAAAAATATGATATTTGGTTTGGATTTGGTTGATTAGGTGGGCATCAGCTTTGATAATCTGAGTAGACTGCATAAAGATTTAACGTTTTGTTCTTTCGAATGGACCCATATACCGAGTATTAGAACAAGGAAGATCATCGTCTTCTTCATCTTCTTCTGACTGGGCAGTTTCAAGGAATTCTTCCAATTGGCTAGCAGATGGTTTCTGCCAGTTAAGAATTTGTCCTGTATCAAGATTGATCGTTAATTTTAAGTAGTCAGAATTTTTATAAAGAAAAGAAGGTACATAACCGTCATGTTCGGCAATACACGCTCCACTTGGATCATAGAACCGTAGATTTAACCGATCTGATACTTTCGCATAAATATCGATATGATCGATCTCGATTGTTTTAACAACTTTAGTTTTAACCTTCATTCTGTTAATCCTTTGGAGGCTCTAGCTATAGCTTTTGCACAAAATGTACATATACACATTCCTTCAGAACTTGAGTTTTCTTTTTTATCCGCCGCGAGAATAAAATCTTCTTCTACTTGGATAATGATATTACAAAAATCACAGTATTCATAAAATGTTGCAGTCTCTCTTTTAAAGACGAGACTCTTTTCAGTAAAATCTAGAATATCGTCACTCATCTTTTATCTCCTTTACATGGATTACCTGGAAGAGATGCGGCGCTAGCATAGCTATCTCCACAATTAAGACAGTGGGTTACTTCTCTTGGTTCACCTAAGCACTCTTCTACTGGCCATGAATGACCATTTAGGTTATAGATTTTTGCGGGCTTCCCGTATTTAATTTCGTCAGATTTAGCCATAACGGTGGCGTATAGTACATCACGAGAAGGAGGATATACCGTCTTTTCTTCTTCTGGTTGTTCGTCTTCTACCTTTGGTTCATCTGCGACTGTCTCATCTTCTATGATGCTCTTAATAATTTCTCGTGCTGGTTCGTCTAGATCTGGATTCTGAGCGAGAGCACGCGCTGAAAGAACAAACCGAGCAGCCATATCAAGAGATTGATTAATTTGTGAAACGCCGCAAGCCTTACCTATTCCGACAAAAAATAATTCTCTCTCACCTTTTGTTAATTTCATAATCCATAGATCTCCTTTCCCATAATAAACTCTTTCTTTGCGCTAATAATGCTATCTTCTTTACGCTTGCACTTGCATGAATTTTAGTTCCGTCTAACGTCCTTAAATCAAAATATCCACTACTTCTTCTTCCAAATATAAAACATTCTTTACTTTCAAATTTGACCTTGTCAAATAGTCTAAATCCATAAACTAAATATGGCGCTTGATTTAGTTTCTTCTTACCACCTTTTAGTATATTTGCTTTGTGAATTTGTCTGTTGTGCTTTCTAACTTGTTTTACAAAATACCAATAATTTAATCTTTTAACAGTTGGATTATCACTTATACATAATGCGTCAATTCTATGTTCTTTCGGCAAATCATTGGTAATTCTAGTGTTTTTAGTTATATAGCCATAGGTTAAAACCGTATTGGGATACAGTTCTTTTAGCCTGTTATACAACGTCCATCTCATTATTCCTATAAACATGGTATCTTTAAATGAGTTCCCTCTTTTCAGGTTCAGTTTTAGTTTGCCGCTGTGATAGTTTGCATGGCAGTCTTCACATAGTGTGATTAAATTATTAGGTGCATTGCCTCCTGTTTTACGACTTTCTATATGATGCACATTGAGTATTTTGTTAGTACAACCTTTTTTGCCATGACATTTGTGTCCGTCTCTAAAAAACACATATTCTCTTACATTCCAAAATCCTAACTGTTCACCTTGTTGATACTGTTCGTTTTGTATATCAGGATTTTTAATTTTTTGTATATCAAAACTTGCTACCTCTACTACTGTTTTTATTATAGGTAATATTCTGTGAAGTTTTTCGATAACCTTTAAATGTGTTTGTATCTTATTTTCTACTGATGGTGCCAGCCAACCCGTTTTCTTACTTGAAACTCTATTTAAAAACCTTGCTTTTCTATATCTCAACCTATTACGTCTGGTTCGTCTATTTTGTCTTCTAGTTGATAGTAAATCTACAACATCGTTTCTCAACTGAATTTCGGCAGAGAATACTTCCTGTTTTTCTGTTGTTGCAGATAACCCTATAGTTTTGCTTCCTGCATCTACACCCAAAGTGATATCTTGTTTATAACCTGTGCTACCAAACGATAATTGAATCGTGAATGGTGTGTACTTTACTATTTTAGCCTCACCTTGTTTTAATAATATTTTTGCCTTCCTTGGATTTGTAGGCATTAATGGTTTATCGTCTTTATTTAAAACATACACTAACATAAAGTGTATCTCCTTTCAGAGTTAATATCCTTCGACAATGTTATTTAGGCTTTTTACATTTACCACACTGTTTCGTACCCGCAAAACTGTTTAATGATAAACAACAGAGCTACAAACTAGGATAAATATTCGTAGGTGTTATGACCTAAATAACGTAGTAAGTTAATACTTAGTCTAATCAACTGGGCTTTTACGAGCCTCTATCCCTTTAGGGTAGGGGTTATTGATAGTTATCTAAGCAGATCTAATCCGCCCTTCCAATTATCATCATTTGTTGGTCGGCCATCGAATGAGTTAATTCTAGTATTTTCAATTTCTTTTTTTGGCGCGGGAGATATTAACATTATAAGGTCTGGATGAACCCATAAACCTGATTCTGTGGATAATTTTCCTCTTAGACTAGATGTATAATGAAGACTCCGTCCAACATCAATTCCAACCATCGGCATATTGTCACACATCTCAAAACAAACTACTGTCAAATTTCGTCCGCGTAGATCCAATAGTAATCTAGGGGCATCTTTGTTTAAGATAACTGTATCTCCAACTTCAAAGTTAAACATTTACTAAATTTCCTTATAAGAACTAAAAATTAATTGATTCGAGAAAGTAGATTTTCGATTCTGTCTTGAGGAAGATGATGAACTGTTTGAAGAGTTTTTATTGCGCGGGAAATAAAGTTTTCCCTTGCTGGAATTAATTGATCTCTAGCATGAGAGATAATAGTTAGTATTCCCGTTATCACTATTACTGGTAGTTTATCTGTATCTAAATCCAGCAGCAGTTTCTTAGCAGTATTAAATTCTCCCGCCGAAAATAAATTATCTAGATGATCCATAAGAAGATCAATAGCTTCATAATTTTTCTTTTCGCCGAGAAGAATAAATAGATCGTCCATTATTTCATTTTGTGATTTTATGTTTTTCATTATTTCAATCAAGGTACGTTAATTATTCTGCGTAGAACAGATCTTGCTCTGCCTGATTTTTGTTGAATATTTTCTTTACTCGGTTTTTGTTGAATATTTTTCTTAGAATTATTATTTTTGTTTAGGCTGGGTTTTATAGGTTCCTCCTCTGTAAGATATTCTAAAATATAATTATTTTTTAAGTGAGGATCTGTTTCGTTTTCTATAAAAAGTTTAACAATTTCTAAGTGTCCAGCTTCGGAAGCGAAACGTAAAGGCGCATCGTTAAGGGCATGAAAATCTGCTCCGTTTTGTAAAAGAAGTTGAGCTATTTCTGTGTAACCATTTAGAGCAGCCTTTCTTAAAGCATAATTATGATCTGTATAAACCCTAGCCCCCTGTCTTATAAGTAGTTTAACGATTTCCGTATGACCATGATGAGCAGCAAATTGTAAAGGTAGATCGTCTCTCGTATGAACGTCTGCGCCATTTGCCAGAAGAATCAGAACTGCTTGTAGATCACCTCTATTAGCGTACCATGCTAAAGCATGATCTTCATCTTGAGGGTCGGTCATACATTCGTTGAGTATTTGCTGAAGTCTTCTAGTCATAATAATTTCTCTTATTCATTATCAGCTATTATTTTCTCTTGGAGAAGATATTGAATTCTTGCATCTCTTAACCAAAAAGGAAGTCCTCCATGGATAAATCTTCTAATTTCGAATGTTATTTTAGATGAATACTCAAGATCTTTTCCCCGAAATAGAGCCCAGATGGGCTCTTCATGAAGTGTTCCTACGATACTATTCCCGTAATCCCAAATAGAGAGGATTTCCTTTGGTTTAGAAGTTAGTTCATTTGTCATTTTCTAAATAAGCATCTTTCAGAAAATCAACCCAAGACTCTAATTCTACAATCCGTTCAACTAAGGTTTTTACTTTACTTTCAAGATCATCAATTCGTTCGTCGCTTGCTTCTGGAGGCTCGTCCCCGTCGTTTAAACAATACATATCTTTTCTATTCATAATTAATCCTCTTTAAATCTTTATTCCTAAATCTACCAATGAGTTTCTCTCATACCTAAACTAGGATGATTAGGATTACCCAAAGTTAAATTCTTATCATGTTCAACGAGATATTTAGTAATCCAACTGAGTTCGGTTTGCATGCATCGAATCTTTGATTCTAATGTTTCAATTGTTTCCTTCATATTGGAAATCTTCTTCTCGGCGATTCTTAAATCGGTGATCGCATCGTATACTCTAAATGAATCTCCAGCTCCACCCATGACGAATTCCTCCTATGCTTAGATAATAGTTTCTCAGTCTGGGTCGACGAGAGGACTAAACGTAATAGTCATTCCTAAACAAGGAAACTTTATTTCAGAAATTCCACGTCTGCGGAGTAAAACTATATCGTTTAATTCCAGCAGCTGTAGCTCTTCTTCTCCAGGAATAGATCCATAAAGAAATTTATCATGATCCCATTCGTCTCCCGGCTTGTTTTCTAGAAAACTATATAATCTTTTATGAGCGTTCTCTTCAAGCAGATCTCTAATTGTTTCTTTATCAATATGAAAATCAGTCATTAGAGCAAGAAGAGCTTCTTGTGGTGTCTCAAACGGATCAGTTTTAGTGATCGTTGTATTTTTCGATCTAGGACGAACTTCCTCTGCTACAGCCCTCCATAAATTCGAGTCTGGGTCTTCTTCGAAATGATATGTTGCGTTACTTTTAGTCATAGTCTCTTCTTCTTCGGGAACAAGCTTAAGAGCAGATTCAGGAAATTCCCAAATTTCGCCATCTGGAAATCTAACTCCAAAAGCGTGTTCGAAAACAGAAACGATTATTCCTTCTTCGCCATCATATTTTTCCATACAACCAACCCAAGTATTATACTCAGTTGATTTGAATTTATATGCGATTACTTTTTGGTTAACTTTTAACAATTAAAACTCCTTTCTCTTTTGATTATTCTTCGTTTGGAATAAGTTCCAATGCTGATGCTGGACAGACCAAACATGTCCCATCTTGGAATCTAATCCAAATATCGCCGTCTCCGTCAATATGAACGATCTTTGTTTTCTTTCTGTTATAACGTAACATTTTGTTAGAACAAGATAAGGTTGGAGTGCTTTCGAACTTATGAAAAATTACAGTCTGACCCTTTTGAAATTTCATTTTAAATGTTCTCCTTTTATCAAACAAATTCTGATATTTATTTATAATCGCGGAACTCTTATATAAAACTACTGCTTTCTAGTAATTTCATATACTTTATCATTAATGGTAACAGTCATACTCTCTTCTTTTTGTAATGGTAACCATCCTCTATCATTGCTGAGAAGGGTTACATAATCCGTCTCTTCTCCTGTATCAACAAGTCTTTGTAGTTGAAGTGCCTGGAAAAGACTCTTCTCAAATTTCGAATAGTCTTTATCGTTAACAATATGAAGTATATGTTTGACTTCAAAAGGCATATTTTTCCTCTTATTTATCTAAGCAGTTCAAATGTATTCCAATGGTTATCACAAGTATTAAATCCGTCCATTGAAGTTCGGTATTTAGCTTTAGGAGGTCGATGAATGAGTCGCATTTGATGAGACTCTATCCAAAAGCCTTCTTGGGAGCCTTGTGGCAGATTTCCATCAAGATCATCACCATTTGTATCTCCTTTTATTCGAATTCCGATTTGCGTGTTTTTGAAATAGTGTACTGTCATTTTATGAAAGTTGCTTAAGGTACGCTGAGCAGCACCAAGTTCGATATCAATGAACTCGACTTCGTCACCAATCTCAAATTTTGTTGAGGATCGAAGTTTATCAGCGTCTACCCATAAACCTTCTCTAGAATTTGTTGGCAGATTTCCATTTAGGTCTATCCCAGTGAAAAGTCCGGGTACTCGAACTCCAATGCTTTCTTGTGCGCCGAAACAGTGTACGGTTATCCTCCCGAAGATTAGGAACATTTTAATGTTTAAATGTTCAGATGGGTTGATGAATTCGACTTCGTCTCCAATTTGAAATTTCATTTTCTATATCCTTTAAGGGAGTAGTTCTTCCCAGTTAGGAATACTTCTCCATTGGAGAACCTTCGTACTCCTTTTGTCTTTAGGTCCAGTTTTAATTCTTTTTACGTCGTCGAAACATAACTGAATTGACGCGATTGTTCCGCAGTTCTTACAGATAAATATTAAGACGAAAAAATTCGAACCTGCGAATGGTTCTTGTGATGGATCAGGAGCAAGAGTCTCTAGACCACAAGTTGGACATTCTCCCGTTAGTTTTACAACCTCACCATCGTAGTCTTCGTTGATATTTAAATTCAGCTCTCTCATCTTTTTTCTCCTTATAGAAACTATAAAAAATAAAGGCCCTAGAGGCCTCTTGAAGCTCGTCTAAATTGAGACGACTCCTAGTATTCCGGCAGTATTAGAATTGATTGTAGGGGTATCCTAGGCTCAAGAATGAGCACGTCGGCTATGGTCTTTATTCTCGGCGGCAATAATATTTTGTTTTTGAGTTTTCAGGAGGGTGAGCATATACATAATCGAATCTACTCCGATTGTTTGGAGGGATTGTTCAATTTCCTCAGTGCGAGAATTTGGATAAGTGAAGACTGTATTTTCAGTTAGTTCTTCTAGAAAGAAGTGGATTAAATCTTGTTTATAAGTCATTTGATTTATATTTCTTTTTCGCCGCGAAATAAAAGTTCTTTAGAAAGAATTTTAGTTTTCTCTCTACAAAACTTATATAGCTTTAAAAGCTTTGCTGGCATTCGTTTTTCTAATTCACTTAGTCTTCGGAAGGCTAGTTCATCAGAACAAACAAAGTCAACAGCTTTATCAAGTTCTATTAAAGCTAGTTCATATTGATGTAGAGCGGCTTCTTTCATCTTTCTTTCTTCAAAGGCTTTTGCTTCATAAAGATAATCGCTCATGCTTAAATAATGTTCAGTAAGATTAGTTATATACATTACTCGTCCTATTTCTTCTGCTGGATTAAGATCCTAGAATTGCAGTTTGAATGAGATCCCATAGATCTCCAGAACAATCATTAGGTTGGCTACCTTTAGCAGCTGATTTAATATCTTCGAATGTGTGACCAGCAATGACTAATATTTCTTTAACAGACATATCCTCTTTAGGCGGGAAGGCTAGAGTTGCACCTAGAATTGTGTGGAATAGAGTCTTATCATCTCGTGTCAGCATACCTCTTCCCTCATGATCGCGGCTAATGCAGCTCCTTTTCCATTATCTCTATCGTAAAGACGCTCCTCTAGTTCATTTGAACTAAGATCGATCTTCATGACTCGTCCGTTGAAATAATCAAATCGAGTCTGTTTCTGGAGAATTTCTCTCGCCTCGTCGAGGGACATATCCGTCGGATCATAATTTAGAATTCCTAGTCCGAGAGGATGAGAATTATTATAGAGTCGGCGAAGAATATCAGCTTTATCTAGTTTACTAATGTCAATCATCTGATTCACTCCTTTATTCCTTTAGTGAAGGTATTGCTTTTCGAAGGAGAGCTTTATCTTCGTTAGTAATCATCCAATTTAGTTCCGTATCATTTCTATCAGGGTGAAGTTCAAAGAGACTGACAGTTTCGGAGTAATATCCATTGGAAGTCCCATACCAGCGAATCGTTACAGATCCCTTAATTGTAGATAATTTATAGAATGTCCAGGTATAGTGCTCTGGATCTTCTTCCGCTGCCGGTTCTTCGTTGCTAAAGACTTCTTCAGCTAGAAGAATAGTTTGATTTTCAAGATCGGAAAGATTACCATTTATATCTTCGATATTAACGCTTTCGCAGCAGTCATCCTCGTGAAACTGGATAAACGCTCGACCGTTCGTTTCAATAAAGAGAACATAATCTTTATTGTAATTCTGCTGTTCTTTAATAGCAGTAAAAGTTAATCCCTGTAAAATTTCAAAATCTACCAATTCTTTTCTCATCTTGTTTTTTCCTTTCGGCGAAAATAAAAATAATTTCCACCTGCTGGATTTTAGTTAAGAGAGAAAGTCTTGAACTTTCATCTACCCTACCCCCCCTGTATAGAGTCGCTCTAGCTTTAAGCTATCTCTTAATTTTATTTTTTTTCGGCGGCGGGATAAATAGATAAACAATCTATTCCTTCGGTTGGATTTCTTCTTCTAAGTATTCTTTACAAAGGATATACCTCTCTTCATAATTCTCTTCTGAAGATGGTTTCTCCTCCTCTGTAAAATAATTCTTAGGAAACTCTGCTTCACTATATCTAAACGTAAACATTTTCTATTTTTTTTCGCGGAAAAAAAGAAAACTACCCCCTACTCCTTCTTATCCTAGGATCCCCACTATCAAATTTCCATACACTTACCCCCTCTATCCAGTAAGGATCTACCTTACTGAAGCCCCTCTGGTATGGTAACCTTCCACTCTCATCCATAATTCCCTTACATTCCCTGCTCCGACTCTCAGCAGGATGATTAATATCTCTACATCCTAAAATTGTCGCCGGATGTACCAATCGACTGTTTATAATTACGTGTACCCCTAATCGCTTGCTTCGCTTCATTCTAGACTCCTTTTTTTTGATGCCTATTTATTTAACGTTATTCAGTATTTATCCAGTTTTGCTCGCTTTATATATATTATTATTCCTTCTTCTCCTTTATTATTATTAAATTATTTCTTGTATTCGAAGTGTCTCATCTCTTATCTAATGAGACATTTCGAGACATTTCGAGACATGATATTTATTCGATAGGTTGATTAGTCATCCAGTCATTTAGTCATTCATTCGACATGTTGATTCACTTACTCGACCATCCATTCATCCAGTCATTCAGTTATCCATTCATCCGACTAGTTATTCGACTACCTCCTTACGTTGATTAATTTTCAATTCCTTATTTACTTTTCAAATTCTCAAAGGAGAGGTAGCCATTCAACTCCGTGGAACTCTTGATAAATTCCGGTAGCCATTAATCCTTTTAAAAAAAGGCAGAGGGGATAAACCCTCTAAAAAAGTCCCGTAGCCATTAGTAAGAGTCCCGGGATAGATAAGAGAGAGGCCCAGCCGCCTTCGGCGGCTGGGGGTTCGGCCGCCTTCGGCGGCCTTCTCTACGGCGGCCTTCGGCCGCCTTCGGCGTATTGTTTATACTTCCTAGGGTCAAAAGTATACCTTCTTATCTCTCTTCTTCTAAGTTATTGAAACTATTAGAAATGGATATTTTAGAAGGAGAAGTAGGGAGGATAGTTTTTATCCGCCTAGGGGTAAAAGGGCATATTTTTATCTTCTGAGGGATCTACTTTCTTCTTCTTTATACCAGCATATAATAATATTCAATAGTTAGCTCTCCCCGCGAAAAAGAAAATATTCTAAATTGTCCAAACGTCCGCCCTCAAGGCGGAATAAGTTTTATCCCCCTAGGGGCAAAAGTTAACCCCTCTCTCTAAGGGATCACCTAAATACCCTAAATCATTAGAATGGGGATTTTGATGATTCTCAGAGAAAGGGGAGTGGATCGGACGAATGGACTAATTAGTCCTAATCGAAGGGAAGCTCCTCCTCCGGGAAGTCCACGGGAGGGGGAGCTTCATCCTGGGGAGGGGGCTGAGTCTGGGCTCCCTTGATGCCACCGATGAGCTGGAGATCCTCATCGTCTCTCCCGATGACGGTCTTGGTGGCGTAGCGCTTGACACCATTCTGATCATCGTAGGAGCTGGTCTCCTGTCTTCCCATGAAGAAGATACCCTGTCCCTTGGCCAGGAGGTTCTTCTTGGCCATGGCCTCGCCACGCTTGCCCCAGAGGACTCCGGTGACGTACTCAACGGACTCAGTGACCTGCTGAGTCTGAGAGTTGAAGATCCTCCTATTGCAAGCAACGCGGAGGGTGGTGACGGCGGTACCGGCCTGTGTATACCGGAGTTCGGCGTCGTGAGTAAGATTTCCCATAACGAAGTGAACGTTAAGACCTGCCATTGTATGTTTCTCCTCTGGTTAGATTGGTTACTAACCTTCTTTGTTTTATCTACATAGAAACTAAGAATAATTGTTTACTTGAATCCAGCAGTTAGAGATTGTTATTTGTTTTGTTTCCGCCGCGAAGAAAAAAGAATCTTCAGACTGCGGCGACTCCGTAGATGAATCCTAGAATTAGAACAGTTATCATCATCGCGAAAGTCCAAATGATATCTGAGTTAGTAAGCATCTTCTTCTCCTTTTGTTTTGTTTTCGCCGCGAAAAAGAAAACTTAAACCGATGGAGTGGCTTCGAGAATCTCTTTCAGAATCTGCTGAGCCAATCGAGCACGCTCACGACGGGCTCCAGCGCCCACTCCAAGCAGTTCGTTCAGTCGCCTGATCTGCTCCTGCGGAGTTCTCTGAACCCTCTCCTCTGCTCTCAGGAGAGCTGCTGCACGCCTCTGATCACGACGACTCTTGCTGTTCTTGTTACTGGTTGCCATTGTCTCTTCTCCTCTGATCAGGTTGATTACTGATCTTCTTTGGTTACTACATAGAAACTAAAAAAAATTACTTAGTTACTAAAGTTGACATTGGATGAGAGAGAGGAAGTAGTTTACTTCGCAGACTATTCCGAAGGTAATGAGAG
>Ga0180007_10006093_pt1 | contig 11897 bp, 16 predicted proteins | sample MM_PC_MetaG_FD_121122 | JGI IMG/M metagenome (GOLD analysis project Ga0180007, IMG submission 121122) | Groundwater microbial communities from the Aspo Hard Rock Laboratory (HRL) deep subsurface site, Sweden - MM_PC_MetaG | ecosystem: Environmental > Aquatic > Deep subsurface > Groundwater...
ACCCTAACAGATTGTGCTGAGGGTGAAGAGAAAGTCCAGACCACAAATTGTGAAAGCAGTGAAAGCTGTAGTGGTAAGCATAACCCGAAGGTCATCGGTTCAAATCCGATCCCCGCAACCAAATGGGACTCTCTTTACTGAGGGTTCTTTTTGTATCCAAAAAAGTGCTGGATGTAAGGCGAATTGGAGTTTTCTGTCTTGAAGTTGAAGGTTCAAAAATGCAAAACGCAAAATGTTACGTTTTTGTTCCTTTTCTTTTGAAAGGTATAGATTTCTAGCTTCACTAGCAAAATCTATGAGTTTTGAACCAAGTTCAAAATATTTCTCATCGCTTGCATTGTGTGATTCAACCTTTTTCAAAATATATTCTTGCTCGGAACGATATTTACAGGAAAGTTCCTCAAACTTAATTTTTGTAATAACGCCATCGAGTTTATCGATATAGAGATTATCGAGACGTTGTTGCAACCGATCAGATTGAATCTTTAAATTATTCAAAGCATCTTTTTGAAAATTTGTTTTTTCTTGAAATGATTCTTTCATTGCGTCTTTTAACCACTCGAGAAACTCATGATCATGAATCTCTATTGTACCAAGAGCTTCCATTAATTGCTGCTCAAGGTCTTCTTCTCGAGTATAGATGCTCTTTTGTCCGCAACCATCGTGTCCAGTACAACGATAGTACGTGTGGCCTTTCTGTATCTCTGCTGTAATAGCTCGACCACATGCGGTACACGTCATGAGACCTTTTAATAAATGAGAATATTTGTTTTGTTTTACACCATTACGTTTTTGTTCGAACCTACCCTGTACACGATTAAATATATCAAGCCTCACGATTCCTTGGTGCAGGGCAGCATATTTTTTGCCACACCAAAAGAAACTTTCACCAGTATAGAAAGAATCTTTAAGAAGGTTGGCGAGCTGACTTTTTGGTATAGGTTTACCATTTTTTCTTTTCCAACCTTCTTCAAATAACTCTTGTCTAATCGTACTTAGAGATTTATCAGTTGTAGCGTATAACTCAAAAGCTTTAGTAATATATTTTGATTCTGAAGTAGGTGAGTCGTCTATCATCCATGTAGCACGTCTGGATCCATTTTCGCGCACTGTGATGTACCCACGCTTGGAGTTGCCTGGATAGTGACCCTGTCGAGCTTTTTCGAGCTGTCCTTTAGTTGTCTCTTCTCGTAGATTATTAATATATTGTCTCGCAAACACGACCTTGATATCCCACTGTAGTATATCTGATGATCTAGAGGTCTTGTGAAGTGTGAGACTGTCCTTTACGAAGTGAACATGATTTCCTTCGATATTTCTCCAGTTATCGATCTTGACTGCATCCTGCAGTGACCTTGTGATGCGATCGACCTTCTCAACTAGAATATGTTGGATGCCTTTCTTTGCAACATAAGCAAGCATTTCTTGAAATATCTTACGCTCATCAATCTTAGATGCAGATTCGGCAACCATGAACGTCTTGATAACTTTAAAATCTTGTCGTTGTGCATATTCAACGAGCAGACGTTTTTGTGAATCAAGAGAGAAACCCTCTTGTTGTTCGCGTGAAGATACACGGCAAAAAATGACTGATTTCATGTTTGTATTTTGACTCGTTAATTAAGATCTGGCAAGTATTAGAGATTAAAAGACAGGGTGTGACGGGTGCAATATAAGAATATTGATCTATATTCTATCTATTCTAAAAATTAAACTTATACAAATCTACCTGTCACACCCTGTCATGGAAATCGAATATTCATATTCAGGTAGGCGCTTTCGTCTTCTGTTTGTATAACTCCAGTAACAACCCTTGTTTGAATACCATTCATGTTCCGTCTTGTGTCGGTTTTGATCTTACCTCGGTAAACAGAAAGAATGTCTTTAAAAAAAGTCTCGCTAGATTTTTTTCGTCGCCCATTATCTGCACACCAGTAAGTATAAAATTTATACATCCTAGCTTTAATAATATAATCCTCCGTATCACCAGTGACTTGAAAATTTTCCTTAATGAAAGCAAGCGCCGAAGACTGCTCATTTTGAAATTCTTCTCCCATCTCACGGACAGAGTCGGGAACAGTAAAACGATAATCGTTGTCGATTACGCGTTTTGCGCCTTCAAGCGCCCATGCCAAGATCCCCCCAATCTCAGGCTTGAGTTTGTTAATAAGAAAATGATCTCTCTCTTGCTCTGCAAGGTATCTATTAAATGGAATTATAAAAACTCGATCGCGAATTGCAACATCCGCACTGTCAAAAATCGGAATTCGATTAGTTGCAAAAAGAAATTTAGCGTTCGGACGATATTCAAAAGGATCTTTATGTTTTTGTTCGACAGTCATAGGATCTCCGGCTACCAAGCTTTTAAACGTGTCACACTTAATGAATTTAGATTCTTCCTCTGATGCGATATTTAGCTTCTTACCGACTAAATTCGCAGGTGCGAACCGTTGAGTTGTGAGGGTTTGTATTGACATGCTTGAAATATATTTCTCGCCTATGATTGATCTTAATATATCCAGCAAGACAGATTTGCCATTGCGACCTGAACCGTAGAAGAAAAAGGTCGCATGTGCAGCAACCGTATTTGTGAGACAGTAGCCAAATATTTCTTGCACGAACAATATTAATTTTTCATCTGGCTCGAGCGTCTCTTTCTTTACCAGGGTCGTTTTTAGAAAGTTTTGAAAGACTGGACAGATTGATGGGTCGAGTACAGTACTAGACGGAAAATCTAAGCCGAAAAAGATCGGCATTTCAACGCTCGAATCTTGAAAAGTAAAATCTTTCAAGCTCAGACACTTTTTATCGTTAAAACCAATGTAAGGGGTGTTAGTAGTTTCCGTAACTTTTGAATGAGCAAGCTTAAGAGTTTCATAAATATTATTAATTGTGGAAGCGCTTATGCTTTTATCCTCGGGAAAAAGTTTTCTCAGTTTTAGTTGATTTACGTGAGCCCACAAACATTTTTTCATAGCAGTTTCGTCAATAGGTTGATAGAAACCATCTTCCCATTTATAAAAAATGTTTTCATTTTTTGAGTATAATGTCTCCCCTTCAAAATTATCCTCAACCAAAAATCCATGCACAATTTGATCGGGGGTTTTTCTTTGAAGGTTTTTGTATAGCTCGATCTTATTTTTCATATCGTTTTTTACGGGGGTCATTATCGAATTGTTCACAAATCCATATAATTGCCTCTTTATTTGAAATGCCTAACATATTTGCCACAACAGTTATGCGGTTTCCCTTGATTGGAAAGACACTGCTCTGTGTAGCAATGAACTGTCCGCCGGTACCGATAAAAGTGCCACGACGTTCATCGTCCAGAATCAAATGGTCATCTTTCCCAAATTCAATTTTACGCCCAAGCTGTTTGCCGGCGCGGATCACAATCTGGCGAATATCTATCTTATCAATCTCACAATACAAAGGGTTGTTTGACTGCCTGAAATACCTCATTTGTTTTTTATGTTCAACTGGTTCGCGCCAAAAAAAATCTTTCAGGTCGGTAAGTGCCCATAGATGTTTGTTACCTGGAACCTCAGTTATAAGAAATGGGTCTGATTTTTGATGCCAGAACCCAGGTATCCGCCATAGTCGAGCAACGTCTTTTACCTCATCACCCAAAGCGCCATATTCTTTCGAGAGGTCAATCAGTCCACATGTAACGCCTTCGTAGAGCTGTATGGTTGAGTTATCTAGACGGTCCTCATCGATAAAGTACCACGGCTGGATACCGTTCTTAGTGATTACGACCCATGAAGGCGGGCAGTATTTATTTAGTGCATTCATCAACGTCTCTTTTCGTTCAATTAACTCCTCAGAATCGAGTTGATCTTCATCTTTTGCCACATCGAGATCGCCGACTATTGCGTTCATGCGAACCAGATTTTCCTTCTTACGGCTATTCTTGAAGGAGTTTGCAGTAAAGTACAGGCCATAACCCTGTTTATTTAATGTATTGAATTTTGCAGTATTTATAGCTGAAAAGTGAAAAACTTTTCTCGTTTTGTCTTTATCATGAATCGCTGCAAACAATTGCCCTTTAAAAAAATGCATATAGTTTATTCTTTAAAATTATTGTCTTGTGTAAGTAAGCCAGCAAAAAAACCGATGTATGTGTCTGCAGCCTCTGAGGCTTCTTCAAACGAAATCGAACGCCCAACCTTTCTTTCAAGGATTTTACGCAAACGTTCAATTGTTGCGGGACTTAGCATGTATCTTCGGTTGATTACAAAAACTTCCGCACATTCTCGCCGACTCTTGATCAGTTCGGTAAAAACATACGGAAGTTACTGTGATCAAGAGTAGAATAAAACAAACCCCACCAGGTTTTGGCGGGGTCAAAAAAGAGCTTCTGGTAATGGCCAAAACCCGCCCCTTTCGGGTCGGTTTGTCTAAGTCATTACCAGAAGCTCGCTTTAATATTAACTAAATGAGCTGTCTAGTCGAGAGTGTGAACTCTCACTAAATCATTTTCATATTGAAAGGTCGTTCTCTTCTTCAGACACAACTTATCATCTATCTAAAAAAAGGTCAATAGTAGAAGGATCTTGCTTTGTTTGTATCGTAGTATTTTTAACAAAAGTGATTTTTAAAGATTCAACAGTGCTGTCCTCAGGTAGAAAATCAATTTTTTGAGATGCACGGCCAACTGTTTGTTCAAGTAACCATTGGATTGACTTAGAGTCTGGTTTTCGTTTATAGACCTTTTTAATTCCATTTTCGTATGACTCCTCATAACAACCTGTCGCTAAGTCCATAATAGCCAAAAACAGTTCCTCAGCCCTCTCGTTCGTTAATTCGACTATACGTCGCTTAATCTCCTGTCTTTGTCTTGTCTCCTCGCTTACAGCCCCTTTTGGCCTTCCAGCGCCTCTTCTAATACCTCCGCGTGTCATATAAATTGATTATTTTTCAAAAAATCTATTCTGTACTAATTATACACCAATTCTTTACTATAATCAGCTATCAAGCTATCATTTAAATCATTCAGACGTCTTCGGCTTTGAAACAATTTTAGTCTAACGTGACGTGGCATAAAACCGTCATTAGCAATGGAACATGATCATCAAATAACTGAAATAGTCGACGAAAGCCTATCATTCCGCTAATTTTGAAAGTAATCTATTATATGAAAACACTTTTCTACTTTCTGGTTGTCGCCGTGCTTCTTGTGCCATCGTCTGCACTAGCGATGAGTACTTCTGCGCTTTCTGGACGAATCTTGCTTCAAGTAGAAGATCATGGCGAGGCGTGGTATGTGAATCCTGATGATGGCCATCGTTATTACATGAAGGATGGGGCAGCAGCCTACGATCTAATGCGTTATTACAGCCTTGGAATCACGAACGCTGATCTAGAAATGATTCCCGAGAAAAACACGGTTGATGAAATTAAAAATGCGGCTAGCGTCTGCGGATTAAATTCCCAAGCGAATCGTCTTAAAGGACGTATCCTACTCCAGGTTGAATCCCATGGCGAAGCATGGTACGTCTTCCCTGATAATTGCTATCGAGTTTACATGAGGGACGGTTCTATAGCATATACTATGATGCGGTATCTCAGCTTGGGTATAACGAATAGTGATCTTGCCAATATCACTATAGAGACCCTAATGATTCCCTCTACTCCTGTAACGTCGACAATTTCAGTACCGTTAGAGTGTAGTGATACGACAGCCATGTCGACTTACATCGGAGATACAGCTAATTCAGATAGTGTTACAAGTTTTTTAAATCATTGCTCGGAATATTTAAATCAATCAGCGCAGCTGGCGACTATCGAATGGATCGAGAGACTACAAGCTCAAGAAGATGCAGCGGACTCGGCCATGAGAGCGGAGCGTCAACAAGCGTACAGTGAGTGTAGGGCTAGTATTGATCTAACCCCTGACGATCTTAAATGGCTCTCGCCTACGCAGTCAAGTTCCATTATCGCAGGAAGACTTGCAGTTTGCGATGTATATCTACAGCCGTTAGCACTTTGTATGGATGGAACCCTGAGTTATAGCAATACACGAAGCGGTACTTGTTCTTGGCATGACGGAGTAGAAATCTGGTATTACTAGTTATTATAGAAGGAGCGTTGGTTGCACTTATAGTGATACTTATGATGTAACATCGATACTTGGGTTTGTTGCAGTAAATAAATCTATAGATAAAATCAAAGATATGAATATAATCTTAAAAAAAATACTTATCTTTACACTTTTTTTGTGTACTTTTGTCTCGTGCCCGGTAATTGCTCGAGCTGCAAATAACGAAATGACTGAAAGGCTCAAAGGATGGATACTTTTACAAGTTGAACAACATGGTGAGGCTTGGTATGTAGATCCGATTTCCTCACAACGTTACTATTTAAAAGACGGTCCAGCCGCATATCAAAGTTTACGAGAATTTGGCCTAGGTATTACTAATGAACAAATATCTTTAATCCCGATAGGTGTTGAAGCTCGTTTTAATGAAGTCGATGGTGACAATGATGGACTACCTGATCGAGTTGAGTATGCAATGTTTGATAGTCCGGGTGCATCCGATACGGATGGAGATGGAGTGAATGACGGTGACGAGGTACTGATTTATCATACTAATCCGAGAGGTCCAGACGCATTGATATTCGATGAGGCATTAACGAAGAGACTTGAGGGGCGTATTCTTATTCAAGTCGAGTCGCGGGGAGAGGCATGGTACGTGAATCCCGATGATGGGAAAAGATACTACATGCAGGACGGTGAAATGGCTTACCAAATGATGCGATATTTCGGCTTAGGTATAACCGATGAAGACTTGGTTCAAATACCCATTTATCAATCAGATCCCCTACCTTCTACAAATTCAGAGACTCTACCTGGCGATGATTCTGACTTTGATGGCATCCCAGATGAAATAGATATTTATCCAAACGGAGATACGGTAAATATTAGTGTCGATTTTGACATAATGGCCTTTACTAATGACTATTTGGATGTCACATATCATAAATTTCAGATTGATATTCCATACGATCGCTACAACATGTATGTTCAGTACTTGCCACATACTCTCAGTGATCAATATTCAAATTTATCCGATTATGTCACTCCGAATGATCCGGTTATTTTAGAACTTGCAGGTAAATTGAATAATTATATTTACGCCGACCAAGTAAGCTTATACCAAGTTGTTGGTCAGTTATTATATATGTCAGATATTGATTTAGGTGTACCTGAGTATCCAAAATATCCAGTAGAAACCTTGCTTGATCAGGCTGGTGATTGTGAAGATACGGCATTTCTTTTAGCTTCAATTTTAAAAGCAGCAGGCAAGGATGTAGTACTAATAAGATTTCCGGATCATTTGGCAGTTGGCGTTGCTATGACAGACGCTGAAATTAAATACATGGATGATTTTATTACTGACACGAACTCAGCTTTTGTTGAAGAATGGGACAACCTTTTTCCGTATGGAAAAATATCAAATGGTACTCCTGGTGTGCAGTATATATATTACCATTGGGGATTATTTAATCCCCTTTCTTATTATGAAGTAGACGGGAAAAAATATGTTTATCTCGAGAGCACATCTTCAAATGTTTATCTCGATATGGGACAAATCCCGGATGTTTATCAGGGTGTTGACGCATATATTCATTCACTGTAGATATGAAAAATATTGTCGTTACAACTTTATTACTTGTTTTACTCGGAGCTGGATGCCTAGACTCAAGTTCAAGGTCTGATTTGAATTACCGATATGACCACACTGACGATTATGACTATGGTTATGAATGGGCAGAGAATGAAGATATTGATAATTTTGATGATTGTCAGGATGAATTTGGTTCGAATAATGCTGAAGATGGATGCAACGATTATGTTAGGGAAAATTCTTCAGGATATAAGTCGTTCGGAGAATACGACTGCACAGAAGACTGCAGTGGTCATGAAGCTGGATATAATTGGGCCGAAAACAATGGGATTGAGGACATGGGTGACTGCACCGGGAATTCAGATTCCTTTATTGAAGGGTGTTGGCAGTACGTTGATGAAAATTATTAATTGATCGTGTAGTGAATATGAAAATTACAAACGAAGAGCTAGAAAAAAGAGCGTGGTATCGCATAATGAAGGTGGTATTAGTCATTGCAGCGATTTTTTGGATAGTTGTCACTGTGGGTGTCGTTATTGGCGGTATTATCGATGAGTATCCTTTTGTCGACTACGATTATAAAGTTACATGTTCCAACACTTCTACTAATAAAAATTATACCTTGATTCAACGTCGTTGGAGTGAAGATAGTACTTTTTCAAATTATTCATGTAACGGTTACAGTGATATTTTAGTTTCGGTGTCGTCACCGACTCCAGTTGACGATTATACTTTCGTTGGGTACTTCTTTGGAGGAATCTTTGCACTGTTTGCAGGGCCAGCTCTACTTTATCTAATGAGGTATTTGATCATCTACATAGTGTATGGTCAGCAGAAAAAATAGTATAAAAATAATAGTTTTTGAATGCTAACTTGATTAGAATATGGAAGATTGTCTTGAATTAATTTTTCTTATTATCGTAATTGCAGTCGCTGTTGCAATAGCTATTGCGATCGCTCCTTTTATACTTTCTATAATCGGAATAGTAATAATAGCCTTCCTATTATTCTTAGCATGGGGAAAATACTTGAATTATAGAGAGAAGAATATAACTACATCTAGTTCAGATGCTTCCAAAAATCAGAAGTAACAGATGGCTAAAGACCTGCCCAAACAACCTATTGTAACTATAGAATTATTAAATAACTCAAATTTCTAAATATGACACATCCAGATGACATAATGTCTACTGAGGAGCTAGCTATCGAAATTACTACCGAAATACAGGCATTAGGCATAAATATTGAATACTCACTAGCTATTGTCAAGGTACTTTTATCTGGAATACTTATTTGTGCAATAATTGCATTAATACATTTTTGGTAGTTTTGGAGGTTCGATACGGTTTGCAAACAAGTATGAATATTCCAAATAATATAAATTCGTACTTGGGTCTCTATAATAACGAAATATAGGTATATGGAAGAAGAAACAGAGTATTATAAGAAAGCTGATCAAGAGGATTCTGAGGTGGTATTCGTTCCGAATTTACCAATAGATATTAATTCAAAGAGTAATCACGAGTCTATGTCCAGCACGCCAACCAAGGCCAAACTTGTAAAAAATCCTTTTTTACTTATTGTTATCGGAATAGTGCTTGTATTGCTTGGTAATTATATTGCAGAGTTTAATGCTATATCAGATATTGTTGGTACAGGCATAGGACTTTTTGGAGATTTATTAATTATTTATGCGATATTTTTAGCCATCAAATGGCTTTGGGGGAAAGTTGTAGGTAAAGAGAAACCTGAACAAAAGTCAGAATAGTCTGCGTTGACAAATCTCCAATTTTAAGCTATATTATAGATGTAAGAGCAAGGGGTTAGTTCATGTCCTATCATGAACCCCGCATCGTTCCTGTCTTGAACAGGTAGGCAATCAGGGAAATCTGCTGAGAGCCAGATACAGTGCGTGGACTAACTGCAAAGCGGTTGGGAGATTTCATTCAGCAAGTCGAGCTGGATCAAACCTCCTAATCGCTTTTATGTTAATAAACTAACGTAATTGATATGAATATTTTAAAACACACAGCAGAAAAGTTAGTTAAAGAACGGATAATAGGGACTCGAAAAGGTCTTGAAACACCTAGTTGCGAACATTCAATTCGGGTGTCAAAAAAGCTTGAAGAACTGGGCTACGATTCCAATATAGTTTTAGCAGGCCTATTACACGATATTATAGAGGATGGTGACACGACTCTTGAAGAATTGAAAGAACTTGGGATTCCGGACAATGTCGTTCACTTAGTGGATCTTTGTTCTCATGATGCGTCTATCAAAGATAGCGATGATAGGTGGCTTTCAATGATGGCAAGAATTGTGAAGGAAGGTGAAAAAAAAGCTATGGCAATAAAAATATGTGATTTGATGGACAATTTATCCGAGTCTGATGCATTAAAACCAGAGCGTCGAAAGAATATGAGATTAATGAAATTACCGACGTTACTTCGGTTAAGCGAGGACACAATGGCAGATACTGCAGTCTGGAAGGAGCTTCACGAGCTAGCGGGTGAATATATAAAACAGGAAATTGAGCTGTTGCAAAAAAAAGGTGTTAGATCTGAAAAATTAGAGAAAATATCTGATGCATTTTTGGAGGCTCTTAATTCTGTGCCAAAAGAAGATCAGTATTAATCTAGCATAAAATTATATGCCAAAAGCAATATTAAGCCTGGAGCGATTGGAGAGATTAAAGAAGCTAAGAAAGAAACTGGAGCAAAAGAAGCGGGAACTCCAGAAGGAAGAAGTAAGCACGGATCTTGCAAATAGCAACCCGCACAAAAACCTATAGACGAGCTTTAAAAGTTATTCCGAGAGCATTATTGTGTTGAAATGAGCGATGAGGATGCTCGAGAGTCGGCACAGAATTTACTGAACTGTGCAAAAACTCTTCAAGATCAAATAATACCTGTGAGTAATGCAGCTGTTTAATATAGCTGTATTTTGTTATAATTCATACATCTGAAATGGAGGTAGCTTGGAGGTTGTCAGGTTAAGCTAAATGTAATAAGTTTAAAGCCTATGGCAAAACCCACCAAAAAAATAGTGAATAAAACAGTCAGCGCCAATGATGTAGCTGAGTACATTTTGGCTTTTGCTAATGAAACTGGAGAGTCTGTAACAAATTTGAAATTACAGAAAATGTTGTATTACGCACAAGCTTGGCATTTGGCTAATTTTTCTAAACCTCTTTTTGAAGAAGACTTCGAAGCTTGGGTACACGGTCCAGTCTTGCCATCACTTTATCAGAAGTACAAAGTTTTTGGTTATGCACCGATAGTCACCGAGATTCGTGAAAAAGATATAGCAAAAAAATTCAATAAAAGCACACTTGAATTCCTCCATGATGTAGTTAAGGTCTACATGACTCACGGTGGATATGAGTTGGAGCTAATGACTCACAAGGAAGATCCATGGATCGATGCAAGGCAGGGATGTGAGCCTGATGAACATTCAGGCGAGGTGATCACAAAAGACTCGATGAGGGACTACTATGGGGAAAAGATCAAAAATTAGACCCTCTAGCGTCACGAATGAGAGTCCTTTTGTAAAAACAACCGAGGTGGATACCTCGGTTCCTGTTTCTTTCAATTTTAAACATGTCCGAGAGAAGGGGCCTAAATTTCAGTATAAAAAACAATCGAATAAGTATTTCAGTAAGCTGATAGAACGGTTGATGAGTATCTCAGGGATGAACAAACAAGAAATGACCATGACGAATAAAAAAGTTTTGAGATGCCACCAAATTAACTTTGGTACTTCCTCTATAAGTGAATCGGGATTTGGTCTAGCTCTTAGTTCGGATGATGATGCATGGCAATTTCAAATATCATCAAATGCACACGGTCGTGTCCATGGTTACTTTTTGAAAAATGTATTTTACATTGTTTGGCTTGACCCAGAACACGAATTGTATCCGAGTGAAAAATAAATAGGGTGCTAAATTACCAACTCACTTGCCCGCTGAAACCTCGCCCAACCCTGTAATTCTTCCATAATTTGGTTCAGACGAAGTCGCCGAAGGGTCACAATAGTCAGATATTACACCAGAATCTTTTGAAGACTCTGAATTGATAAAGATGGATCAGGAAATAAATTTCGCCAATCTACTTCAATGAACCGTTCAAACATTGTTCTACTTGGGCAACCAAAAATAACAGACTAAGTCTGTTATTTTTGGTTGCCTTGTTATGGATTTGAACCAGGGGGATGGTAAGGGGGAGGCTCCCCCTTATATATTGGGGGTGACAGGTCGAGCCTTAGGCG
>Ga0180007_10006094_pt1 | contig 11893 bp, 7 predicted proteins | sample MM_PC_MetaG_FD_121122 | JGI IMG/M metagenome (GOLD analysis project Ga0180007, IMG submission 121122) | Groundwater microbial communities from the Aspo Hard Rock Laboratory (HRL) deep subsurface site, Sweden - MM_PC_MetaG | ecosystem: Environmental > Aquatic > Deep subsurface > Groundwater...
AAAACATAATCCGTAAATACGTTGCAACTGTGTTTTATTTTCATCACCACGCCAATAAGCACCGGCTAATTTTTCTAACTGGAAAGATTTAATTTCCCCCGTATTAGATAAATGAGGACCGCGACAAAGATCGATAAACTCACCAGTTTTATAAATTGTAGCTACATCTGGCCGCTCAAGATCAACATCTCCAGATTCTTCCGGATTGATTTTAGTTGTCCCCTTTTCTTTTAAGTCGGTTAGTAATTCTACTTTAAATTCCTGCCCCAAGTCCCCAAAGAATTTAATTGCTTCATCGAGTGACATCTCACTTTTTTCCATGGGCAGCTTGGCATTAACTAGATTGATCATCTCTGCCTCAATCTTTGCAAGATCATCTTCAGAAATTGGTTGAGGAAATAAAATATCATAATAGAACCCGTTGTCGACTACTGGACCAACACCAAATTTTGCTGTTGGATACAATTTTTGCACAGCAGCCGCGAGGATATGAGCACAAGTGTGACGCATTGCATGAAGATGTTCGTTTTGTTTCATAGAATAAAAAAACCAAGATTACGAATTACGTATCTTGGGACCCTTGCGGGCGGTTCCACCCAAGTTGCTCGATCATTTGACTGATTAAGCCTCTTAATTATGCGCGGAATCGGCCGCGCGCCATAGCTCCTGGGTTAGTTAGACCCAATCAATGCTAAAAATAGTGTAGCGTAACTGCAAAATGTGTCAAATTTAACAACTAAGATAGTTTTTATTACTCAATTACAATCCTGATGTGATCTTGCAGGGTTGGCACGCGCTTTAGCCAGAACGGCGTAAAGGCAACGCTAGCAGTTTCTACTGCGTCCGAAACTTCCAAAAGATTAACAACCTCATTGGCGGAGCGACCAGTAAAACGATCTTTATTCAATAGTTCATTATTTGGTGCAATTACTGCAAAACCATCCAAATAAGCACTGAGAGTGGCAGTGGCACGCTCAGTATCCACTGATTGCAATGTTACTTGCACACCATCTTCTTTAACAGAAGTAACCTGGAATCCAGTCGATGTCTGATTGTAAAGACTGGTTTTGGCATAGTTTTCTAAGTCAGTTGTATCGTAGAATACTCCAGTAACCGTGGCTGTAATAGAAATAGTGAATGAAGCTATTTCAACTCCTGGTTCAGTATCGCTTTTCTTCTCTACTGCTTCTATGCTAAATACTTCACCTGTAAATCCAGCTCCCTCTGCCTCGCTACGCAAAAGCTCCTTAGTATTTTCCAAAATCTCATCAGCTAAAGTATTACCAGCTTCATCAAGATCACTTTGCGAAACAACACGCTTGTAAGAAACCCCGCCAGCCATCTTTTCAACACTAACGGCGTAAATCTCTGCCTGTTTTGATTCTGCTAAACCAGGAATAGTAAATTGAGTTGGTCCTATCTCGCCCGAAATACCTGGCTGGTCTGCATGAGCCATAACTTCGATTTGCCCATTAGCCGGTACAACAACTGCTTCATCGATTCTAAACAAAACTCCTTCTTCGGAAAGCAGTCGTGTTGTTGCTACCAAAGGTTGATCAACCCCAGACTCATTGATCAAGGAAACCATACCACCTGCCTTAGCTTCTATTGCTGTAGCACCTTCTGATGGCAACCAGAATTCTCTTGCTTGAGCAACACTTTTTTGAATCACCAAACCTTCAATCTGTCCCACGGCGGAAGCATTAGTAGCCACTTCAGCAGAAACTGTAGAACTTACAACCTGTGTATTTGGAACAATAGTAATCGTGGCATGGGAAATTGATAAATAAAGTACAGCTAGTAATAAAAAGAGTGCTACAAAGACAAAAAGAATTGCAATCTTTTGATAAATTCGAAGACCGCGAGACATTGGTTTTTGCTCTGCATCAGCAAAGTGTCCGGTCTTGAGTGTTGGTTTTGTTGCCATAGTTCCTCCTATTGTACACTTTTTAAAAAAGAAATTCTAATTTCCAATTAAAGCTTTGAGTTGTTCCAATAATTCTGGGCTCTTCTCAACCGAATACTCAGTAGCAATTTTTCTCTCTTTCTCCCCTGATTGTACCACAAGATAGACTAATTCGTGACCAGGATGACTCTTAAATAGCTCTCGCATTTTAACGATCAGCTCGTGTGATGGTCGCTCTGGAACCCTTACTTCTAACCCTCGGCTCTCTAGATTGTCTTCAGGTTCTTCATTAAAACCATATTCTGGCCAAATGTTTGTCTCTAAAGCACGAGCGACTTTAGCAATATCTTTCTCAGCAAATGGCACTACTTTATCCACAAGAATAGAATGTTCTTCTTGATCGTTTCTTTCACGAACAGATACTTTGCCAAAGATAACCACCAAGGTATCTGGAACAATAAAATTTCGTACACTGGTGTAGAGCTTAGGAAAAACAACAGTTTCAGTTTGTCCAAAACCATCTTCAACTTTTACAAAGGCCATTGGCTGTTGATTCTTTTTGGTTAAAATTTGTTTAACATCGATAATCACTCCAGCAACCCTTACCATTTTTCCATCTTCCAACTCGCTAATGTTATTGCACATTGTTACGTTATCTAATAATCCCTTTGGAAAATCATGCGTTGGATGAGCTGAAACATAAATACCCAAAAGTTCTTTTTCCCACGAAAGCAATTGACCTTTAGCAATAGGTATCCCCTGGCGCAGTTGTAAACGTTGCTCAGAAATATCTGATGAAAAATCAAACATAGAAATCTGATTTTGTGCTGCATCCTTTTGCATTTGTTTGGAGAACTGCAATAACTGATCAAGATTCTGGATAAGTTGTGAGCGGTCACCAAATCTATCTAATGCACCGCCCTTGGCTAAAGCTTCCAATGATTTTTTATTCAAACTCGGTGATGGCACTCGACTCAAGAAGTCACCTAAGTCTTTGTAAACACCATTTTCTTTTCTTTCTTTAACTAACACTCTAGCCGCCTCTTCACCAAAATTTTTAATAGCTGAGAGACCCCAACGAATATTTTTTGTATTCGGTACTACAGCAAATCCTGGAAATGATTCGTTGACATCTGGAGGCAGAACCTTATGCCCCATGCGCTCACATTCTTCAACCTCAATAGTAATACGATCGATAGAATTAATATCAGAGTTCATGAGAGCAGCCATGAATTCGGCTGGATAATGAGCCTTCAAGTAAGCTGTGCGATAAGAAATCATTGCATAGCAAGCGGCATGCGATTTATTAAATGCATAGTCTGCAAAACCTTCCCAGTCAGTCCATATCTTCTTGGCAGTTTTTTCTGGTACTCCATTAGCAACACAACCAGAAATAAAATCATCAAACATCTTTTCCAACACGTCATGCTTTTTCTTACCCATGGCTTTTCGCAGCGTATCAGCTTGACCAGCAGTGAAACCAGCCAAGACACGAGAAATCCTCATGATCTGCTCCTGATAAATAGTAACCCCGTAAGTCTCCTCCAAGATCTCCTTCATCTTCGGGTGATCGTATCTAACTTTTTCGCGACCATTCTTACGATTGATGTACTGTGGCACCATACCAGCTGACAACGGACCTGGTCGATAAAGCGAAACCATAGCCACGATATCTTCGAATTCGGTTGGCTGTAAATCGCGAATGTAGTGTTTCATTCCATCTGACTCCAACTGAAACACACCTGTTGTCTCTCCACGACCCAATAGCTTAAAAGTAGCTTCGTTATCCAGTGGAACAGCTCCTATATCAATATTTTCACCATGAACAGCTTCAATAATATCTAGTGCATCCTGAATAACAGTCAGGTTAGAAAGTCCCAAGAAGTCCATTTTAACCAAGCCGGCGGCCTCGGCAGAATTCAAAGAATATTGCGTCACATATTCCATGTCCTCTCTTTGCCCGCGTTGCAACGGCGCTCGCTCCACCAGCGGAATGTCGCCTATAACAATACCGCAAGCATGCTGCGAAGCGTGGCGTGGGTTGCCTTCTAATTTAATCGCCAGATCAATAGTTCGTCCAGCCATAGGATTTGACCGATACAACTCGCGCAGATCCGGTACTTCTTCGATAGCTATTTTTAATGGCGTGTGACGGCCTTGCACTGGATCTGGTAGAGCTTTAGCAATCACGTCGGCTTCTTGAAAAGTAAGACCTAGCACTCTGGCAGCATCACGTACTGCTGCTTTTGGTTTAAGTGTCCCAAAAGTAATAATGCCAGCAACTTTGTCTTTACCATATTTGCCAGTAACATAATCCATTACTTCACCACGTCTAGAATCAGCAAAGTCCATGTCTACATCAGGCATGGAGACACGATCAGGATTTAAAAATCGCTCAAAAAGTAAACCATATTTTAGAGGATCAAGATCAGTAATTCGCAAGCCATAAGAAATGATAGAACCAGCTGCTGAACCACGTCCAGGACCAACTAAGATGCCTTTGTCTTTAGCGAAGTTAACGAAATCCTGCACGATGATAAAGTAGGATGCATAACCCATCTTCTTGATCACTTCAAATTCAAATTCAAATCGTTCTGATACTTCCGGGGACAAAGGATCACTGTAGCGCTTTTTCAGACCAGCCAAAGCTAGCTCGTACAAATATTCATTATCGGTCTTACCTGCTGGCATGGGAAAAATCGGCAAATAATTATTGCCTAAATCCATTTTAAAATCCACCATGTCAGCAACTTTTTTTGTATTTTGAAGTGCTTCTGGTACGTCTTTAAAATACTCACAAATTTCTTCTGGTGTGCCAAATGAAAGATCAACATCTTCTGTACTAGTTTGGCGAAAATCCTCAATCGTTCGTCCACGCATAATACACAACTGTGCTTCATAACCTTCACGATCGTCTGGATCAAGATAGAAAACATTTTTTGTTACTATCAGCTGGCAACCAGTATCGGCAGCCAACTGTTTAATAGCATTATTCATGTCTACTTGTTCACTAAAATCTGGATGATGGATTAACTCCAAATAAAAATTATCAGCTCCAAAAATTTCTTGATACTGACTAACTAGTTGTTTTGCTTTGTCTGTATCGTTATGCGCCAAAGCTCGAGGGATTTCGCCGTTCAATGATCCTGAAAATGCAACCAGACCATCACTAAAATTTTTCAAAAACTCCTTGTCGACTCGTGGCTTATAATAAAAACCTTCTAAAAAACCAGCCGTGGAAATCTGCATTAAATTTTTATAACCAACTTCATTGTAGGCAATGAGCGGTAACCTGTAAGATTTATCGTCAACTCGCGGACGTTTATCAGTCATCCTATTTTGAGACACGTACATATCAATACCAATAATTGGTTTGACTCCTGCTGCCTCACAGGCTTGATAAAACTCTACCACGCCATACATAACTCCATTGTCTGTTAGAGCTAAAGCAGGCATTCCTTGGCTCTGAGCACGCTCAACTAACGCCTTGGGGCTAGGTAGAGCCTGTAAAAGCGAATAGTGCGAATGCACGTGAAGGTGAACAAAATCCTTAGGATTCATAAGCATCCGCATCTTACCAAAAACCGTTGCTCGTGGCGAGAGAGACTTAAATAAACAAAACTTATCCCCAACAAACTTAGTTTACTGTAAACTAAGTTTGAGATTATTAGGAAAACCAAATTTCATCCAGTCTGTTAGAAAACTATCATATTCAGCTAAGGTCTTAAACTCCTCCCTAATTAGTCTGTCGTCAGCAATTGTTTTATCCTTCATACCTGAAAACAACTGGTTATAACTAGACCAACGATAATTTTTTAAAAAACCTAAAGCAGCATATAAATCTTTTACTCCATCCCTTTTCCAATTAGGGATGAAATATTTCAACGGATTAAGATGTATATACCTAAAAACATGAAATAAATAACTATCGTTCTCAATCTCTCTAGCTTTAAAGGTTGACTCGAACAAAGCACCTGTGCGGCCAGTTCTTCCGTTGAAGTATTTTGTATGCGAAAGCCCAATTTTATGCATGAATTTCGAGACTCCTCCTTCGGCCACCTGACGAATCACTAAGTGATAATGATTATTCATCAAACAATAAGCTAGAATTTCGACTAATTTTAAATCCTTAGTTTCTTGTTTGCTACTAATAGTAAAAATAAATTGTAAAAAATCTCTTTCGTCTTTGAAAATATCTCTCTTATCAACTCCGCGATTATAAACATGATAAATTTGATTTTTCGAAAATGTAATATTTCTCATAGAAAATAAAAAATCCCAATTGTATTGATACACAATCGGGGAATATATTATAAATATAGTTCACCAAATAAACACAAAAAGTTCAAATTGTTATCCACAGTAAACTTAGTTTACTACAAACTAAGTTTGATTTTTTGTACCGTCTCCCAGCCATCCGGCTGCTCAAGATCGAACCCGACCAAGTCATCGGTCTGATGCAACTGCTCGAGAAGGCTGACTAGCCATCTGCTAGCCTACCAAGCTCAAGACCCCGGCACGCGCGCGTGTGCTGGGGGTCATTATAATTTTAACCAAGATTACCCTCGCCCAATCGCGCGGTTGATATAAGCTTTAACATTCTCAGCCAAGGTTTGCATGTAACCCGAGCTTTCATGAAATTTTTCTTTCATATAGCCCAAGGAAGCATCTATGCGCTCAAATTGAGCTTTGATTTCATTCAAGAGTGTATTCAATTTCCTGACGATTATTATAATCTGAAAAAGAAACCAACATAAAAAAGAAGTGAAAAGAATAGCGCAAAGAGCCAGGACAATATAAAGAAAGTCTTGGAGATCCATAAAAAATTAGATTAATGCCAAATTATTAACGCAGCACTGCTTGGAACTTCTCTTTTAGTGTATCACGAACTCTATTCATCACCTCATCAGCATCCTCTGAGGAAAGTGTTCTGTTAGGAGCTCGTAAAGTTATCGAGAGGGTCAAACTTTTCACGTCATGTGCTAATCCTGGACCACGGTAAACTTCTACCATCATAACTGATTCAATCATTGGGCTTTGTTCCTTGATTGTTTCCGCAATTTCAAAGAAAGCGGTCTTCTCCTCTACTCCAACTGCAATATCACGAACAATGGCAGGATACTCTGGAATTGGCTGGTAGTGTCGTGTTAATTTTAGCCGTGGGATTAATTTTTCTAAATCAATTTCAACTGCAGCCACTGGACGGTCAATGCCAAAAGCCTTGGTATAAGCCTCAGCGACCTGACCCAACATACCAATTTCTTGACCATCTGCCAAAATTTTAGCGCTACGAGTTGGGTGCCATTTAATATTGTCCTCAACGCGCTCAAAAGACAAATCAAAACCAGTTTGATCGGCAATCATTTCTAAAACGCCTTTCAATTTAAGCAAAGCTTGTTCAATATCGTTGATACCAAAATGGCTAATCGTCAAATTTAGACGCTCATCAGGTAAATCATTTTCTTGACGCAAGTAAATTCGCGAAAGTTCAAAAACCTGATCTTGTGACACTTCACGCTGATTGAGCTCAATACTACTGAGTAGTGACGGCATCAAAGAAGTTCGCATGTGCGTCAAATCTGAAGAAAGCGGATTGAATAGACTAACTGCTTCTGCTGGATCGAGGTCATACTTTTCTAAATCGCGGGCGCTAACAAACGAATAACTATAAAATTCAGTATAACCGGCGGACGATAATTTATTCTTAAACCAATGCTCCCAAAAAACGCTTGGTTCTTCCATGGTGATTGGCGGCGGACTACTTGGTAAAACAGACGGTAGATTGTCATAGCCATACATCCTGGCCACCTCTTCTGAAAAATCAACTTCGTCTTCTATGTCATGATCACGCCAAAACGGAACTGTCGCCCGGTAATGATCTTCAACTTTATCCAATGTAAAACCCAGAGTCGTTAAGATACGCTCAATTTCTTCGTCACTAATCTCTACACCAATACGCTGGCGAATCTTGTCTGGCCGCACGTCAAAAATAAGTGGTTTATAATCCTCTTTTTGTTCATCAAAAATTCGACTAGCCACCTGACCGCCAGCCAATTCCAATGTAAGCTCAATGGCCTTAGCCAAAGCAATCGCCGGGGATTGTGAAGACAAACCTTTTTCGAAAAGCAACTGTGAGTCTGAATACAAATTTAGTGCTCGTGAGGTACGTCGTACTGAAACTGGATCAAAAGTTGCAGCTTCAAAGACAATTGTCGTAGTACCATCCCAGGTTCCTGAATCTTGTCCACCCATTACTCCAGCAACTGCCACCGGTCTTGTACTGTCGGCTATAACTAGATTGTCGCTGGTAAGCTCATATTCTTTTTCATCGAGGGCTAAAAATTTTTCACCATCTTTTGCACGACGAATATTTATTTCTTGATCAGTAAGTTTTGTATAGTCAAAAGTATGCAGTGGCTGACCGTATTCATGCAAAATGTAATTAGTGATGTCTACTATGTTATTGATTGGTCGATGTCCTGCTAATAATAATTTCTTTTGCAACCAAGCTGGAGATGGCCCGACGCGAACGCCGTCTATGACTACTGCCATATAACGCGGACATAAATCCGAATCTTTAACATTAACTTCTAATTTTTTATCTCCTGAAGCCTCGGGTAAAAGCGGCAGATCAAACTCAAAATTATCGCCCGTTGCCGCAGCCGCTTCTCTAGCTAGCCCAACAATACACATCGCATCTGGCCTATTAGAGGTAACTTCCATGTCAAAAATAACATCGTCCATATCTAGCGCTCCTACGAAATCTGTACCAGGCTTAGCTTCTGTTAGCTCACTTAAGTCCCAAATACCACCTTCTGGACAATAGGCTTTATCAAAACCAACTTCACTAGGCGCACAAATCATGCCAAAACTTTCCACGCCACGAATTGTGGCTTTCTCTAATGTTATTAATTCGCCTTCACCATGCCAGCGAACCTGAGCACCTGGTAAAGCAACTAAAACACGCATACCGATAGCTAAATTTTTTCCACCACAGACAATCTCAACAACTTCTCGACCAATGTCGACTTCTGCCAAACGTAATTTATCTGCACCAGGATGGGCCTTGAGTTCTTTAACCACACCCACAACCATATTAGCAAACCGATCACGTAGTCTGTCGATAGTTTCGACTGACATTGATTTGGCGCTCATCTCCTTAGCAAATTCTTCTGGAGATAAGTTAGTTTTTAAGTATTCTTTAATCCAATTGTAACTGACGAGAATATTCATATTAGAACTGCTTCAAGAAACGTAAATCATTGCGATATATAATTCGCATGTCTGCGATATTCATGCCAGAGCGCATCATTAAAGTCCGCTCCACGCCCCAGCCAAACGCAAAGCCTGAGTAAACTTCTGGATCAAGGCCGCCAGCTTTGATGACATTGGGATGCACCATGCCAGCACCACCGAGTTCCAACCAACCTTCCTTACATAAACGACAAGCGCCGCTTTCTAACTTACCGCTGCCACCACAAATATCACACGAGATATCGAGTTCAAAACTTGGTTCAGTAAAACGGAAATGATGCGGACGTAATCTCACCTTTCTTTCTGCACCAAAAAAATTCTTCACAAAAAAGTCAAAAACACCCTTCAGCTCAGTAATAGTTACATTTTTATCTATCAAAAGTCCCTCAAACTGATGAAACATAGGAACATGCGAAACATCAGACTGACGACGATAACATTTGTTGATATTAAACATCCGAATTGGTAACTGACCTTTTTCCAACTCACGAACCTGACTGTTAGAAGTATGAGGCGTTAATACAACCTTGCCTTTCTTGCCTTCCAAAACTTTATCAGCTTTTGGATCCTGAATGAAAAAAGTCTCCCATTCATCACGGGCCGCGTGGTCTTTGGGCATATTGAGAGATTCAAAAGCATACCAATCCCAATCAACTTCCGGTGTCCGTGAGCGAACAAAACCAAGTTGATGCAGAATTGTCGAGATCTCATCAATAGCTTGAGTCACCAAATGCAGAGAGCCCATGAGAGGAGCTATGCCTGGCATAGTAATATCGATCCACTCAGCATCTCGACGCGTTCTTTCCTCAAACTGATTAACTGTATGCTGAGCTTCGAGAAATGCTGTTTCTAAAACTTTTTTAATTTCATTGCCAAACTGACCTGCTTCCTTGCGCATATCCTCTGCCAAATCTGGCAGTTTTTTCATGACATTGGCCAACTTACCTTTACGACCTAGATATTCAACCCGCAATTCCTCCAGCCCTAAAGAATCACCAGCGCTTTCTAAAGCACCCAGAAAATCGTCTCGCAATTGTTCAAGTTCTTTTTTCATAGTTCTCAGAAAAATTTCACAATATCCTTATATGTAATCACAACCACCAAAAGCATCAAGAGCAAAAAGCCAAAATTATGAATAATAGCTTCAACTTTGGCATTAACTGGTTTTTTACGAATCCCCTCTGCTAAAAGAAAAACTAGTCTGCCACCATCTAGAGCTGGGAATGGCAAGACATTAATGATTGCCAGGTTAATCGACAAGATCGCTGCAAACTGTAATAAGTATAGAAATCCTTGACGAGCTACTTCACCGGTAAAGACAGCGATTCCAACCGGTCCAGATATATCGATCGACGCTCCGCCTTGTGTAAACAGTTCTTTAATTATGAATCCGAACATGGCCAAAATCTGCCAGGTAAAAGAAGCTGTTGCCTGGATGCCTTTCCAGGGTGCCATGTACCAAGGATAACGAACTATACCAACGTCAACCAAAGAGATGCCAATACCATCTTTATTGATCTCCTCCAGAAAAACTGCTGAAATTTCAAATGTTTCTTCCTCGCCAGAGCGTTCCACGGTTATGAACATTGAGTCTTCCTCTGCTAGCTTAGAGATAGCTTCGTGGCTAACAGCGGCATTGATGTAAGGAACCCCGTTAATTGAAATGAGAACATCACCGAGCTCAATATTTTCTGCAGCTGGCGAACCTTCGAGTACATGCGAAATAACAATATGTTGGTCACTGACATGCGCTTTGGGACTAATAGAATCATCAACAACTCCAGGAAAACCAAAGCCAAAACCAATTGATAAAAAGACTCCGGCTAAAATCATGTTCATGACAACTCCAGCTAAAATAACAATGATACGCGCCGGAATAGACTTTGTAGCAAAGCTTTTTGGATCATTACGGTTATCGCCAGATTCACCCTTGATTCGCACAAAACCACCAATCGGAATTAAGTTGAGCGACCAGAGCATACCTTTCTTCCCCTTCCAAGCAAACACCCTTGGTGGAAAGCCAAGCCCAAATTCTTCCACATCCATACCCATCTTTTTGGCCACAAAAAAATTCCCAAATTCATGCGCGATAACTAGAACTGATAACAAAATTAGGAAAATCAAAATTGTCAAAATCATATTGTGTGTATTCTAGCTGTTTTCTTTGGATAATTCAACCTGAATAAAATCTGGATTCAAACCAGCAATTTGTTGAGCGGCTCGTACTGCTTTTTCTGGGTCTCCAGTTGTAAAATATTTTCTCTCCCCTCCTTTTTCTAGACACTCTTCAACCTCAGGATGGCGCCCAAGGTAGTCTGCTAAACTTGTAGCAACCAATGGCCCTTGCTCATATAAATCAATATGTTTTGGCAAAATACTTCTAATGTAATCATAAAGTACGGGATAATGCGTGCAAGCCAGTAAAATTGCTTCAACATTTGGTTCATCCTGCAATAACACCTTTAAATCTTCGTCCACGATTTTATTAGTTGATTCAGTATGCGCTAATCCTTCCTCTACCAACGGCCCCCACTTAGGGCAAGCGTGTTGAGCCACCTTAATCTTTTGATTGACGTTCTTAAACTCCCGCATATACGACTCGGAGCCAACTGTTGCCTGTGTCGCCAAAATTCCTACAATATTGTATAGCTTACCAAGTTCTTCGACAGTTGGACGAATTACTCCCAAAACTCTATGTTTGGGATATTCTTGCATCTTTGTTTGTTGAATGGT
>Ga0180007_10006095_pt1 | contig 11892 bp, 9 predicted proteins | sample MM_PC_MetaG_FD_121122 | JGI IMG/M metagenome (GOLD analysis project Ga0180007, IMG submission 121122) | Groundwater microbial communities from the Aspo Hard Rock Laboratory (HRL) deep subsurface site, Sweden - MM_PC_MetaG | ecosystem: Environmental > Aquatic > Deep subsurface > Groundwater...
CCGGGTCAATGGCTTTGACGCTCATAGGTTCACTCCTTCTGCGATGAGTTGCGGGGCGCTGCCGGAATTATCGTACAGCGCCCATTCACTGACAATCGGTTTATACATGGTTTCAAAATTTCGTAGCCCGGCCGCAAACCGCCTATGGATAGTCGGTTCCGGCACATTATGCCCGCCCTCCAGCACCCGTTGACGGACACGGGCGAGAGCCAACTCGGGGGAGGCAAGGCGAAGAAAAAAACAATTTAACCTTAAAACCGTCCGAACGCCAGGTAGAAATCAGGCGGGCATGCCCCCGGCCGCTCAATGTGGTTTCGAAGGCAAAACTCTCTCTTCGCCGGATATGCTGAAAATCTCCTCCAACATCAGGCGGCCAGCCTTAAAAGCGGCCCGCTCTGGGTCAAAATGGGCCAACCCTGCGGCGACCAGGTCTGCATTGACGTAAATAGGGCAATTTGCCTCTTTGGGGAGAAACTCTTCTGCAAAGGTTGTCTTTCCCGCACCATTGGGTCCGGCAATGATGATGATTTTTTTCTCAGATTGAAAGATCATATCTCACCTCTGAAATAAATCGTTCCACCCTCGGAATTGGCAAAGGCCACCATTTCCGAGGCCAGAGATTCCGCATTGCGAACATCGGCCTTGAACTGGCGGGAACTGTCTTCACCGCTGGCAATTTGTTCAAGAAGGTTTTCTATGGAAATCATGATTTAATTTACAGAGTTCACCTGTTACAGTTGCCGGTGAAGAGACTCACCATTAGGCGCTATGAAAAACAAATCCCGTCTCGGTTTTTCCTTTGTGTTTCGCGCTCAAAACGGCTGGTTAACTGGAGCCGAGAGCCGGGCATAAACTTGACTGCCCAACCACTTTGACACAAGCTCTTGCATTTCAGGTTTGCTCATATAGTTGGTGAAGAGTTCTTCATTGAGTTCCATACGATCAATAAATAACGATTCCAGGACTTGTTGGAACACGAGTTGAAATTTGTCGAGTGAATTGACCTCTGCCGCTCTCCGTAATGCATCGTTCTGACTCGCCGCTTCTGCGATTTGGTCGAAAAAAAGTTGATCCGCTTCATTCAGCTCAGCACCAAAGCGCTCATTGATAATATCAATAAGGCGTGACAAGGAAACGTATTCTTCGCGAACTTCGCCCGTACCCACCTCTCGCGGGCCATCGAGAGGTTTGGCATACCCTTCACCCAGACTGATGGAACCTTCGCTGATTTTCTGCAGACGGTAATACTCCAGTTCCACTTCTTCATCGAATTGATACCCGGGACCTGTCTTGCGTTTAGGTAATTTCAGTGCCAAGTGCCGCAGGAAGGTGAAAAGTTTTTCAAGATCGCTGTCCTGATACGGGATCACCTGGCTCAAAAAACAATACAGATTACGGAATGCCTGGGCCTTGCCCCGCCACAGCTCGCCCTCTTCTTCGTCGGTGTTTAGCAGTTGCTGAAACCGCGCCACCCCTTGATCAAGAATTGCATTCATGTTTTTATGATCGGTAGGGCTTTGACGGCGCTTGGGGGCAAAGAAGACCGTAGCGAAGTCATTCACTTCGGTTTGCAGGTAAATACCCGAAGCATCGAGCACTGCCTTAACCTCGTAAAGCCTGTCCGGATCCACCTGCTCGCCCATCACCGAACCTTCGTAGTATTGGCGAAACGCCTCTAGAATCTCGGAGGGATCATTGACGAAGTCCAGCACGAAGGTATCGTCCTTCAGCGGGTGGGTTCGATTCAGACGGGACAAGGTCTGGACCGCCTGAATACCTGCAAGCCGTTTATCCACGTACATGGTGTGCAATAGCGGCTGGTCGAAGCCGGTTTGATACTTTTCCGCCACCAACAACACCCGATAATCAGCCTTGGCGAAGGTGTCGGGCAATTCCTTCTCTTTTACCCCATCGTTCATTTCGACTTCCGTGTATGTCTTCTCAGGCAGCTTGTCATCCTCGACCGTGCCGGAAAACGCCACCAGACTTTTTATGGGATAACCCTTTTCGGCGATGTATTCATCGAAGGCCTGCTTGTAGCGCACCGCCTCCAGCCGCGAGCCGGTTACCACCATGGCTTTGGCGCGGCCACCGATCTTGTGCCGGGTGTGCTGCTGGAAGTGCTCCACCATCACCTCGGTCTTTTGCCCGATGTTGTGCGGGTGCAGCCGCATGAAGCGGGTAAGCGCTCGGGCTGCCTTCTTGCGCTCGACATTGGGGTCGTCTTCCGCTTTCTTTAGGAGTTTGTAATAGGTCTTGTAGGTTACGTAGTTGGCCAGAACGTCCTCGATAAACCCCTCCTCGATCGCCTGCCGCATGGTATAGCGGTGGAAAGGTTCGCCGTCGCGGCCAAAGATGGCCAGGGTTTTGTGCTTAGGTGTGGCGGTAAAGGCAAAAAAACTCATGTTGGGCTGGTGGCCGCGCTTGGCCATGGCGCGAAACAGCCGTTCCAACTCCACTTCACCTTCTTCATCGGCCATGTCCTGGGCCTTCTTGCGCAGCTCGGCGCCACCCAGCACCCCTTTGAGTTCAGTAGCGCTTTCGCCCGACTGCGAGCTGTGCGCCTCGTCGATGATCACCGCGTATTTGCGGGTCGGCAGGTAGCTATTGCCGTTTTGCCCAGGGATGGGCTTATGTCCCGGAGGGCAGGACGCCCGAGAGGGACCGCCGCGCTCTTCGGCCAGCTTCATCAGTTGCCCTGAGACAAACGGAAACTTCTGCAAGGTAGTGATGATGATCGGCACACCGGATTCCAGGGCGCAGGCCAACTGGCGTGAATCTTCGTCAATTTTCTGCACCACGCCCTGACGGTGGTCAAACTGGTAGATGGTGTTCTGTAACTGTCGGTCGAGGACCACCCGGTCGGTAATCACCACCACGCTGTCGAAGATCCGCTCATCGTTGTTGTTATGTAACGACGAAAGCCGATGTGCCAGCCAGCCTATAGTATTGCTCTTTCCGCTCCCAGCCGAATGCTCGACCAGATAGTTATGCCCCACCCCTTCGACTGCGGCAGCCGCCACCATCTGTCGCACGGCCTGCAACTGGTGGTAGCGGGGAAATATCATACTTTCCTTACGCACCTTCTTGCCCTTTTCGGTTATCTTCTCCTGTACGTCCAGATGGAGGAAACGCGCCAGCAGATCGAGCAGGCTGCCCCGCTGCAAGACCTCTTTCCACAGGTACGCCGTTTTGTAGTTACGGCCCGCTCTGTCGGGCTCATTACCGGCACCGCCCTGATTGCCCTTGTTGAACGGCAGGAAGTGGGTACTTGACCCTGTAAGGCGGGTGGTCATATGCACCTCTTCCGTGTCCACCGCAAAATGGACCAGGGTGCGTTTAGTGAACTGGAAGATCAGTTCGCGCGGATCGCGGTCATGGCGGTACTGATGGATGGCGTTTGCTACCGACTGGCCGGAGAGCGGGTTCTTCAGTTCCAGCGTCACCACCGGCACGCCATTAACCGACAGCACAACATCCAGCGACTTTTCGGTTTTAGGGCTGAAGTGCAGTTGCCTGGTCAGGCCCAGCCGATTGGCCTGATAACGGGCCTCCAGCTCGGGGTTGAGCCCATGGGCCGGACGGAAAAAGGCAATGCGCAGCGTCTTACCGAAGCACTTGAAGCCATGGCGCATAGTCGTCAACACCCCGTGGGTGTCCAGCCACTTGCAGAGCGCTTCCAAGATGCGCTCATCGGTCTGCTCGCCATGCAGGGCTTGCAGTTTCTCCCAGGTTTTCTGTTGGGTGTCACGAACAAATGCCAGAGCCACTTCCGGAAAGATCGCCCGCTCACGGTCGAATTCGCTGGACGGGAGCGCCTGATACCCATCGGCCAGCAACACAGCCTCAATGGCGGTTTCAAAGGCTGCTTCGGAGGTTTGTTTCATTGGTAGTTACTCTCCTAGCGTAGCGAAAAACTTGCGCCCGTCTGCCGCAACAGATCAAACGTGTTGATGTATGGGACGCTAAATGCTCGGCAGACATTGGGGATTTTCACTTTCTTCTTAGACTGCGCAGCAAATATCTCGTGAGTCACGACGGTTGCATCAATAGTTTTCGCCTTCGCGATGAGCCAAGGATCGCCGCCACTCAGAAATTCCGGTTTGGCAACTTCCTTGAAGGGCTGCTCCATTACCCAGACGGCTATTTCGCGAAAGTGCTGCTGGGTGAGCACATCATCAACCGGCAGAAACCAGCCTGAACCCTTGCGCGCTTTAATCCATTTTGCCAGTTCGTCATTGCCCTTGAGTAATTCATCGCATACCGGGCAAATGGAGGCAAGTTTACCTTGGGCTTGTTCAGCATCAAGCCACTCCCAAAAGCCCGGAAAGGTATCAAAGCGGTAATACCAGTTTTTTGCATCAATAAACACGTTGGCATCGAGTAGATACATGAGCGTCACATAACCCCGAGTTCATGCGCTAATCGACTAATTTTCGAGGGGTTGACACCCAACAACTTGCCAGCATCCCGGAGCAGCAAACTACGTTCAAATGCGCTATGCACGACTGCCTCTGTGAAGTTCCTACCATTACGCACAGGAATTGTACGGTAAGGGTCGCCACCCGAGCCCTTCTTTTTTTGACGCCACAGTGCCGCCTGTCGCTGGTAATACTCAAAGTAAACCGCCCACTCGATCATGCCCAAGTCAAATGCACGACGAGCAACCACCACCGTGCTTACGCGGAAGAAACTCGCCAATTGCGAGGCATTGATATCAACCGTTTCCCGTGCCTTCCATTGGTCACGAAACACTTGTTGAGGCACCAGCACTTCGGCGGTTACGGCATTGCACAGTTTTTCCACATTGCGATGCGGTACATTAGCTGGCTGTGCCAGCGAAAGATCGGAAATACCACTCTGCCCAATCCACAAATGAGCCAATTCATGTACCAGAGTAAAAATTTGCGCGGTCTTGGCGTCCTTGCCGTTAATGAAAACTAGGGGGGCGATGTCATCACAAATCGCGAGGCCACGAAATTCCTGCACATCCAGACTTCGGTGGGTGTTATTGCCAACAATGCCGCTCCGCATGACCCACACCCCCGCAGCTTCGGCCTTGACCATGAGCAAGCCCAAGAAGGCCTCCCAGTTCTTGGCTTCCTCTCGATGTCCAAGGGTCAGATCCAGCGTTGTCGTCAGAGCGTTGGCAATTTCTTGTGCCGACGAATTGAGCCCAAAACGCCCAATGAAGGGGAGTGGCTCGGCACCCTGATCCAACAGATAGTCTCTGTACCAATCCTGCTTGCGTAGCACATCGGCCAGCAAATCCTGTAGATCCGCGCTCAGACCGCCAGATGTGTGGTCGCCAATGGTGCGTAGGTCCGGGATCGGCAAGGTTTCTTCAGGCGGCTTAAGCAGGAACAAAAATCCGAAAGGAATGTGCAATGCCTTGGCAAGGTCTTGTGCCTGCTTGAAGGTCGGTCGGGTTTCGCCCTGCTCCCAACGCAACAACTTGTCCGGTTTCACATGGGCTTTGAGAGCAAGGTTTTCCGGTTCAAGCTGGGCACGCTCACGCGCCCAGCGCAGCACGACAGGACTGATTAGGGCTTCGTTCATATTGGCATTCTCCCCTCGGTCATCCCGCTATCTCCTCGGGCATGATCTGGCCCGTGACTGCGGCGGTGATTATAGCAGCGCGACGTTCAGTGAGAAATCTGACCGATGCGTTAAGTTCTTGCTGTATACGATCCGTGACAAGCTCGCCTTCTTGAATTTGCCTAACGATACGAAGTTGCTCTTTTTCAGGAGGCAGTGCGATACGAAAATTCGCAAGTTGCTCACATGTAATAGCTCCTTTCGTACTCCCCGATCCATCACTGTCGCTTCTGAGAAAAGAGTAAGCTCGTACAAGGACATAACGCAAATATTCCGCCGTTATCCTTTTGCTCCTTGGCTTTAAGAACGCAAGATGCTGATTGATTGTTGCCTCAATCGTTAACACCGAAGCCATCCCACGAGTTTTACCTTGGCCCGTAATTCCAACCAAAACGGCGGGGGGATTTATTGTTGGCAGATGGCACTCCTTCAGCGCCTTGGCTGTAACACGCCTTGATGGTTCCCGCACATAGTCGACGTTAACAACGGAGCTATTCAGCCAAGGGAAGCCGTCTTCATCCCAATAGTCCACATTGTCGACTACTGGCGTTGATCCGTTGCCAACCTTTGCAATATACTTGATGGGCAGCACATCCCAATGGGCCGGAATATCCCCCAGCCAGTCGAGGTTGGAGGGTTTGAGGGGGGCATCGGGGTTGAGGCCGCGGGTGACGGCGCGGCTGATGAGGGCGGCGCGTTTTTCCTCCAGCAGGGCGAGCATATGTTCCTTTTCCGCCACCAGCGCATCGATGCGCGCAGTTTCGCGGTCTAGGTAGTCGGCGATGACATTTTGTTCTTCAATCGGCGGGCAAGGTAGCTTATGTTCTCGCACTTTTTCGGCATTCAGATTGGGTTGTCCGCCTCCAGTTGCGATAGCTTCCAATATCGATCGAGTAGCCTGGAATCCATAAAAAACGTAGCGCGCGGAGAATCGGCCTGGACCAGCTAATACACATACGGCTTGGTTGACGGTGGCATCAATTCCTAAAATTGCTACGCGTCCGATGGTGGCACCATACATTGCAAATAGAACTGAGCCTTTTGGGTAGAGCTTCAGTGCCGAGAATTCTTGAATGGCTTCGCTAGAGACCATTTTTTCAGTAAAGGTCACAACGTTTTCTCGAAGTTCAGATGTGTTTACCCATGGCACATCACCACCGTAAAACACCTCTTGATTAGATGGCGGTGTCGTTCCACTGCCAATCGTTCGAAAGCCATGCTTTATTCGAACTTTCTCCCAATGCGTGGGTATATTCTCAAGCCAATCAAGACCAGCAGGCTTGAACTGGCGAGGTGCGATCACCGCTGATGTTGTCACTCTCCCACCCCCCGCAGCCCTTCAACCTCTTCACTCCATTCTTCCAGCTTCCGTCGCAGCAGTTCCTTATCTGGCAGGTAGAGCTGATATTCCCTGGCATGGATGTTGGCGTCCTTGGGCAGGGTGATTTCCACCAGGGCGTCGTGCTTCTTTTTGCAGAGGACAATACCGACGGTGGGGTGTTCGTCCGCCAGCTTCACGAAGCGGTCAAAATAATTGACATACATCTGCATCTGCCCCAGGTGCTGATGGGTGAGCTTGCCGATTTTGAGATCGATCAGCACGTAGCAGCGCAGCAGGCGGTTGTAGAAAACCAGATCGACAAAGAAATGCTCCTCGTCAAAGGTGAAGCGCTTCTGCCGGGCTTCGAAAAGGAACCCCTTGCCCAGCTCCAGCAGAAAATGTTCGAGCCTGTCGATGATGGCGGCCTCAAGATCCGATTCGGAATAGCTGGTCTTTGTATCAAGCCCGAGGAATTCCAGCACATAGGGTTCCTTCAGCAGGTCTTCAGGCCGGCTGACGATCTGGCCTTCCGTTGCCAGCTTGCGGATGCCGTCCTTGTCCCGGCTGAGGGCCAGACGTTCATAGAGCCCGGCGTTGAACTGACGCTTAAGTTCCGGCAATGTCCAGCCGCTGGATGAGGCTTCAATTTCGTAAAATCGACGTTCATCGGGATCGTTGATCGAGACCAGAAACACATACTGCGACCAGCTCAAGGTAAACGGAAAAGAAGATTTGGCAGAGGGCATCTGCCAAATCGGCAGCGACGAGCCACCCGTCTCCAATTCGCCAGACGGCGTCTGGCTTTTCCCTGTATCCGTCAATTTGCCAGATGGCGTCTGGCATTTCTCCGGAAGCCGGTCAGCATAGAGCAAATAAAACTTGCGCATATTCTGGAGGTTTGATCGTGAAAAACCCCGCCCAAACTCCGCGGTGAGTTCATTCGCCAACTCCTTGAGAAGCGCTTTTCCATATGCGGCCCGTTCCGCACCCTGCTGTTCGTGCTCGACGATGCGGCGACCGATCTCGAAGTTGGTCAAGACCTGGACCAGGTCAACGGAATGCACCACCGCCTTGCGGGCGGAGAGGACCAGCTCCCGGATATCGGTCAACAGCGCCTTCATTCCGTCACCTCCCGCAGCAACTCCATGATTCGTTGCTCCACAGCCGCAAGCTCACTGTCGATCACGTGCAACGGCCGTGGCGGCTGGTACTGGAAGAAGACGCGATTGAAGTTAATCTCATAGCCCACCTTGCCGATGCCGTCGTCCTGTTCGTCAAGGGTAGTGGGGTCGATCCAGGCATCACCCACATAGGGCCGCACCTCGCGCAAAAAGTAACTGACGATATCTTCCTTGAGGGGGATGTTTTCAAAATCCTTGAGCGCAGGGTCGGGTTCGTGTTCAATGTGCTTGCCCTTACCGCCGCTATGCAAGCCCAGCACTCCTTCCAGCTCGGCGGGTGTCAGTTTTACAGGCAGGGTTTGGCCGGGGAACAGGCCGGGTATATCCATCCTCTCGATCTTATGGTATTTGGCGATCACCGGTTCGGCCTCGGCATCGACCTCGGTGAACACCTCGCGGAACAGCTTTTTCTGGGCCGTGCCCTTGGCTCCCGGCGTCCAGCCGGCCACGTCATCCGGCAGGGCCTTGATGATCTTCTGCACCTTTTCCCACGCCTTGTTCCAATCAAAATACGGTTCGGAGCCCAACGCCTCTTCCACCGCCAACACGGCGTCGAGCAGCTCGGGGCAGGTATCGAGGAAGCGTTCCTGGGCCTCCCGGGTGATCTGGAAGCGCAGGCGCAACGGGCGATGGACGGTGATGCGCCGGTAACCGAAATCGGCGTTGTCGAAAACCTTGCTGGTTTTGGACTGGGTCAGCGCGCCATGCTCGCGGGTGAGGGTGACGATGGCGTCTTCATCCAGATAACGACGCTTGTTGCCAAGACTGCGTTTCATCGGCGTCCAGCGTTCGCGTGCATCGATCAACTGAATCTTGCCCTTGCGGTGTTTTTCCTTGCGGTTGCTGAGCACCCAGACGAAAGTGCCGATGCCCGTGTTGTAGAACATCTGTTCGGGCAGAGCGACGATGGCCTCTAACCAGTCATGTTCGATGATCCAGCGACGGATTTCGCTCTCGCCACTCCCCGCGCCGCCTGTGAACAGTGGCGAGCCGTTGAAGACGATGGCGATGCGAGAGCCTGGCTTGTCACGGTTGCCTTCCAGCCAGGGCTGATACTTGGCGATCATGTGGATCAGAAAAAGCAGCGCGCCGTCGTTGATACGCGGCAGTTTGCCGTTGTAACCGCGGAAGTTGGGCCAGCGGTCGATCTCTTTCTTTTCTCCCTTCCAGTCAACGCCAAAGGGCGGGTTGGCCAGGAGATAATCGAAGCGCATGTCGGGAAACTGGTCGTTGGTCAGGGTGTTCCCGTACTCGATGCGGCTGTCCCGGTGCCCCTTGATCAGCAGGTCGGAGGCGGCCACGGCATAGGAGCGCGGGTTGTAGTCCTGGCCATACACCTTGACGGTGGCGTGTGCGTTATGGGCACGAATCCAGTTCTGGCTTTCCGCCAGCATGCCGCCGGTACCGCAGGCCGGATCGCAGATGGTGACGATGATGCCTTCCTGGGTGAGCACCCTGGTGTCGGGCTCAAGCAGCAGGTTGACCATCAGCCGGATCACCTCGCGCGGGGTGAAATGGTCACCGGCCGTCTCGTTCGCCGCCTCGTTAAAGCGCCGGATCAGGTCCTCAAACACCAGCCCCATGGTGATATTGTCCACCCTTTTGGGATGCAGGTCCATTTCGGTGAACTGGGCGACCACCTGATAGAGTCGGTTGGCCTCTTCCAGCTTTTCGATCTCCTTCTCAAACTCGAAACGTTCGAAGATTTTGCGGATGTTCTCGGAGAAACCGTTGATGTAGTCGGCAAGGTGGCGGCCGATGTTGTCCGGGTCGCCCTTGAGTTTGCGAAAATCGAGCTGGCTGTGGTTGTGAAAACCAAGAGGTTTACCGTCTTCATCCTTGGCCAGGTTATTGAGGATGGGATCAATGTTAATTGGCTCTTTTTTCTTGGCTTTGAGCTCAGCATTCTTGGCGGCGAGTTCGGCATGCTTTTTCAGTACGGCGACCTTGGTGGGCTCCAGAACCCAGTCGAAACGACGAAGCACGGTGAGTGGCAACATCACCCGTTCATACTGCGGCGGGCGGTAGGGACCGCGCAGCAGGTCGGCAACGGACCAGATGAAATTCGCGAGTTGCTGAAAATTAGCTGGGGTCATGCTGTTAATTGTCCTTGATGCAATGTGAATTTAATTGTTAGTGAGCATTCCTGCGCACCTTGCCCAATTATTACCAACCGTAACAATCTGTGACACAATTATTTTTTCAAACTACTCCTCCAAAAAGAAATCCGAATCAATCTTCTTGATCTCGTATGTGTCCACAGTGGAGACGCCCAGGTTGTAATCGATCATCAGATCCACAAGCCTGTTGCCGTCAATCAAAACGACCTTTGGGTCGATAGTGGATACATATTGTTCGGCATCCTTGGTAAAGGCTCCGGTGGTGATGAACACGCCTTTCTTTGCCCGTTGGCCGTGCAGGGCGCCGACAAATTTATGGACTTCTGGCCTTCCTACCGGACCTTGCCAGCGCTTGGCCTGAATATAAATCACATCAAGGCCGAGCTTGTCTTCCTTGATAATGCCATCTATCCCTTCATCGCCGCTCCGACCAATGGCTTGACCGGCATCCTTGATGGAACCACCATAGCCCATTTTGACAAGAAGTTTAACCACCAAATGTTCAAAGAATTCCGGAGTATTACTTGAAATATGGACAAGAAGCTCGCTGGCCAGGCTGCGGCGGAGTTCCTGGTAGGCGCTTTCAAAAATTTCTTCCGGGGTCGCAGTTCGTTCCTCATCCCCGGCGTTTGCATCATCCTTGTCATGTTTGTTGCTCGACGTATGGAAATCGACAAACTCGGAGAACTGTTTCAAGTGCTTGACCCGAAGAGCATCAGGATTGGCTCGTAACAATTTCTTGCCCCGTTCCGTGATGCAGAAAATGCCTCGTTTCGGGTTTTCAAGAAGAAGCGCCTTGGAAAGATAGACCTTTGCCCACGCTACCCTGTTTTTAAAAGTGGCCTGTTTGCCGCTGGGCAGCATCTCTTTCTGATCGTCTTCGCTCAGTTTGAAATGTTTCGCCATGGCGGCATGGGCTTCTTTGGCACTGTGCGTTTTCCCATCCGAGCAGAACTTTAAGAGCGGCAGAAAGAAAGATTGAAAATCAGGTACGGCCAATGTTTTCTCCTCGTTTTAAGCGTGTTAAAAAAGGTTTATTTCTCTGCTTCTGCATCCATCTGTTTTAAAAATTGTTTACCCTTTCCCGTCAGCCGATACTTTTGCCTGCTGCTGGTTGGTTTATCCGGGATAGTCATTTCTATTAATCCGGCATCAAGCAAAGGCCTGAGTACCTGGTTCCTGAACTTGGTGCGGTCAGAGCGCCTTTCAATTACCATCAAGTCGGCAATCGCCCGTTCTTCCAGGCACTTATGGAGAATTTCAACTTGGTGCCGACTTAGTGCCAACTTGGTGCCGACTTCCGGGGTGATCTTCCCGCCGACAGCCTCAAAAGCCTTCCCCGGCTTTCGTCGAATAATTGAAACAAAACCGTCGGTCAGTTTGAATTCCGGTTCCGGCAGGCCTGCCTCGCGACAGCGCTCGATCATGTCGTGGATGCCTGTGCCCATTCGTTCGATATATTTGGTCAGGTAGAGGGGCTCGGCAATCAAAGGATTGCCGGGATAGGAGCCGTGCGGTTCGCGCAGGGTCTGGAGAGTCAGGGCAGAGGTGAGTGTGCCCGGATTCCATACCTCAAGCCGGTCCGCAAACAACATCACCTGCACGCTGGCGGTGCTGGTGTAATCGCGGTGGGCGATGGCATTGACAATCGCCTCGGAGATCACTTCCGGCG
>Ga0180007_10006096_pt1 | contig 11891 bp, 13 predicted proteins | sample MM_PC_MetaG_FD_121122 | JGI IMG/M metagenome (GOLD analysis project Ga0180007, IMG submission 121122) | Groundwater microbial communities from the Aspo Hard Rock Laboratory (HRL) deep subsurface site, Sweden - MM_PC_MetaG | ecosystem: Environmental > Aquatic > Deep subsurface > Groundwater...
AAAAGAAAGTTTGGATCTAGTGTGAATTCTAAAACTGTGCGGACTATTCGCACAGAAATCTATGGCAAGCTTGTCTGCCATAATTTATTTGGCAGGCTCTTCAGACTTTTAGGACAGAGCCGTTATTATGGTGCTGGCTCTCCTCTGTCAAAATCTTGTTCTAATTCTTTTATACATTTTTTCATTATTAAAGGTGAACAACTTGGTGCACAATATGCAGCACATGTCCCTGGAAATCTACAATAGTAACCATATCCACATTGAGAATCTCTGCTACACTTTGAAAATCTGCATCCAAATTCATCTGAGGTTTCATCAATACAACAGATTTCACTAATATGCTGATCAGTGCACCACTCTGGACAGTCTACACAATTACAATCAGCCGTAGGACCATTAATGCATTCATTGTATGGATCACAGATTTCATCACCAGGTATTATTGGAACTACTTTGAAGAATACATTATTCATGTAAATTCCAGATCTTATATAACCCTCAGGTATCCTTAAGTAGAAATTTAAAGGAATAGTTTCAGTTTCTTGTTCGATTGTTTTTACGTGTACATATTTGTGCATATCTAAAGATGTACATGATGGACTATTTGGGCATTCATCAGGATAAATTGTAAAATTTTCATTACTAATATCAATGATATCATATGAACCTGTTTCAAGATGATCATCTGCTTTTATGTATAAATTTACTGGAGGATTGTCAGTATCTACTGTAATTTGATATTTTGATGCTGTTGGAGGATTAGTAAGACCATTTCCTAAAGCATCGTAAATATGGCTTGCTATTGGATTTTGTATATCCCATATAATTCCATTATCAAATCCGTAAAGTGTTATACCTAAAGATCTTGATTCTCCTGAAGATTCAGATTCTGATGAACCAGTATTCAATACAGGATTATTTTCTTCAATAGTTATGGGGGTTACAGTAATTTTATTTATATTGCCAACTTCATTAAAATCATAGTCTATATGGTATATTTTAGTTGAATATTTTGGAATTCCTGGAATTGTTTTTGAAAAAGTTGAAAGATCACCTGATACTGTTAATGAAAAATTAGAAATATCTATATTGTCTTTATTTTCTACCTTAAAAGTAATTTGAGATGCATCATAACTTAAATCACTTACCTCTACATTTACTAATCTTGAACTATGAATCATTTTTTCTGTAGATCCTATTACTTCTTCTATGTATTTTCCTTCCCAGGTAAATAGATAAGCAGAAAGAACAATAACAAAACCTATTAAAATCACAGTTGCAATTAGAGGAGACACACCTTTTTTCATATATTTTTATTAGAATTAATTAGTATAAAAAGGTTATCTAACGAAATATTTATAAACAAGCCTTATGCGATATTTCTATGGCAGTAGACAAATTAGCAGAAAAAGTAGTAAATTTAATGAATAAACCGGAAAAAATCAGAAATATTGGTGTTGCCGCCCACATACGAATTTAGTAATTAACTATATCGAGTGGAGAGATCACGGCAAGACGACTTTTTCAGATAATTTACTTGCTGGTGCAGGAATGATGTCTGAAGAATTAGCTGGTAAACAATTAGCATTAGATTTTCATGAGGATGAGCAAGCAAGAGGTATAACAATTGATTCTGCAAATGTTTCTATGATTCATACTTCTGATGATGAAGAGTATTTAATTAATTTAATTGATACTCCGGGTCATGTTGATTTTGGTGGTGATGTTACAAGAGCGATGAGGGCTGTTGATGGTGCAATTGTATTATGTTGTGCTGTTGAAGGAATAATGCCACAAACTGAAACTGTTTTAAGACAAGCATTAAGAGAAAGAGTAAAACCTGTTTTATTTATTAATAAAGTTGATAGGTTGATTAAAGAAGTTAAATTAACTCCTGAAAAAATGCAGGAGAAATTTATTAGTATTATAGATTCTATCAATAAATTAATTGTAAGTATTGCCCCTGAAGAATATAAACAAAAGTGGCAGGTTAGTGTTCAGGATGGAAGTGTTGCATTTGGAAGTGCTTTTCATAAGTGGGGTGTAAGTTTTCCTTATATGAAAAAAAATGGAATTACATTCAAAGATATAATTGATGCTTATGAAAAAGAAAACCAAAAAGAATTAGCTAAGAAAGCACCCTTACACAAAATAATCCTTAATATGGTTATTAGACATCATCCAAATCCAAAAGAAGCTCAAAAATATAGAGTGCCAAAAATATGGCATGGTGATTTAGATAGTGATATTGGTAAATCATTAGTTGGTTGTGACCCTAATGGACCTGTTGGTTTTGTAGTAACTAAAATTGTAGTTGATAAACATGCAGGAGAAGTAGCTGCAGGAAGATTATTTTCTGGAACTGTAAGATACGGTCAGGATGTTTATATGAACATGGCTAAGAGAAATGTAAGATTGCAACAGGTTTGTGTTTACAAAGGTGCTCAAAGAATGAGTGTTAATCATGCTGTAGCAGGAAATATAGTTGGTTTAGTTGGTTTGAAAGATACATTTGCTGGTGAGACAGTTAGTACTGGAGAAATGGAACCTTTTGAAGAAATAAAACATATGTTTGAACCTGTTGTTACTAAAAGTATTGAAGCTAAAAGACCAAGTGAGCTAGGTAAATTGATTGAAGTATTAAGACAAGTTGGTAAAGAAGATCCTACAATCAAGATCGAGATTAATGAAGAGACTGGAGAGAATTTAATGAGTGGTATGGGTGAATTACACTTAGAAATTATTGAAAATAGAATTAAAACTGAAAAAAAAGTTGAAGTTGTTACTGGTGAACCTATAGTTGTTTATAGAGAAACTATTAAGAGCAAATCAGAGGAAATGGAGGGAAAAAGTCCTAATAAACATAACAAGGTATTTTTTGTAATTGAACCTTTAGATGATGGTATTTATGAAACTATTAAAGCAGGTGAGTTGCCAGAAATGAGAATTAAGAAAAAAGATCAAGTAATTGTAGATAAATTAGTTGAGTTGGGTATGGATGCTAAAGAAGCTAAGAAAGTTAAAGAAATTTATAAGAGAAATATGCTGGTTGATTCTACAAGAGGTATTGTACATATAGGAGAGATAATGGAAATGATTATGGATGGTTTTGAACAAGTAATGGATGAATGTATTTTAGCTAGAGAACCTGCAATGAAATTAAAAGTTAGTTTAATGGATTGTAAATTGCATGAAGATGCTATTCATAGAGGTCCTGCACAAATGTTACCTGCTATTAGAGAAGGTATTAAAGGATGTATGATAAGTGGCGGGGCTGTTATGTTTGAACCTAAGCAGATATTGCAGATTGAGAGTCCTGCTGATTATATAGGAGATATTTCTAAATTAGTACAAAATAAAAGAGGACAATTATTAGATATGAAACAAGAAGGTGAGCATGTAACTGTGAAAGCTAAACTACCTGTTGCAGAGATGTTTGGTTTAGCTTCTGATTTGAGAAGTGCAACTGGTGGACGTGGAAATCATTATATGGTTGATCAGGTATTTGAGAAAGTTCCTGATGAGATAAGTAAGAAAGTTATTTTACAGATAAGGAAGAGAAAAGGTTTGAAAGTAGAGGGAGATGTTTAAATTAATTCAACTTTTTTAATATTATAAACACCAGTATAAGAATTTTCCATTTCTTTTTTTGCTTTTATTATTTTAAGTTTTTTCTTAAAAATTGGCCCAGAAATCATCAAAGTTTCTGCTTCCCCCCCTTCAAATGCAATATTAATGCTCAATTTTTTATTTAATTCTACTAACTTATCGATATCTTCATGAGTAATTTCTTTTCCTAACCAAGATTCATCTAATCCATCGGCTGCTATTTTAATTATTATGAACTTAAAACCAGAATTTAAAATATCTCTCATTACTTTTTTTTGATCTATGTGCCATAATGGAGTAAAAGATTTTAAATTAAGCTCCTTGCATATTTTTTCTATTCTTTTTTTTTGATATTCTGAGAACAAAGCACCACTAACGATTCCATCTATTTTGAATTTTTCTTTTGCTTTTATTAAAGCTTTTTTTAAATCTAAAAGTTCTTTTTCTTTTTCACCTTTAGTTTTTTGAATAATAATTGGTAAATCTAAAGCTTTTGCTTGAATTTCTGATAAGTTTGGAGAATGAAACATATAAGAATCTTGATTTTCACTGATAATTGTAATTAAACAAGTTACATTTTTTACTAAAGACAGAGCATAAATGCTATCTTTACCTGAGCTTACTAAAGCGCCTATTTTCATAAGAATTCTTTGAAATAATTCTTTTATTAACGTTTTCTTTTTGTTTTTTTCTTAGTTTTTTTATTAGATTTAATTCTCTTTTTCTTTTTGTGATAACGAATCCACCCAAATGTGATAATAATTGTAAGGATAATAATTACAGTCATATATAAAACCTGGTAACCCTCTTCTTCCTTTCCTCCCACCGTATCTTCTTTTTTGGTTTCATTTGGTTTCTCTAACTTCTTGGATGAACCAGTTATTGCAAATAACGAAAAACCAGGAGACTTTGTTACATAACTAAAAGAATCATTTTTCTCTTCCAGTAGTGATGTTGGTAACTTACCCCACCCTATTTTATATCTTTGCATTATTATTGTTTTCTCATCAATACTATTGTTGCTAATCCATTCTTTGTCTACATTAAATGTGATCAAAGATTCTTTTATATTTTCATCATCAATGTTCTTATGCTCTATTTCAATAAATTTATAACTAATTCCTTGTGGTTCTTCAATATTATCCTTGCTATTATATTGAAAAATTTTAATATCTACATTCTTTACTTCATTTTTTAATTTAAACTGAATTGTTTGAATACCTAAAACCGAGTTTCCAACATTTATTATATTTTCAACAAGAGGTTCGATTTTATTCCATGAAAATGACTTTGCAGTAGTTTGAGTCGTTGAATAACTTTTCAAAATTAAAGGAGAACCCCCCCGTAATCGGTTGATGAAGTTACACTAAATGTAGTAGATCTAGTAGCATAATTTCCATCTATGTCTGTGGCAGAGTAAGTAACAGTATATGTTCCTGTACTTATTGTGTCTGTAAAATAAGAATTACAATTATGGGAAACAGATTCTCCTGATGGTTTAGTTATAGTAAGGGAATTGCTACTAATCCCAGACTGCGAGTCTGTTGCAGAACATGATATTAAAATAGATCCACTTTTTTTAATTGAAGAATCTGATAATGATAATGATAAAGTTGGTGCTGTTGTATCAGATAGAGTAACAATTTTAATTATGCTTTTTGTAATATTTAATGATGATGAATCAGTATCATAACCAATTTTTGTAACATTTATTGTATAATTTGTGTGATAAGTTTTACCAGATATGCTCTCAACATATTCTGTAATATTCTTTTTATTAATCCACCCAGTAGAGTCAGTCAATTCTGAAAATATTAAGTTAGTTGTAACATCCCATAAACTAACATTAGTAGAGCTCATATTGTTTCCAAGCGTATCATTCACATAAAGATCAAGATACCACTTTACTGTTATTGAACCAGTAGATCCTGCATAAAATTCAATACTACTTTTATTAAAGGTGGAATTCAAGAAAATATTATCTCCAGTTCCCCTAAGATAAATATCATAACTTCTACCATTTGTGATATTTGAATCTGTTATATAATTATTATCAGAATCTCTCAAAAAAACTGCACGACTACTATTATCAATTTCATTATTATTTAAAGTGTTATTATCACAAGAAGTTAAAGAGATTGCATCAACCTCATGAGTGAGGGTGTTATTATGAATTGAATTATTGTATGAGGAAGACAATTTAATACCAGCTACCAGATTTAAAGAAAGATTATTCCCAAAAATCATATTTTCATAAGAAGAATCTAAATAAATGCCAACATCATTATTAATAACACTGTTATCATAAATCAAATTGTTGTATGAGTTAGAATCTAGTTGAATACCAGGAATATTTGTATTATCAATAATCGTATTTCTTATTATATTATTGTTTTTCGAAGAGGATATCCATATGCCTTGTACAACATTAGGACCAATAAGTGTATTGTATAATATTAAAGTATTATTCGAATATTCTAATTGTAAACCCTCATCACATTTAGTAATGGTGTTGTTAAAAATAATATTTTCATTTGAAGCTATCAGATGTATGCCTTCATTACAGTATCCGATTGTGTTATTTGATATTGTATTATTATGAGCATCATCCAGAATAATACATTTTCCATTGTTATGAGTTACATTATTACCAGAAATAGTATTCTTATCCGAATATATATAAATTCCATCAAAATTATTTGTAAAATTATTTGCATTTACATATGAATCATTCGTATTAATCTCCAAACCTCTTTTACCTTGTGTACCAGACCACCCACACTCACTTAAATAACTACTACTCATATTAAAGTTACTACCATCATAAACTATAAAGAAGAATTCAGCAGCAACTGTATTTCCATTAGTTATATTAGAATTTTGTACACTAAGATTGCCTCCAGAAAGAACATTTATACCATATATACCATCAGTATTACCATTCACTTCTAATGTTATATTATCAAAAATAAGATTTCCACCATCGTGTATTGATAGGTTACCATCTAATGTAATTGTTTCATCACTGCAACTAACACTAGAAGTAACATCCCAATCTCCAGAAGAATACTCCCCACCACAAGCTGCAAAAACTATAGAAGTAGAAATTATTAATAAAATTCCAACCATCAAAAACAGTATCCCCTTTTTCAAGTGTTAACACCCCTATGTTAAATAAAATAAATTACTTATAAAAGTTGTGATTTTTTAGTAAAGAATTTATATAAGAAAGATTATGAATTTAATATGGAAAATCGTAATTTAATCCTTGATTTAATAAAAGGTATAAAAGCAGATAAGATTATTCATGTAAATAAAGTTGATAAGACAGAAGATGCTGAATTTTTAAAAGTAAGAGTTTCTATATATAAAACAAGAAATATTGAAGATAAAAATGTTTTTATAGGCAAAATAAGAAAAATACCAATTGGTTCTATAAGGACTATAAGAGAGATTGTTATTTCTGCTATAGATTACAATTTTGTTAATAAAGGTGACAAAGTTGTATGCATAATTGATGAAGGTGTTGGTATGGGGTATAAGGGAATGTATTTTGTACTAGACATTGACAATGTTTTATTTCATATATCTAGACATAAGTTATCAGATGATATTGCTCCATCAATATTAGATACTATAATTGATATTGCTTCAGAGATAGCGAGTGAAGGAAGAGAAGGTAAAAAGTATGGAACTGCTTTTGTTATAGGAGACAAAGAAGAATTATCTAAACATGTTAAACAATTGACACTTAATCCTTTTTTAGGTTGGAGTATTAATATAACAAGTCCGGATGTTAAAGAGACTATTAAAGAATTTGCTCAGTTGGACGGTGTAATAATCATTAGCAAAGATGGGACTGTTTTAAGTGGTTGTTCTTATTTAGATGTTGATACAGGTGATATTGCTTTACCTGGCTTAGGTACAAGACATAGAAGTGCTGCTGCTATAACAAAATATACTCATTCTTTAGCTGTAGTAGTATCTTCTTCTGGAATTATAAGAGTTTTTAAAGAAGGTAATGTAGTTATGAAGATTTAGATAGGTTTAAAAGAGTTAGTTATACATAAAAATAATAAATTTTGGAGGCAAAAAATGAAAAAATTATTAGCAATTATACCTTTATTAGTATTAGCTATAAGTTTGATTCCAATGACTATAGCTACTGAAGAAGTTCCATTAATGATAATTGGAATTAGTAATCCAATGGAGGGGGATACAGTTTCTGGTATTGTGCCGATAATGACATCAGCGTCTAGTCCAAGCCCTTTTTCTGGGGATTTTAGTCCTATAAGGCTAATTATATCTGGAGAACACGGCGGTATGGTAGTTTTGACTCAAGATATGTGTTCTGGTGGAGTATCAGCTAATCCAAGTGGAGCAACTTATGGTGCACAATGTATCTATTATTGGGATACAAATTTTTTTCCTAGAAATGGTAATGCACAAATTTCAGCTTTTTCATCTAATGAAGGCGGGCAACATGTTTCAATAAGTATAGATGTAGATGTTAGAAATTCTGTGATTAGACCAACTAAAGAGATTTTAAGACATTAAATTTTTTTCTTTTTTATAACGAAAGCTTTATAAATCACCTATTCTCTCAAAATTTAAAAGATACGGGGGATTTAATATTAAAAATGGCAAAGAAAAAACCACACATTAATGTTGTTTTTGTAGGTCATGTAGACCACGGTAAGAGTACTACAGTTGGTAGACTTTTATATGATTCTGGAAAAATTGATGAGCAAACTATGAGAAAATTAAAAGAAGAAGCTCAAAAATTAGGAAAAGCTGGTTTTGAATTTGCATTTGTAATGGACACAATCAAAGAAGAAAGACAAAGAGGAGTTACAATAGACTTAATGCATAAAAAATTTGTAACTAATAATTTTGAATACACAATCATAGATGCTCCAGGTCACAAAGATTTTATTAAAAACATGATTACAGGAGCTTCACAAGCTGATGTGGGTTTTGTAGTAGTTGCTGCTACTGAAGGTATAATGGAGCAGACAAAGGAACATATATTCTTATGTAAAACACTAGGTGTAAATCAAGTATCTATTCTAGTTAATAAGATGGATACTGTTAAGTGGGAAGAATCTAAATTTAATGAAGTTAAAGATGAAGTTTCTAAATTATTGAAGAGTGTTGGTTATAAACCTGAAGAAGTACAATTTATTCCTTTAAGTTCCTTTAGGGGAGATAATGTAGTTAAGAGATCTGAAAATATGAGTTGGTATAAAGGACCAACTTTAGTAGAACAATTTGATAGGTTTAAAGAACCTGAAAAGCCAACAGAATTACCATTAAGATTACCAATACAAGATGTGTATAGCATAACTGGTATTGGTGTTGTACCTGTTGGAAGAGTTGAAACAGGTAAAATGAAAGTTGGAGATAAAGTTATAGTAATGCCAGCAAGAGAAGGAAAAGGTGTAGTTGGTGAAGTTAAGACTATAGAAATGCATCATGAACAAATAACTGAAGCAATACCAGGAGATAATGTAGGTTTTAATGTTAGAGGAATAGGTAAGAAAGATATTGCAAGAGGAGATGTTTTAGGACATGTTGATAATCCCCCAACAATTGCAACTGAATTTACAGCAAGAATTGTAGTTTTAAATCACCCAAGTGTATTGACTGTTGGATATACACCTGTATTCCACGTACATACAGCACAAGTATCTTGTCAAATAATAGAAATTATTAGTAAAATAGATCCAGCAACTGGTCAAGTACTACAAGAAAAACCAGATATGTTGAGAAATGGTGATGTAGCTATGGTTAAAGTTAAACCAAGTAAACCATTAGTTATAGAAAAAAGTACAGATATACCACATATGTCAAGATTTGCTGTTAGAGATGCTGGAACTACAGTAGCAGCTGGTATGTGTATAGATTTAGTTAAGAAACAAATTTAATTTTTTTTATTACCATAAAGTTTATAAAGCAATTCTTTTCTTATTTTTGTTATGCAAAGGGCAAGAATTAATTTAGCAAGTGCTGACATTGATAAATTGAATCAAATCTGTGAATCTATTAAACAGATTGTTGATAAAACAGGAGTTAGTATAAAAGGACCTGTTCCATTGCCAACTAAGAAATTAAAATTAACGACTAGAAAGAGCCCGTGTGGTGATGGGAAAGCTAGTTTTGATAGATTTGAAATGAGAATCCATAAAAGATTAATTGATCTAGGTGTTGATGAAAGAGCATTAAGATTAATTATGAGGGTTCCTATTCCTGAAGGGGTGAATATTGAGATTGAGTTAGGTGAGAGTTAATTTTATATAGTTGATTTCTTAATTTTTTATTGGTGCCGAGATCGCGTAATCTGGTATCGCACAGAACAAATCCTTTTAGAAAAACTTTCAAGAAGAAAGGTTTGTGTGTAAGCCTGGAAAGCCTGACCCTTCGGGGTGTCTGGGTTCAAATCCCAGTCTCGGCGTATTTTAAAATAAAAAAATAATTTTATTTTTTCTTAGTTGCTGCAGCTTTTTTAGCTTCTTTTTCTAAATCTATTCCAAGTTCTTTAAGACCTTTTATATGCATTTGCATTATTTGTTCTGTAACTTGTACAAGTTTTATTAATTCTTGTCTTTCTTTTACTAAAGTATTTAAAGCTCCTTTATGAAAACCTATTTGTTCGTCTTTAGATGTCATTATGAAACCTCCTATAAATTTTTATATTTTCTAATTTCTTTTAATATTGCTTGAGATACAAAATCAGTTTCATCTTTGAATAATCCTGTTTTTTTAACTATTTGTTTAATACTGATCATTATTTGGTCTGGAATTTTAATTTGTGTCATTTTTCCTCCATTTTGAGTGACCCCATTGAATTAATAAATCTGCTTTAACATTTGGGGTGTCACATGCACCATAACAAGAGCCCATCCAGATTAAGATTTTTGCTTTTGTGTGTTTTTCTAAGTAATCTGAAATATATGTAGCTTTAGGTTTTAAACCATCTGGTAGTTGGATGCATACTGTTTTAGCTTTGGTTTTTTTAATTTCTTTTACTACTTTTTCTAGTTCTAAACTATACATGATTATTAGAAATGTAAAGGATTTAAAAAACTTTTTAATCAAATAAAGAACTAACAGATTCTCCGAAATGTATTCTTCTTATTGCTTCTGATAATAAGGGGGCTATAGATAGAACTTTGATTTTGTCTACATTATCTTGAGGTATTGTGTTAGTGACTATTACTTCTTCTATGCATTCATTATTTAATCTTTCTTTTGCAGGACCAACTAAAACAGGATGAGTGCATGATAAATATATTTTTTTAGCTCCATTTTCTTTTAGAATTTTTGCAGCATTTATTAGTGTTCCTGCTGTGGATATTAAATCATCAGTCATTACTACATTTTTGTTTTTAATATCCCCGAGAATTTTCATTTCTCCTATTTTTTCATGTTCAGACCTTTGTTTTACTATCATTACTATTGGAACTCCCAACTTATTTGCTAGTTTTGTATTTATTTTAACTGCACCTATATCTGGGGAAACCACTACTAAGTCTTCTATAGCTTTTTCTTTAAAGTAATTAGCTATTAATGGTAATGCTAATAAATGATCAACAGGTATATCAAAAAAACCTTGTATTTGATCTGCATGTAAATCTATTGTAAGAACTCTATTTGCTCCTGCTGCTGTTATTAAATTAGCTACTAACTTAGCTGAAATTGGTTCTCTTGATTCTGTTTTTCTATCTTGTCTTGCATAACCAAAATATGGAATCACTGCTGTAATCCTATCTGCTGATGCTCTTTTAATTGCATCTATCATGATTAATAATTCTATTAAATTATTATTTACTGGTTGACATGTAGATTGTATTATAAAAACATCCTGACCTCTCATATTTTCTTCTATCTTGACATAAGTTTCACTATCTGTAAAATTTTCTATTTTAACTTTACTTAATGGAATATTTAGAATTTGAGATATTTCTTGAGCTAGTTTTGGATTAGAAGTTCCTGAAATGAGTTTAATGTTGTTATTCATATAGGAACTTAATAACTAATAATATTTAAATATTTGTGAATTTTGATTTGTATTATGTTTAATGAAGAAGTTTATTCTTTGTGTAAAAAAATTCCTTTTGGAATGGTTAGTAGTTATAAAGAGATTGCTAAAAAATTAGATTGTGATGTCTCATAATTAGTTCTCACTTATATATTTGTTTAAAATAATCTTCTTGAGGTGATATTTTATGTTGAATTTCAAGAAGAGATTATGGATTATTAAACAAAAGCAAAAAGGAGAA
>Ga0180007_10006097_pt1 | contig 11887 bp, 4 predicted proteins | sample MM_PC_MetaG_FD_121122 | JGI IMG/M metagenome (GOLD analysis project Ga0180007, IMG submission 121122) | Groundwater microbial communities from the Aspo Hard Rock Laboratory (HRL) deep subsurface site, Sweden - MM_PC_MetaG | ecosystem: Environmental > Aquatic > Deep subsurface > Groundwater...
AAACAGTAAACTCACTTTTAACGACGGCGATACATATACAATAACAGGTGCTGCAGGATTAAACCTTGACGGACAAGCGTTAGGCACAGAGGTAATCATACTTAGTGATAACCCAGGCACACAATTTACTTTTGATTTGACAGGTGGCGCTCAAACTGTAAACCGTGTTAATGTTACAGATTCCGCTGCATCAAGTAACAACATAACTGCTAATAATTCCGTCAATAATGGCGGTAATGATGATGGCGACCCTGTGCCTCACTGGATATTTAGTAATGTAACTATCACTGTTCCTTCTGCGGGTACCACTGTAGGTCAAACACCAACAGTTATCGGAACTGCTCCACCTGGGAATATTGTAATTTTAAAAGGAACCGTAGGAGCTGTACCCTTACAACAAGTAGCTTCTGCAACTGCTGATGCCCTTGGCAATTATATAATAATGCAATCCAATTATACTGCTAATTTGGACATAGCAGCTCCCAACAGCATAAGAGCTGAAGTAGGAGTAATTCAAAGTTCTCTTTTAAATATTAATGTTGTTGCAACGCCAACTTCCAATCAAGTTCCAACTATTATTTCACCTGCCGAAGGAAGTTCTGTAAATGGAAATAAACCGACCATTACTGGAAAAGGGGTAGCGGGACAAACAGTAACTTTAACAGTTAAGGATGCAGCAGGTAATCTGCTTTTGACCGATGTTGCTACTACCATAGTAGATGGTTTGGGAAACTGGACAATCTCAAGTCCGGATTATACTACCAACTTAGTAAAAGGAATAAATTATTTAAGTGCAACTGTTTCAGGTACTGTAAGCGATATAAGAACTATCAGTTTAACTGACCCTTTTGGTATAGTATTTGATTCTACAACTGATAACCCCATTGGAGGGGCAACAGTAACTATCTATAACAATGCTACCGGTCTTCCCTGCACTCCCGGGGTGGAAATAGCATTAGCTGATGCCAATCCTCAAACTACGGGTGCCGGTGGCGCTTACAGTTTCTTATGCGCTAACGGAAATTATTATATTATAGTAAGCGCTTTGGGTTACAGCTATCCTTCAACCAAAACCAGTTTCCCTGCCGGAAGAGTAATTGTGAACGGCTCTAAAGGGGAGGTCTTTACAGTAGCAAGCGTAATTATACAAATGGACCATCCTCTTGACTCGGGTAATCAGCTCTTAAGAATCAAGAAAGATGTTAATAAAAAAGAGGTGGTTATCGGCGAAGTAGTTACATATACAATAACCATAAAAAATGAAACCGCATCTGATGTGACAAATGTTTACTTGGAAGATATGATTCCGGCCGGCTTCAAATATATAAATGACAGAGCAATTTTAGATAATAGGCAAATATCCAATCCCACAGGAAATCGTCCAATTACATTTAATATCGGCACAGTATCATCCGGACAAACACGCATTCTAAAATATCAATTAGTAGTTGGTTCTGGTGTAACTACAGGTAATTATAAAAATTCTGCTGTGTGTAAATATTCTGATGGGACAATCATATCCAATAAAGATTCTGAAACCGTTAAGGTTACACTTGACCCATTATTTGATTTGGGAACAATTATCGGCAAGGTATTTTGGGATAGGAATGAAGACAGAAGTCAGAATACAGATGACAGAAGGCAGAAAACAGAAATAGGAATTAGAGGTGTGCAAATAGTTATGGAAGATGGCACAATTGTTACCACAGATGCAGATGGCAAATACCATGTGCCTGCAATTTTACCCGGAAGACATGTATTAAGGATTAATGAAAGGACCTTGCCCGAAGGAGCATATTTAACCACTGATAAAGTTGTCATAGTGGATATTACACCAGGAATATTAGCGAAAGTTAATTTTGGAGTAAATATAAAAGGCAGAAGACACCTGCCCGCTTCGCAGCAGGCGGGGAGGACAGAAGACAGAGAAGAGAATGGGAAAAGTCCTGTCATTGCGAGCCCCGATTCCGTTTATCGAGGCGTGGCAATCTCAAACAATCAAGTAGAAGCAAAATCGGAGTTGGCATCGGATAGAATATATGCAAAAGATAAACAGGCAAACACACAAACCGGTCAACCCGCTGACCCGCAAACCTACACGCGGGATGAGCAAGAAGAAAATCGTCTTTTCTTTGTTGTAATGGGCGATGCAAAAGCGGGCTATAATTTTAATAAAGGTGATATGGAACCGGTTGAAGATAACGATAAATTTAATGAAGGATTCTGGTCCGAAGGAAAATTCGCTTATTACTTAAAAGGAAAAATCAAAGGTAAATATTTAATTACTTCGAGTTTGGATACCCAAAGAGAACAAAAAGAATTGTTCCGGAATTTAGACCCTGATAAATATTACCCGGTCTACGGAGATGCTTCTACTATAAATTATGATGCGACAAATACTCAAGGAAGACTTTATCTTTTAATAGAATGGGATAAATCCAAAGTCTTATGGGGTAATTATGTAACCGGTCTGACAGATACGGAATTTGCCCAGTTCAACCGCACTTTATACGGAGGAAAAATACATTTTGAAAGTGTCTCCTCTACTAAATTCGCAGAACCTGTCACAAAATTGATTGTCTTTGATGCACGCGCTAAACAAAGAGCAGCACATAATGAATTTGTTGGCACGGGCGGTTCGCTCTTCTATTTAAAACACTCTAACATCATTGAGGGTTCCGAAAAAATAAAGATTGAAATCAGAGATAAAATAACCGGTATTGTCCTAACCACAAAACAAATGCAGTCAGGTTTTGACTATGAAATTGATTATTCAAACGGTAGAGTAATTTTTGGGCAATCCGTCTCTTCTATCGCCGAATCAAGTTCTATTATTTCTTCCCAGTTATTGGATGGAAACTCTGTTTGTGTAGTAGTGGACTACGAATATGAAGCTAAAGATAATTATGATAAAGGTACTCAAGGTGTGCGTCTGCAGCAATCCTTGACCGATTATTTAACTGTAGGTGGAACCTATGTCAAAGAAGAACAGCAAGATAAAGATTACGAACTGAAGGGGCTGGATGTAACAATTCATTTAGGGGAAAATATTACAGTAACAGCCGAACAAGCAGAAAGCAAATCCGGGCAAGCCGGGAGTTTTATCTCCACGGATGGCGGACTAAGCTTCACCGAATTAACCAATTTAGATAGTGATAAAGGTAAAGCTTATGGAATAAAATCCGAAGCGTATCTTTTTGATAAATTGGGTTTAACGAATTACTATAAAAAAATTGAAGGAGGGTTCTCTTCAACTTCCACCATTTCGCAACAAGGCAAAGAATTATTCGGAGCAGGATTGACTTGGGATATAAATCCAAAAACGAAATTGGCGTTGTCGCACGACGAGCAAAAACTCATTGATGACGGAAATCCTCAAACTCAACTACAAGTAGGCGCCGAGGAAACAAAAACTACCTCTGCCCAGATAACACATCAAATGGAGAAATTGCGGCTTACCGGTGAATATAGACATCAGGCTGTAACCGACAAAAATGACGAGTTTGAATCCGAGACGAATAGAGATGAAGATACAGTTGCAGCAAAGGCAGATTATAAATTAACAGAAAAAGTTGGCATATCTTTAGAGCAGCAGACAACGTTGAGAGGTGAAACAAATAACCAGACCTCCGTAGGTATAAGCGCCCAGCCCAACGAGCGTTTATTTTTCAAAGCAAAACAGACTGTCGGCACGGAAGGTTCTGCTACAAGCGTAGGAACAACGGTAAATATAAACGATAAAATATCTGCACATACAACCCTTGCTGTCGCCGATTCTATGGAAAAAGGCCAAACCCAATCGGTTGTTGTAGGTTCCCAACAAAAAGTTAACGAAGGATTAGTCATTACTACGGATAAAACATATGCAAAAAATAGAGATACGTTAATTGAAGGTAACACATTAGGTTTGACTAAAGAAAAAGATAACCGAAAATTAAAAGGGGCTTTTACGCAACAACAGTCTCAAAACAATACTGAAACCGCCAACACCAATATCTTTGGTCTATCAGGTGATATTAACGATAAATTAGCTATGATGGGAAGTTTCGAGCGCGGAGTTGTCCAAAATCACGATGGCACACAAGCAACACGCAGTGCAGGAGCCTTGGGAATGAGTTATGCAGATAAAAACCCGGAAACGGACAATATTCGTCTTCAAGCATCAAGCAAATTAGAACTTCGCACAGATGACGGCGAAGAAGACAAAAAACAATATTTTATATATAACGCTCTTAAATGGCAATCCACTATAAATACAACTCTTTTTGCCAAAATAAATATATCGCAGACCGAGAATACCAGCAACGACTCAACTGAAGCACAATATAAAGAATTGGTAACAGGAGTAGCTTACAGGCCAATATATTTTGACCGACTAAATCTTCTTGCAAGATATACATATTTAGAGGATAGCTTACCTTCGGACCAAACTGATTTCTCTAATATTGAAGAAGAAAGAGCGCATACTTTATCGGGAGAGCTTGCATATGATTTAACCGATAAATTGCAACTCGTTGAGAAATTGGCTTATAAATTCGGGGAAGAAAAAGTAGAAGGATTTGATTTTACGAAAACACAGACATGGTTGAACATTCACCGCCTTAATTATAATATTAATAACAACTGGCAATTCGGCGCAGAATATAGATTCCTTACTCAAAAAGAAGCAGAGGATTCCAAACAGGGCGCATTGGTGGAAGTAAATAGGAAAATCGGTGAATTTGTTCAAATTGGCGCGGGTTACAACTTTACCGAATTCAACGATGACCTAACCTACCTTGATTATACTTCTCAAGGTCCATTTGTAAGATTAACCGCAATGCTCTATGACCGGACCCCGGAAGAGGTAGAGCGCGCCCGACAAAGAGTTCAGGAAGAAAAAATAAACCAGTGGATATGGGAATTGGTAAACGAAGAATTAGCTAAACCTAATAGTCCTATTATGCTAAAGTTGAATTATTACTACAATACAGCTAAAAAATTACAAGCTGAGGGCAAGACAAAAGACGCAAAGGAACTCTACGAAAAGATTCAGATGACGTCGGATATGATGTATAATGAAGCCGAAAAATATATTCGCAGACGACTTGAGCTGGAGAAAAGAATTAAAGAGGACAACCAGATTGCTTTGGTATACTATAAACAAGGTAAATTCAAAGAAGCAAAAGAATTATGGGAGAAAATCACAAAAGAAGCCAAACCAGAACCAATATTTATAAAGTTTTGATAATGGACGGTCTTTATATAAGGGGGAGAAAAATGCAAAAGATAATAATGGCAAGTAAACATTTGACCTGCGCAATCATAGTCGCATTTTTATTTTTATGCCCTTCAAGATGTGTTTTATCCGAAGAAGCAGAAAAATCACAGTCTCAGCAAACACCGGAAATAAAAGGGTATAACTATAATTTAAAAGACTTATTGGGAAAAGTGGAACAAAATCTTGAGGAAGTTGATAAAAAGTTAAAAGAGGAAGAAGTTAAAAAACAAAATGAAGAAAGAGACACTGCTATAAGAAAACATTTTGAGAAAGGGAACCAACTTTATCAAGAAGGAAAATTCAAAGAAGCAAAACAACAGTGGCAAAAAGCGTTGGAAATCAGTAAAGACCCTGAGATGAAAGGCTATATCAAAAAAGCTGAAAGTAGAGCCAAAGAAAAAGAATTGGCAAGGAAAAAAGAAGAGCAAGAGCGACAAAAGCAACTTGAAGCTGAAGCAAAAGAGAGAGAACGCGTGGAAAAGGAAAAACAGAAACAATTGGAACTAGTGAAAAAGGGACAGGAAAACAAGGCAAAAGAAGAAGAATTAGTGCGTAAGAAAGAAGAACAAGAACAACAAAAGAGGCTTGAAATCGAAGCAAAAAAGAAAGAGCGCAAATTAAACGAACAGGCAAAAACAACCTACAACGAAGCGGTATCTCTTTATAGAGTCAAAAACTATGAGCAGGCACAACTCAAATTTAACCAAGTAGCAAAATTAATTCCAAATTACGCAGGGACCGCTTCTTACCTGCGTCGTATTCCTCAAGATATACAAAAAGAAAAAAAACGCATTGAAAACGAAAAGAAGCGCCAGGAAGAATTAGCCCGGAAAGAACAGGAAAAACAGCAGAGATTAGAACAAACTCGGTTAGAGAAAGAAAAAACACAAAAAGAAACGGAACTAAAGAAACAACAAAAACTTGAACCAACGCGGAAAGAACAAGTACGTTCAGAAGCTGAAAAGAAACATCAGGAAGAACTTGCGCGCAAAAAAGAAGAACAGGAACGACAGAAACAGATAGTTGCTGAACAAAAAGAAAAGGAACGTTTAGCAATTGAGAAAAAACAACAGGAAGAATTAGTCAGGAAAGAACCAGAGCGCAAACAAAAGCAAGAACAAGCCAGATTAGAGAAAGAACAAAAAGAAAAACAGCGCTTGGAAGCTGAAAAAACACGGCAGGAAAAATTAGCCCAGGCAAAAAATATTGACTCCATATACAAAAAAGCAATTTCTTCTTATAGAAAAAATCAGTTTGAGGAAGCATCTTCTCTCTTCAAGCAAATCTTATCCCTAGACCCTGAACATAGAACAGCAAAGGACTATTTAAACAAGAAAATACCTAGTAGGATAAAACAACTCGAAATGGCTAAACAACGGGAAGAAGAACGCGGGCAAATAGCCGAACAAAAGCGTTCCGAGAAGCAAATACAAGAAAAACAAGAATTAAAAAAGGAAAGTAAGGCTGAAACCAAAGATAAAAAAATCGATACTAAAGCAGAAGAATCAAAGCCCACATTAAATGAAACTGCAAGAGCAATATACAAAGAAGCAATAGCTCTTTACAATTCCGGAGAATATACCCAAGCTAAAGTAAAATTCGAACAGATAAAACAGATTGCTCCCAACCATCCGAATACTGATTACTATCTTGGACGCATACCCCAAAAAATAACAGAATACAAAGAACGGGTTGAAGCCGAAAATAAGCAAGAAAAAGAAACAACAAAAAGGGAAAAGATAGCTTCTCTATCTAATAAAGCAATCTCTTTTTATGATGAAGACAAACTTGCCGAAGCAGCTGCCTTGTTTAAGCAAATTTTATCTTTAGACCCCGAAAACAGAAGAGCTCAATACTATTTAGAGAGTAAACTACCATCTGATGTTGTAAAACTCACTAAATCAGAACAGGGAAAACAAGATATAGAGAAAGTCGAAAAAGAGCGCAAACAAAAACAATTAGAATTAGAAGCAGAAAAGCAACGTCAAGAAGAAATTGCGCGTAAGAACAAAGAACAGGAGCTCCAAAAACAATTAAAAGCTGAAGCAAAAGAAAAAGAACGCGTGGGAAAGGAAAAGCAGGAACAACTGGTAGCTGAACAGAAAGAGCAAGAGCGTCAATTAAACGAACAGGCAAAGGCAATATATAACGAAGCAGTTTCGCTTTATAGAGCCAAAAACTATCAGCAGGCGCAGGTCAAGTTTGAACAGACGGCGAAATTAATTCCGCACTATGCAAGTAGCGATTACTATCTAAAACGCATAACTCAGGATATACAAAAAAAGAAAGAACGTTTAGCGGCTGAAAAGAAAAGAAAAGACGAATTAACACGTAAAGAACAGGAAAAACAGCAGAAATTAGAACAAGCCCGTCTTGAACAAGAACGCAAAAAACAAGAGAAAATTAACCGTCAAGAGGTACAAGACAAACAGAAAGAAGAACAAGAACAACAAAAGAGTCTCGAAGCCGAAACCGGGAAAAAAAAGATCAAATTAAAAGAACAAGCAAAATCAACCTACAAAGAAGCGCTCTCTCTTTATAGAACTAAGAATTTTAAAAAAGCAAAAACAAAGTTTGAGCAGACAACGCAAATTATTCCTCACTATTCAAAAACCGATTATTACCTTGCACGCATAGCTGAATATATCCAAAAAGAAAAAGAGCAAAAACAGAAGGAAGAAGAGCTTGCGCGACAAAAAGAAGAACAAGAACGACAAAAGCAACTTGAAGCCGAAGCAAAAGAAAAAGAACAAATACTAAACGAACAGGCAATGAGTTTATATAAAGAAGGGATTACTCTTTATCGCGATAAAGAATATACCGAAGCGCAGGAAAAATTAATCCAGACGGCTAAATTAATCCCGCATTATGCCAAGACCGATTATTACCTTGCACGTATAACCCAAGATATACAGAGAGAAAAAGAGCGTCAGGAATTGGAGCGTAAAAGAAATCAAGAGAAGATAGAAAGAGAACAAAGAATAAAACAAGAGGCCGAAGAAAAAAAACAAGAACGGTTGCAAAAAGAAAAACAGAAACAACTAAAATCCGAGAAAAAAGAAAACAAATCGTCCCAAAACAGGGAAATAAACACCCTTTACAAAAAAGCTATTTCTTTATATAACCGCGACCAATTAAACGAAGCAAGGGTCCTGTTTCTTGAAATTTTATCTTTAGACCCAATCGAACAAAAGGCTTTGGACTACATAAAGAATAAAATTCCAAGTCGCACAAAGAAACTACAAGAAACAATAAAGTAAAAATCAAGAAAAATTAATTTTTAAAAAGAAAATAAATATGAGCAAGCAACTTCTGAAAATTCTCGAGAAAGTAAAGGGGAAAAAAATTCTTGTATGGGGCGACCTTGTTTGCGATGAATATATATATGGCGACGTGTCAAGAATTTCCAGAGAAGCTCCTGTTCTCGTTTTAAAAAAAACCGGGAGCGAATATCTCCTAGGAGGAGCGGCAAACGCGGCAAATAATCTTATATCTCTGGGCGCAAAAGTGAAATTAATGGGGATATTAGGTAAAGACGAAAACGGCAAAAAATTACTGTCCCTGTTCAAAAACCAAAAAATCGATACCACAGGAATTTCAATAGAAGAAAATTTTTCTACCATTACCAAAACAAGAATAATGGCTGGTGGAATTAACCGTACAAAACAACAAGTCATAAGGATAGACGAGGAAGTAGAAATAAAATCTCAATCAGATAAAATTCGAGATAAATTCTGGGAATATTTTTTGAGTATAAAAGATTCTTTGGATGGGGTTTTGATTTCGGATTACTCTTATGGTGCGGTAAATTATAAAACTTATAATAATATTGTTAAAACATTGGCTAAGAAGAATATTCCGATTATCGTTGACTCAAGGTTTGACCTGCTCAAATTCAAAAACGCGACAGTGCTTACTCCCAATGAGGAAGAAGCAGCAGAAGCGCTTGGTATGGCTCCCGAAGATATAGGCAAGATTGCAAAAAAAATATTAAACGAGTTGAATCCGAAAATTTTAATCTTGACCAGAGGCAAAAAAGGAATGGACGTTTTTATGAAAAATAAAACCCCGCGTCATATTCCGATATATGGGACCAATGATGTTATAGACGTAACAGGCGCAGGGGATACCGTTTCAAGCATAGTTACTTTAGCTCTTAGCTGTAAAGCTGACGGATATGATGCGGCTCAATTAGCAAATTATGCCGCTAGTATCGTAGTTATGAAAATGGGCGCCTCGACTGTTTCAACTAAAGAACTGAAAGAAGCCTTGTCCCGTTAGAGATAGGTAAAATTTCTATAATACTTATAATCAAAACATATGGTGCCTCAGAAATCACAAGGAGCGTTTCCTATCTATAGCGGGATGGGAACTAAGTTTCAAACTATTAAAACCCTCCAAACAACAATACAAAATCTCAAAAAGGAGGGTAAGCGGATAGTATTCGCAAAGAGAGGATTTTCTCTAAAGTTTACAAAACCCTTATATATATGTATGATAAATATGCTGAATAGTTGCTATGGATGTTATGAGGACATTATTATGTTTTCAAAGATAACGTCAAGTAAAAAAAGAAAGGAGGAGTGGTAAAATGGGCTTGAAAAAAGGAATGTATAGAAAGGTAATAGTAGTCTTGTTGGCCTTGGCGGTGGTAGGATACACTGTTGCCTTCTACGTCAAGAAAGCAAAGGAAGGGGTTGTTGATGAAGTCAAAATGAAACAGGCTGAAAAAATCAAAATAGGGCTTTTGTTAGAAACCTATGATGTCCAGCGCTGGGCAAGAGATGAGGCTTATTTCAGAGAAAAGGCAGAGGTGCTTGGTGCAGAGGTTATCCGCGCTGTGGCTAACGGCGATCAGGATAAACAGAACCAGCAGGCTGATACTTTTCTGACCATGGGAGTAAATGTTTTAGTGGTGGTTCCCAAGGAATTGAAGACCGCGGCCCGTATCATAAAGAGTGCACATGAGAAGAATGTTCCGGTACTTGCTTATGATAGGTTAATTCGGAACTGTGATTTGGATATGTATATAACTTTTGATAATGAAAAAGTCGGGTATTTACAGGCCAAGGGTATTCTCAAGAGTGTTCCGGAGGGCAACTTTATACTATTAGGCGGAGCTTCAAGTGATAATAACTCCAGACTGGTGCGTAACGGTCAGCTTAAAGCAATTGCTGAGCATGAAAAAAACACAGGTAAAAAGATAACGATTCTTGATGATTCTTTCCTGAATAACTGGGACAAAGAGGAAGCTCGGCAAAAGATTAGCAACATGCTGACGAAATTCAAAGCTGAAAATAAAGAAGTGCATGCTATTCTCGCTCCAAATGACAGCACGGCCGGCGGTGCTATTGCCGCCCTTAAAGCTGAAAGATTGGATGGTAAAGTGGCTGTCTCCGGACAGGATGCAGAATTAGGTGCCTGTCAGAGAATAGTTGAGGGCACACAGACAGTTACTGTTTACAAACCGGTTCGTGATTTGGCCAGCACCGCGGCTCAAATAGCAATAAAGTTGGCCAAAGGAGAAAAACCAGAGGAAATCGCTGCTTCACTTGGTTATAAGTCCAACATGCTGAACAACGGCACCAAAGATGTGCCTTCTATTTATCTTGAACCAATATTTGTAACTAAAGAGAATATGAGACAGACAGTAATTAAGGATGGTTGGCACAGCGAAGAAAAAGTTTACGCCCATGTCAAAGAGATTAATGAGTAACGAGTAAAATAATGGACTCAGAAAAAAAGAACCCATTGCTTGAGGCCAGAAACATAACCAAAGATTTCCCGGGAGTTCGGGCGCTTGATGGTGTGACTTTTGCTGCATTCCCCGGTGAAATACATGCCTTGGTTGGTGAAAACGGCGCTGGCAAATCCACCCTTATTAAAATTCTCGCCGGTGTTTATCCTTATAACAGCTATGAAGGAGAGGTAGTTTTTAATAGTCAGCCGGTAACCTTCCGTACCATCCGCGATTCAAAGACACTGGGCATAGCTGTCATTCATCAAGAACTAGCGCTGGTCAAACATATGACTGTTGGCGAAAATATTCTGCTTGGAGACGAACCGCACTATTGGGGGATTATTGATTATGGTCGGCTTTATAGTGAAGCTGAAGATATAATGAAACAGCTTGGAGTAACTGTTGATGTCTGTACAGAGATTGTTAACTTGGGAGTGGGCGAACAGCAGTTAGTCGAGATTGCCAAAGCTATCCGGAAGAAAGCCAATGTCCTTGTTTTGGATGAACCTACTGCCGCGTTAGCTGAGCATGAGATAGAAGTGCTGATGGGTATCATGCGCCGGTTAAAAGAACAAGGGACAGCTTTAATTTATATCTCTCATAAAATAGACGAAGTATTCAGTATTGCAGACAGGATTACTGTTTTGCGTGATGGTCAAACCGTAGATAGTGATACTGTTGGAAACTGGACACGCGAGAGTGTAGTGCGGGCTATGGTTGGACGAGAATTAACAGATATGTTCCCTAAAGTTGAGCATCAGCCAGGGAAAGTTATTTTTGAAGTGGAGGGTTTGTCTTTAGAAGACCCTGAAGTCCCGGGTCGTATGCTCTTCAAAGATGTTTCTTTCGATTTAAGAGAGAGGGAAATTTTAGGTATTGCCGGATTA
>Ga0180007_10006098_pt1 | contig 11886 bp, 9 predicted proteins | sample MM_PC_MetaG_FD_121122 | JGI IMG/M metagenome (GOLD analysis project Ga0180007, IMG submission 121122) | Groundwater microbial communities from the Aspo Hard Rock Laboratory (HRL) deep subsurface site, Sweden - MM_PC_MetaG | ecosystem: Environmental > Aquatic > Deep subsurface > Groundwater...
CGGTGGGCGGTGATGTGGCTCGGCTTCTGCCACTTCTGGCACAAGTTCTGGCCCGACTGCCCCTGGCCGCTGGCCTTCATGTCCAACACGCGCACCGCCCCCTGCGGGACGACCCTGGACTGCGGCGCGGACGACAACTGGACGGCGATGATGCAGAGCGCCCTGCGGCAGGTCGAGACGCCCTACCTGCTCCTGATGCTGGCCGACTACTGGCTGGCTGCGCCGACGGAGGCCGGGGCGGTCTTGCAGTTCGCCTCCTACCTGGAGCCGCCCTACGACGCGCACCACATCCGCCTGCAACGCAGCGATCCCGCCACGCAGCAGGCCAGCGGGCCATTCGAGCCCGACCCGCGCCTGTTCGTGTTCGCCCCGCACGCCGTCTACCGGATCAGCCTCCAGGCGGGGCTGTGGAACACGCACACGCTGGCGGCGTTGCTGCACGACCGCGAGAACCCCTGGGAGTTCGAGACGAACGCCTCCTACCGATCGCGCAACACGGTCAACGCGCTGTGCGTCGACCTGACGACCACGCCCGACCAGTGGAACGGCAACGCCTACCTGAACTACCACAACATCGTCTCTCAGGGCCAGTGGTGCGGCAAGCCGGTCGACGACGCGCTGCAACCGGACGTGGAAACGTTCATCGAGAGGTACGGGTGAAAAGGATCGTCGTCTGCGGCTTTCCCCGCAGCGGAAACCGCTGGATCATCCGGCTGCTGGCCTATTATGCCGACGAGCGGGGCGACGCCGGCGCGGAGGTCAGGGCCCGCTTCGACCGGAACTATTGGGCTGCCAGGATTCCGGTGCACTATTTCGGGCAACCGGCGGCCATCGAGATCAGCCACATCGCCGCGCAGGGGTACTGGGTCGACGACCATTGGAACGACCGCCGTGGAGCGCCAGGGGACACGCATCTCGTCCACACCTGGCGCGACCCGCGCGACGTCTTCGTGTCGTGGTATTACTTGCTCAGGAAGGACTCTCCACTTCTCTCCCCCGGCGAGCGGACGTGGAAGGGATACCTGTCCTGGCTGCCCAGGCAGCGGGATCAACCCTTCCGGCCCTACGTAGAGAGCTGGTTGGACCTGGAGGAGAAGGGCGCGCCGAACATCTCCTGGGTCCACCACGAGGAGATGATCGAGGACAGGGCAACTGGCCTGCTGCGTATCGCGGAAGAGATGGGGCTTCCGGCAGACCCGGAACGCGCCCAATACGCGGCGGACATCCTGGAGAGGGAGCCGCACCGCGCCCCCTATTACGCCGGAGGGCCGACCAGGCGCGGCGTGCCCGGCGAATGGAAGGCTCACTTTGACGCCCAGGACGCGCGCATGGTAGAGGACTTCTGTGGTGACCTGATCGTCCGCCTGGGCTACGGCGGCGATCAGGATTGGGAACGATTGTTGGAAAGGACCGAAAGTGCCTAAATTGCGTTACGACTATGGCATCCTGCCGCGCTACTGCGCGGCGTTCCTGGAGGGGCTGGCCTCCGCCACGCCCGACCCGGCGACGGTGATCGAGATCGGCACCTACGAGGGCAACAGCCTGGTGGCCCTCCTGCGCGGCCTGGCGCACCACGAGGAGGCGCACATCTGGAGCATCGACCTCTCCGACCGCGTGGAGGCCGACGATCTCGTCCGGCGGGCCGGGCTATCCGCCGACCGCTACACGCGCATCGTGCGGGACTCCGCCGGCGTGGCGGCGGAGTGGGACCGGGGGCCGGTGGACCTGGTGTACGTGGACGGCGACCACAGCCAGGAGGGCGTGGAGTCGGACATCGAAGCCTGGGGGCCGCACGTCAAGCCGGGCGGCCTGATGGTCTTCGACGACTACCAGACGCCCAACTACCACGGCTCCACCCAGGCGATCCAGGCGCGGATGTTCCGCTCCAACCAGTGGCACAAGGTCGGCCAGGTCGGGCGCTGCATCGCCTTCGAGAGGCTGGACGGCGTGGCCGACTGGCAGCGGGACATCGGGGCGTGGAAGACCTTCTGGCCGACCGAGATCGACTGGCACAGTGAGCCGCTGGGCGAGGAAGCCTGGCGGTGGGTGAATTACGGCTGGCAATGGAACGGCTATCCGGCATTGGGCGTATCCCAGCACGACGTGCTGGCGGCGCTAGAAAGGCGAGAAATGGACCTGGAAGAATTGCGCAAGAAATCGACCGAGGATATGACCCCGGAGGAGATCGACATGTTGCCCGCCCACGACAAGGCCATCCGGGGACTGCTCTACGACGCGAGCATCTACGACCACAATTGGTTCCACAGCCAGGGCTGGCAGCACCCCTGGTGCGACCGGCTGATGGGCTGGCTGGCCGGGGAGTACGGGCCGTTCGCCTCCTCCCTCGACCTGGGCGCCGGGGACGGCTACTACTCGCAGGTCCTGGCCGAGATGGGAGCCGAGGCCGTCGCCGTGGAGGTCTCTGCGGAGGCGCTGGAGGTGTTCGGAGAGGGCGTGCGGGGCATGGTCCACGACCTGCGGGAGCCGCTGGACCTGGATCGGGGCTTCGACCTGGTGGTGTGCCTGGAGGTGGCCGAGCACCTGCCCCTGGAGTCGGCGGACGTGCTGTGCGACACCATCGCCCGCCACTGCGAGGGGCAGCTCCTGTTCACCGCCGCGCCGCCGGGACAGGGCGGGCACGGGCATTGCAACCTGCAGCCCTTCGGGTTCTGGGCGAGCCGGCTCCGCTCGCGGGGCCTCGCCCTCGACGAGGGCGCCACGGACCACATTGCCGACGCATGGGCGAGGATCCTCGGAGAGCACCTGCCCTGGCTCTCCAAGAACATCTCGCTCTTTAGGAGGGTAGAATGAGCGAGCAAGATGTCTACCGCACACGCGAGTGGTTCCACTCCCTGGAGTGGCAGCACCGCTGGATCCAGTTCATGGTCGGTTGGTGGGCCGGGCACTACGGCGTGCCGAGGAGCGTGGTGGACTACGGGGCCGGAGACGGCTGGTGGCCGCACTGTTTCAAGCTGATCGGCATGGAGCACACCCGCGCCTACGCCGTCGAGCTGGACGCGGTGGCCCGCGAGTTCATCCCCACCGACGTGGAGTTCATCGAGAGCGACCTGCGCAGGCCGATGGAGATCAGCCAGCGGCTCGACCTGGTGATCTGCCTGGAGGTGGCCGAGCACATGACCAGGATCGAGGCCCACAACGGGCTCCTGCCGACGCTGGTCGCCTCGATGGGCAACGTCCTGCTGTTCAGCGCCGCCCAGCCGGGGCAACTGGGCACGGGGCACATCAACCTGCAACCGCAGAGCTACTGGATCAAAGCCTTCGAGGACCACGCCTACATCAAGCTCTCCAACGAGCGGACGGCGGCGGTGCGGCAGGCGTTCGAGCGCATCGTGCCGGAAGGGCTGGCGTTCTTGCCGCGCAACCTGCTGGTCTTTGCACGGATCTAGAAAGGGAAACCATGAGAGTCTTAGTTACCGGGGGAGCGGGGTTCATAGGCTCGCACGTCGTGGACGCCCTGATCGAGGCGGGGCACGAGGTCGCGGTGGTGGACAACCTATGGGAGCACGGCGGGGGGCGTAAGGAGAGCATCAATCCTTATGCCAATGCGTACATTGGACTGGACATACGGGATGCGAGGCTATCGGAACTCTTCGAGTGGGAACGCCCAGAGGTCGTCTACCACCAAGCGGCGCAGCACAGCGTGTCGATCTCGGCCAGAATGCCCCAATATGACGCGATGGTCAACGTAGTGGGCATGGTCAACCTGCTGGAGACGTGTACGCTCTACGGTGTGCGCAAGGTCGTGTTCGCCTCTACCTCTGCCGTCTACGGCACGGTGCAGCAGATGCCGATCTGGGAGGATACGCCCACGCACCCAGAGTCGCCCTACGGGGTGAGCAAGCTGGCGGCGGAGCACTACCTGGAGTGCTGGCGCGAGATGCACGGCCTCGACTACACCATCCTGCGCTACGCCAACGTCTACGGCCCCCGCCAGGACCCGAACGGTGAGGCCGGGGTGATCGGCATCTTTGCCAACCACATCCTGCGCGGCGAGCCGGTGCGCATCGACTGGGACGGCGAGCAGAGCAAGGACTACGTGTACGTGGGCGACGTGGCGCGGGCGAACCTGCTGGCCCTGGAGCGGGGCGGCGGCGAGGCGTACTGCATCGGCACCGGCTACCCCGTGTCGGTCAACGCCCTCTACGAGCGGCTGTGCGAGATCGTCGGGCGCGAGGTCGAGGTCGTCCACGCCCCCAAGCGCGCCGGCGACGTGCGCTGTTTCGCCTACGACTACTCCGAGGCCGAGCAAGAGTTGGGCTGGCGACCCACGGTGCGCCTGGAAGAGGGGCTGCGGCGAACCGTGGACTATTACCGGCAAAGGATCGAGCCATGAAACTCTACATCTCCCCACACCCCAGAGAATATCGGGAGGACGGCCAGGGTTCCGGCGGCATCTGGCGGGTGATCAACGCTCAGGCGCGCTGGCTACCGGAGTACGGCGTGGAGATTGCCGACAGTGAGGAAGAGGCCGACGTGGTGATGGTCCACGCCGGGATGCTGGTGAAAACGAGCAAGCCCTATATTGCCCAGAGCCACGGTTTGTATTGGACCGGGGACTTCGAGTGGTCCGACGACTTTTACCAGTTCAACGGCGCGTGTATCGAGGCCCTGCGGCGGGCGCACACCGTGATCGTCCCCGCCGAGTGGGTCGCCCAGCCCATCCGCCGCGACATGCGCAAGAGCCCCGTCGTCATCCCCCACGGCATCGACTTCGAGGAGTTCACGCCGCAGGAGGAGCACGGCGGGTACGTGCTGTGGGGCAAGCCGAGGGTGGACATCGTGAGCGACCCCGCGCCGATGAACGAGTTGGCGCAGCGGATGCCCGAGCAGGACTTTATCTCCACCTATGGCCGCCCCGCCGCCAACGTGCGCATCGTCGGCGCCCAGCCCTACCGCAAGTTCCAATCGCTGTTCGACGGCGCGGCGATCTGGCTGGCCACCACGCGGGAGACGGGGGACATCGGCTCCCGTGAGGCGATGGCGCGGGGTATCCCGGTCGTCGGCTTCCGCTGGGGGGCGACGGGGGAGCTGGTGCGCCACCTGGAGACCGGCTTCCTGGCCGAGCCGGGGGACTACGAGGCCCTGGCCTACGGCGCGCGCTACTGCCTGGAGCATCGCGCCTCCATCGGCCGGCAGGCGCGGGAGTGGGTCGAGAACCACTACACCTGGCGCGCGCTGATGGCCCGCTATGCCGACGCGGTGCGCACCACCTGCGAGGCATCCCTTTATGACGTAGACGTGACCGTGATCGTTCCCGCCTACAATTATGCCAGATTCCTGCCAGAAGCCCTGCAGAGCATCCAGGCGCAGGATTTCGGCGGGAAAGTGCAGGTCGTCGTGGTAGACGACTGCTCTACGGACGACACGCAGGCCGTGCTGTCGCACTTCCCCCAGGTCGAGGTCGTGCGCCACGAGTACAATAGCGGCCTTCCCGCCTCGCTCAACACCGGCCTGGAGCACGCCAGGGGCAAGTACGTCATTCCCCTGGACGCCGACAACCTACTCGCGCCCACGGCCCTGCGGGTGCTCTACGAGGCGCTGGAGGCCAAGCCCTGGCTGGACGTGGCCAGCGGGCACCTCGCCTTCTACGCCCCGGACGGCAAGCACCGCCGGGCGGACGACTGGCCCTTCCCCGCGATCAGCGTCGAGGAACAATTGCACCACTACAACCAGCTCACCTCCTCCTCGATGATGCGCCGCCGCTCCATACAGCGGCTGGGCGGCTGGCGGCGACGCCAGCACAAGAACGAGGACGGCGAGTTCTGGTGCCGGGCGATGAGCGCGGGGCTGTACTTCGAGAAGGTGACACAGGACCCGGTATTGATCTACCGCTGGCACGGCGAGAACAAGAGCAGGCTGGAGGGCGGCGAGGACGACCCCAAGGGGCCACTTTCCTGGAACTTCCATTACCCCTGGAAGGACAACTATGGTATAATGCCCTTTGCCTGCACCATGCCCGCGCCGAAGGGGTCGTGGGCGGTGAGGAGTTACGAGAGCCCGCACATCTCGGTGATCGTGGCCTGTGGGCCGGGGCACGAGATGTTCCTGCAGGACGCGCTGGACAGCGTGGCCGGGCAGAGCTTCCCGCTCGTCGAGTGCGTGGTCTGCAACGACACCGGCCACCCGCTGGACGTGGAGGCGATGGGGCATCCCTGGGTGCGCGTGGTGCATACAGAGGGGCGGCAGGGGCCGGCCGTGGCGCGCAACACGGCCATCGCGGCGGCGAGGGCGCCGCTCATCGCCCCCCTGGACGCCGACGATATATTCTATCCCGACTGGCTACGCACCGCATACGTAGCATACCTTGAGAACAAGGAGACCTTGGTGTACGCTGATTGTGACACCGAGGTCAAGCTGGGGCAGCGTGAGCGTTACCGCAGCGGCAATTTCACCGTCGAGCAGGTCATGCGCGAGGCGGTGTACCAGGTGAGCATCCTCTACCCCAAGCAGTGGTGGCGCGCCGTGGGCGGCTATCCCATCGACCAGCCCTACGGGATGTGGGAAGACTGGCTCTTTGGAGTCAAGTTGCACCTGCTGGGGATCGGCGCGACCTACTGCGAGGGCGTGCCGTGGGGCGTGTACCGCAAGTGGACGGCGGGGGACGTGGGCAGCAAGAACGCCCTCGACAACGCCGACTTTGGCTCGGAGGCTCACCGGGCCAAGTACCGCGAGCTGCTGGGCTGGATCGACCGAAAGGAATTGGAGATGGCTTGTCCGGGGTGCAAGAAAAAGGCGGAGGGTACAGTGTACGTAGAAGGCCGGCGTGTGCCGGTAGCGACTGGGCCGGATAGGATGTTCGTCTACGTCGGGCCGCGCACCGGGCAGTTCACCGTCAACTCGGTGCTGCCCAACAGGTTCTACCGCGTGTCTCAGGGGGAGCCCTTTACCGTCCCCGCCGTCGACGCGCAAGAACGTTTCGAGCGGATGAAGGACTTTCGGGAAGTCCTGCCCGAAGTGGAAGGTCCGGGGACGGTCATCCCCGCCCGGCCCATCGCGCCGCCGGAGATCGCCCTCTCCGTGCCGCAGCCCGCGCCGGTCACGGCAGAGGTGGAGGTCGCGCCGATCCCGGAGCACGTCGACGACCTGGACCGCCTGGGGCTGCATTTCCTGATCGCCGACGCCCTGCGGGCCGGGGGCTTCATCCGCGTGGCCGACATCGCCTTCGACGTCCGCGCCGGGAAGGGCGCGGCCCTGAAAGCGGTGAACGGCATCGCGGAGAAGCGATACCAGAAGATCGTGGAGGCCGTGGAGAGGCTGGAGGCGGCGTCGTGAGCGATGTCCTGGCCCTCGTCGCCCTGAGCGGTCTCATTACGTGGCGGCTGGCGAGCCTGCTGCACACCGAGGACGCCTTTGCGTGGCTGCGCGAGCGGATCGGCATCGGGCACGACGAAAAGGGATTCCCGATCATCTATCCAGAGACATTCTGGGGCAACACATTCAAGTGTTTTTGGTGTCTATCCCTAATCGTCGCGCTACCGATCAGCACTGCTTGTATCTTTATGTCCGATGTATCCGGGATATGGTTGACCACGGTTTGGTTTGCATCCGGCACCGTGGCGATATGGACTGAGAAGCAGATCATGCGTGCTCAGTCGAGGTAGGAAAGGGGCGTGGCAAGAAGTGAACAAGCACAACCGCATTTCAGCCTGGACGACTATCGCAAGCGGTTCAACATCCCGCCCTGGGCGTTCAACGGGGTCGAGAACCCCAACGAAGCGAGGCGGGGCTGCGACCACTACTACACCCAGTGGGAGCGGGACGACCTCGCCATCGCCCTGAACGACGCCGAGGAACTCCTGGCCGAGCGCCTGGGGTTCTACCTCGGCGCGCGCTACCTCATCGACTACGACCGCGTCTGGTCCAGCCCCCTGCAACTGCGCTTCGGGCACGTCCTGGGGGCGGGCATCCGCGCCCGAACCGAGGTCACGCCCTCGGCCTCCGACTTTACCATCGACCCGGCGACGATCACCGTGGCCGCCGCCTCTTTCACGGGCGGGACGAGCGAGGTGAAAGTCATCGAGGACGCGACCGGCCTGGAGATCGAGCCCGACGCCATCCAGACGGTCGGCGCGAACTATGTGATCTTGATCAGCCAGTACAAACTCATAGAGTGGGACGACCTGGAGGACCAGTCCGAGACGATCGACTACGACGCCGCGTTCCCCGCTGCGACGTGGTTGAAACTGGCTGATTTGACGGTGTACCGGGAGTACCGGGACACCGATACACAGGCGACCATCACCTACGGCCCGAGCTGCGCCTGCTGGTGCGCGGACGGGGCCTGTACGGGCAGCGACTACACGGGATGCGTGTTTGTCCTCGACAGGGACATCGGCCTGGTGCGCGTCAACCGTGCGACGCTCTCGTCCGGCTCCTGGTCCTGCGACCTGAGCGCGGTCTGCGGCTGCTACGAGGGGGACAAGGCGACGGTCTACTATGAGGCGGGAACGGACGACATCCCCGGTTGGGAGCAGGCCGTCTTTCGGCTGGCACACGCGCGGATGGGCGAGCAGCCCTGCGGGTGCACGCTGCAAGAACGGCAGTGGCGCCTGGATCGGGTCGTTCCCGGTGTGCTGACGGCGGAGCGCCTGAACTGCCCGTGGGGCCTGGAACAGGGCTCCTGGGCGGCCTGGAGTTGGGTCTCCGACCAAGCGCACGGAAAGGCGTTTATGCTATAACGACCTGCGGGCGAGAGCCCGCAAGGAGGTGCTATGGGCACGAAAAGCACGCCCATCGTGACAAACGAAATCACCCGGACCTTCATCCAAGACGAAGGGATCGGGACGGAATTTAACCTGTACGACTGCCAGGCGCTGACCGAGTGGACGCGGGGCCGGGCAGAGACGGTGCGCGTCAAGGTCAAGTCGCCTCACCAGTACGGCAAGAAAGTGACCAAGGCCACCATCCTCGGCGCGCAGGAAGACCCGACCTTCACGGTCGTGGCCTGGACGCCCCAGGAGTTGGACTGGCTGCTGGACGTGGCCTGCCCGGTGGACTTCCAGTTGTTCTTCGGGGGCTGTAATAGCCCCAGCGATAGGACGGCCTATCGCAAGATCCGCCACTTTTATCGCGCGACACAGAGCGAGGAGAGCGAATCGGGCCTGGACTTCATCGGGGACGAGGAGTACGCCGGGATCGAGCAGTCCACGTCCTGGTCCGCCGAGGACGTCGTGACCATCGTCCAGGTGGACACCGAGGAGAAGCGCACCGGGGTCACCGAGGCCCAGGCGTTCAACGACATCGCCTTCCTGGCCGAGTACCGCTGCGAGGGCGACTGTGGCAGGGAAATCGACGCGGGCGAGTGGGGCGTCGCGGTCGCGGACGCCAACTACGGAGTTGCGACCGCGAACGTGTGGTACACGACCAACTACGGCGCGACGTGGACGCTGTGCGCGACCGACCCCTTCGCCGCCTCGGACGCCTGGTGCAGCGCGTGCACCATCCTGCCCGGCGAGACGGCCCCGAGGATCATCGTCTTCCGGGGCAGCGTCGAGAGCGACTACGGCGCGCGGGCCAGCATCTCGGACGACTGGGGCGCGACCTGGACCGAGATCGACGTCGGCGGCGTGGCCAACGGCTCCTACATCAACGGGGCCTTCAAGTTCGGCGTGGGCCTGATCTGGGCCGTCGGCAACGGCGGCTACATCTGGTACTCCGAGGACCGGGCCGATTCCTGGACCGAGATCGGGCCGGGAACGACCGGCGTCGTGGTCGAGCTGTGGGACATCCACAGCCCGCCCGAAGACTCCTCGACCGTCTACGCGGTCGGGGACGCCAACACGATCATCTACTCCCCGGATGGGGGCGCCTCCTGGGCCAGCGCCACCGGCCCCGCAGACGGCACGGAGGCCCTCTACGCCGTGGACGTGGACAGCCGCTACCGGCTCTACGTCGGCGGCCAGAGAGACGCGAGCGAGGAGTGCCTGTGGGTGAGCGAAGACGCGGCGGCGACCTGGACGGCCCTGGCCTTCACCGGGTCGACGACCGTCAGCATGGAGGTCCGGCGCTTCCGCCAGTGCCCACGGGCGGGGCGGCAGCACAAGGTCTTCATCGCGGGCGTCAACAACGGGGCCACCCGCCGCTACGGTCCGGGAACCAGCTTCCGCATGTTCCGCACCCTGGACGGCGGGGGCAGCTTCGAGCGCCTGGACCTCGTGACCAACAACGGCCTGAACGGCCTGGCCGTGGTGGACGTGAACCACGCCTGGGCCTGCGGCGAAGTCGTCTCGGGCTTTGGCGAGATCCAGCGGTTCTGGCCGACCTAACGCCGCATAGGAATACGCGCCGCATAGGAATGCGGACATAGAAAGGACGCCTCTATGGCGAAAGAGCAATACCGGGACATCGAACTCGTCGACGGGAGGGTGGTGCGTCTGTACCATCCTCCCTACATGCGCATCCAGGAGGACGTGAGGAAGCGGCTCCCCGAACCTCAGCCGCCGGTCGTCACGGAGACGACCAAGGCGGGCAAAGAGGTCTCCATAACGCTCAAGGCCGACCCGGCCTACGTGGCCGAATACGCCGCGTGGGAGGAGGAGTTCGACCAGCAGGTGGACCAGATGGGCAGCCTCTTCATGTTCAAGGACGTGGTGGTTCCCGACGACTGGGACGTGGAGGCCGAGGTCGGGGCAGAGATGCGCTACTTCAATCCCGACTGGGCGCCGAGAGAGGGTCCAATCGGGCGCAAGCTCGACTACATCCAATGGACCATCCTGGCGCACGGCGCCGACGTGCGCCTCGTCACCAGGACCCTGGCCGAGATGTCGGGCGTCGACCTGGAAGAGGTGAACGCCAACGAGGCGTCCTTTCCAGGTCAAGTGGAGGAACCGACCGCTTGATCACTGGCTGGGCGAGGGAAAGATACGGGGCGGCCTGAGCTACAGCTTTCGCTGCCTGGTGTGTGACCTCGCCTTCCAGATGGGACTATCCGAACAGGAGTTCTACGCGCGCTTCGACATGCCGGAGCGTGCGCAGTTGGTGGCCACCTACCGCAGCCAGCTCAACCGGCAGACGGCGATGACCGTCGCACCGCAGCCGCCGCCGAAACGGCGGCAAGGGTAATAGATGGCGGGACAAAAGTTCCCAGAGGTCGGGCTCCGGGCAGTGTTCGAGCTGTCCGGGTTTATGACCGGATACCGCAAATACCAGACCCTGATGGGCGACGTGGACCGCTCGACGCAGAAGACGGCGCAGAGCGTCAACCGCTCGACGCAGAACATGACCAGCAACGTCGCCCGGTCGTTCTCGGAGTTCTCGCGCCAAAGCACCATCGTCCAGGATGTCTACGACAATCTGCGCCCCACGGCGGCCATCGCCGAGATGCAGCGCCTGGGCGAGGCGTTCACGGATCTGGGTCCCAAAGCGCGGGTCAACGTCACCACCTTCGACCACCTGGTCAACTCCGGGCTGAGCTTCGCGGACGCCATGCGCGTGGCCGGGGGGCAGGTTCAATTCAACCTGCCTCTCTTCGACCGCCTGATGCAGCGCGGGACGGACGTAGAACAGGCGTTCCAGGTCGCCTCCTCCGGGGCGCAGGGCCTGGGCGACACCGTGACCATCCTGGGGCGCAGCTTCACGGCGACGGCCCTCGCCGTAGGCGGAGTAACGGCGGCGCTCAAGGCGGGCATCGCCATCGTCCGCGAGTCCGTCGAGGCGTACACGGAACTCTCCGAGGCCACGCGCCAGGTGCGCCTCCAGACCGGCCTCCTCACCCAGGAAGCCTCCGCCTGGGTCAACGTCTCCACGGCCGCGGGCATCTCCACGGCGACCAGCGAGCGGGCCATGACCTCGTTCCTGGGAAAGATAGCCGACCTGCGCCGGGAGCAGCTCGCCGGCGAGGAATCCACCAACGACTTTGCGCGGGCC
>Ga0180007_10006099_pt1 | contig 11886 bp, 8 predicted proteins | sample MM_PC_MetaG_FD_121122 | JGI IMG/M metagenome (GOLD analysis project Ga0180007, IMG submission 121122) | Groundwater microbial communities from the Aspo Hard Rock Laboratory (HRL) deep subsurface site, Sweden - MM_PC_MetaG | ecosystem: Environmental > Aquatic > Deep subsurface > Groundwater...
TGAAAATAACAGAAATTGAACCATAAAAATCCAGCTTCCGTTTTCTGTAAAATTGAATCAGTACATATGATATTGAATAGAGCATACCCGCATAACAGGCAATCAGTGTAGAAGACAATAAACGAGTGCCATAAAAAATTACAAAAGATATAAACACGCCAAAGATAAAATTCAGTGAGAAGGCTTGACTAACAAAAAGCCGAAGCCAATGTGGCAACTTATCAAGAATTTTCATGCTTTCCCTCATATTTAAGCCTAAGTACAGGATAATCAGTAATTGGTTTATTTAGATAATAATGGAGGCTGTTTCTCAGTGCAGTCAGGCAATATGCTGTTGCCTGACTTTTATCTGCTTCTAAGAACCAGCGATAGGCTGCGCCATTAAAGGTAACAGTTATTTGAAATGCTGCCTGTCGAATATCGGTATCCGGCTTAAGTCTTTTCTCCTGTTCCAATATTCTGCACTCCGACTGTAACCAGGACTCCAGAGTATAAATCCTTCCTGAAATCTCTTCACTACTTGAATCACCAGCCTCAAAGCCGGAAAACCAGAATAGCTGCATTGCCGCACGGTAGGCTTCATCCTCCGCCAGGCTGAAAAACCAGGCTTCAAAAAACCCTGCAATGCGCTGGTCTGAAGTTCTTTTCTGCCTATACTGCTGCTCATACTCGCTGTAGATTGAAGAAGCCAGTGATTTATAGATCTCGCTCACCAAGGCTTTTTTATCCCTAAAGTTATGGTAAACTGCACCACGACTCAGCCCGGCAGCCTGTGCTATATCGATCAGGGTTGTTTGTCCAATTCCCTTTTTGCAGAACAGATCCCTGGCTGCGGACAGAATGCTCGCACGTGTTTTTGCCGCCTCTACTGCTGTTTTTTTCATGCTATTAATCCTCCGCACCTAGCAACTGGCTAAAAATCCAGAATTAATTCTTTAGGTACTCAGCTTTTCAATATCAAATCCATGTATTCTAGCAATTCGTCACAAAGTTGTACTCAAGTGCACCTACATGTCGAATTTCTTCATAGTTCTCGCATGTATATATTTGTGTATACTTAGCACTTATATAAACATACATGAACGTATGTATAAAGTCAATATGCATCCCCACAACAATTCTATTCGGGGACAGCCCTCCACCCCTGGAGTTATTTGAGCTTGCTCAGCCGCCACCACTCCAGCCTTCCCTATTCTCCTGCCTGTAAGCTGCCGATATTTCACCCTTCCTGTGCGTAGTAACGCATAGGAGGCCCTGATGATCATTGAAATCGATCCCCGTGTTGATGTGGTATTTCATAACCTGTTTGGCAGCTCCGACCACCCGGGCCTTACCATGAGTTTTGTAAACGCGCTGCTGGAACATATCGGCCTGCCCAAGGCAGTCGAGCTGGAGCTGTCCAACCCCTTTCAACTGGCCCGATTTATCAGGCAGAAAGAGAGCGAGCTCGATATACTCTACCGCGATGCCAGCCAGCGCCAGATCCAGCTAGAAATGCAGATTGCCGGGCACTCCGGTCTGGCCCAGCGCATGCTGCATAACTGGACGCAAATCTACCAGCGGCAACTAAGCAAGGGGCAGGAGTACAACGAACACATTCCGGTTATCTCGTTCTGGATACTTGACGACAATCTGTTTCACGACCAGCGCTGGCTGCATGTATTCCGCTGCGGCGACCGTGAAAGCGTACAGGTGCTACATGAAGACTTGTGCATTGTTACCATAGAGCTGCCGGTGTGGCAGAAACAGCAGGCCGAGAGCCAGCTTGGTCACCTTGATTTACTTGGCAAATGGTTGTATTTTTTAACCAGGGCCAAGGGATCCGAGGCAGAGCGGCTGCTTGGAACTTTGGCCGAGCCGGTGTTTGCAGAGGCGGTGGAGCTGATGAGCGGATTTACCAAAGAAGAGAAGCGCCGGCATGCCTACGATATGCGCGAGAATTATGAGCGTATCGTAAAAGCTTATATCCGCACCGGGTATGAGGAAGGCATGGAGAAAGGTGAAATCAAAGGTGAGCAGAAAGGCCTGAAAAAGGGTAAACTTGAAGTTGCCCAGGCTATGCTGAATGGCGGCATGAGTATTGCTCAGGTACTGCAATTTACCGGATTAAGCCGTAAAGACCTGGAAGGATCCGGGCTGATTGCCGGAGAATGAAACCGCAATACAGGAAAATCAGGAAGCAGACACAAATTCGCTAAGGCGGAAACGCAGGGCGGGAAAGCCAGCGGCAGATGAACACGAAAAAACACCTGTAGGGGTTTCATGCACATACCGACTGCAGCTTCGAGTAAGGCCGGGTGGACTGAATACCAAGCCGGTAGATAAATGCCGATATGCTTTTCCAAGACAGTGGGTTTTTTCCCGGGAACACCTTTTTGTACCTTCTCCGACACCCGGATCAACCCTTAGGTCCCAGTGGAGCTGGAGCCCAAGGTGCACGTATTAATTCGGCCGCATATTGAATACCCGCAGCCTACCATCCACTCCGCCTACATAGATTACCGGGCCGGCAAAAGCAATGAAATGATTGGCTTCCGTGCTTTCAATTTCATAGCTGCCGGTCGACAGGTGGTCAATAAGTTTCAATGAGGACAGATCGGAGACATCATAAATTCGCAGATGCCCCCAATGTGTACCGGTATTGAGGTCCCTGGAGCCCAAAGCAATATACTTGCCAAGGCCACCGGCGGTATCGACGAACTCATTCGGGTTTCCGCCTGCGTCTTCAAAGGCCAGCTTTACTTCAGGATACACAAGGGTAGTTGCGGGGTTTGTCATATTCCTGAGCAGAAAGCCGTCGAAGCCAAGGCTGTTCAAGGCAAGATTTCCGCTCATAGTATAATCCTCTATACTGGAGTATTGTTCGTATATCGATTTGACCAAGGCCGGCCGGTAGGGGTCGCCAACATCGACAATTAACAAGCTCCCCGACCAATCTGAGACCAAGGCATACCTGCCACGGAGGCTGATCCTTTGAGCCATAAAGGGCAAGACTATTTTTTCTATATAGACTGGCTTTGAAGGTTCTGAAACATCATAGATCTCAAGACCCGAATAATTTACCAGTACATAGGCATAGTCACCGGATACTACCAGGTCTTTGGCCCAGCCAGAGAGGGTCGAGCTACCGGTGTCAAAAGAAGCCAGGCGCTTGGGATTGCTGGGTTGGGAAATATCGAAAACTTCAACATTGCCCCAACCAAAGTCTACACCCGATTTAGTTCCTCGTTCTGCAACAAAGGCATAATCCCCAGCCAGGGCCACTTTGCCAGCTTCAAGAGCGGTCAATGCATGGCTAAGCTCCGTAATCGCCACGGGGTTGCTGATGTCTAGGATACGAAGCCCAGAATATCCGGCAGCCACATAGGCGTAAGGTCCGGCAAAAGCGATACCCAGTGGTGCTTCCGGAAAGCTCAGAGTGCTGGATTGGGTAATTTCCACCGGCATATTGAGGTCAACCATGTATATACCAGTGTCATTCCAATCGGCATGGTGCCAAGCGAAGGCAGCACCGTTTTTGATTGCAATTGAATGGGTTCCCATGCCACCATAGCCAGTAAGTAATGAAAAGGTCTGTTTCAGGGTAGGTTGTTCTGGAATGCTGATATCGATGATGCTGACTCCGGAAGCCCAGTTGGATACGAAAGCTGAGGAACCCCTCACTTCCACATCCCGTATATTGGTCGAATACCAGGGCGTTCTGCCAAGTTCGACCGGCACAGCAGGATTGGTCAGATCAAAAACAAGAAGGCCTATCTGCTCAGCTCCTGCATACAGCCGCTGATCCTGCAAGGTCAATCCATAGACAGGAAAAGCCTGTCCGTTATCAGGATGGATAACCTGGTATTCTACTGCCACTGTGCCATCAGGAGCAGCTGTGTTGATGACCTGGACGCCACCGCTCCGGCCACCAACATATAGCCACTGGCCGTCCGGGCTCAAGACTATATCGAAGATGCTGTTGTCGCTAGCTGCTGAGCCTCGGTCGGTATCGTCGAGGGGAAACGTTTTAAGCAAGACAGGAAGATCCGGATTGCTTATGTCCAGGCAATATATATTCCTGCAGTAGTCTGCTACGTAGGCCAAGGCTGGTATGCCTGTCTCGGGGTTAGCATGGATGGCCACGGTCCGAGCGTCTATCCCTTCCGGCCGAAAGCTGCCACGGAGATAGGGGCTGGCCGGCAGTTGGGCATTGTAAATGAGCAATCCATCTTCTCCGGCTGCCAGGTACAGCTCATTACTGCCAACAGGGGCAGCTGTAGCGCGTACAACCGTAGCCGATATTTTTGCCAGTTCGTAGTACCCTAAAGCAGGCAACAGTATCTGCACCCCCGTGTAACCAGAGGCAAACAATAGGTCTTCCCGCCAGGCCAAGGTGGCCCAGCTCGGAATAATCGAGCCGAGCTTGGTTACATTAGCTCCTCGCTCAAAACCGTCAGTAACTCCTACTGCCGGTCCGGAAACTACCTCGGAATCTTCCGCAGGACGAATCCTGTAGTAGTAGTGTTCACCATTGGCGAGCCCTGTATCAACATAGCTGTTTCCGGTCACCAAGCGGTAGAAACTGTAGTCACCAGTCTCGCCCACTCGTCGCTGGAGCTCGAATACATTAGTTGCCGGTATTTCGTTCCATGTAAGGGATACTTCACCCCTGCCGGAGCTTACCACGGGAATCAGTGTCTGACTAGAAAGGGGAATGGTCCGGATAAAGCCACTTTGGCTGTCTACCCAGCCAGTCTTTGCCACAGCTTTAACCCTGAACGTGTAGAGAAGCCCATTTTCTACCCCACTCAGTTCGTACGGGGGCAGAGCCTGGGTTATGGAAAAACCGCTAGATTCCGACGGCAGGGTTCCATTTGTTGTGTAATAGATGGTATATGATTCGGTTTCAGGCACCGCGTCCCAGCTAAGACTCACCTTTCTGTTCGAGGGGACGGCCTTAAAGGAGGGTATACTCGAAACAGAATTCCGTACTAGGTTGATACCCTGAATGCTCGAGTTGTCATTCCAGTCTGTTGCGGTAATCCGCAATGAGAAAGAGGTGCCGAGGCTGTCAGCCTTAAACTGAAACAGGAAGTTGCCTTCGCTGTCCGGCAGCGAAGAACCCGAGACCAGGGACCCAGGTATCTCGTATACAAGGCTGGAAACTCGTCCCTTGCCTCCGTCATTGACAGCGTCGGTAACCCTACCTGAGACTTCGACTATGTTGGCACATTCACTACCATCGGCAGGCGACAGGATGACCAGCTCCGGCGCTGTAGCATCCTTGGCCTGAGCCAGAGAAGCACTATCGAGCATGATTGCCTTGCATGATACGTTCAGAATGAATGTCGCTATGCCCAGGACAACCAGGCTAAACGTGGTAGGTATTATTTTCATATACTCGTCCGTTTCCTTCTCATTGTACGTGTAGATTACTCAGCAAAGACCAGGTCTCTGGCTTCATCCACCACTTCGGAAGCTCTGGCTCCGCTATCAGGAGAAGCAAGATATGCGTAGGTAGCACCAAGGGAGGAATCAAGGCTTGTTGCCAAAGCCAGATATTCGCCTGCCTTGGCACCATCGCCCAATGCTCTGAAACACTTGGATATGTTGATGCGAAGAAGGGCCAGGTTCCTGGTGTCACTAGAAAGGGCAGGTAGACTTTCCAGTGTCTTGAATTCTTCCAAAGCTTTGTCGTACTTTCCTGCGAGGAAAAGCACATTTCCCGTATTGATCCTTGGCCCCAGATAGGCAGGATCCATGGCCGCGGCCATTTTGAAGGCCTCCAAGGCCTGGTCATGGCGACCAAGGCGGGCAATCTTTATGCCAAACCGGTTCCAGTCTTCTTTCCTTCCGCTCTGTCGCGCTGCCGCTCGGGCTTGTTCAACAATGCCATCAAGGATCAGATTGAGATCCTGCAGTGAATTGGTCACTATCGGTTCACTGCGGCCATATTGCAGTCCGAGATCAGTCTCCCGGAGGCCAATAGGCTTAAAAAGCACCTGAGCTTCGGCAGTCTTGTAAAAATGCCGGTCCAGAGGTCTGTTGGACAAGGCATTCCATTGTTCCGCTCCTTTACGCCAGGCTTCGTTGAAGGTGGAAGTGCCAATCATGGTAATTTCCACAGGTACCCAGAGCTCGTTTCCAAGGGTAATGGTCATGCCACGGTCGGCGTGGATATCAGCAAAGTCCTTGGGGGCAACCTTTGTGTTGAAGGCCGCGTAGATATGACCAGGAACCGTGATAAACGCAGAAGGAATTCCCGCGCTTTCAATGATCGCAGCATATAGGGCTGTCAGATCATCGCAGTCACCGGTTATTCGGCGCATGGTGTCCCTTGGCAGGTTTACCGAGTCAATAGTCAGGGCATTACCGCTAACGGCCTGGAATGGTTGGGACGGATCAACCTGATACAGTATCCCCAATTCTGCCAAGGCGTGGAACAACTGGGCAGCAAACTGGACAGCATCATTATAGCCAGCAAGCCCCTGGACCTTGCCTGCCTGTCTGATGTAGCTGGCATAGTTTCTCAGGGCACTATCGGCGGGGGTAATGAAGGCTGCAATTTTTCGGTCATCGTCCCAAGTGATGGCAGACTTGTCCTGCAGATCGTAGGACACAGAGGTTCTCTGTTCCCCTGCCCTGCCCTTGCCCCGGTAAGTGATTACCAACTCACCGGAAAGCGGTGTTATACCTTCATTACGGAATACTTCCTGGTTGAAGGCAGCCAGTACTGGCAGTTCCGCTATTTCTCCTGGCGCTAAAGAAAGCAGCTTGGCACAAAGGGTCGGGGTATCCATGAAACCCTTCTGGTAGAAGCTTAGCTCAATATCTTGAATGGGGAAGCGCTCGACATTCTGGATGTGCACAGTAGCCAGAGAATTTCTGGAATACCAGTTCTGCATGGCCGGAAACACCGGTGGGAATGCTGACACTTCCAGTTGCAGACTCCGCAGAGCAGCCTTGGGAGCATCTGGATCTTCACCCAGGCGGATATGCCCAGCAACACTAATTCCAAAGATGAACCCGTCGAAATCGGGCAATGGCCCCAGCGCTCGAGAATACCTGATAGAAGGGCTAATTTCTATGGCAAAGTTGAAAGATGGAACAAGCTGGACCATGGCACTAATTTCTGCGAGTACATTGGGCTGGGAATACGAGGCCCCAGATCCTGGCATAAAGCTCGGATAATCGGAAAGCGATGCTCCCATAGAAACTTGGGCTCCCAGTTCATAATTCTTGGTCAGCCGGGACGACCAGGCCGCACCGATGAGCCCATAGACATCCCGGTGGCCCCATCGGGAATTAACAGCTTCCCTGGCTGCAAACTGCAGAAGGCCACCTTCAATGGTCGCCTGGATCACAGGTATGGGAGGAAGGGGAAGGCGGAAAACTGCTGAAAGATCCAGTAGGTCATAATCGGAGCGGTATTCCTCCAGCGGGGTCATGGCTTTGTACTGGAGCCCCAGGGAAAGCGGAAACCGGTAATAGTCGTTGAGGTCCAGGCCGTCCATCTGTGCGGCAAGCTCAGGCAGGGCTATCAAAGAAATAGTCAGAGCTAAAAAAATCATTCTGAGTATTTTTTTCATACCAATCCTTTTTGCGAGTGTTTAATCATCGTGAATACCCCGGCTGGCTCTCGGCCAGGCAGCGGAGGTTCAGGGCTGTAGCTTTCGCAAATAGAAAGCAGGAACCAGAGCCCGTCGGACAACCAGGAGGGAATATAGGGTAAGCTGCCGTTATTACGGTCTTCTTCACTTGCGGCCAGCACAATAGAGCCAGCAGGAAACTTTTTCATATTTTATTTCCTTAATTATATGCTATTAAAAATTCTAGTGGATGGAGAGATGGTGTACATCAGAGCCTCCAGATTGTTTTCAAGAGTCTAGGCATATTCATAGCTGGAAATTGGGTAAAGATCGTCCTGTTTCGTTGAATCAATACCTGAATTCGCCGCTGACTGGGCAGTTTTCATCGGCAGCAACTAAGAGAACCCCACGCGCCAGCATACAGACTCGACGCAACAGACCACCTGAGCTCTAGTGAATGGCTGTCACGGCATCGGCTGCCAATAAATTTTAGTCAGTATTACCTGCAACTGTCAGGTGGTGTTCTAGGTAGACTTTCAGGTGTTCCTTCTACGGCTTTCCATATGAGTGAGGCCGACAATTCTGGAAACAAAGGGGGTGGATGTATGAAACAGGAGCTTCGTTAATCTTTAGAATAGGTGTTTGCTTTGGGCAACAACATCCGCAAGTATCGATCGTACTTATGCATACAGATCTATATCAGCAATATTCTGAGCAAAAGGCTACTTGGTAAAACCTTAGCAAGTGCCAAGGCGATTACTGAATGTCACTAAACAAGCTGCCGTTCTTTGGCTGCTGTATTTGGGGTGCAGGAAGATCTGAATGGTTTGGGACCAATTCCGTTCTGCCATGTGACTGGTGCTGTACTTTGCTATTAATACCCATATCTAAAGGGATCAGAACACCGGCTGATTTCCAGTCGTCATAGATTTCAATCTGGTTCAAATCACGCTCATGGTATAATAACGTAACGGTTGTGCCAATCAAACCAACCGGGGCTTCATACAAACGTCCCCAAAGTACCACTGTACGGTCTTTGTCGATTTTGCGCTTGACCGGCGTGTGGAATTAATCATGCAAGTCTTTGGGTGCCCGGCGCAGGCTATCGATCTGCGACAGATAACCGCAGTGCAGGCCTTGTAGACATCTTATACTGTCCGCGACTTGATCTTCTTGATGATAACGAAGCCAGTCCTCTTTTCAACGAGTGTGACGATGCAATGATGCCGGTCCTTACCGATCACAGTATCGCCCTCCTAGAGTCCGATGAATGGGGGGCAGTTCAAAACCAGTTTCGGGCTGTCAGACACGCTCTCTAGCGTCTGCCTCCTCGCCCGGCAGCCGTGCAACATTAGGTGCGGGTTGTCGCGCTAATCCAGAGGCGACGCACACCGGCCTGCTGCAGCGAAACCACTACCGAATCAAGCAGCAGGGCCAGCACGGTAACCGGAAGTGCGCCACGCAGGATGGTTATGGTATCCATCGCCCGCAGGCCGGAAACGATGGGTACTCCGAATCCGCCGGCACCAACCGCGGCACCCAGGGTGGCCGCACTAGTATTGATAATCAGGCTGGTGCGGAAGCCGGATATTATGGCCGGGAAAGCCAGCGGCAGACGAACACGAAAAAATACCTGTAGGGTTTTCATCCCCATGCCGACGGCAGCCTCGAGCAGGGCCGGGTCAGTCTGATCCAGGCCAATGAGGGTATTGCGCAGGATGGGCAGGGTGCCGTACAGCACCAGTGCCAGCACGGTCGGCCAGTAGCCGTAGCCGATCAGTGGAACGGCCAGCGCGATGACGGCGGCCGAAGGCAGGGTCTCCGCTACAGAGACCAAATCCAGGATCAGTGAACGCAGCTGCCGCCCTCGACCGGAACTGACGGCGATTCCGGCACCCAGGCCCAATACCAGAGACAGCCCGCTGGAAAGTCCAACCATAAAAATATGCTGCAGGGCCAGCTGCGGCAGCGATGCGCGGTTTACCAGATTGCTGCGGCCGCGCAGCCAGGGCGAGAGTGCGCTCTCGATCAGGTCGAAGCGATAGAGCAAGAGGATGAACAGGCCAGCCAACAGTACGCTGGAAAACCAGCGGCAACCGGACAATCCGGCTACGGCCTTCAGACGCATCGCTGCTCTCCTTCTTTATCCAGACAGGCAGCGTCCTCGAAACTGATTTCTCCGAGTACAGCTCCGCTATCATCACACACCAGGGCGACCAGGTTGCCACCAGCCACCATGGCAGAGAGCGCTTCCTTAAGGTTGGCGGTGGAGGCGATCCGCGGCAGACTCAGTTCGCCGGATTGTGCTGCAGACGCTGAATCGACTGCACCCCGCGAAGATAATGCAGATAGCGGACGGAGGCGTTCCATTACCGGATAGCGGCCGAGCAGCTCCAGACCGTACTCCGGGCCGAGGAACTCGCTTACAAAGGCCGACGCCGGCTGGTGGGCAAAATCTTCCGGCCGGCCCAGCTGTTCGATCTGTCCGCCGCGCATCAGCACCATGGTGCCGCCCAGCCGCAGGGCTTCGCCTACATCATGGGTAACAAAAAGTACGGTAGTGCCCAGCCGTTTCTGCAGCGCGGCAAACTCCACCTGCAGCCGCACCCGGGTAAGCGGATCCAGGGCACCGAAGGGTTCGTCCATCAACAGCACCGGCGGATCAGCGGCCAGGGCACGTGCTACACCTACCCGCTGAGCTTCGCCGCCGGAAAGCTGGCGCGGCCAGCGCTTGGCAAAATAGTCTGGCAGGCCGACCAGGGCCAGCAACTCCGCCACCCGCTCCCCGATGCGCGCGCGCGGCCATCCCAACAAGCGCGGCACAGTGGCAATGTTGTCATGCACGGATAGATGCGGAAACAGCCCTATCGACTGAATCACGTATCCGATACGCCGGCGCAGCTCATGCGGCGGCAGGAAAGAGGTATTCTCGCCGCCGACCAGCACACTGCCGGAGTCCGGCTCAAGCAGACGGTTAACCAGCCGCAGGGTAGTCGACTTGCCGCAGCCGGATGGGCCGAGCAGTACGCAGAGTTCACCCTGCCCAATTTCCAGGCTCAGATCATCAACAGCCTTGGCTGTACCGAATGATTTAGTAACATTCCTGATGCTGATCATGCTATGGCAGCTCCTTGGTACACTCCGGAATCAGCAGTACGGCGGCCCAGGTAACGCGCAAGCAGGCCGAGCAGTCGGTCGGCGGCCAGTGCCAGCGCCGCTACCGGTAAGGCACCAAGCAGCACCAGATCAGGCGCTGCCTGGGCCAAGCCTAGAAAAATCAGAGCGCCAAGTCCGCCACCGCCGATAAGCCCGGCCAGAATGGCGTTTCCGATGGATTGCGTAAGGGCTGTACGTACGCCGCCGACAATGAGGGGCAGCGCAAGAGGCAGCTCTACCCGCAGAAAAATCTGAGTGGCTGTCATCCCCATGGCGGCAGCGGCCTCGCGCACGGAGGCATCCACCGACCGCAATCCGGCCAGTATATTACCGGCGATCGGCAGCAGGGCATAAAGGAACAGCGCGATGATGGCCGGCGTCGGCCCGATTCCGCGCAGGCCGGCGGCGGCAAGTGCAGGGTAACGCTCAGCCAAAAGCGATAAAGGTAATATCAGTAAACCAAGCAACGACAGCGTCGGAATAGTCTGGGCAGTATTCATCACGGCAAAAATGATGCGCTCCAGCCAAGTGCCGGCCCTGGCCAGCAAGGCAAGCACGAAACCAGTAACGAAAGCCAGCAGAGTGGAAAAACCGGCCAGAAAAAGATGCTCGGCAAGACTGGCAATAAAACTGTCACGACGGTTGGAAAATTCTATAAGTACCGACAGACTGGACAGGCCACCGCCAGCCAGCATCAGAACAAGCCCGGCAGCAGCCAGCAGCCAGACCAGAAAGCCGCGCCGCCGACCCAAACGCCCGGCGGCGTCATGCAGAATCACGTAGATTCCCGGCAGGGCCAGCCAAAAGCCTGAACCGAGCGAAGCCCGGCCACCTTCGGCAACCTGAATGGCGGCCAGACCACCGGCAACGGCAAATAGCCCATATAAAAGCAGCAGGCCTGCGCCTGCCTGCCAGATCAGCTGTGCATGCCCAGGCCTGACAGCGACTGGCGCCGGGAAGAAAGTGCGGCCAGTCCGCCTGCGTGACAAAAACAATACTGCTCCGGCTATAGCCAGCATAGTCAGCAACCAAGGCGGAGCTTCCACAGCCAGGTAAACAGCTCGGCCGCTAAGCATGCGATTAGGCCGCAAACTCAGCAGGGGGAAGGCGGACACTGCCAGAATAGTCAGTAAAACGCCGGTCGAGAGCACCGGGTCAA
>Ga0180007_10006100_pt1 | contig 11885 bp, 5 predicted proteins | sample MM_PC_MetaG_FD_121122 | JGI IMG/M metagenome (GOLD analysis project Ga0180007, IMG submission 121122) | Groundwater microbial communities from the Aspo Hard Rock Laboratory (HRL) deep subsurface site, Sweden - MM_PC_MetaG | ecosystem: Environmental > Aquatic > Deep subsurface > Groundwater...
ATGCCAAGACCAAGGTTGTTAAAAAGAAGGGGCATTTCGTTACCCCTTCTTCCGAGTTAAAAAATATAGGAGCGGAGGTGATAAAGCAGAAAATAAGAAAGGCAGAAGGTAAAAAGGTGAACCAGCCCAAAGGTATGGGCAAAATTATTGTTTAAGGAGAAAGAAATGTCTAAACAAGGTAAGGGTGGCTCTGTCGGGGAGCAAGTCGAAGATGTCGAGGAACAAAAAGCAGATGTTGACAAGGAAGTTGAGGAGCTAGAAGAAGTTGAGGATTTAAGTGATGTAGATATTGGTCTGGATACAGAATCATTACTCTACATCGCTTCACAGGAACGCTTCCGAATGGCTGTAGGTTACCAGAGGCTTACTCTCCAAAAGAATGGATTTGAGATGTCACGCAAGGCTAATCGGTCTGCCGGCAATAACAAGGGAGCCGAGCAATTAACTGCCCGGCTTGATGAAGTAGACCTCAATGCCAAAAACATGCTTAGGACTATCAAGGAGATAGACAAGGACTATCCTAAAGCTAAAAAGCGGATGCAGGAGATGGCTAGTAAGCGTAGCCAAGAGGCTCTTCTAGGCTCCTGATTATCAGGAGCGGTTTATGGCAGATAAAACATATTACCAACTATATGCGAGTAGGGTGGCTGAACTTCAGCCACTCTACTCCCGCATGAGAAAAGATAAGGATTTGTATTGGCTGGCAGAATACAAGATGAAGCAGCTAGATGGTCAGTACGTTCCAAAGGATAGGGTGCATAATGTAACTCTGAACGACCCCGCGCTATTCGCTTATAGGTCTATTTCTTCTATAGCATCGGCTCACCAGCAGATAGTTGTTGAAGGTAAAGGTATGTCTGATGCCGAGACAACTTATGTTGAGGACTTCTTAAATGCTATGCTCTATGAAATAGATGTCAGAATCGGCAACTTGGGTAAGGCTGGTCTTTTCCCTTTCGTTGCCGAGCAATCTTGCATTAGGGGGCGCATATCGGCCAGGGTCGCCTTGCACACAAAGACGGTGAACGGCACAAATGTTCTTATTCCCGATATTATGCCTTGGGATACTGGGTTTGTTGCTTGGCGTAATGACCTTGACGGACACGTGTGGATGTCCTATGAAACTGAACGGAGCAAAGAGGATATTGTACGGGAGTATCCTGAAACAGAATCTATGATGACAGGCTCTACTCCTACGATTCTGGATTTCTACACCAGAAAGGATAATGAGGTCTGGATTGGTGACAAGCCCCTGCGTACCAGAAAGCATAGTTATGGTGAAGTCCCTGCTATCTATCAGATAGTCCCTGCTGGCTCGATGCTGGCTGACTCTGATGCCGTAAGCCATGAGGGGGAAAGTATATTCGCTCTCGACAGAGATATATGGCCTGAGCTTAATAAGGCAGCCTCTGTGTTGCAGACGTTAAATATGATGACGTTCTTGCCGGGTCTGCAATATGAAAGTAATGCAGGTACTCAGGCAGAACTTCCAGATAGACCTCCTTATGGCGTAGGTGTTGTTACAGCCGTAGAGAAAGGCGGCGGTTTCAAAACGATGCCCATTGAGGATATACGGAACGCTACTCGGCATCTGCTGGCTATGCTTGAGGGTAGAGCCCAGAGGGGTAGTTTGCCAGCTATTGATTATGGCAACTTGGCTTTTCCTCTATCGGCAGTAGCTATTGCGAAACTTACTGAAAGTAAAGACCTTATCTATGTTCCTAGGCTTCAGGCTATAGCTATGTTCTACCAGCGCCTTTCACGGATGATGATTCGCCAGTACCAGCAAAAGGGTATGGCAATGGAGTTTGGTGAGGAGGGACACCGCAGGAAGTTTGACCCTGACAAGCTCAACGGGCAATATAATATAAAGTTCCGTTACTTCTCGCAGTCACCACAGCAGGTTATTGCCAACTTTACCATTGGTGCTGCTGCCTACCAACTTGGCTATTCTCAGCATACTATCTTTACCGATATTCTCAAGAACCCTAACCCGATGCAGGAGATAATGAAACGGAGGACTGAAGATGCTGAGGAACTTGACCCGGTGCTGAAGTTACATAATACAATCCTTGCTTTGTACGATGCTGACGAAGATGTGCAAGCAGATATACTGGCCGATACAGTGATAAGGATGATTCAAGCAAGACAGCAACCGCAACAGCAACAGGAGCCACTGCAGTTAAGTGGTGGTAATGGTAGTAAGCGGAAGGCTCTTGAAGCAGCCAAGGGATTATTGCCTATGTTTGGTGAAGGTGCTAATGGTGGCGGTGGTGGCATCAGAAGGGGAGCCAAGGAAGAACTAGAGATTTCTGAACAGGCAGCAAGGGATGAGGAAAAACGTTCTCAAATGGCACAGATAGCTAGAACACGGAGGGAGACTGAGAAAGTTGAGTAGTAAAGCTAAAGATAATTACCTAAAAAGAGTGCAACAGGCTTTGCAGCCGAAGCCGCAGTCAAATGTAAACCCGCAAGCCGTATTAGATAACCTGCTCCAGAAGGCAAAACAGAAAAAGATAGGTATGTAATGGTTACTTCTGAGTCTTTGAAAAAGATAACTACACCAAAGCAGACTCTACTTGGTAAAGAAGAGGAAAAGTTCTTAGCTGAGCAAGAGAAGTTTGTGGCTCAACCACCTAAGCCTCAGCCTCAGCAAGTGCAACCTGCTTATGACTTTGGTGCTATCTCAAAACTCATTGATCAGTATGGTACTACCTTTGAAGAGACTGAGAAGCTGGTATCGGCTATTAGTGGAGAGTTATATAAATTTACCACAACCCTTAAACAGCCCCAGACTTATTATTTTACCAGCGATGAGGCTGGTGAATTGGGCGTGACTATCCCTGAAGGCTGGTCTACTAAGATTATTACATCTCCTGATATGGTTGACATAACACAAACTCTTATTTCTCCTGAAGGAACTGAGTATAAGCCAAGCGATATTATAGTAGGTGCTGGCGGCGAATGGTTTACCAGGCAAGAACTCCAAGTCTCCTTGATGCAATATGAAACGGCTCAGGAGCAAGAGGCTAGGCTTAGGGAACTTCTTGGTGCGGTTTATCCTCCGACTTACGGCTCAGCTTATCAAGAGGTATTACTGTCAGAAGGGGTTGACCTGAGAAGTATATTATCGTGGCTGGCTGAAGAAGAGAACGCTGTGGAGCAGTTCTTGACTGATATTCTGGAGGTAGGCCGTACCCCTGATACAGAGGAGCTCATTAAGTTATTGTTTACTAATATTACGGAAGCACAGATGGCAGAACTTTTCTCACCGGTTACTGGCGGTGTCTTTGCAGGAGTACAGGCTCACCGTGATTTTACGAATGTTAAGACAGGGGAAGTCATTTCCACAGAGGAGCTATGGAGAAGATACCCAATGGGCTATGAAGCCGAACTTGATGAGTGGGTTCGGGAGCCACAGTCAGTTAAAGACTTTTTCTCCGTTTTGGGAAAAACATTACTAGAGATTCCCAAGCAAATAGCTGCATCTGTTTTACAACTAATCCAAGGATATGGTGGAGCAAGTGTTACAGATAGGGATTGGGCAGATAGATTTATTAAAGATGCTAACGAGGATTTAGATAAGTTTACTGCCGAAATGAGCGAAAGGTATGGGGAGTCAAGCCTTCCCATTGGGTTGACTGACATCATTCAATTGCCTCGGAATATTGCCTATTCGCTAACTTCAATGGGGGCAGGGCTTGCTGTTGGTGTCCCAGTGGCTTTTATCCCTGTTCCGGGTGCTAGGGTTGCTGCCTGGGCAGCAGGAACGGCTGCATCAGGTGTAGCAGCTTACAATATGACTACTTACCAAATAATGCAGGAGTATTTAGAAGCAAAGAATGATGAGTCTTTTCAAAATACAGGCAAGGGGATAACTCAAGAGCAAGAGGATAAGTTAAAAAGCGATTTTGAGAGTAAGGCAAGGGAATATGGGTTGTGGGAAGCAATACCAGAGGCTATTAGTAATCTTGCCTTTGCTAAGATATTGACTGCTCCTTTGACAAGAGTGGTGGGTAGGAGTATAGCAGTTAGAATTATAGGGAAACTTGTTGGTTTGTTTGGAGAGGAGTTATTAACTGAAACAATAACTCAGAAGGGGCAAAGTGCAATAGAGGTGGAAGCTGGACTGAGGGAAGGGAATATAAGCTGGACTGAAGCATTTAAGGAAATAGCTCCGCAAACCTTTCTACTGACAATAATATTAAGTGGGTTAGGGCAGACTGGTGTTTCTGCTGTAAATAGAATAAAGGCATCGCTAAAAACTGAAATTGGTGTAGACCATCCCCTTTATAAAGAAATCAATGATAATATCACGGAAGATATTATACCTACTAGTGAAAAGTCTCTTATTGCTCCATTAACTACTCCAGCGACAGGAGAGTATGCAGGGTGGGAGCAGGGCGTTGAAAGACCATTTGGCTTTGACCCTGACTCGACAGAGAACGAGGGTAGGTTCAGATTGTTGCCGCCGGACGCAATCCTCTCTGATACTATTTTGAGAATTAAGGCAGATATGGACGGGATATTCCTCGTTCAGGGGGCTAGTAAGCAGACAGACCAGACAGTAACTCAATCCATAAGATTCGATAGGCAGATATTTGATGAGGAGCAGGCTAGGAATTGGTGGGAGAGTAACAAGGGTAAGTTCCAGTTTTCCGCAGAGATACCGCAGGCTGAGGCTGGTATGCCCGAAGCTGGGCTGCAACCTAGTATGCTGGAAGAAGTACCAGCTAAAGAGGTAAGACCAGTACCTACTGCACCAGTAGTTCAGGCAAAGTTAGATGATTACCTGAAGCTCCAGAAATATGAGGCTGAGGTAGCCCCCAACAGGATTAGTGAGATTAAGAAGCTATTGTCTACGAAGGGTAGGTTGCCCACGGGAATGGGGACTAGGGCTCAAGCAGAGATAGAATTGGCTCGGCTTGAGGCACAGCAAGAGATTGATGCCATAGAAAATATGAGGCAATTAGAGCAGGCTATTGAGCAGATAAGGACAGAGCTAGGCAATAGGTCATTACCTTTTCATGGTGGCGAAAAGAGCATGTTCCCTCAATATAATACCAAGCAATTACAGGAGATGCTTAATGTCTACGAAGAGGCGAGAACAAAGATTACCTCTGAAGTTTCTGCTGCACCTCCGATAAAAGAGGAAGTTACTCCCGATGTAGTTGTGAGGGAACAGTTAGCTGAGCTCCAAAAGATGAGTGATATATGGGCAAGGAAACTGGCTGACAGGGAGACGGTAAAAGCATCACTAGCTAAGTTCGTTAGAGAGAATCTGCCGATGAATATTAGGGGCAAGTTTATCACGGCAGTTGCCAGGATAAGGACTGATGCTCAACTCCAAATTCAAATAGCTAAAGTAATGGAGGTTGCCGAACTAAATGCTCAGAAGGTTATAACGGCTGAAATTAGAAAAGAGATTAAGGGAGCCAGTGCTAAAATCAAAGGCCATATCTTGAAGGGAAAATTTACGCCAGAAGTTCAGAGAAGGTTAGATGTTATTAATCATAACCTTGAACTAGATAGAGATACAGCTAGAGAAAAGATGGTTGATAATATCGCTAAGTATGAATCTGGGGAGTTGTCCTATGAGGAGATGTTAAAAGCCAATGAAGTCCTTAATTTTGCTGGCATTGGTGGAATGTCATCTGAAGAATTAGCCAGCACCTTAGAGTATATCAAGATACTGGGAACTGTTGGTAGGTCAGAGCGTCAAGCCAAGCAGGAAGATGCCAAAAAAATAATAGAGGCTACACGAACCGAGATTTCAAATATCCTTACTGGTGGGAAGGGGTTAAAGACAGGGATAGGTGCTGTACCAAGAGGAGAACTGGCTGCGGAAACTGGATGGTGGGATGCTTTTACCAACTGGCAGTACGGTCTTGATAATATCGCCGATAAACTCAGTAAATTAGACCCGACCTCTAAGCCATATCAGAGTGCCATTAACCTGTTTGTGGCACAGGTTCATAGGGCTACTAATAGGCAGATAATAGGTGCCAAAGAGGCTTATAACAAGTTTAGTGGTGCAGTCGCAGAGACTTTCAAGGTAAAGGGAGTTCACGATATTAACCAAGTTCTTAATGGTTTAGAAGAGGAAGTTAATCTCGGCACATTTGAATTGACTGAGGAATATAAGGCAAAGTATCCTGGAGCTGCTGCAGTTACAATCAAGATGACCAGAGATGAGATGCTCGCTAAGTATATGCAGATGCAAGATTCTACTTTAATTGATACGTTTACTACTGGTATGGGATGGTCACAACAGGTTAGAGATGCGGTGGAGAGTAACTTAACAGAGCAAGAAAAGAAACTAGGCGATGTTATCTTTCAGTTCTATGAAGATTATTATTTATCTGTAAATGAAGTCTATCAGGAACTGTTTAATGTAGATATGCCTCACAATCCAAAGTATTCACCTATCAGACGAGATTTTGAGAGCAATATCGCTGAGCACATTCTTGCCTTACAGGATGCCTCACAGTATGCCTCAGTGCTAAATGGTAGTCTCAAAGCAAGACAAAAGAACATTCTCTCTCTAAAGTTTAATGGTGCTACCCAAATACTGTCTAGGCATATAGAGCAGATGGAACACTTCAAGGCATGGGCTCTCACTATAAGAGATATGCGCCGTGTGTTTGGTAGCACTGAAATTAGACAAGCGATAGAACAATATCATGGTAGGGGTGTTGTCCGGCTGCTAGATAAATTTATCAACCAGATGGCAAGGGATGGTGTTGAGACGGCAGCGACAAATCGTGCGGCCGACACTCTCAGAAAAAACTTTACTAAATCTATCTTAGCTATAAAGCCTGCGATTGGGTTAAAACAGGTGCCATCTCTATTCGCCTATCTTTCCGAGATGAATGTTCTTGATTTTGTTACTGGCATAGCGAGTTATTGGAAATCACCAGTTGCTAATTTTAAGTTTCTTTACACAAACTCTGAGGGATTTAGGGCAAGAGTATCCGCTGGTTTTGAGCGGGACGTTCGGGCTGTAATGGAGAAGCATGGCAAGGCAGCAATCTCTGGGCGGGGTAAATTTACCGATTGGTTCTTGCTTCAGATTAGAGCGGGTGATGTGTTTGCTGTTACACAGGGGATGTGGGCGAAGTACAAGGTAGGATTAAAACAAGGATTAACACAAGACCAGGCGATAGCTGCTGCTGAGGATACTACCAACAGGACACAGCCTTCCTTTGGTATTGATACGCTTTCCGCTATACAAAATGGCGGTTCATGGTTCAAGTTGATGACGATGTTCCAAAACCAGCCTAATAAATACTTCAGAATTATTGGGGACAATTTACGAAACTTTCAGTATGGCAGGGGGAGTCGGGCAAAGGCATCTTCTACTATCCTTTTAGCATGGGTAATACTTCCGATGATGTTCCAGTTTATAGCCGATGCCTTTCAGTGGAAACCCGAAAGGCAGGCAAGGGCTGCGATACTCGGCCCCTTGAATTTTATCTTAATCGGTGGTCAGATGGTTCAAACAATGTGGGGATGGTTATCAGGTGAACCCTTTGACTATCGGATAAGCCCTGTTCTTTCAACAGTGGATGAAGTCCAAAAAGCCTTCTTCAAGGCAAAGAATATGGTTGAGAATGGGCTTGACCCTTTTAAAGATATAAGTTTTGATGATGTTGCTGACCTTGTAGAATATCTGGCGAAAGCTACTGGTCAACTGTTAGGTCTACCCACCCCATATCTAGTTCAGGTTGAGAAAGGTTTAAGGGAAAAACTAACAGAAGGTAAAGATATTGATATAAAGGACTTCTTGTTCAGCCAATGGGCATTAAAACCTCCAGCCAAGAATGATGAGCAGAGGGTTGAAGATGCCGGACTTAAATTAGGTGAAGTAAAGGAGGGGCAGGAAGATGAGCCACTGACAGAAAAGGCTTTGCATGTATATGATACGGCTGATTGGTTTAATGAAATAGGGGATATTTACGATAAGGTATTTCCTCAAGATGTACTTGACAACCCCCAGTCCTCAAAAGAAAGTAAGGCTTGGGCTGAATCCGAAATTGCTCGGTCTAATGCTGATATACTGCCAAATATCCCACTCTATGAGATAAACACAGAAAACGATGGCGATACTATTATTAACTATTATCAACAATGGAAAGCTAGGGAAAGGATTACCAGTCTAGCGGAGCTAAAGGAATTTGATAAACTGTATCCTAAAGCCTATCTGGGGAATGTTACGAGACAACAATATAGTCTTTTAGTGGATTATCTAAATGCTGAAGATAAGGCTACTTTCCTTGAAAATCACCCAGGTCTAAAGATAGACCCTAGAGACGAGTGGTTAAAAGAGCCAGCTAATGCTAGGGAGGCAGCGTTACTCGCTCTGCGGGGACAGGCGAAGCTCCTCTCCTTTGAAGCCTACACTGAATTTAATCGCCTTATAAAGGAACTGGATATTCCTCTTGATGCGATACCTGAACAGACACTTCCTCCCGAAGGTTCAGTGGATAAGTATTTCGAGTATAAAGAGTTGAAAGCTAACTCATGGGAAGCTCAACTCCTTTTGGCTCAGGATAATGACTTGCGTGTTTTTCTGGGTAGAGACCCTGTGGAGATGCCTATTAGTCTTTTGGAGTCTTTAGTTGCCAACAGAGTCTCTTTTGATTTGCACGTTGCTTATGGAGATAGAACATCTGACCAGTATATTGCTGATGCCAAAGAGAGGGCGGAGGCAAGACAGAATATGCTTTACTCTACATTACCCGGGGCAGAGGCAGGGGTACTTACAGACTTCGGAAAGGCTTACTACACTAAGGCAGCTAACTCCGCGGGGTACTCAGAAAGTAACTGGGACAACTTTGTGGAATATTCTCGGCTCCCCACGTGGGGTACTTGGAGAGATAGATTTCTTCTTAATACACCTGAGTTCTACGCTGAATATACCAGCAAGGATATCGGAGGTCACGCTCTTGTTGATGAAACTAAAGTCAAGCCTCTGATTAGAGATGAATTATATGGGCAATGGTACAATGAGTTTAAGGCTTGGGACGATACTGCTGGTATGCCACCAGACGCCGTACAATCGATGAGAGATGGGCTTGATGATACTTTCAGGGATGATACTACCTTTGAGCAGATAAGGTATAGAATAGAAGCCTACGACTTATTTTTCCCTGAGAATCTGATAGACACTTATGTCGAGTGGTATACCAACATAAAACTACATAGACCTGAAGGGTATGAGGGCGATTGGTACGAAGATGATTGGTTTCTGATGGCACATAAGGAGTTCTATAATACTTTGCTGACTATGGAAATTTGGAAAGAAGAAAGGGATTTCACCAATGTGCCTTCTAGAGAGATTTTTTCTCTTTACCAGCAGTATCTCAGAATAGCTACCTCTGCAAAGCGACTGGCTTTTCGTAGAGACCACCCAGAGTTGGACAGTTGGTTGCATACGGCAAAAGGTTATAAACCTATAGCCGATAGATATATTAGTCAAAAAGAAACCTGGTGGGACGTAATGGCTCAAGAGGCTGCTGATGTGCAACATTTTCTTGACCTTATGAACCAGCAGATGAACTCAAATATGTGAGTCGAACCTACCTTCGGGTAGGTAATATAAAATGGGAGGTTATTAAACCAATGTTGGACGAAACCACTAACGACCAAAAGGACACTCCTCAGCCAGAGGCTGGGCTGACTTCTGAGGGAGAAGGAGGGATTACTTCAGACCAAGCCGGGAAAATCTTTAAGGAATCGGAAGTCACAAAGATGATTAGTGACGAAAGGGCAAAGTTCGGTAGAGAGCGAGCCAAACTTACTAGTCAGATTGAGACTACTCGTTCCCAACATGATTCTATCTCCAAAGAACTTGATTCTACCCAGAGTAGGATTGATGCACTTGAGAGACAGATTCGTGAATCGAAGCTGGACAGGGGGGACCCTGCCTCCGTTCAGGCGTTTCAGGAACAGGAATCTTTAGTTGCCAGGGAGCGTGAACTCAAGAAGAGGGAGCGTGAACAGGCGCTTAAAGAGGTCAGGTTCGAAGGGGAACGCAAGACCCAGTTCACTGAACGGGTATCTGCTATTGCCGAGAGGTATGGAGTGGAAGTGGCAGACTTGGAGAACCTTGGAACAAGCAATATCAGTTCCATTGAAAGGTATGCCAAGGCTGTAGGAAAGGCAATGCCAGGTAAAAAGAAGGCTCCGGTAGAAGGGGACGATTTTGTACCCGATTCTAACTTAGGCTCCGGCGGGGTAGGCAAGCTCACCGTAGAAGCAGCAGACGCCATGCCTATAGAGCGATACGCTGCCGTGCGGAAGAAGCAAATGGGTTTAACCTCCTAAATTCAAACTAAATTCAAACGGAGGAAAGACAAATGACCCAGACACTTATCACTCCTAGTATAGTCGCTAAGGAGTCACTAATCGCCTTGGAGAACTATTTAGTCATGGCGCAATTAGTGCATAGGGACTTTTCTAGTGAGTTTCAACACGTAGGGTCTACGGTTACCATTCGCAAACCAGCCACTTTCACAGCTACAGCCGTTACAACTACTATAGCTGTCCAGGAAGTTGTTGAGTCCAGCGTTCAGGTCGTACTTGACCAGCTACTTGATGTATCCTTTGAGGTTACAGCCAAGGAGTTAAGTCTGGACATAGTGCAATTTTCTGAGCAGACCATACAGCCGGCTATGCGAGCTATGGCTCAGAAGGTGGACTCGTTGCTAACAGCACTATATTCCAATATTGCCGGTCACGTCGCTGTTTCTTCAACCCCCGCAATTTCGGACTTAGCTCTACTGATGGCTCAACTCGATATTCAGAAAGCTCCTCGGCAAATGAGGAGTGTTGTATTGCATCCAGTTACTCATGCCAGATATGTCTCCTTGGATGCAATCCTGCATGCTGAGAAGAGGGGTGGTAACACCGAGGCTATCAAGGATGCTGAGATTGGTCGTATACTCGGTGCTAACTTCTACATTGACCAGAATATAGCCTACGACGATAACGACATTGACGATGTGGCCGGTGCTATCAAAGGCGCTGCGACAGCAGGTGCTACGGCTGCCACTGTTGATGCGCTGACCGATGCTGAGGTTATTGCTGCGGGAGATTTGATTAAGTTTGTTGGGAGTAATAGGGGTTACCTGATTGTTACTGGCGGGACTGTTGCCATCAACACAGCCACTATAACCTTTACCCCGGCGCTTGACGCAGCTATTGCCGACAATGCTGTAGCAACATTCCAGACGGATGGTGAGCAGAACCTTGCGTTCCACAAGAACGCTTTTGCTCTTGTTACCGCTCCACTTGAGCCACCTATAGGCGGGGCAAGGTCAGAGGTACTCTCCTATAAAGGTCTGAGCTGCCGTGCTGTCTACGACTATAACATCTCTAGCAAGAAGAACCAGATTTCCATTGACCTCTTGTGTGGTGTTAAGACGCTTGACAAGGAACTGGCAGCCCGCTTTGTAGATTCCCAGTAAACTAACGGTGGAGGGGTTAACAACCCCTCCACCAAAGTAAAGGAAAGGAGAAGTCAGTGCGTATAATGTTGACGGGGAACAGTCCGTTTTGTAATACCGGCTATGGTATTAAGACTGCGGAACTAGCCTATGCCTTAAAATCTATAGGGCATGAGGTAGCTTTCTTTGCCTACTATGGACACGGCGGTGCTTTGTTCGATTGGAATGGCATACCAGTTTACCCTAACGATGTTGATGACTATGGCGCCGGTAGAGTTAAGGATTGGTATGACCACTTCAAGGCTGATATAGTCATTACTCATGTGGATATATGGGTGATGCGCACTATAAAAGAAGGTCTAAACTGGTATCCCTGGACTCCTATTGACCATGAGCCAATGCCTCCTCTGGTAAGGAAAACTCTATTAGAAGTTA
>Ga0180007_10006102_pt1 | contig 11881 bp, 18 predicted proteins | sample MM_PC_MetaG_FD_121122 | JGI IMG/M metagenome (GOLD analysis project Ga0180007, IMG submission 121122) | Groundwater microbial communities from the Aspo Hard Rock Laboratory (HRL) deep subsurface site, Sweden - MM_PC_MetaG | ecosystem: Environmental > Aquatic > Deep subsurface > Groundwater...
CAAATCGCAAACCGCGCCTCTGCCGCCGCCATCACCTGCGCCTCCTCCACCATCCGGCAATGCAAGCAAGCCCGGATCCTCCGGCCGCGAATCTCGTACTCTGTATCAACAAAGGTATGCTTGCATTCCACCGCCTCGACCATCTGTTGATCAACGTGCTTTCGGAGGTCCTCATGGGCCTCCTCCTGCCTCTGATGCTCCATCAAGTCCCTAACCTGAATCTTCCTCTCCACCAACAACCGCGCCAAACCCTGCTCCGCCTCCCCGGCCAGGCCCACCATCTCCTCCAAAGCCGCCCTCAACACCACCGGCTTGGCCCCCCAAAAGACCTCCAAGACCTCCAAAGCCACCTCCAGCCCTGATTTCTCCACCCCCACCAACCGCCTCTTGATATCAGCAAAAGACTTCATCCCTCACATCCTCCCGAACACATGTTCGCCTGCCTCACTCAGTGAACTTCCTGTGATAGCCGTCCTCCTGCGCCGCCTCAATCAACCTCTGAATCACCCCCTCCGCCTGCCCCAAGTCCTCCAAGCACTCCAGGGCCTGCAAGGCCCGCTCAAGCCCCGGCACCTCAGACAACAGCACCTTCGGAGCCAACTGCTCCAACAGCTCCTTCACCACCTTCCAAGAAGGTCGCTCCCGCTGCTTAAGGATCTCCAGGAGCCCCTTGGGAGGAAGAGGCAAATTCTGACGCCCCAACTCCACCCTAAGCCAAGCCCAAGCCTTCTTGAAGGAAGTACGATCAATCTTCCCCGTGGTCCCCACCCCTCTTATCCAAACCCACGCCTCTACCTCACCCTCATACCACTCCATTAACGCCGAACCTTGAGGCCCATTGAACCTCAACGCCTTGGGCCGCTCCTCACCCCCCGAATCCCTGAACCGCTCGATCTTCCATTCCCTCTTCATCTCACCCTCTCCTCAAGCCTGGATTCTCGCTCAACCCAGACAATCCTCCTGTTCCTAGCCAAAATGTTGAGCTTGATGCTCTCCCCATTCTCCTCGCCACAAAAAGAAGGCAAACAACAATCACACCCCACAACAAACGCCAATCCCCTCATGAGGTCCTTTATATCCTCCATGTCCCCCTTCACCCCCGCTACCTTTAGAGGCTCTTGATGAATTATTCTGAACTCAAGCTTGCCTTCAATCATTGCTTCCTCCTTCCCCTCCCCCACCCTTCACCCCTTCCTCCACCTCTCAATGAACCTCTTGGCCATCTCCCTCTGAAGCTTGGTCTGTTCCTTCTCATAAAGCGCCTTCCCCCTCGTCTTCAGCTCCTCTACCTCCTGCAACATCAAAGCCGGCCAGGGGGCCTCAAAAAGAACCTGAATCACATCCTGAAGCCGCCCCTCGCCCAGCTCCTCCCCGGCCTCCCCCCTCTGAAGGGCCAATCCAAACCGCTCCAAAGCCCCCCTGGCCACCAAAGAGTCATGCTCAACACAAGTCAGATCCCCCGAATCCCCACACACCTCACACTCAGGACACAGACAGTCCTCAACCGCCTCACCGCAGATCTGACAAGGCCCCTCACACTCCCCCTGGTACTGCTCCCAACTTGGAGTCTTCACTTGCTCACCTCCATGTAGAGCTTCCCGAAAACATCGGGCTCACACCCCCAGATCCTCCCGTCAATCCCCCTCAAAACCCACCATCCTTGGTGAATCTTCTGCCCAGTTTTCGCAACAACCAAGCAAACCTCGGAAATGCAAAAGTTATCAAACACCAACTCCCCCTTGCAAAGGGCATCACAAGCCCACTCCGGATCCTCCTCCTGATCTTCTCCCCCTGTCCACCGAAAAGCCTCAACCTCCAACGGTTGCCTAACGTACCTACCCATCCTTCACCTCTTTACTCTCTGGCTTCTCCACCACCTCACAACACCGGCACCGCCCCTCCTCCGGCGCATCACACCACCAATCATGCTCATGAGAAAAAGCATGACGGCACCAATCACAATCCTTATTGGCATTAGGACATTTCACCCTCTCCATCGTCACCCTCCTCCCCCCTGGGGCCTACTCGGCCCGCCGAATCGTCACCACCTCAAAAGTCCCCTGAACCGCCGGCGGCGGCCCCCTCATGAGCCAATCCAACAACCCCTCCGGCACATCCTCAGGCATCTTCTCCCTCGCCAGCTTGTACCCAAAAACAAGCTCGTTGTCTTTCCACTCCACATCATTGACCTCATCGTGCCAGTACGTCCTCCCTTTGGCTTCTCCTCGCGGGAAACCCCGCTCATCACAGATCCACTGTCCCGAAACCATATCGCCAGGCCGAAACTCGAACCACCGGCCCTCCCACTCCACAAAGAACTTCCCTGGCCCCTCCCCCTCAGGCTGCAACACCGACCTTCCCCAAGAACACCCCACATGCCAGATTCCCCTCTCGCCCTGAGGCGTCTGGTCCTGCACCCCGGCCTCCTCCCACTCCCCCAAGGTCCCCTGAGGCTCCCACAGCCACCCCCCGCTCCCCAAATTGGGAGAAGCCATCCCCACCATCTGACACCCCAGCCAGATCATGCCCCTCTTCCGCGCCACCTCAGCCCACGCCTTCTCCCCAGGCTCCAAAAACCCTACCCAAACCACCGGCACCCGAAGAGCCTCCGTCAACCCCCCCCAAGCCAAGGCGCCCTCGCCTCGCCCCCGAAACACACTCACCCCCGTTAACCGCTCAAACGCCACCAAAGCCGCCCCCCTGTAAACGCCACCGTCCGATGCCTGCCAACGGCCCTTTCCCAGACCGCCCGCCCAGGCCATCCTCCCCGTGCTCGACCCCCACCCGCCCCAGCCCCCAGGGCCCCCTATGCCCTCCACATCAAGGGCACAGAGCCACCCAGCGAACCTCCGCGCCTCCTCCCCCTCCAAACCCGTCCTCGCCGCCCTGGTCAGAGCCGCCCCCATGGTCGCCTGCACCCGCGCCTCATGGCGCAAGGGAGCCGTCGCCTTACAAAGAAGTTCTATCGCCTCCCTTGTCGCCCCAGCCTTCTCCATCTCACTCCAGATTTGCGCTCTTGTCTTGATCTCCATAATCGCCTCCATTCTCGGCCGGCATCACCGGCCCAGTAAGCAATCTTTCTTATCCAACAAAGAAAGAAATGGGTTCTGATTGCTCAGGCTTCCCCTCATAGCCTGATACCCCATCTCCTTCGCCACCCCCTCTAGCCCATCCTCGGGCCAGGAGGGGAAATGATGGGGCCGGACTTGGATACTGGTGTACATGGCGGCGCCCGCCCGCCACGCCTCGGTCATCTGTTTTATTATACACCTCATCCTTACCTCCTAGCCCCCCTCAGCCCCCGACGAAAAGCCATCTTGGCCGCCATCTCCTCCCCCTCTAAACGAAGAGAAGCCCCCATCACATAGTCGTTCCAAGGCCGATCAGCCTGCTCAAAGTCCTCACGAGCCTCGGGAGATAAAGCCTCCCGATAATCCCGATCAGCCCTCTCCAGGGCTAACTTCAACCTTCTCGCGTAAATCGTCATCCTTACCTCCTGCCCCGGCGAACACGTGTTCGCCTAAACCTTGAAATCCACCACCCGCTCCTCCCCCTCCCCCTCAGAACCCGCCACCACAATCTCAATACTGTACCCGTCGGGAACCTCGTCTGTGCTCTCCATATACACCCCCCGACTGTGAAGGCACCGGCATCCCTCTTCTATACACCTTGTCACAATCTTAACAACCCTCTCCTCGCTCCCCCAAATATCCCCAATCCTTATCATCGTTTCTCTCCTTTTATGCCTCAGCATGCCAATATCGAAGATCCCCCGAGGCCCGCCCCGCCGGCCAAGCCTCCCCAAAAGTCCTCCTGAGCCGCTTAGCCTGGCCATCCGTAGGCCTAAACCAGACGTCCCCCCCTTCCCGCCTGGTGACCTGCTCCGCACTCACCCCCAAAGTCAACCCCCCCTTGTCAAAAGCAAACCAAACTCGCTTCTTCATCTTCGCCTCCTCCCCCCCCTCTGGCCTACTGGGCCACCTTGAGCCCCCTCATCCGATCCAACCGAAAAGTCCTCATGGCCTTCCGCTTCCTGCAAAAAGCCTTCACCATGAGATACCCCTCCTCCGACTCAAAAAGGTCCTCCGGCTCGATCAGCCGGGCCTCCCCCTCATCCTGCCCCTCCTTCTGGTACAGGATCCACACCGGCACCCGGCTAGCGAGGATCCCGAAAGACTGAGCCCTCTTCCGCGCCGTCTGAGCCTCAGAAAGAGCCTCCTGAGCCTTCTGCTCAAGATCTCCCGCCCTGGCCATCTCGGCCGTCATCATCTCAATCGCTGAAATCTTCTTCATCTAGTCCTCCACAGCCTCCACATGCCACTCCAAACTCATCCCGAAGTCATCCGGCCCCAGAAAGGCCTCTTGGGCCATGGCCTGAGCCTCTTCCAACGAACAGACTTCAAACCCGGTCGAATCGAAAAAGATGTCAAAGAATTCGGCATGATTGACGTCCGTCCCCTCGAACGTCTGGCCGTCCCGCCCATCGATCTCCATATCCACAACAACCTTGAATTTCATCCTTCTCCTCCATCCTCCCGGCCCTCCGCCGGCAGAAACCCTTGTCAACCCCCAATTGTCAATCTACATCATCATGACGGACCCGTCAACGGCCTTTCCTGGAAATCTGGAGTTAGCCCCTACTTCCACACAAAGGACACAGCCAAACCGGCTCAACGCCCCGTTTACCGGCCGGCACCGCCACCCTTATTTTGGCTCCACACCCCCCACACTGCCAAAACATAGTATCCTCACCATGGGCTAACTCCAAAGCTTGAACATCCTCCTCCGAGAAAGCCCAAGCCTTCCCGTGCTTCTGCCCTACCCCCCGCTTAGCCGCCAGCCTCCTCACAGAAGCCTCAGCGATCCCCATCCTCGCCCCCACCTCCTGAGCCGTCAACATTTATATTCTCCTCTCAAAAAAGACCCCCACTGGCATGTATCTAGCATGCTCAATGCCCCCACCCGTCAAAGCCGCTCGCCGCCGCTGCCACAACTCTAAACTCTCCGCCGCTTGTTGCACTTGCTGATCATTGGTCGCCCGCAAGGCCCCAATCCTCGACCGAAGAAGCCTGATGTTCACATACTGCAAAGCCACCTCCCGCGCCCGCATAGGAGGACAACTCCAATCCCTCTTCCAATTCTTCTGGCCATCCGGCGCCGGCCATACCACCGCCAGCCGCTTCAACACCTTGTCGCTTTCGGCCTTCAGAGCCTCAGCCTGAGAGGCCATACGCCTCGCCTCCTCCTGGGCCCTCCGCTCCTCAGCCGCAATACAAGCTAAGCGATGCTCATGACGCCTGGCCGCCCTTAAAGCCTCCCACTTCGCCGTCAGCCTGGCGACCCACTTTAACTCCTGCTCCCTCCTCGCCTGATCCCGCCTCGCCCCCCACTCCTGAGCCTCCCGGGCCTCCCTGAGAGCCTCCAACTCCGCCTTCCCCGGCCCCTCAATCGCCCCCACCAGGCCGGCCGCCCCCACCATCTCACGCCAATCCAGGGCCTCCGCCAGGGCCTCCCGCCACCTCAGCCCCTCCTCATAAGCCCAGGCCGCCAGCCTCGCCTCCTGGGCCCTCTCTCGCCGCTCCTGAACCGCCTCAGCCGCAACCTCAGCCTCCTCCTCTAACGCCTCCAAATCCTGCTCCACCGCAGCACCCAAAAAGCGATAATCATCACAATCCAACTCCTCGCTGATATCCCACCCCTCCACCAGCCCCTGAATAACCTCCAAATCGCAAAGCTCAAGCTCCTCATCCCGAGCCCACAGGTCCTTCAGCGTCTCCACCGTCCAAGGATACCACCTCACCAAGTCAACGTTGGCCACCGCCGCCCTGGCGATAGCATCGTAAACCATTGATTTCTTTTCAGCCTGCTCCTCTTCCCAGGCTGAAAGCAGCTCCCAAGCCGTGTCCTGAAGTCCCAGATCCTCCCTGGGCATAGAAGGCACTTCCGCCAACTCGGGAGAGATCTCAGCCGCCGTCACAGCCCCACTCAACACCAGGGCCCGCGCCACCACCCGCATGGCCGCCTTGATCGAAGAGGCCTCTACCGTCCCAAAGAACAGCCGAAACTCAACCGTCCCATGGACCCTCCTGGCCTGACCAATATTCAACGTCCATTTCCTGGCTGCGCTCCGCCTGCGATCCTCCCCCTCCCAAGTCGCCGCCTGCACTTCCCTAGACCAACGAGATGAGGAGGAAATCCACTCAAGAATCCCCTCTTCATGCTCGATCCACCAGTCCGCTAAATGATCCACCCCCACATCATCCACCCCCCCCACGTGTATATGGAGCCCACAAGAAGCGTTAACCCCAGCCCTAATATCCTCCAAAACCCCGCACGCCTCCCCCACCAAGTGGACCATGGGCCCCCACTCCAATCCCTCACCCCCTCCTAGGGCCCACTCCTGGCCATCGTGAGGCAAATTGGTCTTCACAGAACCATCCCCCTTCATCGCCACCATGGGATCCTGCCAAGAAGTCTCCTCACAAGACCCAAACTCAATCTCGCAACCCCAAGTAATCATTGCCTCCTCCATTCCCTAACCCCAGCTTTCAATCGTACCATGCGCGATGCCGCACTTCAACAAAAAAGTGTACGAATCAAGGCAAAAAAAATGGCCGGAAGCTGCAAGGCTCCCGGCCCGAAGGGAATGTGAGGTGACCCTCATTATAACATGACACGTCTCCCCACCCAAGCTCTCATGTATCAGTCCATCTCACAAAGCCCACACCCGCGCCTTGGAAGGAGAACCAGCCACTGAATTCTTAATGTAAATAGAATTCTCATAGGTCTTATCCGCTTCCCACTTCTCCCCCGCCTCCAAACGACCCCCCACATTCACCCCATCCCAAGACCATAAAATTGAATCGCCACCCTTCGCCGCCTCTTCGTTCCAAACTCTGACCCTTTGAGCATACGCCTTCACCCCTGCCGAATTCTTAAACTCATACTCAACCCAATTGTCTTGGGTAGCTGCAATATCATGAAAAGTCCTCAGGCTCTCCAATCCACTATTCAGCTTTGCCATCACTCCTCCTCCTCGGGCGAACACATGTTCGCCAAGGGGCGCCCCGCACCCATCCCCGGCACCTCCAGTAACTGCCGCCGGCCCCCCTTATCCTCCTTGAGCCGCCTCTTGCGCTTCACCCTCGCCTTGGCCTTCCCCTCCTTCTCCATCTCAAGCTCCAATTCCAACTCATCCTGAGCCCCGCAATAATACGAAGGCGCATAAAACACACCCATCCCTCACCTCCTACCAATGATCAGACCAGATAGCATTAGCATTACCACCTGAATCAAAACCTAATCCAGACCCCGATCCCGAAGTCGGGCTATGAAACTCACTCGTAAACGCTTCATACTCATCCCATGTATGATAAGTGCCCCAATCCTGAGCCACCACATCAGGCCCCTGAATCCTCACCACCACACTCAACTCCTGACTGGCCAACCGAGGGATCCCCCCCGGAAAACAAGACCTCACCTCAGAAGGAGCCTCCACAATCCAACAAGGCAAATCATCGCTGTCCCACTGCCGATCCAGCATCAACCCAGGCAAATGCAAAACCACCCAAGGAGGACACTTCATAATCTTCTGAACAGGATCCCATCTGGGTAACCCCAACCCCTCAAAATACTTAAGCCTCATGTTGATGTTCACACTGTTCAACGACTCCTCCTTGAGCGAAGAAGGAGCCATCTTCCTCCCAATCAGATCCGCCAGGAGATCCTCGCAGTACCACCTCAACGACATAGAAAGAATATCATCATCGCCGTTGATCCACTGCCTCAAAGGATGACTCCCCCCAGGATATGCCTTAGAACTCCAGTTCGCCCCCTTGTTCCTGGAGATTCCCTCAGGATAATACTGAAACGCCATGGCCGAAGTGGGATTGCCCTCGTCATCCAACACCGTCACCCCCCCCACCGAAGGAGCCGGCCGAGGAGGCCCACTCACCGGCCCCAAAAACAATGTCTTGATATTGCCCATATCACACCTTCAAGATCTGGAATGGATGCTTAGCCATACAGCCAACAACCTTCCTTGTCCCAGATGCCCCCGCCACCGCCGTCACCACAGCCTCATAAGAATAAGCCTCAAGATTGACAGCAATGTTCAGCGTGTCACTTCCCCCAATCAATGTTCCACTCGTACCAGAAACCAATGATGTTGGCCCTGCCACTGTGCTCTTAGACCCATCAGTATGATCCAACCTCACGATCTTGGCCGTCAACCCCACATCCCCAGTCAACTCACACCAAACCCTAACACCATCCAACTTCACGCTATGCGTCAAGTATAACGGGATCGCCAACTGCGAGGTTCCATCGCTAAAATCATTGTTGTACCAGCCATCATAAACATCACTGATCACCTTGGACCAAAGGCCTTCGCCTCTCCACGCCGCCGGCGCCAAAGCCCTCCAACTGTCCGTCTCGGTAGTGTTTTTATGATAAGCCGCCTCCACATACCCCGCCCCTCCAACAGAGATCTTGCCCCCACCTCCAAGAGCAATATCCCCACTGGTGACAGAGATTCCACCCTCACTCAAAACACCATCAGCATGAGCCCAAAGCTTGCGCCCCTCTATCGTCCCAGCCAAGGCTTTGATCGCCCCCACTGACGCCTCGATGTTCCCATCCGCCGCTGTAACTCCCTTGGCAAAAGTGAACCTGGTATCATCAGTCTCCATCGTCCCAGACTTAGACTTCAAAATATACCCAGTCACACGGCCGCTCGATCCATCCAAATCGATATGCGATCCCGCCGTGAAATCTTCAGCATCAATCACCCCCGTGAGACCTGACATGGTAATGGTCATCCCCAAGCTCAACACCGTCGCAATCGCCGCCTGACCGTCAACATCCAAGTCATTCACAACCCAAAGCGAATCATTCACCTTAAGGGGATCCCCGCCTGGCTTATACAGATGAGTATTCACGGCAATGGTTCCCGTGTTCACGCTATTGGAAGACAGTGAATCACCATAAACCGTCGTATCAGCCGTAAGCCCCGCCACTCTGACATTGGTCGTAAAAACCACCTCCGCCTCGCCAGGCTGCAAATACTTAATCTGAAGCTTGGTCACATCAGGAGCCGGGTCATACACTGCCCCCACACGCCAATAAGAAGTTCCCCCATTGGCGAAGAAGAGACCATACAGCTCAGCATCAAAATCGTTGGAGATCAGCCCCTTTCCAGAAATATAGGTTGAAGACTGAACCGCCCCCGCCGAATTGACCCCATTGGCCCCAACCCTCACGTCTCCAGACACAGGATAGCCTGACCCAACCCTAATATTCTCCCCCACCGCCAAAAACGTCGAAGTCGAGATCGCATTCTCCGCCTCCAACGAATAAGCCGCAGCTACTCCACCAAAAGCCGCGCCAAGCTTCAGCTTCTTGGCCGACAACACCGAAGGCAACCCCAACCACCCCAGTTCCATCCTGGACTGATCCCCATTGGCGTATAAATACCCCGTTGGAGCCGCATAAGTCCCACCAAGAAACACGGATCCAGCCAACCCATAAAGATTTTCGGCAGAAACCAAGCTCTCCTCAGCATCCACACTGATCCCGTCAACCACGCCTCCAAAATTCGTGGTATGAAGCTTTAAACGCTTGGCATTCATTGTCGCCGGCGCAGGAGCCAGCAAGTCCCCATTGGTCACCCTCAACCGAGCCGTATTGTGAACCAAGGCTACTCCAGGAGCCGCCAGAGTCCCCGCCAGCCTCACCTCACCATCCAAAGCATGGACCACCTCCGCCCTCAGATGCCTCCCCACCGCCGCGTTACCCTGGCGATCCACGGCCAAATCCACATAGGAAGAAGACACTGTCCCCCGCTCCAGCTTGAACCCGTCAACCCAGAACTTGGTAGACTTCACCGGCAAATTGACATCATAAACCCTGACATAAGTCAGAGCCCCATCCCCTGTCTGTTGCCTAAAAGGAATCACCACTTTATGCCAAACATCCGCCCCCGTCAGCTTCTGCTGATAGACATGCCCTCCCGCGTTATAGGCACTCCCGGAAACCCGAACCTGAACGTTCACCTGATCAGGAGGGCTATCAGTGGAGTCCCAGTAAACATAACAAGTCAGAGTATAGTCCCGATCCGTCAACGAGATATCAGCCTGAAGATTCTCCGAAGCCCAGATCCCCGCCGACGCATGCGCCACAGAAGCCTCCACCGCCCCAGCCCGACCTCCAAACCGCGCCTTGGTGGAGGCCCCCCATGTATAAGAAGACACCCCGTCCAAATTCCAAGTCACATAATTCGGATCCGGGCTCAATAGCCCTAAAACCGAACTGTCCAATAAAGCCACATGACTATTGTCCAGCTCCGTTCCCGTTGCCTTCACCACCCCGCCCAAGGTCCCCTCCCAAGACACCCCCCCAATCATCTTGCCCTGGAACCTGACGTCATCCTTGAACGTCTTCTTGCCCCGATGAATAGGATAACCAACCGAATCAAAGTCATCCTCAATCGTAGCCTCCGCCAAAGATAACGCCCCAGCCGGAATCACAATCTTCTGAATCAACACCTGGCGCCCCACTGGAGGAGTATCCTGAAGCCGGATCTCCGCCGTGGTTGCCACGTTAACAGTGTATTCAACAACCCCAATAACATACCACGTCTTGGCCGCCCCTCCCGGGTCCACCCCGACCAAAGACAAAAACTCAGCCAGCCTGGTTGTGGTTGTGTATCCTGAAGCATTCTCATGGATCATCACCGAATCATTCATGTCCGGATCCACATCCACTAAAAGCTCCCAGTCCCCAGGCCCCTTAGAGACCTTGAACCCCCTGTAAACCCCGGCCGGCGCCGCCTCAATAAACTTCCTGTTTAGCCCCGCCGTCCCATGAGGAAAGTTCCAAGACATAAAAACCTTGGAGTTCTCTGTGGTCGCCAAAATAGTCTCAGTATCCAAAACTGCCATCTCACCCTCCAACAGGCGAACACGTGTTCGCCTACGCCCTCAATCCAGCCGCATAGGCCAACACCTTGTCCCGCAGCTCTCCCCGGCCCTCATATCGCTGAAGCCACCGCTCATAACCCGGCCCCGCCTCCCCAAGATACCTCGTCAAAGCCCTTCTCATCCCTGGAGAAGCTTCCTCGTCCAACCTCAAAAACCCCTTCCTAACTTTTGCCTTCAATTGCTTCTCATAAAACCCACCCCCCAAAGCCTGAATCATCTGAAACACCGGCAGATTGTCTCTATGCGTCACCAAATCCACCCGCGCCTTCCCATGCGCCCGCATAAGCCCCACCAACAACGAAGCTCCCCACCCCTGGCCGGTCCGATCCGGCAATAAAGCTATCTGCACAAAATCATGAGGATCCAACGAAGCAACCCCCACCACCTGCCCCTGGCCATCCCTGGCCAAATACTGCTCAATTCCCTGACCCAAAAAGGGATCACCCGTCAAAAAAGGCTCATAAAGCGCAATCAACATCTGATAAAGCCGCCGATCCAACTTCGGCTCCAACCTCACCGGCCGAACCATGGGAGCCTGCTCCTCCAGAGCCTCCATATTAAGATGCTTCTTGGCCCCATAATTGAAAGCCGCCGTCTTGGCCGCCCCACCTCGCTCCCAAGCATGCTTCGCGTTTGTTTTGCTTCCCTTGCCTGTAGCTCTAAGCTTTCCGTCCTTGTCCTTGCGAAAAAACTTGTATTTCGTCATCTGAGCTTTGCAAATATTATAAGCCGCCCCCCAGTCCCCCTTGTGCTTCCCCTTCCCTTGAGCGATCGCCCTGGTGCAATGCTTAATCAAGGTTGGAACGTCCCGCGCCGTCTCCTCTTCCAACCCCTCCAACACCCCCTCCATCAGCTCCAAGGCTTCCCGCAACATATCAACCTCCAAACCGTCCCCGCTCATG
>Ga0180007_10006103_pt1 | contig 11880 bp, 13 predicted proteins | sample MM_PC_MetaG_FD_121122 | JGI IMG/M metagenome (GOLD analysis project Ga0180007, IMG submission 121122) | Groundwater microbial communities from the Aspo Hard Rock Laboratory (HRL) deep subsurface site, Sweden - MM_PC_MetaG | ecosystem: Environmental > Aquatic > Deep subsurface > Groundwater...
AAATATTCTCTCGATGTCTCTAAAACTGCAGGCTCTCCTGGTCTCATTTTTTCGTAAATTTCGATTAAGGCTTCTTCTTGAGTTTTTGTAGCATCTTTATCGATTGTATTTTGAAGTAAATTTAGCTGATCCATTGAGTTCTCGGTTTTGAGTAGTTCTAAAATTTCTTCGTCGGAACTAAATCCAAGTGCTCTAAGCAGTACTGTAACCGGCATTTTTCTTCTACGGTCAATTTTGACAGTAATAACATCTCTTTTACCTACAGAAATCTCTATCCACGAACCTCTTCTTGGTCTAAGTTCAGCACTAAAAAGCTGTCTTCCTTGAGTTCTCTCCAAGCTACCGCCAAAGAAAACGCCTGGAGATCTAACTAATTGAGTTACAACTGCGCGTTCGATACCATTAATAATAAAGGTACCAATCTTAGTCATTTTAGGAATATCGCCCAAGAAAACTTCTTGATTTTTTTCTTCACCTGTTCTTTTATTGATGAGAGTAGCCTCAACGTAGAGAGGAATGTCGTAGGTTACTCCTTTGTTTTTTGCTTGAGTAACTGAGTATTTTGCTTTACCAAATCTATATTCTCCAAACTTTAGCGCCCAATTTTTTCCCGTGTAATCTTCTATTCCTTTTTCTGAATTAACCTCATTTAATGATTTTCTGATTCCAGTTTCTAAAAAGATTCTATAACTGTCGATTTGAAGTTTAATCAAATCTAATTCTGGCAGAATTGAGTGTGATTGACCCCAGTTTTGGCGCTTGGTTTGTGACATGAAACTCCCTTGCTATATAGTTTGTTTAATCTAGTTATGAGCTGCTAATCTGGCTTTTAAACAAAAAATGGAGAGACTGACAAAAGTCGCTCCCCTTAATATTTTTAGAGTAATACACCTGAAGTGACGTACGTTACGGTACTCAAGAAATTTAGCCCCACTATTATTTTGTACACTGAATTGAGAATTATAACAAGAAATCCACCTTAACGCAAGTATTTATTTATATTTGCGTTATGAGCTTCTAAAGTTGAAGCGTAATATATACTACCATCATTAGCATGAATATAGAAGAAATCATTAGATTCTAGTGGCATTAGGGCTGCTTTTATTGCATTGATTCCTGGGTTTGAGATAGCCTTTAGAGGGAGTCCCAGATTTAAATAGGTATTAAATGGAGATTTCAATTTTTTATCTTCTGAACTTGGAATGGCCCACCATTTTTTTTGTATTTGATTATAACCATTAGCATACTGCAAAGTTGCATCAACTTGTAACGCCATACCTATATCAATCCTATTCCATAAAATCCCTGCCACTCTTCTCATCTGTTCGTAAGTTTTAGCTTCTCGTTCTAATAGTGATGCCATAATTAAAACTTGATCAAAATCTCTATCTGAGGTCTTAATCTCATTGGCAAGTCCCTGAATAACTTTTTTCTCAAATGTATTTAATAATAACCGATAGATTGCTTCACTGGACATCTCACGAGGAATTAAATATGTATCTGGGTAAAGCATGCCCTCGCTTGCTTTTGCTAAATTTAAGAATTCTTCTTTGTCGAAATGATCTAAGTCTTGACTTTCCAAGCTCTCGGCAATTTCTTCGACACGCCAACCTTCGAGGAGAGTAATCCAAATATCTTCTGTACCAATTGTTAAATGATTGGCAATTTCACTCACGCTCATACTTGGTGAAATATCAAATGAACCTGCTTGGATTTTATTTACTAGTTTATCTTTAACAACAACAAATCTAAATACATATGCATTTTTAATAAGCTTTTCCTCTTGCAATCTTTGACCAATAATTGAAATCGCCTGACCCTTTGGAATAACAAAACGACTAGCGTCAGTCGAGTTAACATCAAGGGGTTTTAGAAGTGAACTTACATAAAATAAAACTAAAGCTGTAAAAATCAAAGCAACTGAAATTAAAATAGTAGCTTTTTTAGATAATTTTTTTGACATATTTCCTTTGAATCATTCTTTTATATTTTCATCCAACCACTCCTGCAAAAATTCTGCTGCTGCCAAGTGATCAATGTCAGCACTTCTTTTGGATTTTTTGGCAAACTTCATTTTTTCGTGAATTGAATGCGAACTCAAGGTCTCATCCATATATTCCAGCTCAGGCTTGTTTTCCCAATCGGATTTAATTTCATCCCTAAGTTCATCTGCAAAAACCTCAGTTTTCTTTGCCATTTCATTCTCGGACATACCAACAATAATTCTTTTCACATCTTCCGCAATGCAAATTTCTTTAATTTTTAAAAATTTGGAATCATCATTAGAAATTATCTCAAGAGGTTCTGCTAAAATAAACCTAGAAATTGCTAAACCAATCCTCACGGTCCCAAAATCAATTGCTAATATTGTGTCTTCAGGATTGTTCATAGTTATTTAATAATCATAATAAATTCTAAGAATAAAATATTTTAACAGCTCTCGCAGGAACAAGTCCTGAATGTTCGCTGTTCAAATATTTTATTCTTAGATAATTTTAAAAAATAGATATTTAAACTACAAACAATTTTTGGCCTATTAAATTGAATCATTTAAAAATATAGTAAAAACTACGAACCTTTTGGGCTTGTCCCAACGAGAGGAGTTTATTCATTTAGTTCTTACAATAATTTTTAAAATCAAACATATGAATCTTGAACGCTTTTTGGCTTGTCCAAATGTGAAAGATTTATATGTTTGATTTTAAAAACCTCGCGCTTATTCTATCAGCTGAGCCGTGACGATTCCACGACGCAAATATGTTCCCTCTGGTGTGCAGGTGACTAACTTAAGTTGCTTTGAATCATATTTTTGAGTCAATATATAAACATCCTCTGGCTTTACTTCTTTCTTATGTGAAACCGCATATGTATACTTCACTCCTCCAGACGTAACGAAAATCTTATCACCAGTTTCTAAAGTCATGATAGTGCTAAAAATAGAATTATATCTACGAGAATTTTTCTCACTAGGATTGTAAAATTGTCTTAATACTGAGTGCCCAAAAATTACTGGTGAACCCGGACTGCCTGGTAAAGCTGTGCCCTTAAAAGCAATAAGATTCTCATATAGGTTGTTTCCGCCAACACTTACAACAGCATTAGTAATATTTAGCTTAGGAATATCAATTGTGTATTGAGTAATATCGTAATCTAACTCTGGCAAACCAAATTCAGGTAGTGTGATTGAACTAAACCAATTCGAAAGATCGGTGTAATCTAACTCTTCATTAATAATTTCTAAGTCACGATCAACTTTGTCTGGTTTATTACTTTGAGTAATAACTAGGGGTGTAACATCCATAACCTGTCCTTGAGGAACCGGAGAAGTGAGATTGGTCATCTGCACATCTTTGGCGACAATGATATATGAACCAATAATTGGAACAACTGCACTTCCAACCAGATAAAAACCAATTATCAAAAAAAGTATTGGGAGCATCATCGCACCTGTTCTAACAATTATAGGCAACCGCTTCTTTTCGTTTTCTGATCTCCACTCATCCTCTTGATTTTCAATATGATCACTGACACTTATTCTTTTTAAGTGACGATTAATTTTCTTTTCAACTTTAGATATTTCTATGCCTTGTCGAAGTGCATTTCTGTAAAGATCTATTATGTCACTCTGCATTACAACGGCCTTTGGTTGTGTTTTCATTTAAACTCGACCTTTATTTTTTCTAATTTTCCAGGTATCTTTCTGATCAGTAATCTAGCAAATGAAGGATTAATAATTATTTCAGCGCTTTTAATTTCGTCTTTTGCTTCAAGTAACGACCTTGCCTCATCAATAGATTTTCCTGTAATTTCAGCTTTAATTTTTTCTTCAGAAATAATTGGAATTGCAAATGAGCTTATATTTGCAGACAAAGTTACTGGTTTCGTAGTATCTAAGGTATCTAAATCATTTTCAGTTGGAGCTGATAAAATTTGAGGATCACCATCAAATAGTTTATAATTTTCAGGTATTTCAGAAGCTAAAACTTTAGTAGCTAAAGGCTTTAAATCTTCAGAAGTATATTTAATTGTCTCAATTTCTAAGGTTAAGGTAAGAGATAATGATTCTGCTTCATTTCCAACTTCAAAATTATAGCTTGCTTCCTCTGAAACAATATTTTTAGATGGCAAAATATAAACACCATCTCCTGAATCATCCTGAAATTCTTTGTTGATTTCTTCGATGATCTCTTTCTTTAAGTCAGTCAATAATTCTATTCTGTCCTCTACTGATACGACTTTTACTTCTCTGCTCGAGCCACCTATAAAATCAGCGTCAATTACAACGGCATAGTATGAACTTTTATCGAAAGGTAGCACAAGCAACTCTACATTTTCAACGATGTTACTATCTGCACCGATTTTTGTTGCCGTCACAAATGCCTCAATTTTTCCAGGTACTAACTCACCTGGTTTTGGAGAACTCGCAGCAGGAACTGTTACATCGTCATCAAGCTCAAATTTGACATCTCCAGCACTCAATATTGTGCCTTTAGTCAACAACTTTTCAGCAGCAACTAAGTTATTATAAATAAAAACTTTACCTTTGGCTTTCTCACCTACTATTGTGATTCCTGTGGTCTGCATTGAACTCTCAGATTTACCTGTCTTTGAAATTTTGCCAGCAGCAAGAATTAATTTTTCACTATTTGTTTCTGAAATAGACGTATCTAAAGTAATTTCTAAATCTTTAGACACTGACTTTGTTTCTAAAACGACGCCTACTTCAGCTATTGCTGAATTTGTAATTCCAAAAAAACCAATAACCAATAAGGCGAATAATCCAGCAATAAATCCAACCAAAGTATAAAGCCTGAAATTTTTATAGTGTTTTTTGGCACCGACATCATCGTGAGATCTGTTTTTATCAAAGATATGCTTGGTTTCTCCATAACTTTGATCATCTACTGCCAGCTCACTGTCATCCTCAAAATCTGGTTCTTTAAGATTGCTTTCACTACCAGAAACAAGTTCCTTATCAAATTCTTTCGTAGAAATTGGAACACCAAATGAAGTTGGAGACTCAAGAACAGCATCATCTATAATCTTAGTAGCAACTTCTAATTCTGAATCCTGGTCTGGATTAACCTCGCTAAAACCAAGTTCATCACTATCAAGCTCCGTTGGTTGTTTGACATCTAGGTCTCTGGTGGCAATAACAGCCATCGCTGCTTTTGTCATGCCTTTTTGCAATGCAACAGCCTTCGCAGCTTCCTTAGTAATCATTTCTTCATAATCTTTTTGAAGTATAATCGTTACTGTTGGAGGTTGCAAAAATTGAGTTTGAACTGCCCAATCGGAATCATAAATATATTGTTGATGTTTTTTGAGTTCTTTCTCATCCAAATCCAGTGAGGCCATAATTATTTTAGATGGCAAATAGAAACCTTCTTTTTCTGATTTTGCTGAAAATCGTGCTAAGCCTTCGAGGAAATCTCCTTTCCCATCTGATGATCTTCCCACTGTTTCTATTGCTTTAACTTTTCCCTGATGAATTAATGAAAGAGTTAAATTCTTCTCACTAAAAACCGCAATTATTCCTGTGAACATTGAGTTACTTGAAATCTTTTGCTGAACAATAGCTTCAGAAATTATGATGAAACCCATTGGTTTCAGGCTTAAATCATCAGTAAGCTTTTTTAATAGAGGATTTTTATCCTCGGTAACCTCACCCTTTTTGACCCAAGCATAATTCAGGCCAAAGATAACCAAGCTTACTTTTTCCGATTTCCTTCCAAGTTGTTGTAAACTTTCATCAACTCTAACCAAACAATTATCAACCCCCTCATAATTCGAAACATTAGATTTTCCTAAAATTCTAACTCCCTCGTTCGAAATTGAAAGTAAAAATGACTGAATTTTAATATCAGTCAAATGAATAAAAATAGTCATTACTTGATTATCTTTATCAGAATTTGTTGAAAATAGGTTAGGCAAATCCATATATTAAAATCCACTACTACAATAAAGTCACTCTTTTGATAGATCAAGCTTACTGTTCTTAATTAAAGCAAATTATTGACTAAAATAGAAGAGCAACTTGTTATTTACTCTGTTGAAGCTATGTTCATTAAGTTTTTCTTAATATCTTCGTTCAGGACCTTAAATCCAGGCATATACTCAACTTCTTCTTGATAATTTACATCTTCAAAATAAGATAATTGCCCCCGCAACAAGACCTCATCGAACAATCCTTTTCCAAATAACTTCATTGTTTTATCACTAATTTCTTTAAGGGAAAACCTCTGAAGCAAAAAATACATATCTACATAGTCTTTCCACTTGGCTCGTTGACCAATAGCAAACGCTTTCATACAAGCTATCGTTAACATATCTGGCATACTAATTACATTATTCCAATACTCAGTTACCGGTACTTGATACTCATATTTATACCAAGTTAGCTTGACTGAATGAGCTACAACTGTTAGTTGATCTTTTTGATTAAGGTAAGTTACTTCTATAGGATAATATTTTTCAATTATTTTTAAGATTTTGTTATTATTAAAGCTCTCAATAGTAAATAAATCAAAATCAATTGACCTGCGGTGTCCTAGTTGAAGTGCTAACGCTGTTCCCCCAACCAAATAATAATCTTTTTCAAACTCTCTGATGAGCTCTATCAAATCTAGTTGTTCTGAGGCTAGAATGTTAGTGTGAAGCATATTTATTTAAGTAGTTACCAAACAAAGCAATTTTTTCTGGCCGTAAATTAACTCGTTTTTTTTCTTTGGTCATATAAAAAAATAAACTATTTATTTTTTCAAGCCCAAATTGTTCTTTCAAAAACAGAAAATCTTTCCAACGGCCATAGTTCATCACACCTTCCAAAATAGCCTCTTCATCAAGTTTTTTGATATCTGGAACCCACCACCACCAATGCTTATTTTCTTTGAGCCAACTATCCATTTGTTGCATATGTTTCTATGATAACATAGATTTTGTTCACCTAAAAAAAACGATTATCTGAGATAAAGTCTTCTCGTACCTGCAGAAACTGCTTTCTCTCTAAAGATTTCGATCTTTCCTATTTCTGATGTGTTTTTGACATGAGGTCCACCGCAAAATTCTTTGGAAATCCAGTCCGGACTCGTATTTTCATCAGTTTTTTGAACACTATCGGCTAAATTTTCGGCGCTTGCAGTCAAATCCTGTTTTCCCCCAATTGTATAAACAGTAACTTCATCTGGATATTTTTCGATAAAAAATGCAATTGCGCCAGATTTCAAAGCTTCTTCTTTACTCATATGAGCAACAGTAACTGGCAGGACTGCCTCAATCCATGTGGTAATTTGATCTTGAATTTTTTGTTTTTCTTCTTGAGTTAAAGCCTGGGGATGAGAAAAATCAAATCTTAACCTATCTACAGTGATATTTGAGCCTTTTTGCTGAACATGTTTACCTAGTATTTTTCGCAAAGCGGCATGAAGCAAGTGGGTTGTAGTATGATATTTTGTAGTTTGCTCGCTACTATCTTGAAGACCACCTTTAAATTTGTCTGCTGACGAACTTCTTGACTGATCTGAGTGTAATTTTTTAGCTATTTCAAATTCCTCCAAACTAATTTTCTGGCCTTTTTCCTGAGCAATTTCTTGAGTAAGTTCGAATGGAAACCCATAAGTTTCATATAATTTGAAAGCAGTTATCCCATCAATAACAAACGATTCTTTTGCTTCTTGATACTTTTCAATTACTTTCAAACCCTTCTCTATAGTTTTAACAAACTTATTTTCCTCCAAAGCCAAGGCATTTTGAATTTGAACTAACTTTTGACTTACGTCAGGATATGAATCTTTATAAATTTCAACAATAACTGGAACTAAATCTGCTGTAAAAAGCTGGTCTATACCGATCATTTTTGCATATCTAATTGATCTTCTAACCAACCTTCTGGCAAAATATCCTTGTTTTTTGTTGGAAGGATAAACTCCGTTTGCGGCCAGCATCACGGCAGCGCGCATGTGATCGGCAATGACTCGAAAAGATCTTGTTGAGTCCTCGGACGCATTATACTTTTGACCACTAATCTTTTCTAAATACATAATAATTGGAGAAAAAAGACCAGTCTTAAAAATATCAATTTCATCTTGAGTAACAGCCAAAATTCTTTCAAAACCACCGCCAAAGTCAACATTTTTCTTTGGTAGTTCTGCAAAAGAACCATCTTCTTGCTTTTGGTATTGCATGAAAACACTATTACCTATTTCCAAAAATCTACCGCAATCACAATTTATGTGACAAACTTTATTCTTGAATTCAGAGTTTTCATGAAGCCTTCTATCTACCCCAAAATCATAAAATATCTCACTGTCAGGACCACCAGGCTCTCCAGCTGGCATATTTTTTGGCGCACCAGCTCTTGACCACCAATTTCCATCACCATAGTAGAAAATTCTTCCTCCCTGTAGTCCTTTTTCAACTGCGTTTTCAACAACTTCAGCAACAATACCTACTTCTGCAAATAACTTTTTCCATATTGCCGGAGTTTCCTTGTCTCTGTCTACACCGATTTTTGAATTTCCCTCATAAGCAGAAACATACAAATTCTGAGGATCAAGACCAAGATTTTTGGTTAAAAACTCAAAAACCCAGCGCAACTGCTCTTTTTTGAAGTAATCACCAAAAGACCAGTTGCCAAGCATTTCAAAAAAAGTTGTATGTCTGTTATCGCCAACTTCTTCGATATCTTGGGATCTAAAACATATTTGACTATTTACAATTCTGGTTCCTTTTGGATGAGGAGCTCCAAGGAAATACTCCATCATTGGTTGCATGCCAGATCCAGTGAATAGCGTAGTCGGATCATTTTCAGGAACAATAGAAGCTGATGGCACAATTGCATGACCATATTTTTTGAATGAATTTAAGTATAGGTTTCGAAGTTCATCTGGTTGCATATAACTGGAATTATAATCTATCTTATGATTTTTATAAATCATTGCCTTATCACTAAACACACATTATAATTGATAATTAATTATGCAGAACGACACAACACCAGGATTTCAAAACTTCATAAACTCACCCGAATTCAAAAAGAAATCTACAAACATTACCGACGGAACAATAAAATTTGTCTTCAAATGGTTTGCTGTGGCATTAAAAGCCACTCTCGATGCCTTCAAAAAGATGATTAGTATGGCACTCGGAAAATAATTTTTATCACGTAAAATTAATTAAATCCCTTTGAACATTCGTTTTCTTTTCTTGGTCGGAGATTCTGATAAAACCTCGCTTGATTTTAAGTTTAATCGCGAACTTTTTCTTCCCGGTTTTCTTTTCTTCTTGGGAACTTCCTCATCTAAAAATTCATATATTTTTGTTCTCACATTTACAATAATATCTGAAAAATCTTTGCCACCTTCTGGAATCGCTCCCTCGTCTTCAAGCTTTTTTCGAATTATTCCCCACTCATTAGCAACTTTTTTCTTAATTTCTTTACCTTCTTGAGTGCTAGTAAAAAAATATCCAGCCACACCAACAAGTGCTCCAACAACAAAACCTAACGAAAAATTATTTTGCTCATTATCATTCATCCTTTTTTTTGCCTTTACTAAGCCATGCTGTAAATGCCTCAAAGAACTGCATGCCTGTTTTAATTCCAGATAGTGCACCTCCTAGATTTTGAAACGGACTGGTAATCGCATGCATTTTGTCCTCGACAACTTCAAGAGTAGTGTTAACTTTTCTTAAAGTTCTCTTAATTTCTATAAGAACCATAATGACCTGAACTCCAACCACACTCAGCACGATTGTAAGAACAACTAGTACTACTGCAAAAACTATTGGTAAAATATCCATATTATCCTTTTTTTTATTTTAACTAACTTAATCATACAACATTCTCTTGATGTTTGCTTTAAAACTGTACATTCACAGATCGTTGAACAATATTACTTTTGCCTCTTCTATCCTTAGCCTCAATAGTGATTATTGCTATTCCCTCATTTGGAATTAAGATTTCTGTTTTAAACTCTCCAGAAGGTTGCAATGCCACTGGCTGCTCATTCACAAGTAAGATTGCATCAGGAACTGTTTTTCCCTCAATTAGCACCTTAGAAGAAACCATATCTTGTTCTCCTGGTTTTGAAATTGTAAGTTCTGGTGGTTTATTGAGATTGTGCCATTGAAAACCAATATAACCTACCAAGCTTGAAAAAATACTGATTAAAATAACTACTACTAACGTAATCGAAGTACGAGAAGATCTTCTTTTAAAAATTGGTTTTATAAATTCTCTAGGAACTAGTCTGCCTTTGGCGCTTTCTTTATAATCACGCCTAAGCATTGCGATCAATGGTTTGTAATCAAATCCAAAAATTTTTGCATAAGTTTTAATGTAACCCTTAACAAATGTTATTGAAGGCAACTCAGAAAACTGATTTTCTTCGAGCGCTTCTAAATAATTGATTCTAATTCTAGTTTTTTTAGAGAGATCTTCAATTCTAAGACGATGACTAACCCTTTCTTCTTTTAGAGCCTCGCCAATAGTTTTAGTTCTCATAGTTAATTTGAGTTTGATTGATATTACTGCAATTGTTCTTTAACCATAGCAGAGACTCTGCCACCATCAGCCTTGCCGTCAACAACTCTGACAACAACACCTATCAACTTGCCCACATTCTTCTCTTCAGTTTCGCCAACAATTTTTGACACAACCTCTCTAAGTTCTTCATCACTCATTTGTTGAGGTAAATATGATTCAAGAATTGCAACCTTTGCTTCTTCTGTAGCAATCAGATCATCTCTACCTGCAGATTTGAAATCTACAAGAACATCCTTAATTTTTTTGACCTGCGAAGCAATGATTCTAACTACTCCTTTGTCATCTTGTTCGCCATTATCAATTTCAAAATTTTTAATTTCTGAACGTAAGAATCGAACTACACCAAGCTTGATAGTATCTTTAGCCTTCATGGCTTGCTTCATATCCTCAATAAGCTGAGTTTTTAGATTCATATTTTTCCTAATTAATTTGGATGTGTTTAGTTAAACAATGCATCATAATAATCCCAGAAAGCATCATTACCTTCTAGACTTGCTACGCATTCCGCTGCTTCAGCAGCTTTTTGTGCATTTTGATGAAATGATAATGGGAAATTTCTAAATACCCGAGCAACATCATTTCCATACTCTTCCATAACTTTGCTCATAGTTGGATTAAATTTCTCACAGAATGGACACTCGTAATCAGAGTATTCGACTAAAACAATGTTAGCATCAGCTTTGCCTTTGTAATGATCTGTTTCTGTAACAGCTTGCAAATTAGCAACTGGTCCACTTTTTACAGGATCAACGGCACCACCTTTTATATAGTAATCAATAATTATTTTAACTTGTTCGTATGGCAATGCTCCAGGAATTAGTTCTGCTGGCACACTATTAACGACTACAACTGTTCCAGGAGTTCCTGTAATTCCACCGGTTGCGCCACCTTTTTGATCAGCACTTATTTTTCCGGCCATTTCGCCACTGTCTATACATTTTTGAAGATCAGCTTCATTTACACCTAATTTTTTAGCTTTACTTATTAATCCAGGAACAGTTAAATCTCTTCCCTCAGCTGCTGGTGCAGCTACTGTTGGAACTGATGGAGTTCCAGAATCACTTTCACTCCCACCGCCACCTTTTAGAATTCTATTTTCTTTCCAACTTGATCCTAAGTAGAATCCTCCTAAAATAAAGGCTAAGGCCATAATAATTAATACAAAATTTTCTGATAAAAAGCTGATAAAACTTGAAAAAGAAAACGAATTTTGAGAACCTGAATCATTTTTCGACATTTGTGGTATCTTTCTATTGATATAATGAATAATAAATTTACAACGTTTGATGCTTTGTATCTTCATACAAAAGGACAAAAAATACAAGTAGTATTAAATG
>Ga0180007_10006104_pt1 | contig 11878 bp, 8 predicted proteins | sample MM_PC_MetaG_FD_121122 | JGI IMG/M metagenome (GOLD analysis project Ga0180007, IMG submission 121122) | Groundwater microbial communities from the Aspo Hard Rock Laboratory (HRL) deep subsurface site, Sweden - MM_PC_MetaG | ecosystem: Environmental > Aquatic > Deep subsurface > Groundwater...
ATTCCGAGTACGATGTTTCCGATCTTGAGCAGAGTAAAGCTTTTTGCGATATGTATTTGGGGCTTTTGTCCGGGGTTAAGCATCCTTTGGAGCAAGAAACTTATCTAAACAAATTGGCTTCCAAGGTGTCTGTTCCGGCTGCCGAGCTTAAGGAGAGGATGTTTTCTTTCAAAAAAAGGGAGTATTCCCGTATAAAAAAACAGGAGGAGCCGAAATCTTCCAGGAAATTTGGTCCACAGGAGTATTTCCTTGGTTTTCTGTGGCAGTATAAGGAGTATTTTGCGGACTATGTCAAGGAGGATTACCTTTATCTGTTTGAAGGTGATGAACAAAACATTTACAAAAAATTCGCAAGTTATTATAATGCCTGCGCTTGTTTTGATGAGGGTTTGCTTTCTGAACTTGAAGAAGATGAGTTAGAAAAGGTTTCTGTATTTGCGCTTTATGTTGAAAATAGGGTTTCCGAGTGGAGAGAGGAGGATATAAAGCAGGAGGCGGAAAGAGTTTTTAAGAAATTGAAACAGGAGGGAATGCGCAGAGAGCAACTCGATTTAACCGCAAGAATCAGGCAAGCACGACTTGATAAAGATCAAGACTTGGAAAACAAACTGCTTAAGCAGTACGCACAATATATTTCATAAGTCTGCTCATGGCACGCACTAAAAAGTTTATTACAGGTCCATCTGATGATAAATTGGCCAATTATCCTCCCGAGGTTCGATCTTTGATTAAGAAAGGACGTCAGAGAGGTTTTGTGACTCAGCAGGAGCTAATGAAGGCTATTCCCGCCGTTGAGAAGGATGTTTTTCTTCTGGATGAAATTTATACTCTTTTTATGGATCTTGGAATTGAGGTTATTGATGTTAAGGAGAAGATGATTTGGGGGGATCGTAAGCAGAAAGATGGTTCCGTAAAAGATGACGACGATGATGACAAAAAGATTGATGTTAAACAACATGTTGAGCTTCAGGAAATAGCTAATGATTCTATAAGGATGTATCTTTGTGAAATTGGCAAAGTCCCGCTTCTTACCGCTCAAGAGGAAGCCGATTTGGCTCGTCGAATTGAGAAAGGAGACCAATCCGCCAAAACAGCTCTTGCGGAAGCGAATCTGCGTCTTGTTGTTTCCATTGCCAAGAAATATATCGGTCGCGGACTTTCATTCCTTGACTTGATTCAAGAAGGAAATATCGGTCTTTTCCGCGCCGTAGAGAAGTTTGACCCTGAAAGAGGGTTCAAGTTCTCTACTTATGCTACATGGTGGATCAGGCAGGCTATAACTCGTGCTATCGCCGATCAGGCAAGGACGATCAGGATCCCTGTGCATATGGTGGAAACCATTAATAAGCTTACTCATACCCAGAGAAGGCTTGTTCAGGAACTTGGCCGTGAGCCTCTTATCGAGGAGCTTGCCGCTGAGATGGATATGGATATCAAGAAAGTTCGTCATGTGATGAAAATTTCTCAAGATATTGTTTCTCTTGAGGCTCCTGTCGGTGCCGAGGAGGATAGTAAGCTTGGGGATTTTATTGAAGATGATGATGCTCTTTCTCCTGCTGATGCGACAAACAGACAGCTTGTTAAAGAAAATATTCACGAAATGCTTCAGTACCTTTCTCCTCGAGAAAGGAAGATTATTGAGATGCGTTTCGGACTTAAAGACGGTATCGGACACACTTTGGAAGAGGTTGGGCGTGAATTCGGAGTTACTCGTGAAAGAATCCGTCAGATCGAGGCGAAAGTTCTACAAAAATTACGGGAACATCCTACTTCCGTTAAAATTCGACCAAGCTAATCTCTAATCTCTAATCTCTAATAAAATGGCAGATGCAAAAGTACAAGACGATGATTATATATATGTAACCAAGCAGGGGCTTAAAGAGCTTGAGGAAGAGCTTGAGTATCTACAAAAAACCAAGCGTAAAGAGGTTGCTTCAAGGCTTAAAGAGGCCATTTCTTATGGTGATCTTTCTGAAAATTCAGAATATGAAGAGGCTAAGAATGAGCAAGCTTTTGTTGAAGGAAGAATTTTTGAACTTGAAGATCAGATTAAAAGATCAAAAATTATTTCAGACAGTCAGAAAAGCGGAAAAACAATATCTCTTGGCAGCAAGGTTGTTGTTAAGCTTATAAAGGCCGGAAGCGAAGGTGAGACTGAAGAGTATACAATTGTCGGTTCTACCGAAGCTGATCCTATGGCGAGTAAAATATCCAATCAATCTCCTGTCGGAGCGGCCCTAATGGGTCATGGAGCCAAAGCGGTTATTGATGTCAAAGTTCCTGCAGGCAAGGTGCAGTATAAGATATTGAAAGTTAGTTAACAGCCTATCTTCGTTTCTTTCTTTTCTTTTTTGGTTTTGGCATATATTTATTCAAGTCCTCTTTCTTTGCTTTTTTTGCTATTTCAGTCGGTAGGATCTTAAAGTATTTGCGCAGATTTTTTCCGATATAAACAAGTGTCCAGATTATTACCGCCAGTAAAAGTATTCTCATTGCCATGTAGGGAATGTTTTCATGTCTGAAAAACAAGAATGCAAAGCCGAACAAAGCAAAGGTTGTTAATTTATTGGCGACCCCCGGGAATATTTTTTTTAGGATTTTTTTATGTTCGTGATTTTTCGTAAAAGTTTTCCAATACTGTCCAAGTACAACCAGCAATAGGAAGAATACCAGGCAAATCCATAAATACTTGAAGTCTTGGCCAGGGGTAGGGTTGAATAAATATGATGCGGATAACAGGTTTAATGGGTTCATTGTTTATAGTTTAGAATATATGGAGGTACTGCTTGAGAAACGGTTTCTTTTGCGCAAAAACCATCCGGATATTAAGAATGCCGTCAAAGATATTATTGCGGCCAGTCTGATGCCGAATATTTCGACAGTATCGTCTCCGCGGAAGAATTCCGATCCGAATCTGCATAATGAGTAGATCGCTATTGCGGCCAGCGTTTTATTACCATCTTTTTCGAAAAAATTGTGTTTTTTGAATCGATTGAAAAAATATAATATTCCGGATATATAAAGCATCGAGTAAATTTGTGTCGGGTGGATTGGGACGGTATATTTCACATTAATGCTTTGATAAGTAATCCCCCAAGGGAGAATTGTTTCTCTCCCGTATCCTTGACCGTCCAAGAGTTGTCCGAAATTGGCAATTATGATTCCGATTCCCAGCGGTATAACCAAGGCATCTAACCATCGTAGTATATTTTCTCCTCTTTTTATCAAAACAATGATAAGGATAAAAATAAATCCCGCGAGTCCTCCCCAAAAAGAAAGTCCTTTATCCCAGATATAAAAGAATCCAAGAAGTCTATTAAAGCTGAATGTCGGCATGTAAAAGGCTTGGTTCATCAAGAAAAACACCAATCTGGATGTCAGCAAGGTTATCATGATTATCGTTAGGCCGTGATTGTGGAATGGTGTTAAGTCGAGTCTTTGTCTTTTGGCGATTTTAGAGAATTTCAATATTGATATGATGAATGCTATGGATACGAAAAGCCAGAGCGAATGAAGTGAGAATGGGCCTATTTGGAAGAGAACAGGGTACATAGTTAGTGGTAGGGAGTAGTAGTAGTATGTGGTGTTTCGCCTGGACCCCGCCAAGGCGGGGCTCGCCTATGGCTCGACGGCTTGATTGGTAGTGAGTGTCGCAATCATGACTTTGTCCTGTTGCGACTGTGTGGTGTTTTGCCCCCGCCTCATCGGGGCAGGCTGGTGGCTTCTGTGTGCTTAGAAATTAAACACGGTTAGAACTGTAAGCACAAGACCGGTGAGGCCCAGGATTGGGGTTAAAAATGCTTTTCCGGGTGCGAATTTAGTCTTTATCGCCAGTAAAATGTACCACATGAATATTATTGCGACGAGGTATTTTATGAGAGGTGTTTTTGTTATATCCGGATCCCATGGCAGATTGAGCTCGTAAGGGATGTCCTTGGTTGCCGCGTAATATGTCGCGAAGTAATAGATTAGATAGAATGAAAGCAGCCATCCCAAGAAATTGGTTACTTCCGATAGCAGGGTATCTTTATTTGAAGGTTTTTTTATGATTTTGGTCTCTTTGTTTTGCAGGGTTCTTATCTGGTTTTTGAGGCTTTTTCTTTCTTCGAGGACGGCTTTTATGCTTTCTTCGGCTTGGTTTTTGGCATCTTTGTTTTTGAGAGATTTCAGCCAGATTTTCAGATATGTGAAGAGTTGGCGGTTGGTTGTTTTTATCAGTGATTTCAGTGACTCTGTTTCGGGGTCTTTTTTGAACTTTTCAGAGAGTGCCTTTGTGAATTTTTGTATGGCGGGGATTTTTAGTTTTGAAAGTTTTTGGTCTATGTCTTGTGTGAGGGTTGTTTTTGTGACCGAATCGGAATGGAGTGAAGACATTAGAGCTTCGCTTTCTACCATCAGTTTTGCTTTTTCTTGTGTTAGGGTTTCTTTGTTGAGAAAAATTTCTTGATCTTGAATTTTCTTGAGCAGTTCTTCTGTTGTGTGTTCGATGTATTCAAGGTTTGTTGAGTTTTTGATTCTTAGGAGTTTGTTGATGTAGCCTTGTATGAGCTGCTTGTTTTCAGGTTTTATCTCTTCTCCGAATTCTGTTAGGACTTTTTTGATTTTTTCGAGTACATAGTCGACTTTTTTCATCAGTACTGTTTGTTTTTCTTTGAAGTTTTTATCTTCTTTTGTCTCTTTTTCGAGTTCTTTTTTGGTTAAATCCAGATCTGCTAATTGCTCTTTTAGTTTTTCGATTCCTTCTTGGCGGGCAAAATCTTTTTCCGCCTGGGTCGCTTCGGTAGGAGCCAAATAGTTTATGTCGAATTGGTATTCTTGAGCGAGCCTTTCCAGGGCTGAAATTTTATCGTTTGCCGGAATGGTTCCGACTATTTTGCGGCCCGTTTTGTCGATTCCTTCGAATTCAAACTTCTTGAGCAGGTTTGTTGGCTGTGACTTTTGTTTTGGCTCGGGGATTGGCTTTTTTTCTTCCGGTTGCTGCTGTGTTGTGATTGGATGAGGGGATGGTGTTGTTGTTGATTCTTGATTTGATGAGACCTCTTCTATACTTAAAATTGCCAATTTAAGTTCGTTAAGCTCTTGCCTGGCTTCGTTTTCGCTATTGGCGCTAAGACTGCCAGTCATTTTCTGGTTATCCTGAGTGACAGCTGTGTATTTGTATTGTGGCATATGGCTAATGGCTTATAGCGGTTTGTATAAAGCCATGGAATAACGGGTGTGGACTGTTGGGTCGTGAAAGGAATTCCGGATGGAATTGTGTTCCTATCATAAACGGGTGGTTTTTTAGTTCTGCGATTTCGACCAGATTGGCTTTTTCGAATATTCCCGCAACTGTCCAATTACCTCCTTTTAGTTTTTCAAGAAAGTCATTGTTTACTTCATATCTGTGTCTGTGACGTTCTTGTACGAGTGATTTTTTGTAAAGTTTTTGGGTTTTGGTGTTTTTTATAAGTTTACAAGGATATGCTCCGAGTCTTAATGTTCCTCCTTTGTCTTTGTCTTTGTGCTGGCCGGGGAGGAAATGGATTATGTATTTGCTTTTGTCGAGTTTTTCTTCTTCGTCGAACTCTTCTGAAGTGATTTCATGGTCTTTCAGAAAGTGACGGGCATATTCGATTGTCATTATTTGCATTCCCAGGCATAGTCCGAGGTATGGAACTTTGTTTTCGCGGCAGTATTTGGCTGCCATGATTTTTCCTTCCGTTCCTCTTATGCCAAATCCTCCGGGGACGACTATCCCGGCGCATTTTTTGAGTTCGTTCCAAGTTTTTTTATTCTTTTTCCCGAGTTTTTCCGAATCTATCCAAACTGTTTCCAGGTCCCTGTTTTCATGGTAACAGGCTATTTTCAAAGATTCTATTACGCTGATGTAAGCGTCTTCCAGGTATGTGTATTTGCCGACAAGGGCTATGCGCAGAGGTTTTCTTTTAGAGTTAATTTTTTCTACAAGTTCTTTCCATTTCTTGAGTTTAGGGCTGACTTTCCCCAAATTAAGTTTGGTCGCGACCAGTTGTGCGAGTTTGTACTTCTGAAACATTAGAGGTACTTCATAAATTGAGTTTGCAGTAATTGCAGGGATGACAGCTTTTTCCTCAACATCACAGAATAGGGCGATTTTCTTGATCAACTCTTTGTCGATATCGTAATCCGCTCTTGGCATAATAATGTCCGGGTGGATACCCATTTGGCGGAGTTCTCTTACTGATGCTTGGGTTGGTTTCGTTTTGAGTTCCTTTGAGGCTTTTAAGTAGGGTAGAAGGGTTAAGTGAACGAAAATCGAGTTACCTTCGCCAAGTTCGTGTCCGAGCTGCCTGAGGGCTTCCAAGAACGGTTGTCCTTCGATATCCCCGACGGTTCCTCCGATCTCGCATATCACAACATCTGCCTTGCTTTTTCTTCCGGCATCCAGAATGCGGCGTTTGATTTCTCCCGTTACATGTGGGATTATTTGAATAGTTCCACCGAGGAAATCGCCGCGGCGTTCTTTCTCGAGAACGGTTGTATAAACCTTGCCGGTTGAGACGCTTGAAACTCCCGAAAGATTTTCGTCAATGAATCGTTCGTAGTGGCCGAGGTCGAGGTCTGTTTCGGCACCGTCGTTTGTTACAAAAACCTCTCCGTGTTGGAAGGGGCTCATTGTTCCGGGATCGACATTTAAATAAGGATCAAGTTTTTGGGTAAATACCTTGAAGCCGGAGGCCTTGAGCAATGTTCCGATTGATGCTGATGCGATACCTTTCCCAAGTGAGGAGCAGACTCCTCCTGTTACGAAGATGTATTTGGTTTGCATATAGCGGATGGCTTATGGCGTATGGGTTTTTGTTTGAAATCTTTACAGTCCAACTTTGCTTCGCACTTTGTCGAGGGTTTTTGTTGCCGTTTCTCTTGCTTTTTTGGCTCCTTTTTTCAGTACCTCATCAATGTAATCCAAATTCTTTGTAAGCTCAATTCTTTTTTCGCGTGCCGGTTTGAGTTCTTCGATTATTGCTTCCGCCAGGGCTTTTTTGTTGTCGACGCAGCCTAATTTGGCGGATTTGCAGTTCTTTTTTATCTCGGCGATTTTGTTTGGGGAGAAGATTTTTTGCAGTGAAAATACATTGCAAATATCCGGATTTCCCGGATCATCTCTCTTGACTCTGTTTGGATCTGTGACCATGCTCATGATCTGTTTTCTGAGTTCGTCTTCGTGCGCGAATATCTCGATTACATTCCCATAACTTTTACTCATTTTGTGGATTCCGTCGGTTCCCAGTATTGTTTGGACATCTTCTTCTATGAAGTCTTCAGGTAGCTTAAAAGTTTCTCCGAAATGGTTATTGAAAGATTGAGCTATATCTCTGGCTATCTCGATATGCTGTTTCTGATCGCGGCCTACAGGTACAAGGTCGGGCTCGTATATTAAAATATCCGAGGCCATCAAGACAGGGTAATTAAAAAGGCCGACTGTCGGATCTTTCTTTTTTTTGGTGATGGCATCTTTCCAGGCATGGGCTCTTTCCAGAAGTCCGAATGGGGCGACTGTTGAAAGAATCCATGTGAGCTCCGTTACTTCCGGGATGTCGCTTTGGCGGAAAAAGGCTGTTTTTCCTGGATTTATACCTAGTGCAAGGTAGTCGATGGCCAGTTCTCTGGTCATTTCCTGCAGTTTCTTTTTATCTCGAACGGTTGTTAAGGCGTGGTAGTTGGCTATGAAGTAAAAACATTCGTATTTCTCTTGAACGGCAATGTGGCGCTTCATTGCGCCGAGATAGTTTCCCAGGTGTGGTTTGCCTGATGGTTGCATCCCTGACAGGACTCTTTTCATAGGGGTTTAGGATTATAGGGTGTAGGGGTGTAATTGTGGAGTTTCCCCCACTGGAGTGGGGATAAAAGCTGCGCGAAACGATTCTGTTATCTAAATCGTAATTAACGGATCGATGTCGATTTTCCAATTTTCATCTTCGGTAGCGAGATTTTTTACTTTTTCCAGGTATGCGTCTAAGCTTTTGGCTTTTAAAAACAGGTTGTAATGATACTTGCCGTGTTTTTTGCTGATCAAAGCCGGAGCGTGTGTTATTTCCAGGTTATCTGCTTCCAGTTTTTTGGTTGCTGCCAGGACTTTTAGTTTTGATTTTTCAAAATCGGGATCAGTATAGGTGAGTTTTATGATTTTGTAAAAAGGAGGGAGATTGAATTTTTCTCGAGTCTCTATTTCTTTTTTGTAAAAATCTTCATAAGCGTGAGTTTTTACGGATTGGATTGCGAAGTTATCCGGCATGTAAGTTTGGATAATCACTTTTCCTTGTTTTGATCTGCGGCCTGCTCTACCCGAGACTTGAGTTAAGGTCTGGAAAGCGAATTCTTGAGCTCTGAAATCGGGGACATGGAGTCCGATGTCGGCCAGGATTACGGCGACGAGGTCGACATTTTCGATATCCAGACCTTTTCCGATCATTTGTGTTCCTATTAGTATGTTTTTTTCGCCTGAGTGGAACTTCTTGTAGATTTCAGGGAAGTCGTGGCGGGTTTTTACGGTGTCGCGATCCGCCCTTAAAACCTTGGCTTTCGGGAATGTTGCGCAAATTTCTTGTTCAACTCGTTCGGTTCCGATTCCGATGGTTTTTATATAGATGCTTTGGCAGTTTGGGCATGTTGTGAGAGTTGGGGTTTTGTGACTGCAGTGGTGGCAAAGGAGGCAGGAGTGGTGGTGTGTCATTCTTACTGAGCAGTTTGGGCACTCGGGGGTGAATCCGCATTCCCTGCAGGTTATTGATGATGAAGTTCCTCGTCTGTTCAGGAAGAGGATTGCTTGTTTTCCTTCCTCCAAGGTTTTTTCTAAGGCTTCTGTGAGTTTGTCGCTTAAAATTCCGAAATTTCTTGCTTTCAGCTCTTCTCGCATATCTATTATTTCCACTTCCGGCATAGGGGTTTCTCCGATTCGCTGTGGCAGCTCTATCAGGTTTAATTCTCCGGTTTTTGCTTTGTGGTAAGTTTCTATTCCGGGGGTTGCCGAGGCTAGGATTAGTTTGCAATTGACCAGGTCTGTTATTTTTTCTGCGGCTGCTCTTGCATGATACCGAGGGGATTGGTCTTGTTTGTATGAGAGGTCGTGTTCTTCGTCCATTATGATTGCTCCCAGGTCTTTGAAAGGGGAGAAAAGCGATGATCTTGAGCCGATTACCACTTTTGCTTGGTTTGAGGCGATTTTGAGCCACTGTTTGGATTTTTGCAATTCTGTTAATTGGGAGTGAATGACTGCGAGCGACTTTCCGAAGACTTTTTCGAAATAGTTTGTGAGTTGTGGTGTCAGGGAGATTTCCGGGACCAAAATCAAGGTCTGTTTCCCTTCTTTGGCCAGTTTGTAGGCGAGCTGGAGGTAAATTTCTGTCTTTCCCGAACCTGTTACGCCGTGGATGAGGTGTTTTTGACTTTTTTCTATTGCCTTGAGGGCGTCTTTTTGGGCTTTTGTTAGAGTTAAATGTGGTTTTTTGAAAGCTTCTTTTATCTCAGGGATCTCGTTTTTGCCTTTTAAATTCCATATTTTGTTTGGGAGAAAGAGTTTGAAAGCTTTGTATAGGTTGCAGATGTAATGGTCGGATATGAATCTGGCTGTTTCCATTTGCCAAGATGGCATTTTCGGGTAGATTTCGTTTGTTTTTAAGATTTCTCGGGTTTTAAAAGCCGGTTTTTTGACTTTTTTCAAAACAATTCCTCCGAGTTTGAGTTTTTTATAAGGAACGATTACAAGAGAGCCTACTTCTACTTCTTCGGGGATTTCGTATGTGAAGGACTCTTTTATCGAGGAGTATTTCTGGTTGAGTAAGATTTCGGCGTATTGCATGGCCGCATTATATCATTGTTTGCAGGCAGGCATATTTTTTGTTAAATTTGTCTGGACATGAAAAATATTGTGAAATCATTTTTGCTGATCTGTTTGGGGGCTGCTTTTTGGGGTTCTTATGAATGCAGTGCGGCAGCTTTTGAGACCGGAGTTTTTCCGGGGGAGATGAAGAGTAATGCGATGCGTACGGAGCATTTTCAGGTTGAGTATGACGATATTATGGCGGTTCAACCGGATTTAAATAATAATGGAATCGCGGATATTATTGAGAATATTGCCGATTATGCCGAGCATTCTTGGGAAAAGGAGGTTTCTGATCTTGGTTTCCAGAGGCCTATTCCACAAGGGGATTACCTTGTCTTGATTCTTGATCATGATGCGGAATATTTGATTGAAAATACTGTTGGAGTTACGACGATAGAGTGGAATGGTACACCTTATATGGCGATTGATCCTTGGCAGTCTAATGGAATTATTAAGGTGACGATTGCGCATGAGTTTATGCATTGTATTCAGTTCGGGTATGATACGAATTTTTTGAATAACGGGTTTAATAATCAAGCTACTAATTTTGCCGAGGCGACTGCTGTTTGGGTGGAAGATTATGTTTATGATGATGTCAATGATTACATCTATTATTTGTCCAGTTTTTTGGATTATTCCGATTATTCCGTTTTTGCAGGTAGTGATTTGGGGGCTTTTACTTACGGATTGAATATTTGGCATAAGTTTTTGTCCGAATATTTTGATGAAGGGATTATTCTTGATATGTGGGAAAACTTTTTTGCTGAGTATTCGGGGGCTTTTACGGTTCATAATTCGGTAGAGGACGCTATTGATGACAGGGGAGGGGATTTAATCGAGGCTTATCGCGATTTTACAGTTTGGAATTTGGCTCACGAAGATTTTTATGAGGAGGGAGAAAATTATCCGGATGTAGGGCTTCTTGGCGGTTATAACAGTTATCCTGTTGAGAATGAAATGCCTGGACATCTCCGGTATCCTGCTGTTTTTGGGTCAAACTATATTGTTTTCGATGTTCCGGAAGGCGGAGGCGAGGATTTTAAGTTTACTTTGCTTAAGTCCGATGAAGTTTCCATGGGGGTGACTTTTGTTCCTTTTGGGTCTTCTTATGATTTGGATTCAATTAAAGAAAATACTTTGTCGGTTTCCGATACTTATGGCGAGTTTGTTTTTGAGAAGGCTGCAGATTATGACCTTATTTATGTGATTGTTTCTTCTCTTGAGTTTGCGAATCCTTCCGGTCCGGTTACTTTTGACATGGGGTATCCTTATGAATATTCTGCGGATTTTGGGGACTTCTCCGAGGAGGATGAGGTTGCAACCGGGGATGAGGAGCTTGAAGTTGATGCGAGTGAAGATAAAGGTGACGAAGAGATTACGGAGTATGTTCGCGGGAGCGGGGAGTTTAATCTGTCTATAATTGCTTATGATGATGATTCGGTGACTTTGAGTTGGAATAGGCTTTCGGAGCTTGATATCGATTATTATGTGATTTCTTATGGTGAGGAAAGCGGGAATTACCTCGAGGAAAAGGTTGTTGATGCGGCTTGGGTGACGGCTTCTCAAGTTTCCGGTTTAGCGAGTAGCGGGGTTTATTATTTCTTGGTTGAGGGGTATTCGGAAGATGATGTGCTTCTTGAATCTTCGAAAGAGGTTGCGGGGCTTACGGTTGCTTTTTCTTTTCCTGATTTGAACTCTTCGGACGATGAGTTTGAGGCTGTAATGGGGCTTTATGATCTTGGGATAATTGAAGGTTATCCGGATGGATCTTTTCAGCCAGACGGGGTTGTGAACAGGGCGGAACTTCTTAAATTGTTGGTTGAGGGGATCGGGATTACTCCTGATGCGGATGTGTATCGAGACTGTTTTTCCGATGTATCGGATGAGTGGTATGCGCCTTATATCTGTTATGCGAAAGAGCAGGGATGGGTTTCCGGGTACTTCGATGGTTCGTTTAAGCCTGCTAATACTGTCAATAAGGTGGAGGCTTTAAAAATGCTCCTAATGGTAAACGGGTACGATTTGGATGAGTCG
>Ga0180007_10006106_pt1 | contig 11877 bp, 11 predicted proteins | sample MM_PC_MetaG_FD_121122 | JGI IMG/M metagenome (GOLD analysis project Ga0180007, IMG submission 121122) | Groundwater microbial communities from the Aspo Hard Rock Laboratory (HRL) deep subsurface site, Sweden - MM_PC_MetaG | ecosystem: Environmental > Aquatic > Deep subsurface > Groundwater...
AATTTTTTCTTCATTTGTTTTTTTAATTCTACAAATCTCTTTATGTTTTTTTCAATTAATTCATAATCACTTCCAACGCAAACTTTTTCAAAGGATTTTTTTGACGCACCATAAGTTGATAAAAATTGGAAGTCTGGTCCTATTTTTATTAGTTCTTTTATTTGCTCATCATCTTTGAAATGTACAAAATGGTCAAAGACTTCTATGATTGTTCCTCTAGATTTTGCATAAGCTATCATTTTGTGATAATCTTTGTTTAAGTAGGAGGAGCCTATTCCTGTTAAGCCGAGCCATTTTGGTCTTCCAAAATCATCGAATATTTTTTTAAATTGTTCGAAAGTCATATTTTTAGGGGGCTCTTTCCAGTAAGTGTGCTCGCAACAAACGCATTTAAGATTGCAAGCAGTTGTTGGCTCTATTTCTAAAAAAGGGGGGAACAAATCAATGCCAAGTTTTGGAAGGAATTTATTTAGTATAAATGGAGCCCATTTGCGGTTCCACCAAAGAGGGTAGACCCATAACATGTTGTAAATTTCCCTGAACCTTCTTTCTATGAAAAAATTAGACAATAATTTTAACTTGTGCTTTAATGGCATTGTTGGCATAGATTAGGAAAAATATATCAGGTATTTAAAGATTGTTAGAGATAATTAAAATTTATATAAAATTTTTTAAACTGTCTCTTCTTTCATAAATTATGTCAAAAATATTGGTCACAGGAGGATGTGGATTTTTAGGAAGCCATATTTGTCTTCTGTTTAAAGAGAAAGGTTGGAATGTTATTGCTTATGATAATTTAGCAAAGCATGAATTTGAAAGAAACCCTTATATGAAACCAGAAGCAAGAGATTATAATAAAAACTTATTAGAAGGGAAGGGTGTGCAAGTTGTTGTTGAAGATATTCGGGATAAAGAAACTTTATTCAAATATTGTAATGGGGTTAATTATATCTGCCATGCTGCTGCACAGCCAACAATGACAATGAGTTGGGAAAATCCAGAGTTAGACTTTTCAACTAATACAAGAGGGACATTTAATGTTTTAGAAGCTGCAAGAAAATTTAACATCCCTATTGTTACATGTTCAAGTGTTCACACATATGGGCCTGACAAAATCAATTCTGAATTAAAGGAAGAAGAAACAAGGTATATAAGAGAACCTGTTACCATTGATGAGAATGAACCGTTTTTACAAGGGGTTGTTACACCATTACATGCCTCAAAAAGAGCTAATGAAATTTATACGCAATGTTATATTGATACATTCAGACTTAAAGCAGCATGTTTTAGATTAACAGGAATTTATGGGCCTAATCAATTTGGAGGGGAAGATCATGGTTGGGTTGCGAATTTTGCAATTAGAAATGTTTTAAATATGCCATTAACAATTTTTGGGACAGGAAAACAATTAAGAGATATACTTTATGCTACAGATGTTGCTAAAGCCTTTGAAGCATTTTACAATAATCCAGTTCCAGGAATATATATTATAGGTGGGGGAAAAGAAACAATGATTTCATTAATAGAATGTATAAAATTAATTGAAAAAATAACTGGAAATGAATCAAATGTTAAATTTGAAGAAGGGAGATTTGGAGATTTGAAATATTTTGTAGGGGATTATAGTAAATTTAGTAAAGCAACAGGATGGAAACCAGAAACATCTCCTGAAGAAGGTGTGAAAAAATTAATTAATTGGATAAATGAAAACAAAAATTTATTCGTAGAAGAATTTTCTAAAGATATCAAAACACCTACAAAACCGAAAGAGATTTTATGATTTAATTTATAAACCATATAAATTTATAAAGAGTTTTATTTTGGTTTTTTAATCGTTATCGAAGAGAAAATGACAAAAAAAATATTATTTTTAAAGGCGCGGACAGGAATGGATGACCCTTCTCCTCCGATGTCGTTTAGTTTTCTTAGTGGAATTGCTAAGGAAAAAGGTTACAAAGTGCTGGTTGAAAATCTTAATGCACAATATAACACAAAGACAAACAAAGATATTGTTGGGTTGATAAAAAAAGAAAAGCCTTCAATTGTAGGGGTTCATATTTTTACAAATGCAGCAATATATTCTTATGAATTAATTAAAGCGATAAAACCTTGTTGCGAACTTTTGATTGTGGGAGGGCCGCATGCTACTGCTTGTCCAGAAGAAGTTTTAGAAAGCGGAGTAGATGTTGCTTTTATTGGAGAAGCAGAGATTTCATTTAAAAGATTCTTGGACGCAATTAGCTCTAAAAAAAGTTTTAAGGATATTAAGGGGTTGGCGTATAAAGAGAAAGGTAAAATTATCAATAACGGTAATGCGGAAATTGTCTATAATTTAGATACTATTCCGTTTCCAGACAAAAAGATTAATAGGAAATCTGATTATGTGAAAATTAAAGACGAGATAAATAATTTTGGACAGATTCTTTCAACAAGGGGTTGTCCTGGAAAGTGCACTTATTGTTTTACCTTGTTTGAAAAATGTTTTAGAGTTATGTCTGCAAAAAAGGTCTTTGAAGAAATATTATATCTGCGAAAAGAATATGGTGTTGATTTTATCAATTTTATCGACGATGCTTTTACAATTAACAAAAAAAGATTGTATGAACTTTGTGATTTGCTCATAAAATCCAAACTTGATATTAAATGGACATGCGGAACAAGGGTAGATTTTTTAGATAAAGAAATGATTGTTAAAATGAAAGAAGCAGGTTGCAAGATGATCATTCTTGGAATTGAATCTGCACTTCCCAAAACATTGTCAGAGATGAATAAGGTTTTAGGTTTGAACGGGGTAACAAATCCTGAAGAATATGTTAAGCGAGCTAATGATATTTTAAAATGGTGCGAGGAAGCAGAAATGCGAGTTGGAACGAATATTTTGTGCGGATTTCCTTGGGAAACTGTTGAAGACATGAAAGAAATGCAGGAATATATAGATAGAATCAAAAGTAGAATTACTCAAGGATTTTATGGAGGGATACTTCAACCACAGCCAGGAACAGTTATGTATGATAAGTATGCAAAAAAATATGGGTTTGAACAATGGTGGAAGTATAAAAAGCCACTTTTTAAGGACGATTACAGACCTTTTTTTATGACTCATTATCATCAATATTGGGACCATCTTCATAATAACTTTTTCAATTTTGAAAAAAACTATTTTAAAGAAATTGACAAACTATACAGATTGATGGGAAAGTGGAACCTGTGGATTTTTTCAAAAAGAAGATTCAAAAATCTCTTTGTTGCTTATTCTGTTTACCAGATAACATTTATTTTGAGTAATATTTCTATGTTGTTGTTTTCTCTTTCTCCAACATTAGAGAGAACATTAATGGAAAGGATTAAAAAATTTAGTTATCGATTCAAATTTAAAAAGGGGGACAAAAGATTAAATTAAAATGAAGAAGATAAAAGTGATTCAGATTTGTTCTGCCTCACATTCCCTAAGTGTAAATGATTATGAAAGGGATATGTTTCTTAGTTGGTATGCCCGGATAGCATTTCAATTTAATAAATTTTACCCTAATTTAGAGATGGAATGTTGGACGCCTGAAAAAGAATATAAAAAACAGACAATAAAAGAGAAGGAAGGAATTAAATTTAGGATTTTTCCGACCAGTTTTTCCCTAAGGCATAGTATGGAAATTTCTTTTTCCATGTTAAAATCTCTAAAAAAAGAAATAAAAGAAGCAAAGGAAAGTAACAAAAAATTAATTTTTCACATTCATGAATATCATTCATGGCTTGTTTATTTTATTTTATTATCTCTAAAAAAAGGAGATTTTAAAGTGGTGGCACAGCATCATGGAGGAAGAAGCCCTTTTAAAAATTTGGCAAAATTCAAAAGATTTTTTCTGCTTTTTCCAGTATTTGCATTAATGCAATTTTTTGAGAATCTAAGTTTAAAAAAAATAAACACTTTTTATGCATTAAGCAACGATGAGGTTGAATATCTTAAAAAGAAAGTAGGAGAAAAAAGTAGCATTAAATTCCAAACAATGGGGATTGGAGAAGAATATTTTGAAAAATTAGATAAACAAAAAGCAAGAAAAAAACTAAACTTAGAAAAAGAAAAAAAGTATCTTCTTAACATTAGAGGAATATCCAGAAATAAAGGAATTGTCGAACTTCTCAATGCTATAAAAAAATTAAAGGATGAAAAGATAGAACTTATTTTAATAGGAGATAATCCAGAATTAGAAATTCATAAAAATTATGCTCACAAAAATAAAATTAAAAATGTTAGATTCTTGGGGGCTATTTATGATGAAAGAAAATTATTTTATTTATCAGCAAGTGATTGTTTTGTTTTACCGAGTTATAACGAAGGGGCTCCAGTAGTCATAATGGAAGCCATTGCAAAAAACTTGCCAGTTGTAGTTACAGATGTTGGAGGGATACCTTTAATGGTAAAAAATGGAAAAGAAGGCAGGCTAATAAAACCCAAATCAAGTGAGGAAATTATTAAAGGGATAAAAGAAGTTCTAATGTGGAAAGAGAGAGATATAAGGGATTCTGCTAAAAGATATAAATGGGAAAAAATTATAAAACAAACTTATGAGGATTATATAAAATGTTGAAATTTTGCCTTACTGTGGACTGCGAGGGACTTATTTCATTTAAACAAGGAAACCCTGAATGGGGGATTTGGGGAAATTTTAAATTTTGTATTAATAAATCTATTAAAAATTTTAGATACAACAAAAATGGGTTTTGGTTGTTTTATAATGAAATTAAAAATAAAAAATTTCCCTGCACATTTATGTTAGTTGGAAAATTATTTAAGCCAGTCGAATATCTTGATTTTATAGAATGGGGCTATCATACTTATAATCATGTTCCGTTAAATTTAATTTCTAATGAAAATATTGAAAAAGAGGTGAGAAACATCTACAATGTACAGTCTATAACTACCCCAATGTGGAGGGTAGAAGATGTTGAAAATCCTGAAAGGATATTTAATATTCTAAAAAAAAGTGGTTATGAAAATACTGTCTATCATGGTCGAGTTAAAAAAGAAAAAACATTTTATAAAAAATTTGTTAAAAAGCCAGAAATACGATTTGGGATTAAATGTGTTCATGTTAGCAACTATTTTGAAGGGAATTGGAATAAAGAAAAGATAAATAAAGTGAAAAAGGATATTTTAAAGAATATAAATAAAGATGCAGTTTATCTACTAACTACTCACGATTTTACGCATCGGAATTTAAGGAATTTAAAAGAAATAATAAGGTTTGTTAATAAGTTGGAAAAGATAGGAAAGATAAAAATTGTTAATTTAGGAAAAGCATAAAATGGAAGAACCAACAATCAAAAAAGAAAAGAAAAAAAATGTGGTCATTCTCGTAGTTGATGCTTTTAGGCCTAAAAATCTAAGTTTGTTTGGTTATGATAAAAAAACAGATGAGAATTTGTTCAAAATTGCGAATGAAGGTTTTGTTTTTAAGGATTATTTTTCTTCTTCAAATTCTACAACTCCTGCATTGGTTTCTATTTTTACAGGGTTGTATCCTAAAAACCATGGGATAATGCATCAATTACCTTATACAAAACAAGAGGAAATTGACAAGTTTTTTCAAAATAATTGTTTTTGGCTTCCTGAATTTTTAAGAGAAAAAGGATACACAACAATTGCAATAGATTGGTTGGGGTTGTGGTTTAAAAAAGGGTTTGATTATTATGGAGACGGGATGAGTTTTGAAGATGTAAAAAAAGCTCCTTTTAATTCTGCTGAAAATCTTGCAGAGATGGCTATTTCAAAAGTTAGTGAATCAAAAAATCCGTTTTTTTTGTTTGTTCATTTTTGGGACACGCACTTTCCATTTCCGCACACAAACTACGAAGAAAAATCTGGAACAGAATTAGCCATAGAACAAATTGAAGGAGAAAATCAAAAAGAATATTTTAGAAAAAGGATGAAAGGGAATCTTTCTTTTACATTTGAGGATTTAGTTGGGAAGTACGACTCTTCAATAAAAAGAGTTGATAAACAGATTGGAAAGATTTGTGATTTTTTAAAAGAGAAAAATTTATGGGATGACACAATATTTATTGTTTTGGGAGACCATGGAACAAACCTGACTGAACATAAAACTTATTTTAGTTCTTCTGGTCTTTATGATAATTCCATCAACACTTTTTTATATATGCACCTTCCAGAAAAAGGCACAAAAAGGATTAGAGGGTTTGTTCAAGATATAGATATTTTGCCTACGATTTTAGAGAACCTTGAATTAGAAATTCCAAAAAACATCGACGGAAAAACAATTATGCCTTTAATTAAAAAAGGCATTCCAGTCAGGGAACATATTTTTTCTTTTGATGGGCTATGCGAGGACATTGTATGTGTCAGAGATTTTAAGAAAAAACTTATTGTTGCAAAGAACAATCATTGTTATCTATGCAAGGGAAAGCATCATGAGGAAATCGAAGAGTATGAAATTGGAGAAGATCCTGGGGAAAAAAAGGATATTTATTCTGGAGAGAGTGAGTTAAAGAAATTTTTAGATTAAGAAAAATTTATAACCTTGTTTGACTAATCTAAATTATGAAAAAGGCGAAAAAGAGTGAAGAAAATAAAGTAAAATATGGGACGATTTCGCTTCCTATTCCGTTGGTAGAAAAAGTAAAGAAAAGAATTAAGGGAACTGGAATCCCTTCGGTGTCTGCGTATGTTGCATTTGTATTAAGACAAATTTTGTCTTCTTCTCCAAAAACACTGATGAACTCTTATGAAGCAAAAGAAGTTAAGGCAAAACTTAAAAGTTTGGGTTATTAATATATTCTCTAACACAGAAATATTTAAAAACTGTAATTATATATAATTATACATAATGACAAAAGATTTTACAATAAATAGGACAAAAATTTGTGAGGATTTGATGAGGCCGGAAATTAAGGCTCTTTTAGATCTTAGTTTAGATGAAAAAATAAAAAAGTCTAAAGAGATAATAAAAGAAGCAATTGAAAAGTATCCAAAAGTTGGATTAGGTTTTAGTGGTGGAACAGACAGTTTGATTTTACTCAAATTAGCTCTTGAAGTTAAACCAAATATCCCGATTGTTTTTGTGGATACTCAGCATGATGCTCCTGAAACATATGCATTTATTGACAAAGTCAGAAGAGAATGGCACCTTGTTAATTTTCGTGCTGTGATGGCTGAAAAAGACAATGTTAAGGAATTTGCAGAGAAATTTGGAATGAGGTCTCCTGAATTTACAGAGACGTGTTGTAATTATCATAAAATTTCTCCTATGATAAAAGCAATTGGCGACGAGGGGTTTGATGCTTTTTTTGTAGGGCTGAGGGGAGTAGAACATGAGGAAAGAGCAAAAGAACAATTTTTTTCTCCGAGAACAAATCCTAACCATATAAGGGTTCATCCGATTATATTTTGGAGAAGAGATGATGTCATGGAATTCATAAAAAGATTTAATCTTGAATGTAATCCTCTTTACAAACAAGGATTTACCTCTTTGGGCTGTGTTGAATGCACAGACAAAAATCCAAATCCTGAAATGCATGAACGGGCTGGGAGGGGAGAAGTTCGTGAAACAATTATGCAGAGATTGAGGGAATTAGGGTATACCTAAGGAGTTTTAAATGATTCTTGAGATCTCTCAAATACTTGGTTGGACTGCTACTATTTTATTTTCTTTTATGCTTTTACCCCAAATAATAAAGACTTTAAAATCTAAGGATACAAAAGGGGTAAGTATAACTCTCTTTGCGATTTATCTTTTAGCAAATTGTGTTGCATTAATCTATGCTACTTTAATCGACCAAAACCCTCTTAAGATAAAGTATTCTCTTGGCATAATTACAACTGTTTTTTATATTTGTATTTTTACATATTATAAAAGATTGTATATGAAAACTTAAAAAGGTTCAAATAATTTAAATTTAATGAAATCTAAAAAGGTTTTAGTCGTCGGGATTGACGGGGGAGATTGGAGATATCTCAATTATGGGATTGAAAAGAATAGATTACCTACAATCAAAAGATTGATGCAAGGAGGTTGTTATGGGAATCTAAAAAGCACTATTCCCCCGACGACATTCCCTGCGTGGTTGTGTTTTTGCAGTGGGAAAAACCCTGGAAAAGTAGGATTTTATGGATACCTTAGAAAATTAAAAGATAGTTATAAAACTGAAATAAAAATTGGGGACGCCTTTTCTAAGATAACGCCTTTTTGGGAAGAGTTGAATAAAAACGAAATAAAAGTCGGAATTGTGAATATTCCTTCTACATATAAGCCTCAAAAAATAAATAAATTTATGGTTTGTTTAGGAGATGTTGATTATGCCCCTAAAGATAAAAATCGCTGCTTTCCAAAAAAACTTGGGCATGAGATAAACCAAAAATTAGGCAAACTGGATTATGAAACAAACTATGCTTATTTTAACAAAAGCGCAGAAGAACAATTAAAAGAAAACCTTCACTATCTAGGGAATAGATCTAAATTAAATAAATTTCTCTTAGACAAATATGGAAAAGAATTGGACTTGTTTTTAACTGTATTTTTTCCAGATAGATTACAACATTTTGTAATAGACCCTGAAATGTTAATGGGATATTATTCAGAACTGGATAAAGAGATTGGCAGATTGATAAAACTGTTTAAGCCCGACGATGTTTTATTGATTTCAGATCATGGTGGAGGAGAAGTGAAAAAAGAATTTTTGATTAATGAATTTTTAATAAAAGAGGAATTTCTTAAATTAAAGAACGAAAGGGTTAAACAGAAATTTTTAAGTAGAATTGGGGTGAATCTTGAAAACATTCAAAAAATATTTGCGAAATTAAGAATAGATTCAAAAATAATAAAAATTCTTCCTAGAACAGTAATAGAAGATTACTTTCGTTTTATTGTTCCAGCGAAAACAATTTCAATTGAAGATGTGGAAATAGATTGGGAGAGAACTATTGCTTATTCAATCACAGATTGTGGAGGGGTTTATATTAATCTTAAAGGAAGAGAACCAAAAGGAATTGTTAGCAGAAAAAACTATGAAAAAGTAAGGGGAAAAATCATTGATAAATTGAAAAAATTAAAAAACCCTGAAACAGAAGAGAGAATAGATTCGGAAATTTATAGGCGAGAAGAGATTTATAACGGAGAATATTTAGAAGAAGCACCGGATATTGTTTATTCTTTAGATAATTTTGATTATGTCCCAAGAATTAGGCTTGAAGGAAAAATTTTCAAAAATCCTCGTGATGCTGGAAACCACAAACAATATGGAATAATGATTGCTAGTGGTAAGAATATCAGAAAAGGGAAAATAAAGGGGGGGGAACTTATTGATATTGCCCCTACAATTTTAAAATTGTTCAACGTAAAAAACCCGAAAGAAATGGATGGAAAAGTATTAGATATTTTTAAAGATAAAAAAGTTTAAATATTCATTAACTAAGTAAAATTATGAAAAAAGAAAAGAATGACAAAAAAATTGAAGAAGAAAGCGATGAAGAAGAAAAAACTAAAGAGAGATTAAGAGCTTTGGGGTATATTGATTAAACAAATGGCAAAAGTATTATTAATTGAACCCCACCAAGACATATTGGGAAAAGATAGACAAAAAAGAATTGATAGTCCTTTAAATTTGATTTATTTAGCTACATATATTAGAGATAAACATGAAGTAGAGATATATGATAGAAATATTAATGCGAATGATAAAGATTTTTTATCTTTTTTAGAAGATTATAATCCAGATATTGTGGGATTTACAAGTATGACTTCGTTAATGTTGCATGATTTAATTCATTTAGGAAAAATTATAAAAGAATTGAGAACGAATATAATAATTATTGTTGGAGGTACTCACGCAACAATTGAACCTGATTCTTTATTGGATGAACCTTATGTTGATTATATTATAAGGGGTGAAGGAGAAGAAACTCTTTTAGAATTTTGTGATACTTTTGAAAAAGATAAAAAGAAACTTAGAGATTTAAAAAATATCAATAACAATCCATTAAGACCTTTAATGGATATTAATAATTTAAAAATTCCAGATTATTCTTTAATAGACATTAAAAAATATGACCATTTTTATGTAATATTAAGTAGGGGTTGTATTGGAAATTGTACATTTTGTTCTAATCATAAAATGTGGGGTAAAAATGGAAGCTCATTTGTCAGAATGTTTAGCGTTGAAAAATCCATAGAAACCTTAAAAAATTTAATAGATAAATATAAAATAAATAATTTTTCTTTAATGGATGATAATTTTTTAAATTATAAAGAAAGAGTTAGAAAAATCTGTAATTATTTGGAAGGAAAAAGATTAAACTTTTTTTGTTTTGGAAGAGCAGATTGTATTAATGATGAAATATTAAGTTATTTAAAAAAAGCAGGTTGCCATACAATACAGATAGGAATTGAGTCTGGAAGTCAGAGGATTCTTGATTTTCTAAATAAAAATACTACTGTTGAGCAAAATGAGGAAGCAATTAAATGTGTTGAAAGAAATGGCATAACCTGCGATGCAAGTGTTATGACTGGAATAGCAAGTGAGACTAAAGAGGAATTAACTAAAACTTTGGAATTTGTTAAAAGAGTTAAACCAAGTTGTCCAGATGCACAGATTTTTAACCCTATGCCTGGTACGCCCATTTTTGATTATTGTGTTGAAAGAAAACTAATTAAAAAACCTGAGACATTATTAGAGTGGGCGAACTGGACAGGAGATTGGACATTAGAATCAGGCATGGATAATAATGTAAGTGAAATACCTGAAGAATATATACTTAAAGTTGCAAAAGAAATAAGAGATTACAGAGTTTTAATAAATAAATTAAAAAGATTTTTGTTTTGGGTCAAGAAAGGGGAGACTAAACAAGCCATTAAAAGTTCTTTTTTCTTTATCAGAAGAAAAATAGAAAGTTAGGAGCTCAAATAAATTCATAAGGATTATATCTCTAAAAAGCTTTTTAAAGTTCTATCTTTTATTTTTTCTTCAGAACAGTCATTTATCACAAAATTTCTTCCATCTCTAGAAAGTTTTTCTTTTTCTTTTTTTGAAAGAGAGAAAAATCTGTCTATTTCTTCCTGAATTTTATCTGCATCAAAAGGAACCTTTATTGCAGCAGGAGTCGTAAGCTGTTTAAAAGAGTCAATGTCAGAAACAATGATTGGAACTCCACAAGCCATTGATTCTCTAGGAGGGTAAGCATAAGTAGTTCTCTCTATTAAAAAGATGCATAAATCTGCAAGATTATAATATTTAGGAATTTCCTTATGTGGAACAAAAGGAATTAAAGTTAGATTCTTAAACGAGTGGTTTTTATAATTCTCGTCCATAACAGGCCCAATTAAAAGAAACTTTTTATCTGGATTTTTCTTTATTAATTTTAAAAGATGATCTGATCCTTGTGAAAGATTAATTCTTGCAGGGGATATTATTAATTTATCATCTTCTTTAAAACCTAATTTTTTCCTTAATTTTTTTTTATCCATTATTTTGAACTTATTAATATTGATTGGTAAAGGAACATAAGAAATTTTTTCTCTTCTTAAAAAAAATATTTTATTATATTTTTTAGCGACAGTTTCCCCACAAGAGATAAAGCGGTCGGTAAAAAATTGTGAGATTATATAAAGAATTGTTTTTGGACTAAATTTTGGATTTCCTAGAAAGTAAAATAGATTTTTAGTCTTTGTTCCTAATTTTACCAATATAAGGGCCAAGGCCATTTCTTGCTCGCCAGACAAGTTAGTAACAAGATCGATCTCATTTTCTTTACAAAATTTTCTTAATTTAAAAATAGCTAAAAAATTTTTGGTGTGCAATTCTATTACTTTTGTTCTTTTTAAGGGATATTTTTCATAATCGAAATCTTTAGCACAAACTAAAAAAAATTCT
>Ga0180007_10006107_pt1 | contig 11874 bp, 8 predicted proteins | sample MM_PC_MetaG_FD_121122 | JGI IMG/M metagenome (GOLD analysis project Ga0180007, IMG submission 121122) | Groundwater microbial communities from the Aspo Hard Rock Laboratory (HRL) deep subsurface site, Sweden - MM_PC_MetaG | ecosystem: Environmental > Aquatic > Deep subsurface > Groundwater...
AAAATTTTAAAGATTTGAGCTTCGTATTTTATATGCAGTAAGAGCCATATCGGGGGAGACATGGATTCTGATTTAATAAGCTCGCATATGCTTTTGGTAACAGGCCAGAGCTATGAGTCATGCAGAGACAATGTGCTGCGTTTTTTTCACAATACCATTCTGGTGAAATATGACCGGGTGGACGTCATTGCCGAAGAATCGGTGTCCGCCCTCCAGGATGAGTTCAAGGAGAAACTGGCGGAGGGGATGGGGCAGAACAGGCAGCGGGTGCAGCAGCTGCTTGGGGAATTGCGGCATGAGGGCTTCGGCGACCTGGGTAAGTGGTTGGCCATGCCCCAGGGCTATCCCAGTAAAACCGTCCATGAAATCGCCCATCTGCTGGACGGTTTTTTCGGGATAGATTCCGCATTTTATAATCTCATTGACGACTCGCACTGGGTGTCTGACACCCTATTGCAGGAGATCGGCGCAAACCCACAGCGTTACTGGCTGATCAGGGCCGATGGCCGTTCACAGGTGGCGAATATTGACAGGGTGCCGTTCCTGCGCCGCCTTGGCAAAGAGTGAAGTCCTTTTAAGCCAGATCGATTGGCAGATACTCCGGCTGCCAGCGCATGTTGCTGATCAGTTTGTTCAGCTTCTCCTCGTCATTGTCATGCTGGAAGTCGCTGAAGGCGCAGAGATGACCGACATTGGCCCTGATGGCGGTAAGCCCCACGGCCTGGGATACCTTGAGGCTGACGCTTTGCAGTTCCGCTACCGGCGGCAGCAGCTCGCCCCTGTCCATGGCCTCGGGCTGGACGCACTGGGAAACCGCATGGGCTGCCGCGGTGAAAAAGGACGGCAGCACCTCCTTGGCCCCTGAGGCAATGATGCCCAGTCCCACTCCGGGAAAAACAAAGACATTGTTGCACTGGCCGATGGTGTATGTCTTACCGTTGTGCGACACAGTCGGGAAGGGACTACCGGTGGCCACCAGGGCCTTGCCGTCGGTCCACTTGTAGATATCCGCCGGCAGGGCCTCTGTCATGGAGGTGGGGTTGCTGAGCGGCAGAATGACCGGCCGCGGGGTGTTGGCCGCCGCTGCCTGCACCACTTCCCTGGTGAAACAGCCTGATTGGCCCGAGGTGCCGATGAGCACAGTCACTTTCTCGTGTTTCACCACGTTTTCCAGGCTGCCGTCGCCCGCCTCTTTCAGCCATGGGAGCTGGGACGGGTCCTTGGCGAATTTTTCCTTGTACGGTTCGAGTTTGCGGTCCGAGGTGACCAGCCCCTGGCTGTCCAGGGTATAGATCCGGCTGCGTGCCGTTTCAGGGCTTAAACCGTTTTCAATCAGGGCGGTTTCGATCTGTTCGGCAATGCCCACCCCGCCTGCCCCGGCCCCATGGATCAGATAGACCTGATCTTCCAGTCTTTCCTTTTTGATGCGCATGGCGGTGAGTATCCCGGCCAGGGTGACCGCACCGGTGCCCTGGATGTCGTCATTAAAGGAAATCAGGTCATGCAGGTAGGAGTCCCGGATGGCAAAGGCGTTCTGTTTGGAAAAGTCCTCCCACTGGCAGAGGGCATTGGGGAAAACAGCCCTGAAGGCCTTGGCAAAGCGCTGTACGAAACGCAGATAATCGCTGCCGGAGAGCCTTTCATGCCGCCAACCCAGGTAAAATTCATCGTCCAGCAGCGCTTTGTTGTTTGTGCCCACGTCAAGGGAGATGGGCAGGCAGTGCCAGGGGGCTATTCCCGCCCCCTGGGTATAGAGCATGAGTTTGCCGAGGCAGATGGCGATACCGCCGGCCCCCTGGTCGCCGATGCCCAGGATTCCCTGGTTGTCCGTCACCACCGCTACCCTGATTCCCAGGTGCACATAGCGGCGCAGGATCTCTTCCGCCCGTTCGATGTTGCCGGGATAAAAGTGAACGCCGTTGGCATTGCGGAAGATCGACGAATAACGCTGGCAGGCAAGACCCACGGTGGGGGTGTAGATGATGCCCATGTACGTTTTGATATCACTGCGGATCAGGGCGTGGGCCAGGGTCGCGTTGCGGTCGAAAAGAGCGCGGATATAGATGTAGCGTTCAATGTCATCTTCCTTGTTCTTCACCTTTTCGGCACTGTTGATCACCTGGCTCACCAGAGAACGGGGCGAGGGGGGCAGGGCGCCGTCAAGACCAAGTCTGCTCCGTTCTTCCTCGGTGAAGGCCGTGCCTTTGTTGATGTAGTTGAAGTATTGCAGGGCGAGGCTTGGTTTTTTTGCGATAATCGCCTCGGTATTGCCGTACTCACCGTATTTGAACGCGTAGATGTCTTCCGTCATGGGTTTCTCTCAGTTGAAATTATTTACCAAACATACCTTTCAGGGCATCCATAGCCTTCTGCATATCCTGGCCTGATCCCTGGTTTGCCGGGGGAGCCTGCTGTCCGGCGGATTCGGCCTGATTCATGGCATCTCCGGCCTGTTGCTGCATTTTCTGGGAAGCATCCGGTGATTTCAATGTGTCAATGGTGGATTTGGCCATGGCCCTGGCCGCATCATCGGCCTCCTTGTCATGGGTGACCTGGATGCCGGGAGGTGGGGCAAAGACGTCACCGGGCACTGATCCCTCAGTGATCTTGGTGGCCACCGTGGAAAATTTCATGCCCATCATGCTCACATCGGATTTCAGGGTAATATCCGTGCCGTGCATTGAGTATGACGTGGTGCCGGCAACGGAGGCGAGATCACAGTTGTAGCCCAGGATTTTTTCGGCATTCTGCTGGACGGAGCCCTGCATGCCCTGCATAAGGGACGTGCCCATTTCCTGGACATTTTTATTAACCATGTCCTTTTCCTTGGATGACAGTTTGTTGTATTCCTCGATCATGAATTTCACCGGATTGGTCACCTTGGTGCCGGTCCTTTCCTTCATGTCGATGGTATAAACCCAGTCGGGATTGGTGATTTCGATCTGATCCGTTTGGGTGGTCATAAACATTATTTTTGACGTTGACTTGCGGTGGCTTGCTTTTTCTTTGCCATAGTCTCGGATATAGAGGGTTTCCGAGCCTGTCTCGGACCCGGTGATGCTGTACTGGATAGTTGCTTCCTTGAAGGGAAGTTTTATGTCCCAGGGATTTTTTTCCGCAAAGGCAGCTGTGCAGAGGGAAAAGCTGAGAAAGAGGCAAAGCAGAAACAGGGCAAATCGAGTTTTCATCATAGTCGGCACCGGAATTTTTTAATTGGTTAATAAGTATATTTGCCTAGATCATAACGTTATGGGAAAGGCAATAACAAGTTAAAATTATGCCTTAAGCTCAAAAGCTGCGCTGAAAAGTTTGCGGGTATAAGGGTGAGTGGGATTTGCAAAAATATCTGCCGCCGGACCGCTTTCAACGATCATTCCGTCTTTCATCACCGCCACATCGTCGGCCAGGGCGCGGACCACGCGCAGATCGTGGGATATGAACAGGTAGGTGATGGCGTATTTTTCCTGCAGGGAGCGCAGCAGATCGATGATCTGGGCCTGGATGGTCATGTCGAGTGCGCTGGTGGGCTCGTCGAGCACGATGAATTTCGGCTGCAGGGCAATGGCCCGGGCAATGGCGATCCTCTGGCGCTGTCCGCCGGAAAATTCGTGGGGATAGCGGTCCAGCATTTCAGGGGTCAGTCCCACCTCATTGAGAACCCGTTCGACAATTTCCCGTCGCTGCTGTTTGTTCCGGCCGATATGATGCACCTTGAGCCCTTCCTCGATGATCTGAAAAATCGTCATGCGCGGGGAAAGCGATGAAAACGGGTCCTGGAAAACGACCTGCAGTTCCCGGCGCAGGCTGCGCATTTCGCTGCGGTTTCTGGCCAGCAGATCCGTCTCCCCATAGCTGATCCGCCCAGTGCCCTCAATGAGCCGCAAAATCCCCAGGCCGAGGGTGCTTTTGCCGGAGCCTGATTCGCCGACAATGCCATAGGTTGACCCTTCCTTGACAACCAGGCTCACTCCGTTGACCGCTCGGATCTCTCCCACCTTGCGTTTGAAAAAACCCCTTCTGATGCTGAAATGGCAATGGAAATCGGCAATGGTGAGCAGAGGTTTGCCGGTATTCTTATGGTCGGGTTCCCCTTTGGGCACGCTGTTAAGCAGTTTGATGGTATATGGGTCACGGGGTGACGCAAAGATGGTGGAGCAGGGGCCGTGTTCGACGATGCGTCCCTGGTGCATGATATTGACGGAATCAGCGATCTTTCTGACCATGTGAAGATCATGGGTGATGAGCAGAACGGACATGTCGAGCTCTGTCTGCAGCTCCTGCAGCAGGGTAAGGATCTGGGCCTGAATGGTTACGTCAAGTGCTGTGGTCGGCTCATCGGCGATCAGCAGCTTGGGCCGGCAGGCCAGGGCCATGGCAATCATCACCCGCTGTCTCTGCCCGCCGGAAAGCTGATGGGGAAAGCTTTGCATACGGTTGTCCGGGTCAGGGATGCCGGTCTTATCAAGAAGCTGCACCGCCTTGGCCATGGCCTGATCCGGGGCGAGATGCTGGTGCAGCATAAGCGGTTCGATGAGCTGCTGACCGATGGTGTAGACAGGATTAAGCGAGGTCATGGGTTCCTGAAAAATCATGGCAATATCATTGCCCCTGATTTTCTGCAGCTGGGTCTCACTTTTGGTCAGCAGATCCTGACCATTAAAAAGGATTTCCCCCTGGCAGCTGAAAGAGTGGCGGTCAAGCAGCTGCAGGATGGAAAAGGCGGTTACGGATTTGCCCGAACCGGATTCACCCACCAGCGCCACGGTCTCCCCATGATGAATGGTCAATGACACATCATGGAGGACCGGCTGAAAACCGTCCTGGCTGTGGAAGCCGGCATTGAGAGCATGAATCTGCAGCAGTGGCGTCTTCATACCTTCCTCGGATCAAAGGTTTCCCGCAACGCCTCGCCGATAAAGATCAGCAGAATCAGGGTGCCCACCAGAACAAAAAAGGTGCTGAGGGACAGCCACCAGGCATCGATATTGGCCTTGCCCTGGGCCAGCAGTTCCCCGAGACTGGGGGTAGGCGGGGGAACGCCGAGACCGAGGAAATCAAGACTGGTCAGGGCCAGGATCGCTCCTGACATGCGGAAGGGCAGAAAGGTGATGACCGGGGTCATGCCGTTGGGCAGCAGGTGGCGGACCATGATGGTGACGTTGCCCACCCCCATGGCCTTTGCCGCCGTAACATAATCCAGGTTGCGGCTTTTGAGAAATTCCGCCCGCACGTAATCGGACAGGCCCATCCAGCCGAACATGGAGAGCAGGATCAACAGCAGCAGCAGGCTCGGTTTGAAGATGGAGGAGAAAATGATCAGCAGATAAAGTTCGGGCATGGAGCCCCAGATCTCGATGAAACGTTGGCAGAAAAGATCGGTTCTGCCGCCGAAATAGCCCTGTATGGCCCCGGCGGCTATGCCCAGCAGGGTGCCCACCCCGGTAAGCAGCAGACCGAAGACGACGGAAAGGCGGAATCCGTAAATGAGTCGTGCCAGCACATCCCGGCCCCGGTCATCGGTGCCCAGCAGATTCTCCCTGGTGGGGGGAGAGGGAACCGGCACGTCCAGGTTGGGGTTGATTGAGGCAAAACTGTAGGGATTAAGCGGGAAAAAGGTCTTGTTGTCGCCCATGGTGATCTTTTCAAGAATATAGGGGTCCCGGTAATCGGCTTCGGTGGGGAAATCCCCGCCAAAGGTGGTTTCCGCATAAGTTTTGACCAGCGGAAAATAAAAAGAACCGTTGTAGATGATGAGAAAGGGCCGGTCGTTGCTGATCACCTCGGCGCCAAGGCTCATGACAAAGAGAATGGAAAAGATGATAAGGCTCCAGTAGCCCCGCCTGTTGTTCTTGAATTTCCGCCAGCGCCGCTGGAAGATGGTGTTTTTCTTGAGTGCTCTTGCAGGCATATTTTTTTACTGCTCCACGCTTTCAAAGGTAATGCGCGGGTCAACCACCACATAGCTGAGGTCGGACAGCAGCCGGGAGATCAGACCGATAATGGTGAAAAAATACAGGGTGCCCAGCACAACGGGATAATCGCGGTTAAGAATCGATTGATAGGCCAGCAGTCCCATGCCGTCCAGCGAAAAGATGGTCTCGATCAGCAGACTGCCGGTGAAAAAGGCGGTGATAAAGGAACCTGGAAAGCCGGTAATGATGGGAATAATGGCGTTTCTGAACACATGGCGGTAGAGCACCCGGTTTTCACTTAAGCCCTTGGCCCGGGCAGTGATAACGTACTGTTTGCGAATCTCTTCCAGAAAGCTGTTTTTGGTGAGCAGGGTCATGACGGCAAGGCTGCCCACCGCACTGGAGATAATGGGCAGCACCATGTGCCACAGGTAATCAAGAACCTTGCTCATCATGTTCAGTTCGGACCAGTTGTCAGAGACCAGTCCGCGCAGGGGAAAGATATTCCAGAAGCTGCCGCCGCCAAAGAGGACGATGAGCACAATGGCCAGCACAAAACCTGGGATGGCGTAGCCCACCAGAATCATGGTGCTTGAAAAAACATCGAAGCGGGAGCCGTCACGCACCGCCTTTTTGATGCCCAGCGGGATGCAGACCCCATAGACGATGAGAAAGGACCAGAGGCCCAGGGACATGGATACCGGCAGCTTGGAGATGACGAGATCCACCACGGACTGATGATGGTAGTAGGATTTGCCGAAGTCAAAGACCAGATAGTTGCCCATCATGGTAATAAAGCGTTCCATCGGCGGCTTGTCAAAACCATACATGGCCCGGATTTCCTGGATGCGTTCAGGGTCAAGGCCTTTGTTGCCCTGGTAGATATTTGAGCCACCGCCGCTGACTTCAGCGCCGCCCCGGGAGGAGCGCTGCATGTCGGCAAGCATTCTCTCCACCGGTCCGCCCGGCACAAACTGGGTGACGGTGAAGGTAATCAGCATGATCCCGAAAAGGGTGGGGATCATGAGCAGTATGCGGCGCAGGATATAGGCAAACATGATATCAGGACTCTTGAGGTCGTAACGTTATATTGTTGAGTTGTGTCACTGGTTCGGATTCTGGGCTGTTTAAGGTTTGAGTGACTAAAATGCCTAAAATACTTAAAGTGTCTAAAGTTTAAACTGCCTTCAGTGAAAGATATCCTTTAAAACTTCAGGCACTCTCAGGAGCAGGTTGACTGAACTGTCAATCCCCTTTGCCTTTCTCCCACCAGGTCATCAGCAGTTGAAAGGGCGTGTAATAAAGAGGCAGAGTTTCCGGGCGGGAGAATTTGTCCCAGAAAGCGATGCGGTAGGTGGCAAGATACCAGTTGGGGATGAGGTAATAGTTATACCAGAGTACCCGGTCAAGGGCCTTGCAGGCTGCGGTCAGTTCCTCCTGGGTGGTGGCGTAGATGATGCGGTCCACCAGTTGATCCACCGCCGGATTCTTGATGCCGATGATATTGCGTGATCCCTTGCGGTCCGCCGCCGCCGAAGTCCAATAGTCGCGTTGCTCGTTGCCCGGCGACTGGGACTGGCCAAAGACATCTACGGTCATGTCAAAGTCAAAGTCCTGCATGCGCTGGACATAGAGGGCCTGGTCGATGGTGCGATAGGTGGCATCGATCCCCAGTGTCTGCAGATTCTTGACAAAATCCGCCATAACTCGTTCAAAGGAGGGAGAAGAAAGCAGAATTTCAAACGCAAAAGGCTTGCCGTGCTTATCGGTCAGTTTCCCGTTGTGCACCGTCCATCCCGCTTCGGCGAGCAATTTCATGGCCGCGCGGAGATTATTGCGCAGGGCCGTGGGGGAACCGGTCTTAACCGGGGTGATGGGGGTGGTAAAAACTTCGGAAGGTACCTGATCCTTGAAAGGTTGCAGCATTTCCAGCTCAAGACCCTGGGGCAGGCCGGTTGCGGCCAGATCGGAATTGCTGAAAAAGCTCTGCGTCTGGGTATATTGGTCAAAAAACAGGGTTTTGTTGGTCCGGGCAAAGTCAAAGGCCATGCCCAGGGCCTGACGGACGCGGCTGTCCTGGAAAAGCGGCCTGCGGATATTGAAGACAAAGGCCTGCATACCCTGATCGTTTTTATGGGCAAAGGGTTTCTTGATGATTTTGCCGCTGTCGAATTGTGATCCTTCCAGATCCCGTGCCCACTGCTTGGCGATATTGACATGCATGAAGTCAAATTCGCCGGCCTTGAAGGCCTCCACCCCAACGATCTGATCCTGGAAATATTTGAAGGTAATAGTATCGAAATTAAACATGCCCCGGCGGCAGGCGACATCATTGCCCCAGTACGCGGGGTTTCTCTTGTAGGTGATGGATTTCCCCTGTTTGAAATCGCTGATGATATAAGGACCGCTGCCCACCGGCGGGGTCATGTCCGCTGCGTTAAAGGGGTGTTTTTGGTAAAAGGCCTTGGAAAACACGGGGAGCTGCCCGGCAATCATATGAATTTCACGATTGGGCCGGGCGAAATAAAAACGGATTTTACCGGGATTGATAATTTCGGCCCGGCTGATGTCCTGGTAATAGGAGGCGAAAAAAGGATGAGCATCCTTGCTTTGCAGGGTTTCCAGGGAAAACTTGACGTCTTCGGCGGTAACCGGTGAGCCATCGGAAAAACGGGCTTTGTCATTTAAGGTAAAGGTGACGGACATCCGGTCCGGGGCAAGCTCGATATCCTTGGCAAGTAAACCGTATTCGGCAAAGGGTTCATCCAGGCTGGGTGAGGCAAGGGTTTCAAAGATAAGTTCGGCAATACCTTCGGGCGGGTTGCCTTTCAGGGTGAAGGGATTCATCTTGTCATAGCTGCCCAGGGCATGCAGGATGATATCTCCGCCCTTGACCGCCTTGTCGGAGGTGTAGTCAAAGCGGGCGAATTCGGCCGGGTATTTTAATTTCCCGTCAATGCTTTCCCCGTGCGCCGCCAGGGCATTGCCGGTAACAAGCGGGGACAATGAACCGCAAAGGAGGAACAGGAAAGCCGGGAGTGAGCAGAGCCAGTTTTTCATATTGCAAAACCTTTTATCATATTTCATAATTTTTTATTGAACTGTAATTTTTTTACCAATGACAGGGAACAGGTCATGACATTGGCGAGCAGGGTGAGAATATCGGCGTCATGGTCGTTGAAATTGCCCTGTTCCTTGTTGATCACTTCGGCGACGCCGATGATTTCACCATTGATATGCAGGGGAACGGCAAGAATATTGTGAATTTCTTCGCCGCCGGGAAAGGAGTTTTCCCAGGCAACATCGCCAACGGCGGATTTGCTGACAAAGGCGGCCCTGGCATGGCGATAGACCCAGCCGGAAAGTCCTTTATCTATGGGAATGGATCTGCCTTCGAGCTGCTCCTTGTGGGTACCGCAGTGAATGGCGGTGACCAATTCGTTATCCCGGCGGTTGGCCAGCATGAGAGAGCCTGACTCGCCGCCGAGAAGCTTGACTGCCATTTCAATGATCTGGGCAAATACCCAGGGATCATCATAGAGGTTCTGCGCCAGGAGCGATATCTGCAGCAGGGCGAGAAGCTCATCGTAGGTCAGTTCTTTTGTGAGCTGTTGCGGCAGCAGTTGGGAAATCAGTCCGGTACGGAGGGCGCGTGGATCGACGGCATTCATCTCCATGAGAATGTCGCCCAGGCGCGTCTGTCCTGTGCATCTTAATTGCAGCCAGTCAAGCAGCTGTGCACCGATATCCTGTTGTTCCGCGGATTGTTGCGTGTCAGAACTCTGGGTCGCTTTTCCCAGCTGCTGTCTGGTCAGTGCCTCGTTGAGGACATCGGGGTCCACCAGACCAAGCCCCTGCAGGATATCGCCCAGTCTCTGCCATTGCACCCGGTTACTTAACAGCTGACCGGAGAGATTGGCGGTGATGCTTTCAAAATAGGGATTTCTACCATCAGCGAAAAAGGAGACCAGATAGTTGTCCATCCTGTTAAAGAGTTTCAGCCTCGGCAGAATGAAATTTTCATAGAATTCAGGGGTGGTGTTGAGCATTTCCTGAAAAGAATCGTAAACATGGACAGCGCGTTTCCGGAGATTTTTCTTCCCTTCCGTGTTGTATGCCTCCAGAAATTCATCATGGAGATCATGCAGGCGCCTGATATAGTTGATATCAGCCATCTGGGCAATAAGATCCGCCGAGGCAACCATTTGTGCCATGACCAGGTGCTCATCATTCTTGAAAACGGTCATGTCGGGTTGTTCACCGAATTCAGTGGTCCCGATCATTCGGCTTATAAAAGTGATGTCTTTTTTACTCCATCTCTTTCTGCTAAGATAATTGCAGGCGAGATCCATGCTGCGGCCCACATGGGAAAAGGTAAACTTACCGCCTTTGCCCTGTCGGTCATTTTTGTTCTTCAGGTAGCCTGAGTCATGCAGCAGCGATGCGGCGATGCCGGCAAGAAATAGGGACCCGGCAATGGGCCGGCTGGAATTGACTTTGTTCCATCCGCCTGTCATGCGTGCCGTGGCAAGGGCAACCGCAAGGCAGTGATTCAGATTATGATAACCCACCTGGCAGGCCTCAAATTCCGGCCACTCGCCGGCATAGAGGGCTGTCACGTCGGTGAAAAGTTGTTTCAGTTTTTTGTCAACCTTGCCGTATTCCGTTTGGCAAATGGAGTAAATCTGCTCAATCATGGTCTGTGGTGATGAATCCGATTGTTCAGGCGGCAGATTTTCGGGTAAGGGTTGAGTCTTCTTTTTTTGCATGGGGCAATTTGGCTTAAAATAAGCTGACATATGGTTTTCTAATGACAATATATTGATTTTTATAGCATATTATTGGCAGGATACAAACTATAAAAAAATTGATTAACTTAACAGTATCTATTAATGTTGCAGTCCTGCATATTCCGCTCTTTTGAGTCGGGATTTTTTTATTGTTTATTTGACTGTCTCGCAAAAAGCCGCTCGACAGCCCTACAGTGCATGATAAGCTTTTAATTTATCGTCACAAAATTCGGGTGTCGGACTTTTTACCCTTAAGGGTAAAAATACGAAGCCATTTAGTTTGGAGGTTAACAAACAATGGGTAAAACCATCACTGAGAAAATTTTTGAGACCCACAAACGGGACGTTCCCTCGGATAATAACGTCGTGCTTGATATAGATGTGGTCATGTGCCATGAGATTACCACCCCGATCGCTGTCAATGATCTCAAGGCGAGAAACATGGACCGGGTTTTTGACCCGCAAAAGATAAAGGTGGTGATTGATCACGTTACACCGTCCAAGGATTCAAAAACCGCCACCCAGGCCAAAATCCTGCGGGATTGGGCCAGACGCAACAATATCAAGGATTTTTTTGATATCGGCGCAAACGGTGTCTGTCACGCCCTGTTCCCTGAAAAAGGATTCATTCGTCCCGGTTACACGGTAATCATGGGCGACTCCCACACCTGCACCCACGGAGCCTTCGGCGCATTTGCCGCGGGCGTCGGTACCACGGACTTGGAGGTGGGAATTCTCAAAGGGGTCTGTTCCTTCCGTCTGCCGGAAACGATGAAGGTCACTATCACCGGTAAGCTTGCCAAAGGGGTATATGCCAAGGATGTCATCCTGAAAATCATCAAGGAACTGACCGTAAACGGGGCCACCGACAAGGTGATGGAGTTCTGCGGTCCGGTGGTGGACGCCATGAGCATGGAGGGCCGTATGACCCTGTGCAATATGGCCATCGAGGCAGGGGCCACCTGCGGGGTGTGCCTGCCTGACCGGGTTACCGCCGAGTACCTCTGGCCCTTTATCCAGGATGAGTATGCTGATATCGATGCCGCGGTTGCGGCTTTCCGCAAGTGGCATTCCGATGCCGATGCCAGATATATGGCGGAAAAGACCTTTGACGTATCAGAGCTTGTGCCCCAGGTGACTTACGGTTTCAAACCGGATGAGGTCAAGGACAT
>Ga0180007_10006108_pt1 | contig 11871 bp, 13 predicted proteins | sample MM_PC_MetaG_FD_121122 | JGI IMG/M metagenome (GOLD analysis project Ga0180007, IMG submission 121122) | Groundwater microbial communities from the Aspo Hard Rock Laboratory (HRL) deep subsurface site, Sweden - MM_PC_MetaG | ecosystem: Environmental > Aquatic > Deep subsurface > Groundwater...
TGAAATTATATTGACTCAAGGTGCATTTTAGTTTATTATAATTCACATAACTTATATAATAATGCGATTTAGGAGGATATAGAGAAGATGCAAACAGGTAAAAAGATAAAAGTAGGGGTTATCGGCGCAACGGGCTTTACCGGAGAAAAATTAGTAGAATTACTGCTTAATCATCCTCAGGTTAAAATTAGCTATCTTTCCGCGAAGCTTGATAAGCAGCAGAAATTTTCTGATTTATTCCCACGATTCAAAAAAAGACTAGAGTTAGTTTGTAAAAATTTAGACATCAAAGAGGCTGCTTCTTTGGCGGAGGTTCTATTTTTAGCGCTTCCTCATACAGTTTCTTTTAAAGTCGCCCCTTTTTTTCTCAAGAAGAATAAAGTTGTTATTGATCTTTCTGCTGACTATCGGCTTAAAGATATTCAAGCCTATAGGAAGTTTTATAAAGTTACCCATAGAGATAAAGAAAATTTAAAAAAAGCCGCGTATGGCCTTCCAGAATTTTTCCGGGATGAAATCAAAAAAGCAAGGCTCATAGCTAATCCCGGATGCTACCCCACAGTTTCAATATTAAGTATAGCCCCAATGTTGTCCGAGAACTTAATAGAAGATATAATTATTGACGCGAAATCAGGAATAACCGGTGCCGGCAGGACTTCTTCTTTGGCGTTTCATTATGCGCATCTGAATGGAAATTTATTCAGCTACAAACCTTTTGATCATCAGCATTTACCGGAAATAAATCAGGTACTTTCCGGTATTGCCAAGAAGGAGGTTAATTTAAGATTTACCCCCCATGTTATTCCTGCTGAAAGGGGAATTTTTATAACTGTTTATGCTAATTTAACTAAGAATATAAGTAAAGGCCAAATATTTAATATATATGAGAAATACTACAAAAAAGAACCTTTTGTAAGAATTTTTAACCAAAATTTACCGCAGCTTAAAGGTGTAGTTGGCACTAATTTTTGTGATATTGGTTTCGCTTCAGAAGGTAGAAAATTAGTTATTGTCGGTGCTATTGACAACTTAGTGAAGGGAGCTTCCGGGCAGGCAATCCAAAATATGAATATTATGTTAGGATTTAAAGAGATGATGGGTTTAGAATGAAAATCCCCCAGGGCTTTTTATTTTCGGGAGTATCCAGCGGAGTAAAAAAATCACACCGATTAGATTTGGGATTGGTGTATTCACCGGATTTTGCCGAAGGGGCTTATTTTTTTACCGATAATAAAGTAAAAGCGGCACCTTTAATTCTGTCTATGAGAAAAATAAAGAGGAATAAAGGAAAGATTAAAGCAATAATCGTAAATAGCGGCAATGCTAATTGTTTTATCGGTAAAAAAGGCCTTGATGATGCCGAAACAATCTGCGGTAAAATTTCTCAATTATTAAGAGAAGACTCTAAATATATTTTACCCTCTTCCACGGGGATTATTGGTAAAAGGCTTTGTCTAACGAAAATATCAAAAAGCTTATCTAAGCTTACCCAGGGGCTTGGAAAAAATATTTCTGATTTTGCGGAGTCTATCCTTACTACGGATACTTTTAAGAAAATTTCTTATAAAGAAGTTACAATAAAAAAAGAAAAAATAAGGATTTTAGGAGTTGCTAAAGGAGCAGGGATGATTTATCCTCACCTTAAGCAGGCAACAATGCTTAGCTTTATCTTCACCGATATAAATATTAAAAACAGTTTATTAAAAGAGGCTTCGCGGCTAGCAATGGAGAATTCTTTTAATTCTATAAGTGTGGATGCTTGCAGGAGCACAAATGATTCCGCTTTTGTTCTTACTTCAAAAAAAGCCGATAAGGTTTTTTTACAAAACAAAGATAAAGATTTTAAGATTTTCGCTAAGTCCTTGGAAGAAGTTTGTTTGAATTTAGCTAAGATGATTGTAAAAGACGGCGAAGGGGCAAGTAAGTTTGTAGAAATTTACCTAAAAGGAGCAAAGACTAAAAACGAGGCAAAGAAAGCAGCATTCTCTATTGCTAATTCTAATCTTTTTAAGTGCGCCCTTTTCGGCTCTAACCCTAATTGGGGAAGAATTGTTGCTGCCTTAGGTCAGGCAGGCATTAAAGTAAAAGAAAATATTTCTATTAACTCGACGTCTCTTAAGAATAGAGAAATAAAGATAACCGTAGATTTAAAGAGAGGATGTTTCTCGAGGAGGGTTTACACCTCTGATTTAACTCCTCAATATGTTAAAATAAATGCTAAGTATAATTAGAAAATTGGAGATAAATAGGAGATAAAATGGTAGAAGAAGCAATAAAAAAGGCTGATGTATTAATCGAAGCTCTTCCGTATATAAAAAAGTTCCATAAAAAGATTTTTGTTATAAAGTATGGCGGTTCTATTTTAGGAGAAGAGAGAATCAGGAAATCGGTTCTTGAGGATATCGCTTTCTTGAGATATACAGGAATACGGCCGATTCTTGTTCATGGAGGAGGCCCAAATATTACCGAGAGGTTAAAGAAATTAAATATTTCTACTGAATTCGTGGACGGAATGAGGGTGACTAATGAAGATACCTTAAAGATAGTAGAGGAAGAACTCAACAAATTAAATGATTTAATTGTTGAGGAAATAAGTTCCCATGGAGTATCGGCAAGAGGGTTTAAAAAGGAAGATGGGATTTTAAAAGTAGAAAAAAAGAGGGCGGATATAGATCTCGGCTTTGTGGGAGAAATTTTTGATTTTGACAAGAAAAGAATAGAAGAGATTCTTAAAGATACAATTCCCGTAATCTCTCCTATGGGGATTTCCAAAGAACTAGTAACTTTTAATGTTAATGCCGATGAAGTTGCTGATTTTATTGCCTCTGGGTTGAAAGCGGAGAAGTTAGTTCTTTTAACTAATGTGTTGGGAGTAATGAGAGATTTTCAAAATGAAGATTCTTTGATTTCTACTATCACTGCCATTGAAGCAGAGGAATTAATTAAAGAAAAAGTGATTGATGAAGGGATGATCCCTAAAGTAAACGCGGCAATAAAGGCAATTTATGGGGGTGTTGGCAAAGCCCATATTGTTGACGCTAAGCTTCTTCACGCTATTCTTTTAGAAATATTTACTGATGAGGGGATTGGAACGGAGATCGTTAAGTAAATTGTACCCTTACGGGCACAAGTAGGTTATGAGCGAAAAAAATTAGGAAGAATGGACATTAAAAAATTATATCAAAAATATACTTTAAATACCTATACGAGGGTGGGGCCGATTTTTGTCAAAGGCAAAGGGAGTTGGCTTATAGATGATGCTGGCCAGCGTTATTTAGATTTATTTCCCGGATGGGGAGTTTCTATTTTAGGGCATTGTCATCCTGGGATTGTGAAGGTAATTAAAGGACAAGCAGGAAGATTAATCCATCTTCCTAATAATTTATATCAAGTTGAGCAGGCTATGCTTGCGAAAGAAATTGTAAACAACTCATATCCTGCCAAAGTATTTTTTGCTAATTCCGGAGCCGAAGGTGTTGAGACGGCAATTAAATTTAGCCGTTTATATGGAAGAGGGTGCCGATATGAAATAATTACGATGAAGAATTCTTTTCATGGAAGAACTTTTGGCGCGCTTTCTGCTACTGGTCAAAATAAATATAAGATTTCTTTTAAACCTATTTTACCGGGATTTAAACAAGTAAATTTCAATGATTTTGCTGATTTTAAAAGAAAAGTTAGTTCAAAAACTGTAGGGGTAATCTTAGAATTAATTCAGGGAGAAGGAGGGGTCGATACTAGTGGTAAAGAGTATGTAAAGAAAGTAAGTGATTATTGCAGGAGAAATGATCTTCTTTTTATTATTGATGAAGTTCAAACAGGGATGGGTAGGACAGGTAAGCTATTTTGCTATCAGAATTATGCAGTTGCGCCTGATATAATGATTTTATCTAAAGGGTTGGGGGCAGGTTTGCCTATATCCGCAGTAGTAGTGAAAGAGAAAATCGCTGATATAATTAAACCGGTGATGCACGCTTCTACCTTTGGCGGCTCTCCTTTGGTAGCGAGAGTATCACGAGAAGTTTTTAAAATTATAAAAAAAGAAAAAATTGTAAATAATGTGGAAAGAAGAGGAAGGTATTTGATGGAGAGGCTATGTGAGCTTAAAAAAGAGTTTTCTTTTATTAAAGACATAAGAGGAATGGGGCTAATGGCAGGGATAGAGTTAAAATTTGACGCTTATCCGATATTTTATGAGTGTCTCAAAAAGAAATTAATTATAAATTCTACCCACAAAAATGTATTAAGAATTATGCCGGCATTAAATGTAACCAATAAAGAATTAGATAGGGGATTAGAGATTTTAAAAGAGGTATTAACGCAGCTTTAGTTAGATAATTGTTGAGTCAATCGGGATGTAGCGTAGTCTGGCTTAACGCGCTTGCTTTGGGAGCAAGAGATCGGTGGTTCAAATCCACTCGTCCCGACGTTATAAATACGGTTGGTATTAAGTGAGGTGAATAATGAAGGAAAAAATTGCTATTGTGTTAGGAAGTAAAACTGACTACCAAGAATTAAAAGACGGTATAGCCCTGTTAGAAAAATTAAGTATTGATTATAGGCTGGAGATTATCTCTGCCCATCGAAATCCTGAAAAGTTAAGAAAGTTTTGTAAAGATATAGAGGATCATGGTGTTAAAGTGGTTGTTGCTTGCGCAGGTTGTGCGGCTGCTCTTCCCGGTTTTATTGCTTCTTATGTAAATATTCCTGTTATAGGAGTGGCATTAAAAGGGGGGATTCTTGACGGTTTAGATGCTCTTTTTTCTATCGTTAGCACTCCTAAGGGGATAGGTTTGGTTTCCAGCGGAGTGGGCAAGAGCGCTTTCATAAACGCTCTCATTTTTTCTTTAGAAATCCTCTCATTAAGAGATAAAAAATATTTTTCTAAATTGATAATGTTGAAGAAGAAATTTAAATGAGAAAGATTTTCATTGATCCTGGAAGTATTGATTATTCTCTTGTGCATGAAGCAGCCCAGGTAATTTTTAATGAAGGGATTGTCGCTCTTCCCACCGAAACAGTATATGGGTTAGCCGGCCGTGCCGACAAGAAAGAGGTGGTAGAGAAACTTTATAAGATAAAGCAAAGGCCTGGAGAAAAACCATTTGCTTATGTTGTAGATAATCCACAAGAGGCTACTGATAATTATTTCTTTACTCTTCCTCCTTTTGGGTACCGGCTTATAGAAAGATTTTGGCCAGGGCCGCTTACGATTATTTATTATGCTCCCGATGATAGAAAAATTGGAGTAAGAGTCCCTTCTCATGTTGTTGCCAAAGAAATTTTTAAAGAAGCGAATGTCCCGGTTTATCTTCCTTCAGCAAATATAAGCGGAGAAAAAGAGGCAGTAAGTGCGTCTGAAGTTGAGGCGATTTTTGATGGTAAAATTGATTTAGTCGTGGATAGCGGCTCTTCTTCGCATGCGCAAGCTTCCACAGTAATAGATTTAACCCAGCATCCGTTTAAAATTTTACGAGAAGGAGTAGTTTTAGGAAAAGATATCGTTGAGGTTTTTGTCAAAAAGAGAGTTCTTTTTGTATGTACCGGTAATAGCTGTCGTTCTCCTTTAGCGCAATTTCTTTTAGAGAAATATTTGCAGGAAGTTAAGCCTCATCTTGAAAGTAGATACCAGATAATTTCCTGTGGAATTCATGCTTTGGAAAATTCAAGAATATCAACTTCAGCGGCAAGCATTTTAAGAGACCAAGAAGGTATAGACGCAAGATGGTTTCGCGCCAAGAAAATGGATAGGCATATTATTCTCTCTTCAGATTTAATTTTTACTATGGAAGATTCCCAGAGTAATTACATTTTAAGCTTTGAGCCTACTGTTCAAGGTAGAATATTTTCGTTAAAGAAATTTCTCCCTCCACAGTTAGAAAGAGATATTCCTGATCCTATCGGGGGCAGCTTTGAGCTTTACGGACAAGTTTATTCTCTTATAAAGAGTGCAATTTTAGAGATAATTGATTGGCTGTAACAAATGCAAAAATAAAATTAGTTTATGGTTTATAGTTAATAGTTTATAGCTAACTCTCGTTCTATAAATTGGGTTTTAGCCATAAACTATACACCATAGCCTATAAACTTTTTTCATTTTGATTTTTCCATTTTGAATATGAAAGTTGCTTTAGCTTCAGACCATCGAGGGTTTAAATTAAAAAATATTTTAGGAGATTTTCTTAAAGAAAAGGGTTACAATGTTGTTGATTTCGGTACTCACACATCTGATCCTTGCGATTATCCCGACATGGTTTGGCCTGCTTGTTTAGCGGTAAAGAACAAGAAAGCCGAACGCGGCCTTCTTATCTGTTATACAGGAATAGGAAGTTGTATCGCTGCCAATAAAGTAAAGGGCATAAGAGCGGCTTTGGTTCATAACCTTAAAAGTGCGATTCTCTCAAGAAAGCATAATAATAGTAACGTTTTGGTTTTGCCGGCATATTTGGTTACTTCCAAGGAGGCTAAAAGAATAGTTTCTAAGTGGCTCAAAGAAGAATTTGAAGCAGGCCGGCATTTAAATAGATTAAAAAAGGTGAAAGAAATCGAGGAGGCTGAATTTGTTTGAACAAATAAAGCGTGTCGATCCTTTAGTCTATGAGAGTTTGGCCAAAGAGCTTACGCGGCAAAGGGATCATATTGAGTTAATTGCTAGTGAAAATTTTGCTCCCATAGCAGTGTTAGAAGCTCAAGGTTCAGTATTAACAAATAAATATGCCGAAGGCTATCCTGGGGCACGTTGGTATGGAGGGTGTGAATTTGTAGATGAAGTTGAAGATTTAGCTTGTCAGAGAGTAATAAAGCTATTTGGTGCTGAGTACGCCAATGTTCAGTCTCATTCCGGCACTCAGGCGAATATGGCAGTGATGATGGCTGTTTTAGAGCCGAAAGATACAATTTTAGCTATGGACTTAGCTTGTGGAGGGCATCTTTCTCACGGCCATTTTTTAAATTTCAGCGGGAGGTTCTATAATATTGTTGCTTATGGAGTTAACAGAGATACGGAAATGTTAGATTATGATGAGATAGAGTCTCTTGCCAGAAAGCATAAGCCAAAAATGATTATTGCCGGAGCTTCTGCATATCCGCGGATAATTGATTTTAAAAAATTTAGAGAAATTGCTGATAAAGTAGGGGCGTATTTGTTAGTAGATATGGCCCATTTTGCCGGTTTAGTTGCCGCTAAAATACACCCTAACCCTTGCGAGTATGCAGAATTTGTAACTTCTACTACACACAAAACTTTAAGAGGCCCGCGGGCAGGGTTTATTCTTACTCGCCGGGAATTTGCCAAAAAAATTGACACTGCAGTTTTCCCTGGAACTCAAGGCGGTCCTCACATGCATATAATCGCGGCTAAAGCCGTTGCCTTTGAGCTTGCCCTTAGTGAAGATTTCATAGGGTATCAAAAACAAGTGGTGAGTAATGCCCGTTATTTTGCTAAGTGTATGGAGGAAGTTGGCTTTCGCGTTGTCAGTGGAGGAACGGATACCCATCTTTTTCTCCTGGATTTAAGGTCAAAGAACATTAGCGGAAAAAAATGCGCTTTAATTTTAGAAGAAGTAAATATTACAGTAAATAAGAATCTTATCCCTTTTGACTCTAAACCGCCTGCAGTTGCTAGCGGAATAAGAATAGGGACTCCCGCAGTAACTACCCGGGGAATGAAGGAAGGAGAAATGAAAAAAATAGCCGGTTTTATTAATGATGTTTTGGACAGCAAAGATGATCAAGCGGTAATAAAGAAAATAAAAGAGGAAGTGATTGGGCTTACAAAAAGGTTTCCTCTTTATGCCCAAGTAGAGTAAGAGTGTAAAACATGACAAAGAAAATCAAGAGGCCGGGTTGGGATGAATACTTTATGAAGGCCGCCTTTTTAGTTAGCGAACGTTCTACTTGCTTAAGACGAAAGGTAGGGGCGGTATTAGTGAAGAATAAACAGATTCTTGCTACCGGTTACAATGGCGCTCCTTGCGGGATAACGCACTGTGATGTGAGGGGGTGCTTGCGCCAGGAATTAAAAGTTCCTTCTGGGAAGCGCCATGAAATTTGTAGAGGCTTACATGCTGAGCAAAATGTACTACTGCAGGCTGCGCGGTTTGGAGTTTCTGCCCAAAAAAGCGTTCTTTATATAACTAACGCTCCTTGCGGTATTTGCGCTAAAATGATTATTAATGCCGGTATAAAAGAAGTTGTTTTTACCGATGATTATCCGGACAAGATGGCACAAGACTTTTTAAAAGAAGCAAGAGTAAAATTGAGGGAGGCGATAATTTAAATATGAAGTGTCCATTTTGTAATCACAATGAAGATAAGGTCGTTGATTCCCGGGAAACTTCTGAAGGCAGCACGGTAAGAAGAAGGAGAGAATGCCTAAATTGCGGAAAGCGGTTTACTACTTATGAATGCGTGGAAAAGACACCTTTGATGGTAATAAAAAAAGATGGAAGGCGTGAATCATTCAACCGTGGAAAAATGCTGAATGGCTTATTGCGGGCTTGTCAGAAGAGGCCGATAAGTATGGAAAAATTAGAGAAACTTGTTGCTGAGGTTGAAGTAGAGATACAGAAGAAATTTGAACAAGAAGCACAATCGCGCCATATCGGAGAATTGGTAGTAGAGAAATTAGCTAAATTGGATGATGTCGCTTATGTGAGGTTTGCTTCTGTTTATCATCAGTTTAAAGATATAAATCAGTTTATGCGTGAATTAAGAGAGATTTTGGGTAAGAGAATCAGATGAGATTTCTGATTCTTTCAGAAATCTTTAATTTTGTTCTAATAGAAAAAAATTAAGATGGTAGAAGTGGAGCTTTCTCGTATTATTATTGATGAAGAAAAGAGGGAGCAGGTTATTGTATTAAAGGAAAAAACCGGCAGCCGTTTTTTTCCTATAGTTATTGGGATAAATGAAGCAATAGCAATAAGAGTACCTTTAGGTGGGTTTGCTTCACCTCGGCCATTGACTCATGATTTTATTTGTTCTCTCATTAGGACATTAGAAGTTAGGTTGGAAAAAGTGGTTATAGATAAGTTAGTGGATAATACTTTCCACGCTAAGTTATATTTAATGACCAAAGATAATGAGCCAAAGACAATAGACACCCGTCCTTCCGACGGCATTGCTTTGGCGGTAAGAATGAAATCTCCTCTTTTTGTAGAAGAGCAAGTATTTGATAAGCTTTTTCAATAATCTAAAATGTAACGTGTATTTTTAACCCCGACTTGATGATTCTTACCAACGCTTTAAAAAAAATTCCTCATCTCTTTTTAATTTCTTCTTTGGCTAAAAAAAGACAAATAAATATCTGGCTTGTAGGCGGGTTTTTAAGAGATATTTATTTTCAGCCAAAGGCTGATTCCCGCCTGCCGTCGGGCACGGCGCCTCAGGCGAAAAAAAAGAATAAAAAGCTCACTGATTTTGATTTCTGTGTGGAAAGTAATGTGATATCTATAGTGAAAGAATTCGCCAAAAAGATCTCTTCAAAGTTTATTGTTCTTGATGAGAGTCAGGGGGCCTATAGAGTAATTTTAAAAAAGAAGGGTAAAATTTATACTTATGATTTTACTGCTTTACGAGGAAAAGACTTTTGTGACGATCTTTCCCTAAGAGATTTTTCTATCAATACTTTAGCTGTAAATTTAAATAAGAGAGGTAGAAAGTTAATTGATTGTTTCACCGCAAGAGGAGATTTAAGAAGAAAAATAATTAGGATTATCAAAGAGGAAGTGCTCGCCCAAGACCCTTTACGTATTTTAAGGGGATTTTCTTTTATGGCGCTTTTAGGTTTCCGCATTGAGAAAAAGACTCAAAAATTGATGTGTAAATTCAAAAAGTTTCTAGAAAATGTTTCTGGAGAAAGGGTGAATGAAGAGCTGTTTAAGATACTTTCTTGCCGCAGGTCTTATCCAGTAATTAAGAAAATGGATGAATTAAGAATAATTGATGAAATTATTCCTTACATTGATGAAGCAAGGGGTGTTTCTCAAGGCGGCTATCATCATCTTGATGTCTGGAGCCATTCATTAGAAACGTTGCGGCAATTTGAATTATTTTATCGTAAGAAGTTGGTAAGAAACAGCGAAATTTTATCTTATCTTAACGAAGAATTAGCCCAAGGCAGGCAGCGCATTCAGATAGTAAAATTAGCCTGCATTTTGCACGATATTGGTAAATCTTTCGCTAGACAGAAAAAAGGTAAAAAAACTATCTTTCATACTCATGAAAAAATAGGCCGGGATTTAGCTGGAATAATAGCTCATAAATTGCGTTTATCTTTACGGGAAAAAGAAGTTTTAAAAAAGTTAATCTACTGGCATCTTCGGCCGGGATATTTAGCTGATCAGGCTGTTCCTTCGCAAAGAGCAATTTATCATTTTTTCCGTGATGCTGAGGATGAAGGCGTAGGAGTGATTCTTGTTTCTTTATCAGATTGGCGGGCAACAAGAGGGCCGCTCATTGATCTTAAAAAAAGAAAGAAACATGAAAAAGTTATGCTTAAACTCATAGATTATTATTTCCAAGAAAAGAAAAGAGTCCCTTTACATAAAATAGTAGACGGTTACGACATCATGAAAAAGTTTAACCTCACTCCCGGCCCCTTAATTGGGAAAATTCTAAAAAAAATAAAAGAGGAGCAAGCCCTAGGAAAAATTTCCGCAAAAAGAGAAGCATACAAAATAGCTAAAACCCACTTGCACCTACGCGGTGCAAGTGGGGGTGCAAGAGAAGAGAAATAATGAGAAAAATTCCCTTGGTAGAAGGAAAAATTTACCATATCTTTTCTAAAAGTATCGCTGGTTTTAAGATATTTGGCAATGATTCAGAATATGAGAGAATGAGGAATATGCTTCGATATTATAAAGTAGATAACTCTCCTTTGAGATTTTCTGCTTTTCTTGAAATAAAAAATAAAGAACTATTTTTCGAAAAACATTTTATGGAGAGGGATAATTTAGTAGAAATAATCGCTTATTGTTTTATGCCTACACATATTCATTTAATCTTAAAACAGGTGAGACAAAAGGGCATTTCTATTTTTATGAACAATATTCTCAATAGTTACACACGTTATTTTAATGTAAAGATTAAAAGAAAAGGTCCTTTGTGGGAGAGTAGATTTAAGAATGTGTTAGTAAAGACAGACGAACAATTTCTTCATTTAACTCGATATCTCCACTTAAATCCTGTAACTGCCTATTTGGTAGAGCGGCCTGAGCATTGGAGTTTTTCTTCTTATAAAGAATTTCTCGGAGAGATAAGGGAAGAAGAAAGGTTATGTAATTATTCTGATGTATTGAATATAAATCCTAAGGAGTACAAGAAGTTTGTAAAATCGCAGATAGATTACCAAAGGGAATTAGCAGAAATCAAAGAATTATTTTTAGAATAACCCTTACTTGCACCTACGCGGTGCAAGTAAGGGTTTAAAAGAGGGTGGAGAGTGATGGAGAAGAAAAAAATGATGAGATTGGTAGTGAATTTGATTTTGGGTTTGTTCTTTTTTAATTTTTCCTTTGCGGAGACGATTGTTTTAAAATCGGGTAAGGTAGTAGAAGAAAAGATTGTGGAGAGGACTGATGAGTACATAAAAGTTGATCTTTTTGGAGTGCCATTGACCTATTATTTGGATGAGATTGAGAGTATTGATGGGGAAAGTGTTGTTTTAACTCTTTCAAAGGAAGAAGTTCAACCACAATACGGTATTTCTCCTTATATAACAGATGAAGATGTAAATGCTGCTGATATTTATAGAAAAGCAGGATCTAAGTTGACAGAACTTCCCGAAGATTTTAGAGATAAAGCAGATAAGGTAATAAAAAATGGCTGGGTAGGTGGTAATGAAGAGTTAAAAGAGATTTTAATGAAAAA
>Ga0180007_10006110_pt1 | contig 11869 bp, 9 predicted proteins | sample MM_PC_MetaG_FD_121122 | JGI IMG/M metagenome (GOLD analysis project Ga0180007, IMG submission 121122) | Groundwater microbial communities from the Aspo Hard Rock Laboratory (HRL) deep subsurface site, Sweden - MM_PC_MetaG | ecosystem: Environmental > Aquatic > Deep subsurface > Groundwater...
CTGAAGATGCGGCCCACGCACTTGGCACCCAGTATAAAGGCCAGAAAATAGGATCAAGGGGAACCAGTATTTTTTCTTTCCATCCCATTAAAAATATTACCACGGGAGAAGGAGGGATGCTGTGTTCAGACGATGACCGGCTCATTGAAAAAATTAAAAAATTTAAATTTCATGGCCTGGGAATGGATTCCTTTGACAGGGTCAGCCAGGGGCGACTGCCCCAGGCAGAGGTCATTGAACCGGGATATAAATATAATTTTCCAGATATTCTGGCAGCTCTTGGTATTTCCCAGCTAAAACGGATCAAAGCGTTTAACGAAAAAAGAGAATCCCTTGCCTTGCATTATCTTGAACTCCTGAAGGATGTCGATGAAATCATCCCCCTTAAAATTCCTGAAGGAAAGATAAAGCATTCATGGCATCTTTTCATTGTCCGACTTGATATTGATCGAGCGTTGATCACAAGGGACCAGTTTATGGAAGCCTTAAAGAAAAATAATATCGGTACAGGACTTCATTTTAAAGCGGCTCATCTTCATAAATACTACAGGGACACCCTTTCCATCCCTTCCGGTTCACTGGTCAACACAGAATGGAATTCCCGAAGAATTTTGTCTTTACCACTTTTTCCGGACATGACGGTTGAACATGTCGATCATGTCGTGAATACGATCAAAAAGGTATTGACAAGATGAAACAGACCTTGTTTGTTTCAATTGTCATCCCCGTGTTTAATGAAGAGGCGAATTTAGAGGAACTCATAGCCAGGTGTCTTAAGGCATGTGAGCGGATGGATCACCCATATGAGATTATCATGGTTGACGATGGCAGCACAGACGCGTCAACGGATAAAATAAGCATTGCAGCCAGGAACCATCCCGGCATCATAAAAGGGGTGTTTCTGAATAGAAATTATGGTCAGCATTCAGCTGTCATGGCCGGTTTTGGTCAGGCCAGGGGTGATATTATCGTTACGCTTGATGCAGATCTTCAGAATCCGCCTGAAGAAATACCGAATCTGGTGCATCAGATTAAACTTGGCTATGATGTGGTGGGAAGTGTCAGGGAAAAAAGACAGGACAGCATTTTTAGAAAAATATCATCCCATATCATCAACAAAACCGTCCAGAAGGTTACCGGTGTAATGATGAATGATTATGGGTGCATGTTGAGGGCCTATAAAAAACATATTATAGAGGCTGTCCTCAAGTGTTCTGAAAGAAGTACCTTTATTCCTGTGCTGGCAAACAGTTTTGCCGGGTCAACAACGGAAATTATGGTCAAGCATGCGGAACGTCAGAGCGGGGACTCAAAATACAATCTGTTAAAATTGATATCCCTTAATTTTGATCTTATGACCAGTATGACAACCTTTCCATTGAGGCTTTTAAGTATTATCGGTGGATTTCTTTCTTTTTTCGGCATCGGTTTTGGCCTGTTTCTGATGGGCATGCGGATCCTATTCGGGTCTGTGTGGGCTGCCAACGGTATATTTACGCTGTTTGCAGTTCTTTTTGTCCTCATTGGTTCACAGTTTTTTGCCCTGGGACTCTTAGGGGAATACCTGGGCCGGATCTATACTGATGTCAGGGCCAGGCCGCGGTATAATATCCAGGAGATTGTCTTTGAAAAAGATGGAAGCCGGGTAGTTGAAACAGATATAAAAGCCGCTGGCACGGACGGATAAATTTGGCTGCCAGGAATTGAGTACATAAATTTTTCAACCCATAAACAGAGACGATAAAAAATTATGAAAACCATTGTATTCGCCTATCACGATATCGGATGTATCGGGCTTAAGAGTCTTTTAAAAAATGATTTTACCATTGCTGCAGTTTTTACCCATATTGACAATCCTGATGAAAATATATGGTTTGGGTCTGTAGCAGATTTTTGTGCTGAAAAGAATATCCCCGTATATGCTCCGGAAGATGTGAATCACCCCATATGGGAAGAAAAAATCAAGGCCATGGCACCGGATATTATTTTTTCATTTTATTACCGGAACCTTTTGGGAAAAACCATATTGGACACCCCCCTTCACGGGTGTTTTAACCTTCATGGGTCCAAACTGCCGGCTTATCGCGGCCGATGTCCTGTCAACTGGGTGCTGGTGAATGGTGAAGCCAGTACGGGGATTACATTGCATCAGATGACACCCAGACCTGATGACGGCGATATTGTAGCCCAGGCAGATATTGATATTTCAGACCATGATACGGCCTTCACCGTGCATCGGAAATCTGCAAATGCACTGCCACAGCTTTTGGATACTGCTTTGGCCCTGATAAAAAAGGGCAATCCTCCCCGGGTGAAACAGGATTCATCTGTTGCATCCTATTTTGGGAAAAGAACACCCAAAGATGGCCAGATTAATTGGGATTCACCTCCTTTAACCGTAAAAAACCTTGTACGGGCAGTAACCAAACCCTACCCCGGGGCATTTTCCTTTGCAGGCAATCGAAAACTTATTTTCTGGGATGTGTCCGTGCTGGAAGACCGTTTTGATGTTAATCCCGGTACCCTGGTTTCTTCATCTCCCTTTATCATATCCTGTATCAATGGTGCCATAAAAGTGAATTTTGGCCAGGTCGAAGCAGGGCTCTATTTAACAGGGGACCAGCTTGCCCGGGAATTAAGGCTGACAAAAGGAATGAAGTTCGGTCCTGATGCAAGTGTTGAAATTGAGGCATCGAGAAAAAAAAAGGTATTGATATTGGGCGTTAATGGATTTATCGGAAATGCGTTAAGTGAACGGCTTCTTAACAGCAACAAGTATGAAGTTCATGGAATGGACATCAATTCAAACGGCATTGAACGGCTTATGGGCAGGCCTGGATTTAATTTCCATGAAGGGGATATTTCCATTCACCGGGAATGGATTGAGTATCATGTCAAAAAATGTGATATCATTCTGCCGCTGGTGGCCATTGCCACGCCTGCTGAATATACGAGGAATCCCCTTAAGGTGTTTGAACTTGATTTTGAAGAAAATCTTCGTATCGTCCGGTATTGTGCCAAATACAAAAAGCGGATTTTATTTCCATCCACTTCAGAGGTTTATGGCATGTGTGATGAGGAAACCTTTGATGAAGACAATTCAAAACTGGTGTTAGGACCTATCAGAAATCAACGGTGGATATATTCATGCAGCAAACAACTTTTGGACCGGGTCATATACGCCTATGGCCAGACCGAAGGATTGGAATTTACCATTTTCAGGCCATTCAACTGGATTGGTCCCAGGCTGGACAGCTTGTCTTCTGCCCGAATCGGAAGTTCACGGGCCATCACCCAGCTGATTTTAAATCTTGTGGAAGGGACACCTATCCTGCTGGTTGACGGTGGTGAGCAGAAACGATGCTTTACGGATGTCAATGATGGGGTTGAGTGCCTGTATCGCATTATTGAAAACAAAAACAACAATTGTAACCATAAAATTATCAACATTGGCAATCCAGATAATGAATCTTCCATAAAGGGCCTTGCCAGGATACTGGTTGAAAAATTTGAAAGCCATCCGCTCCGAAACCATTTTCCGCTTTTTGCAGGATTCTCTGAAATTGAAAGCAAATCGTTTTATGGGAAAGGCTATGAAGATGTCCAGCACAGAAAACCGAATATTCAAAATGCCAGGAGAATTTTAGACTGGCAGCCCCGTATTCAGATGGAACAGTCCGTCGAAGAAACCCTGGATTTTTTCCTATGCCAGGCCGTGAAAGATAAAGAAGATGCCTGAAACCTTTCTGGGATTGAGAATTGATGTGGATTCCTACCGCGGAACAAAAACAGGAGTCCCCAATCTGCAGAAAATTCTTTCATCCCATCAACTGCTGGCCTCTTTTTTTTTCTGCGTCGGCCCGGATAATATGGGCCGGCATATCCTGCGACTGTTGAAACCGGGATTTTTAAAGAAAATGATGCGGTCCAATGCACCGAATCTTTATGGATGGGATATCCTTTTCAAAGGGACTGTTTTACCTGGTCCTGTCATCGGCAAAAAATGCTCGGAGATTATCCGTTCCATTGCGTTGGACGGCCATGAATCAGGTCTTCACGCATGGGATCATTATCAGTGGCAGGCTCATATATTGAAAATGAGCCGGGAACAAATTTTTAATACCCTGCAAAAAGGGGTTGAAAGCCTTGAATTCATAACTGGGAGAACCCCGGACTGTTCAGCTGCTCCGGGTTGGATCGCAGGGAATGATGTGCTTGAAATGAAAGAAGCGTTTTCATTTTTATACAATAGCGACACCAGGGGATCTCACATTTTTTTTCCCATTGTAAACGGTCAGGTGTTGACCCGGCCTCAAATCCCGGTCACGCTGCCAACCTATGATGAAATCATTGGCCGTCAGGGTCTGAACCATGCAAACTACAATGACGTTCTGCTTTCATTGATAAAACCGGGCCAGTTGAATGTGCTGACCATACATGCAGAAGTAGAAGGCATCCATTGCCTGAATCTGTTTGACGCGTTTATCAAAAAAGCCCTGAACCAGGAGGTCTGCATCCTTCCTCTGGGAAGCCTGCTTGACAAATTTCCATCCAGTGATGCCAGCACAATCATTGAACGAGAAATACCCGGCCGCCATGGCAGGGTGGCCGTTCAGGCCACCAGTGTCAAGGACTGAAAAAATATGAAAAAAATATTGTTTTTAATCGCTATCTGCTTTTTATGCCTGTATATTCTCCCCCTTGATATCAGACCCCTGGTTATCCCTGATGAAGTTCGCTATGCTGAAATACCCAGAGAAATGGTCGCTTCCGGTGACTGGATAGTCCCACGGCTCAATGGCTTACTTTATTTTGAAAAACCGGTCATGGGATACTGGCTTAACGGGATTGCCATGAAGCTGTTTGGTGAAAATGCATTTTCTGTCCGGATTACTTCTGCAATCAGTGCGGGGCTGTCCGCACTCATGGTTTTTTTTCTATCATCCAGGTTTTTAAACAGCAGATACAAAGGCGCCATGGCCTCAAGCGTTTATCTCACTTTTTTTCTCGTGTATGGGCTTGGTGTGTTCAGTCTCCTTGACGGAATGTTTTCTTTTTTTCTGACAGCCAGCATGGGGTTTTTCTTTCTGGCCTGGTCAGACAGATCACATCCGCACTCCTATTATGGGTATTTGATCCTTGCAGGAATATTCTGCGGGTTTGCTTTTTTGACCAAAGGGTTTCTTGCGTTTGCCATACCTGTCTCTATCATTGTGCCCTTTCTTGTATGGGAAAAGAACTATAGAATGATTTTTTCGGCATCCTGGATTCCTATACTCACCGCCCTGATCATTATTCTGCCCTGGGCTGTTCTGATACACTTAAAAGCACCTGATTTCTGGAATTTTTTTTTCTGGCACGAACATGTGAAACGATTTTTTTCTGAAGGTGCCCAACATAAGCAATCCTTTTTCTTTTTTTTCATGGTTGTTCCGGTAGCCCTGTTTCCCTGGACCTTTCTGCTTCCTGCCGCGATTTCAGGCCTTTGGGAAAAAGGTTTGAAAACGCCCTTCTTAAGGTATGCTCTTTGCTGGTTTGTTTTTCCATTCCTTTTGTTTTCTATTTCGTCGGGCAAACTGCCAACCTATATTCTTCCCTGTTTTCCGGCCCTGGCAATCCTCCTGTCAATGGGACTGATCGAATATTTAAATATCCCAAAGACCTTTTGGTTTGACAAAGGGGTTCTATTATTAATGGGTTTTGTGGGGCTGCTTATTGCAGCATTGGTTATCCTGCAAACAGGCATGATAGAGGCATTGCAACCCTTTGCATATAAAGATCAATGGAAAGGGGGGGTGTTTTTAATTGCCTTGATCGTTTTTATCCTTGTTTTAAAAATGAGCTTAAAAACAGGAGATCTTACCAAGAAGATATTCCTGTTTGCGCTAGCACCGTTGTGTTTTTATTTTTCTGCTCATTTTCTTATCCCGGATCAAACACTTTTGAGAAAATGCCCTGGAGAACTCATCCAGCGAAATAGGAATCGGATTGATAAGGATACCCTTGTTTTTTCACCATCAACACCCGTAAGGGCGGTCAACTGGTTTCTCAAAAGAGATGATGTTTTCATGCTGGACCGGGGAGAATTAACCTATGGGCTGCAACAAAAAGATGCTTTTGGCCGGTTGATGGATGATGAGCAGTTTTATCATTTGGTCCGGAACAACCAGGGAATCCGAAAAATTGCCTTTATCGTTGACCAGAAAAAATATACAAGAATGAAAGACAGACTGCCTGTGCCATTGTTTATTGATTCTTCGGGCAATGACGGATTTGCATTTATTATTTTTTAAATTTTTTGAGGATGCGTTATGAATAAATATATTCCTTTGATTCTTTTTGGCGTGTTGCTCAATGCCTGTGCACAGATTGTATTAAAACAGGGAATGCGGTCGATTGGAATATTTTCTTTTTCCGTTGAAAATTTTTTCCCGATACTGGCAAGGGCTGGTATGAATCCGTTTATTATAGCCGGACTCGCCTGTTATGTCCTTAGTGTTTTTATCTGGCTGATGGTGCTTTCCCGGGTGGAAGTGACGTTTGCCTATCCTCTTTTGAGTATCGGATATGTTGTAACGGCATTTGCCGGGTATCTTTTTTTTGATGAAAATATGGGATATCTAAGATGGGCAGGGGTTCTTATTATCTGCCTGGGTGTCTACCTTATCACCCGAACAGGATAAAGACCCATGATCATGCCGGGACAGATTTCCAACATTCATATTCCCCTGGCATGGGTGATGCGTCAACTATGGATATATTAATGTTGAATGGGCATAATTGATCATCGTGACCACATCAAATATCGGCAACCCCCCTGTTGCATCATGAATAATTCTGGCATAGGGCGGCATATTGGTGCATTCCAATACAATCGCACCGATATCAGGATTTGACTCTTTCAGATTCAGGGCAGTTGTCCTCATCTCCTGTCGACACTTGTTTGAGTCAAGTGTCGGCTTGCCTTTGATAAAAACAGATGAAAATTCCTCTGCCCTGTCCATACCCATAATGGCCAGCGGGTAGTGGTCAATCCCTATGGCACACAGGTGCTCCCGGGTCAGTGACGCTTTTCGGGCTGTGATGATGCCGACCCGTTGATCTTTTTTAATGATTGATTGGGCCAGATGAACCTGGAGCAGGCTTGATGAAAATACGGGAACGGACAAGGCTTGTGTCAATTCCCGGTGAAACAGGGCCAGAAACCCGCAGGAGGTGGCAAGGGCAAAAGCGCCATCCTTTATCAGGGAGCGGCCTGCTTCGATAAAGGGCTGGATCAGACGTTTGTCTGCTTTTATGACCAACCGTTCCGGGGAGGCCCCATCTACCACCTTGTACCGTACAGGAAAGTTAAAGGTGGCTGGATTGCCAATATCCCCTTTGATGCGGGGGAAAATGGTGTCCAGCATGATGATGCCAAAAAATGAGGCGTTTGATTTGTTGTTTGCCAAATCCATTAACTATACAACCTTTCAGTATCTGCCATGACCTCAATTCAAATCTGCCAACTTTGAAAGCTGAATCATGAGTTTAAAAAGGCCTTGATATTCACATTTTTTACAGGCGCCCGGGACAAAGAACAGCCGATGCGCTCTGGATTTTTTTGTGTTAAGGCAGTGATGATATCAAAAATAACAGGCCCGCAAATCCGACCCTGGCAGCGACCCATCCCGCATCTTGTGGCCTTTTTCAAACTGCCGATGGTATCAAACCCCTGTTGAATATTCTTTTTAATGGTTCCCATGGTGATCTGTTCACATCGGCAGATCATTGTTTCATCCGGAATGGCCGTATAGGCTGAAGCAGGGACCTGGCACAGACGATTCAAAAAAGATGCATAGGCTGTCTGTTGATGATTAAGGAAAAGAAGTCGTTGGATTTCTGCCGGGAATATTTTTTTTTGATTCCCTGCATTTATTTTGCCTATTTTTTTCAGGATGGACAGGGCCGTCAGTTTCCCCTGGATAAAGGATTTCTTGGCCCCGGCAATACCCGTGATCTCGCCGGCAGCATAGACCGATTGGCAGGAAGATTCAAGGGTTTCATCTACCTGAACCACCCAGCCCCCCTTATCTTTCTGGTATTCAAGATTGCAGCCTGCCTGGGCGGGCAACTCAATATTGGCAGTAAAACCATACCCAACAGTTAATGCACCTGAAAAAAATCTGGCTTCCGTGCCCTGGATCACATCACCTTGGGGAGTGATTTTTGCTATAACTGCTGATTGAAATTCTTTTTTACCACTGGCCTGAATCACCCGGTATCCTTGAAATACGGGAACACGATTCAGCACCATCCGTGATGTATACACTGCACCTTCCAGCAATTTAGGCCAGTGATGCTTAACAAGGGGAAGAAAAGTCAACTTTTTGATCATGGAATTTTCATCCACAAGTGCTGTGACCTTTCCTCTGTTGCCAAGTATTTCTGATGCCAGAACCATCATCAAAGGACTGGTACCTGCAATCAGGGTGTTGTGAGCCGGCAGCACACCATAACTTTTCATCAAAATCTGGGCAGCTCCCAGGGACATGACACCAGGCAGGGTCCAGCCGTTGAAGGGCAGATATTTTTCCCTGGCCCCAGTGGCAAGGATGAGGTTTTCAGCCTGGACTTCAAAGATTTTTTCTGAGTCTTGTTTCCCGTGAGATGGTATGTTTTCTATATGGACCAGAAGTCGTCTATCCTTAAAAATGCCCAGAACCTGGGCATTAAAAAGCCAGTTGATGTCTGGATCTTTGTTTATTGTATGAACCAGGTCAAACCCTTTTGATTTCATCAGATCAGGCTCGAATTTTGGAAAACAGGAAGGTTTTAACCGGGTCGTCCTGAGCAGCTGTCCACCCCTATGGCCACTCTCATCAATGATCAATATATCAAGGCCATGTCCGGCAAGCGTTGCAGCGGCTGACAGTCCGGCAATGCCAGATCCTACAATGATAACATGATATCGAGCGTTCATTGGTTCCCATCCATATTGTTTTCTTCTGGTGTCTGTTTTTGAAACAAGGGAACTTCGGTAATAACTTCCATGTTATCCCTTACCATGGTCATGCAGGCCCGCTGATCTGGAATATTATCAATGGTGACCAGGCATTCATAACAGATGCCCATACCACATAAAACACCTCTGGATTCTCCTGTTTTTGCGATTCGAAAATTTCGGATACCTGCTGCTGTTAAAGCAGCATGAACGGATTCACCCCCATAAGCCAGAATTTTTTGGCCATTGACCGTCAGCATTGTCTTTGGACCCCTTTGAACAGAAGCAATCCTCAGATCCTGATTAAAATCCAATTCCTGGTTACCCATGGTGTTTTCCCCCATAGTTGTCGAACCGATCCGGGGAAAAGGCATCCAGAGGAGTATGGGTTTTTTGCCCCAAAAGCATACGGGCCATGAGATTTCCCGTGGCAGGTGACAATGCAATGCCATCACCTTCGTGGCCGGCAGCCATAAAAAAACCGTTCAGACCTCTGACCGGACCCAGGATCGGCAGCCCATCAGGGGTATAGGGCCTGAGTCCTGCAAAGGTCCGGATCACCTGGAAATTCTCCAAAACCGGAAAGACCGCAGCCGTCTGTCGGATAATTCTCCCGATGCCTGACAAGGTGTTTTCTTTATTAAAGCCAACAAACTCTCTGGTGGAACCCAAAAGCAGGTTCCCATTATCAGCCTGTTCCATGGAAATGCCCTGACCCGCCTTGTCTGCCAACGAAGGGTCATATTTGGCGGCAATATATTTGGCAGAAATCAGACAGTGGGCGAGCACTGGTTTCCCCGCATGGGTTACGACAATCTGGCCTCTCCTTGGTTGCACAGGCATTGAAATTCCCACCAGTTCTGATATCAGCCCTGCCATTGATCCAGCTGCGTTCACCACAATATCTGCATCAAAATTTCCCCTGGTTGTGGCCACCCCTGTTACGCGGTTGTTGCTGGTATGAATGCCCAGCACATCTGCATGATGAATGATCCTGGCGTGGTTTTTTCGGGCAGCCAGAGCAAATCCAAGCGTCAGGTTGATGGGATTGACCTGGGCATCCAGGGGCGAAAAAGTGGCTCCCAGGATGTTGGGCGATAAAAAAGGTTCTTTTTCAAGCGCCTGATGCAGGTCCAGCAACCGGACATCCAGGCCAATGGCCTGCTGTTCTTGTGTAAATTTTTCCATGGCACGATACTCGTCATCCGTCTCAATGATCACCATACCGCCAATTTTTTTAAACTCAATGTTCATGGGCAGTTCTTTTTGCAGGCCCTCAAACCGGCTGAGGCTTTCCATGGCAAGTGAAAGGTGGACACCGGGTTTTTTGGACTGCATGAAAACCAGACCGTCACAGGCACCTGAACTGCCCGAGGCCAGGTCCTTTTTTTCGATCAGGGTCACACTGGCACCTTGCTTTGCCAGGTGATAGGCAATTGAGGTACCAATCACCCCTCCGCCAATGATGACGATTTTGGGAGATGCGCTAGACAAAAATATTTTTCCTCTTCATCATCGTCCCTTTTCAGGCATTGGGTTTATGCTTTAATTTATTGGAAGCCCGGAACTTTAACCACATGGGCCGGAATATAATTCCTGCCAGTACAAACGAGCCCAGTATCCTGGCCATGGGGGAATTAACAAGGTCAGGTTCGGAGCACAAAAAGGTTGTAAACCCTGCCATTATGAAAAATGTGATCCGCAAACCCAGGTTCATAGGTTTGAAAAAGTATCCGCTCAGGGCTCCTGCAAAAAATATAATTGCGATCAAAATCATCAAAAAGACTGTGATAATTTCAAGAGCAGTACCTTGCATAAGCAATGCCGGGTTGAATACAAAAACATAGGGAATCAAAAATCCGGCCAGAGCGAGTTTAAACGCTTCAAAACCAGTCTGGAGCGGTTTTGATTTGGCAATGGAGGCGGCACAAAAAGCTGGCACACACACAGGCGGGGTAACCCCGGCCAGAACAGCAAAATAATAGACAAAAAGATGGGCCGGCAGCATATCGACTCCCAAAGCCAGCAGGGCAGGTCCGCCAATGGTAATGGCAATAATGTAAGCCGGCGTACAGGGAAGTCCCATACCCATAACCAGGGAGGTGATCATAACAAGGAGCATGGCCGGAAACAGCAGTCCCCCGGACCAGTTTGTGATGACCGTGGCAATGCCCAGAGCAAGACCCGTATGTGTGACAATGGCAACCACCATGCCTGCGCCTGCACAGGCAAGGGCAATCATAACCATATTATAACCGGAAAGGCGGAGGGTTTCAAAGATCCTGGCAGGTGTCATCCGGGTATCTTTTTTTATAAAACTGATCAAAAAAACGACTGCAATTGCAGCGTTGGCCGCCAGAAAGGGGGAATACCCTTTCAGGAGCATAACCACAAGAAAAACCATGGGTATGAGAAGATATGAATCCTTTAGAATTTGTTTATAGGAGACCAGATCTGCTTCCTCCACCCCTGAAAGTTGCTCCTTCTTGGCTGTATAATGGACTCGTATAACAAGACTGATATAATACAGCAATGCTCCCATCATGGCCGCAATGACGATGTTGATATAGGAGATGCCGGTGATTTCTGCCATAACAAATGCGCCTGCTCCCATGACCGGGGGCATCAGCATACCGCCGGTGGAGGCAGCAGCTTCCACAGCTCCGGCAAACCTGCGCCTGTACCCCAGTTTTTTCATCAGAGGAATGGTGAACACACCTGTGGAGTAAACATTGGCGGCTGCCACTCCGGAGATAGAGCCAAAAAGGCCCGAAGATATTACCGCAATTTTGGCAGGTCCGCCATTACTTTTGCCTGCGATCCTGCAGGCAAGATCAGTAAAAAACTGACCTGTTTTAGTGACCTCCATAAAAGCCCCGAAAATGA
>Ga0180007_10006111_pt1 | contig 11869 bp, 7 predicted proteins | sample MM_PC_MetaG_FD_121122 | JGI IMG/M metagenome (GOLD analysis project Ga0180007, IMG submission 121122) | Groundwater microbial communities from the Aspo Hard Rock Laboratory (HRL) deep subsurface site, Sweden - MM_PC_MetaG | ecosystem: Environmental > Aquatic > Deep subsurface > Groundwater...
ACCTACTATGGCTGACGAAAACAAAACCAAAGAAGAGGACTTCCAAAAAAGAACTCCTCAGGAAAAGGAACCCTCCAGGCTCACAAACGACGACATTAGAGAATACGCTGAAAGCGAAGACACTGAGGCCAAACCACAAGACGTTATCATGCAATGGCAGGCTCCTGAATATATTCAGGTTTCCAGGCCACAACAATGGTACATTCTTTTTGCTATCATCGGAATAGCCTTGGTAGTTTACGCCTTCATTGTCGCTAACTACCTCTTCGCTCTCATTGTTGTAATTTTAGCTGTTGTTCTTAACACTTTCTTCCATAGAAAACCCAAGGATCTCAGTATTGCTATTACCAGAGAAGGCATCACGGTTGAAAACAACTTCTATCCTTACGGCGAGGATCTGGAGTCTTTCTGGATTCTCTACAATCCACCCGATCTCAAAACTCTCAGCTTTGGCCGTCGTTCGTCTGTGAGACCCACTCTCTCAATCCAACTTGAAGAACAAAACCCTCTCAAAATAAGAGAAACCCTCCTAAACTACCTCCCCGAAGACGTCGAAAAAGAAGAAAACCCCGTTGATTCTACCTTCAGACGCTGGGGATTCTAGTCTATCCTGCCTCAAAATCGTTTCCATCTCTTAGAAACGATTTTTTTGTCCAAAAGTCTGTTGTCAAATATTAAAGAAGAGAGGTAAAATGTAACAGTATGTCCCGGTAGCTCAGTGGATAGAGCGCTTCCCTGCGGAGGAAGAGGTCGGACGTTCGAATCGTCCCCGGGACACGAAAATTATGCCATGCTCGATACTCTCTTAACAGATCTCAGAAAAATAGACAAACGTCACCGTGACGCCCTCAAAAGACTCGGACTATTTACAGTCCGAGATTTTATTTTTTACTTCCCGGTTGACTACGAAGATTTTAGTACGATTATTCCTATCAATATGGTCAAGCCAGGCGAAGTTAATACTGTCCAAGGCATTATTTCCGAAATATATAACGAACAAACTCAACGTCAACGAATGATGCTGACCAAAGCTACACTGGAAGATAAGACAGGCAGTCTTGAGTCAGTCTGGTTTAGACAGCCTTATCTAGAAAAATTCTTAAAGACGGGATCGTACGTGACTCTGTCTGGTAAAGTTGAGTACAATCGAGGACGAGATCTTCAAATGACAAGTCCTGTGTATGAAAAATATCGGCCTGAAGCCCTGCACACCGGTCGCATTGCCCCAGTCTATTCTCTAACCGCAGGCATTACTTCCAAATGGCTCAGATTTGTCCTTAAGCCATATTTGAAACACGTCACTGAACTTGAAGAATTCTTGCCACAAGCTTGTCTTAAGCGACATAGACTGCTGGCCAGAAACGAAGCCCTTAAACAAATTCATTTTCCTGATAGTCAGCAAAGTCTGGCTCAAGCCAAATATCGTCTTGGTTTCGAGGAGATGTTTCTACTTCAGGCAATGAAACTACAAAAAAGATCTGTCTTCAAGCAAGCTAGGTCTTATTCTCTCAAATTTGACAAAAAGTTGGCTCAGAAATTTGTTAAGAAGTTGCCCTTCACCCTTACAGATGATCAGAAAAAAGCTTCATGGCAAGTCTTTCAGAATCTTGAGCAAAACAAGCCCATGAATCGTCTTCTAGAGGGAGATGTGGGATCAGGAAAAACCGTAGTCACGGCCCTAATACTCAACCAGGTTCTAAAACAAGGTTATCAAGGCGTTTTTCTGGCCCCAACCGAGATTCTAGCTACCCAACATTATCAAAGCTTCTTGAAATTCTTTGCCGACAACAACTTCAACATCGCCCTCTTTACTAGAACTCAAAGATTTGTAGACAAAAAAGAGATCTCGACCAATAAACTACTCAAGAAAATCAAGGACGGCGAAATTGATCTGATCATTGGCACCCACACTCTTCTATCAGAAAAAGTGAAGACCAAAAAACTAGCCTTGGCCATAATCGACGAGCAACATCGTTTTGGCGTCAAGCAAAGAGCCACTCTCAAAACAATCAATACGGGCAACAAAATCCCTCACTTTCTATCAATGACGGCCACCCCTATTCCCCGCACTCTAGCTCTATCTATCTTTGGCGACCTAGATCTGTCTGTAATTAAAGAAATGCCCAAGAATAGAAAGCCAATCAAAACTTCTCTAGTCGCTCCGTTTGATCGTGAAGAGACCTATGACTTCATAAGACAAAGAATAAACAAAGGCGACCAGGTTTTTGTCGTTTGCCCGCTCATAGAAGAATCTGATACCCTAGGGGTCAAATCAGTCAAAGAAGAATACAAAAAGTTGAACCAGCAAGTTTTCCCCGAGATCAAGATAGGTTTACTTCACGGCAAGCTCAAGAAAGAACAAAAAGAAAAGGCGATGCAGAATTTCTTGGCCAAAAAAACAAAGATCTTGGTCTCGACCTCGGTCATTGAAGTTGGTGTCGATATTCCCAATGCGACCATCATGATGATAGAAGGCTCCGAAAGATTTGGCCTCTCCCAATTACATCAGTTTCGTGGTCGAGTTGGTCGCGGACAGAAACAATCATATTGCTATCTCTTTACCGATAGTCTAGGCGAGAAAAGCTACAATCGGCTTAAAACCATGGAAAATTGTCTTGATGGCTTCCAGCTAGCACAGCACGACCTCGAAATTCGTGGACCAGGTGAGGTATACGGCATTCGTCAATCAGGACTACCTGATCTGAAGATGGCCTCGTTGACCGATGCAGAATTAGTTGCCGTAGCGAGAGAAGAAGCACTTGAGTTAGTCACAAAAGATCCAGATTTCAGAGAGCACCCCCAATTAAAAAATGAACTGCTACGATTTGAGAAAACAGTTCATTTTGAATAAATATCTGCTGGCTCCAGGCTGTGCCTGGAGCCTAAATGTAAACCGTCAAAACATAATAAAAGTCGTCACTTCGACAAAGCTACAAAACTAATATCCTTCGTTTCTTAATTAATGTTGAGAGTTGGTATGTTTTTAATTGTGAGTGTCAAATTCTTCATATTTGAAAGCCTGCATTAGGGCTCCAGGCACAGCCTGGAGCCAGCAAACTGTGCCTGGAGCCAGCAAATGGATCAAAAAGGTCCACGAATATTTAAATACATATGGACCTATAGGACGCGCCAGAGGCGGCGTCCCTACGGGGAATAATATTTATTTCACCGCTCGCAACACCGCTTCCCCCACCGTCGCCGCGCTAATACTCTCTCCGGGAAAATCAACTTTGGAGCTCACTGGAGTGACTGCGGCTCTAAAGCCAAGTCGCTCGGCTTCAGAGATTCTTTTTTCTACCTGTGGGACTCCTCTGACTTCGCCGGACAAACCTACTTCTCCAATAGCAAACAACAATGGATCAATAGGCCGGTCAAGAAGTGACGAGGCAATAGCCAGACAAGCAGCAATGTCAGCCGCAGGTTCTGTGATCTTGAACCCGCCCACCACATTCAAATAAACATCATGCTCAGATAACTTGAGCTTGGCTCTTTTGGAAAGCACGGCTATCAGAAGTTCAAGTCGATCGCGAGAAAAGCCAGTAGCGGTTCTCTTGGGATGGCCAAAAGGAGATTTGGTAACCAGGGCTTGGATCTCCAAAAGAAAAGCTCGGTTACCTTCAATGACTGCAGTCACCACCGAGCCAGAAGATTTCTCTTGTCTTTCCGACAAGAACAAAGCCGAAGGATTTGCGACCTCTACCAGTCCTTCGGTTTTCATTTCAAAAATTCCGGATTCATTGGTCGAACCAAAGCGATTCTTCATGCTTCTCAGAATCCGCAGAGAATGGTATCTATCACCTTCCAGGTATAAAACCGTATCGACTAAATGCTCCAAGGTTTTTGGTCCCGCTAGATTCCCCTCTTTGGTGACATGACCAACCAAAACTACAGTCGTATTGGTCCGCTTGGCCATATCAATAATTCTCACAGATGATTCACGAACCTGAGAAATGCTCCCCATAGATGAAGCCACCTCAGTTGTGGCCATAGTTTGCACTGAATCAATGACTACCAAAGACGGTTTCTCATTCTCGACAAGGTTAATCATCACATCCACATCAGTTTCCGAAAGAAAGGCCACTTCTTCCCCTGCCCCCAACCTCTCGGCCCGCATTTTGACCTGATTGGCTGACTCTTCGCCGGAAATATAGAGAACGCCATTGTCTCTGGAAAGTTTATCCAAGAATTGCAGAACCAAAGTCGATTTACCAATACCGGGATCACCAGAGAGAAGCACGACACTTCCCGGCACAAAACCACCACCCAAGACCTGATCAAGCTCTCTCATTTCTGAGCGTAACCTAGCAAAATCTTCTGTTTTAACATCCGCAAAAGTGATAGGCTTGGAGACATCAACGCTAGCAGATTTTTGGCCAGGCCCCTTTTTCTGAACTTTGCGAGTTATTTGCTCCAGCGTATTCCACTCACCACAAGTTTCACATTTGCCGGCCCACCGGATAGTTTCGGCCCCACAAGATTGGCACACATAGAGATCAGAAGTTTTCATATATCGATGTTTTAATTTTGTCGTCTGGTTACTATAGCAGTTTTTGAGGGATAAAAAAAGCCCTCGGGTTTTGCCGGAGGGCGTGGGAACAGAAAGAACGGTTAGGGGTTACGGATGATGCCGATGCGGTGAGTGCAGGTGTTAGAAACTAACAAGGAACCACCATGCAAAGTCACCAGATTAACCACACATCTATGCCCACCAGGATGGAACGAATGGTTATAAGCGACTTTGACATCAGAAGTATTTTCTTTTTCTATGCACCGTCCAATCTTTGAAACAAATTTTGCTTCAACCTTCTTGCCATACTTAGCATCTGCCACTGACTTAAGTATCGCACAATTACCAACATCTGAAAGAAAAAGAGAGAGAGTAGTATTGCTACTAACAACAATACTAGTGACATAAAGAATTTTTCTTTTTCTCCATTTATTCACTCTGAAAAAATTTGAATATTCAGGGTAATACCTCTTGACTTGACCACCAGAATAATGGTAAGTATTCCGACAAATCTGCATATCCGGGTCTGCATAGAAAAGAAAAATGTAGCAATTTTCCATGTTTTCCTGCCCATAATTAGGGATAAAATGAGTTGGCCTTGGAACTGTCGCTATGCCACCAAACTTTTTTATTATATGACTTGCAACAGTTCGAAACTCTTCATAGATTTGCTTTCCCCTTTTATCAAAAACCTGAATCCGGCCAAGACTAGTACCAACAACAACATTTCCATGATAATCAACCGTGAGACCGAAAAGCCCATCTTTGTGGACAGAATCTTTAGACAGCTTATTTAGATCCAGAAAAGTAGTGACCTTGCCCTTAGAATCTATTTTTCTAACCATCGCATTACCAGTATCGGATACATAAAAGATTTTATTTCTATCGTCAAATGCAAGATGAGTGGGCCTTGAAAACTTCGCCTTCAACCGTGCTCCGTTCTTATACCCGCCTTCCATCGGCACCCCAGCATAAGTACTCACAATCCCCTTCTGATCAATCTTCCTAATAACGTGATTCCCGTAGTCAGCCACATACAGATTCCCCGCCTTATCAACCGCCATCCCATAAGGATACCTAAACTTCGCTTGCTCTTTGGGTCCATTCTTGAACCCAGCCGTCGTCCCTGCAAAAGGTTTGATGCGATAAAGCTTCTCATAGAATCCAAAAGGATCCCACAAAGTGACATGCTCAAAGTACGCACCGGCCACATAAGAAGCTCCAACATACACGCCAATACCAACCACAAACACAACTCCGAAACCCACTGCCCGTTTCTTGAGCCGGGACGGAATCAGACTGGGCATAAAGTAAAGCGTGACTGCAAGCAACGTGAAGACCGTGACAGTCAAGAAATAACCACCAAGCAAGATGACAAAGGCCATCAAACCCAACGCTCCGGCCGCAAAACGACCCAGGCGGGTCAAAATGTACCAACGCTCGGATTCTTCTTTGGACACTTTGGGTCCAAAGTGAAGTTCGTCTCCCCTGGCAATCCGACTGATTCTTTTTTGAACTTTGAGGTTTTCTTTCTCAAACCAAAGATTCCATTTGAGCTCCTTGGCAATCTGTTGCCTCTCCTTGAGATCTTCAAAAGAAGTCTCAAGGGTCGGATCGTGCTGTAGAAGGGCCAGCTGTGACACAAAATGTGCTTTGCCTTTTTCTTGGAAGCAACGCAAAAACTGCTCACGAAACTTCAACGCACTCTGTGGCCTGACTTGAGGCTTGGGACTCAGACACGTATAAAGAAAGCTGGACATCTCTTCAAGATTGAAGACTGCTTGAAGCCGACTCCCCTTCTTTTCAAAATCATCAAAGGCTTCCACCAAGGACGGAACAGTACCACAAGCCAACTCATACAGAAGCACTCCAAGCGAGTAACTATCGGTTGCTGGAGTAACTTCTTTGCCAGCAAGCTGCTCTGGCGCCATGTAGTAGGCCGTTCCAGCGCCAACTGTCATGGACGTTGCTTTGTTCTTCTCTTCAATAACCTTGGCAATACCAAAATCCAGAATCTTGACCTGACCCTCCATAGTTAACATGATATTGGCTGGTTTCAGGTCCCGATGAATGATCTTTTGGCCGTGGGCATAGCGTAAGGCCTTGGTAATCACGGCAAAAAGTTGCTGATAAGCCTCTCTTTCATCTGGCAGAAACTGTGCTCTTAGCTTCTCAGCATCCATAATCTGGCGCAGAGTATAGCCTTCCACAAGCTCCATAACCAGACACCACCTCTTTACCTCGTGGGCCCACTCCAGATTATAAAGCTTAACAATGTCTGGATAATCAAGACGTTCAAGTGCTTCAAGTTCATCATCAAGTTTACTAGCTTTGTCCTTAAAGAAGACCTTGAGAGCATACTTCTGCTCTTGACCTTCCCCGGAAATTAACACAACTTCATAGACTTCGGCAAAAGCGCCTTGGCCCAGAAGTCTAAGAACCAGGTACTTGCCACATAGCGTGGCACCAGACGGTACCAAGCCTTGGTCAACTTCTGACTCTGCCCCTCCCCCAGTTGGCAGGTCAAGACCTGACTCTTGAGGCTCAAGTTGTAGTTGAATGTCAACATGAGGATCCTGTCTACCACCGGTCGGCAAAACCAATCCAGATTTATCTTCTTTTGTCATCCTTTATCCTCCTTTTGGCCTTTTATAGGCCAAATCAGTGTTCACGATCTGCGAATTTGCAAATCACTTCATAATACGCTTGAAAGGAATGTTGGTCAAGGGGTGGAGCGCCGTCGGATTTAAAGTAGCAAAAAAGCGCTTTACCAGCGCTTTTTAAAGAGACTATATTACGAAAAGCCTTATTCCGGCTTAATAACCACATAATTAAACTCCACCGTCTCTGGATCAACACCATTTGACTCCACCCAAGCATTGATCTCACTTTTGTATTGATCAATCTCATCTCTAAACTTTTGAGAATCCTGCTGGAAAGTTACCGTTGGGTAAAGATCAACTTGAACTTTGTAAGTGAAGTAATCTGGCAAATAAATTTCATAGCCTTCTGTTTTATATGGTAAATATGGAAGCAAAGGATTTGCTAAAGTATATTTATTGAATTGCTCTTCAAGTTCTGAACTGGTTGAAATTTCTTGTTCCTCTGGGACTTGTTGTCGTCTCTCCTTGTCGAGTTCTGCAAAAACAATATCAAGTTTAGTTTCTTTTCCGATAAATACTTCAACAGTCTCCAAAAAAATATCCTTCTTTAGGTCAGACGCTTCAGCATAAACTTCGTAATAACCTGGTGGAATAACTTGAGACGAAGAAGTAGTGAATCTAGACTCCTCATTTTTCCGATTATTACTAGGGTCATCTAGATTCTTAACATATACCACACCTTGCTCGGGAAGATTAACGACTAGATAACCCATGCTCTGATTTTTTATTTCATTTTTTTCTACTTGTGTGACTATTTCAGAGCTTTCTATTCTAGAAACAGTTAAATTAGATGGGGCCTCTTCATTGCCTATATCCTTTTTTTCAGGGAAAAAGTATCCAGCCACAAGTATTCCTAATGGAATTAGAATAGCAAGTGATAGACCAATGACGAGAATGATTATTGTCTTTCTTTTCATTAACTTTTCTTTTCTATTGCAAAATATTTACCCCCTGATGCAAGCATTTCTTTAAGAGTTTTTTCATCAAACCACTTATTATGACGGTTCAAAAGTTGTTCTGGGTCATAGACTAGAAATTTTCCATTGTCATATCCTGCAATAACCATGATATGACCAGTTTTACGAATTATAATTGGTCTCCCTGATGCAGCAGCATTCTTGGCTGTCTCAAAACTAACTTCTTTTCCCTCTAGCCCCCATTTTTCAACACCCTTTGTAAATGCCGCATGCTGAGTTCCACCATCACATCCACGATAACCACTTGAAACAAAATAGTCAGCAACTTCTTTTACAGAAACGTTAACCCCGTACCCCTTTAATACTATATAGGTTGATATCACTCCACACCCAGCCGAAGCAACTGTGCCCTTCTTCCGCCCATTAGAATCTGGCTTACCATCATAAACACAATTACTCTTGTGATAAGGTATGTTTACCATTTCCTGTGAACTCTGTCTTGGAAAGTTTAACGCTTTGCTTCTATCAAACTTTACCGTAGGCGAAACCTTACTTGTTCCCCCAGTCGATCCCGTACTTCCCGTCCCTCCCGACGGCAAAGTCACCCCAATATTCTCCATCTTACAATTCAACACATTCGGCGCCAAGGTATTAAATAGCACATAGGAAACCAGAATCAGAATCAGCCCTCCCACAGCCCCCAAGATAATCTGTTTGGCCGTTCCGACCCTCTCTTGATTGCCACCACTAGCCATATAGAAAACACCGCCAATAGTGATAGCTATAGCAGCCACAATGCCGGCGGCTATAACGCCAAAGTTATAGAGATTCTTGAAGTAGGTACAAATATCGCCGTCTGTGCCCGCAAAAAAACCGGTCGCCGCGTAGGTAACAGCCGGGATGCAGAGAAGCAATAGCACAAAGATGATAATGGAATATTTTTTCATTGCTTATATTGTAGCAGAAAAATGAAATTATGCCAAAATTAATAGCAACTCCACAAATTATAAATGCTTTATTGGCTTCTCTCGTGCTAGTGCCTTAATGAATATTTATTTGTTGTCTCCAGGCCTGCTGGCTGGAGCCCTATTGCGATCTACACAATCTTGCATCTAGGCTCCAGGCTAAGCCTGGAGCCAGCAAACAGTACCTGGAGCCAGCAAAACAAAAACGAGCGCTTTATCATAAACGCTCGTCTATCAAAACTACATATTGTCCTAATTTGCCGGCACTATCAACGCATACAACATATTGTCTTGCCGTCTCTTGAAATACATTGTGCGGCCGGATTCTGAGATAAATGGGTCAACCGCATCATACATAGAAGAAAAATCATCAACATCAGCCAACTTTTCTTTGACCCCGGTCTCGGTATCAATTCTGTAGAAAGAATCAGCGGTAATATATTTCTCGTCGTTATAATCGTCGGGTAAAACAAAGTCTTGGTTGCCTTTTTTTGGCACCGCGCAGTAAACCGTTCTATTGTCTTGAGCAAAAGTACACTTCTCTGTCATCGTCGCAATATCCAGATCCTTGTGCTCTTTGCCTTCTATATCGGTGACATAAAGATAAAGTTCTTTGGCTCTTGGTTCTGACGAGGCCGTATAAATAACCTTCTTGCCATCAGGCGAGACTTTGTAAGACAAACCATACACATCACCCACCAAAGTTTTGAAGTCTCCTCCTTCGGTATCAACCTCATACAGAGAACCTGATCCATAACTGGTTGCATCACCCGAGACAAAAAATCTGAACGCATCCGGCCAACTCAGACTGACCTCGTTTTGATCAAAGGGATAAACTATTTTCCATTTTGAACCATCAAAATTGGCGGTAGAAATATTGGAGACGCCTTTCTCTTGATCTGTGTAGAGATAAACAATTTTCTCTCCGTTTGGCGACAAGGCAGCATCGGTGACATTGTCTCCTAGATTATTGTAAGATTGATCATTGAGATTAAAAGCAATCAACCGCTTGGAAATGCCTTGATCACCAGAGAAATAAATAATCGCTCTATCTTTAGATAATCCCCAAGATAAGTCAAAAACATTATTGAATCCAGCCGAAGAAATTGACTCTTCGTTGCTACCGTCGGGGTTAATTTGATAGAATTCTTCCAATTCTTTGTTAAAGAAAAGAATCTTCTGGAGATCTTTGGACATGGTTGGCTTCAAGATCTCGGTACTGAGAATCTTTCTAATCGTGACAGTTTGCACGTCTTCCATCCCGGCTCGACGGGGATTTTGCTCAGAAACTATCTCGCTTTCTTTTTTGTCTCTCGTCTTTCCGGCCTGAACTTCTTCCGAACTCAGACGCACGCTCACGTCCTCTGTGCCCACAACCGGAGTAGTCAAGCCAGCATCAGTGGTTTCTTCTGTTTTGGTCAAAGCAAAATAGGCATAAACCCCAATGGCCACAACCAGAACACAAATTGAAATGATGATAATGAGATTTCTTCTCTTCATTAATCCAAATGACTATAGATTTTCAAAAAATAAGTTTCGACTTTTTATTTTCCTGTTTCTTTGCCCTTATAAAACATCAGGGCCATAATGGCTACTATCACAAAGCCACCCAAAGCCAAGGCCACGTTAAAAATGTTTCTAAAGTATGGCGGGACAGCGTTCATAATAGCCCCCCCAACATTATTGAGCGTACTATCTTCGGCTTGTTTAACATCAAAGACAATTGTTTTGGAAGCATGCTGTCTAGCCGTTTCTTTAGATTCGTCGCCATCAGATGAGATATCAAGGGTTAAGGTCTCTCTGGCATTAACGTCATCCTTGGTAAACTCAACCGTAGCCGGAACCAAAGCCGTCTCTGTACTCTCGGCAATAATTTCGTTATTGCGACGCCAGGTGTAAGTATAGCGGGAAGCTGGTCTGAAGTACCGAGGAGTAGCGACAACCTCAATTTTCTGGCCTGCTCCCAAAATATAGTCGGCTGTCTCTGAATCACCAGGTGAAGCTTGAGAAGTAGGTTTGTTAGCCCCATTTGGGACTGACATATCGATATAAGAGTTAATAACACGAAAATCACTGATGTCCCTGGCAAACAAGGTGTCCGTTTTGGGGTTAATAACCTCAAGTTTGAGAATATGACTGCTTGCATCTCCGCCTTCGTTTAAAGAGACCGGCATATTGGTCATGGCAATCTCAAAGGTTTTGCGCCCAACACCACTTCTATTTTCGTCCAGCAGATCATCGACAGTCCAATTATAGACCAAGGCCTCCATAAAATCGGCATCACATTCACCTTTTTCGATAAAGTTAGCCGATACAGCCACAATATCCCCAATACGATACCCCTTGACAGGGTCAACTTGAGGAACAGCTCCACCGGTTGTTTCTTCCATGAAGAGTAAATTTTGCTTGGCTTGATTTAGCGCGTCGGGATCATCTTTGGCATCCTTAGAAATATTGAGTCCTTTCTTCACATATTCTTCATTTATTTGATCAATGATATCTTTGTCGCCCAAATTCATAGATTCCAGAATCGCAAAGTCTGAGGAATCGGCATTGCCAATGAGTTTCTCTTTGGTTTCCACAACACCCCCAATAGGCACAGTCAGTTCACTGTGATTGGTCTGACCGGTACGACTATCAATCAAGTCAAGACCTACGACGCGATCCATACAGGCTACGGGAGATTTACCTTTGTGAGTGGGTTTATAAATATCTTCGCCAACATTAACGTCAAAGGAGAAACTATCTTTGCCAAAACCAGACTTATAATCATTGGAACTGATAATGTCTTTATTGGCCGCGAGAGCCTTAATAAAC
>Ga0180007_10006112_pt1 | contig 11869 bp, 14 predicted proteins | sample MM_PC_MetaG_FD_121122 | JGI IMG/M metagenome (GOLD analysis project Ga0180007, IMG submission 121122) | Groundwater microbial communities from the Aspo Hard Rock Laboratory (HRL) deep subsurface site, Sweden - MM_PC_MetaG | ecosystem: Environmental > Aquatic > Deep subsurface > Groundwater...
GATGTTTATCAGGTGGGCCAGCTTCGAGCATGGTTAAAACGGGAACTGGGGATTGGTTTAGCTACTACTGTTATAGCGGTGTCAAATACAGTAAAAGAGTTTGTGGTTGATTACTTTGGTGCCACTAACAGTCAGATTGAAATTATTAGTAATGGGATTAATACAGATAGTTTTAAGGATGTCAGTAGAGAAGTAGACTGCTCACTAGCAGTATTGGGCATGATAGGTCGTCTGGAACCGATTAAGGGACCTACAGTATTTGTAGAGGCTTTGCAGATTTTACAGACTAAATTTAAAAAAACTCCCAGCAGTTTCTTGGGTGGATCCGGTAGCCTAAATGATGAATTGGTCAGCTATGCTTCTATTTGTGCTCTGAATAATCTTAAATTTGATGGGGTGATTCGAGATGTGCCTGCTTGGATGCAAAAAATTGATATTTTAGTAGCTCCGTCTGTAAGCGAAGGCTTCGGCTTGGTTGTTTTAGAGGGTCTCGCGAGTGGAAAAATAGTTGTTGCATCTGATTTGTCGGCGACTCGGGAATTGATCACAAGCGAAGTTAATGGGTTTTTGTTCCCAGTTGGTGATGCCGAAGCCTTGGCTGAAATAATTTATAAATTAATTACTAATCAGGCAGTTTTCAACAAGATTCAACAAGGCGTACTCCAATGGCAGCAAGAACAGTTGCCGAATTATGATATTGATCAGGTGGCCAAGCGTTATGAAGAATTATTATCCAAGTGAGATGACCATGATAGCAGGGGAGCAATCAAGCCGTTGTCGTCGTGACCATCAATACTTCGTCCTTTTATCAGACCATCAGATCGTCCGACAATATGCAATACATCTCTTTCTATTATTCCGGGCTCGTATAAGCCTTCCCATAAGCCTACCGATATAGAGTATTTGCCGGGGCTTAATAAATTAGCTGGAATAGTGCATACATTACGATGAATCCCTTCTGAGAGAGTTTTTGTTTGCATATTTGGGTCATGATTGCTGAGAGAATAGAATAATAATTGGCCTTCTTGGTTGTGCACTAATATAGTTGTACCAATTTTGGCTGGAGTTTTAACATTAAAAGATATGTATATTTCCAGTAGTTGTTCGGTGGGGAATTCTGTTCCAATAGGTTTCCCATTATTTAACGCACCAGTTTTTACTAATTGGGCTGATGATATAGCGGGGCCCGAATCTTTCCAGTCAACTTCCGAAATATCCTTTACATGGTAATTTTCGTACTGGTTGATTACGGTATTTACATCGCTATTGCAGATTATTTTACCGTGATCCAGTAAGATAGCCCGAGAGCATAGCGAACGAACAGTTTGCATATTGTGGCTAACAAACAAAACTGTTCGGCCTTCTTTGCTTATACTATCCATTTTCCCTAAACATTTCTTTTGAAATTCCATATCACCGACGGCAAGTACCTCATCTACTAATAATATTTCTGGCTCCAGATGTGCTGCTACGGCAAAAGCCAAGCGCACACGCATTCCACTAGAGTAATGCTTAACAGGTGTATCTAAAAATTTGTTTATATCAGCGAATTCTATGATGTCATTAAACTTTTGTTTAATTTCGTGACGGGTCATGCCTAGAATTGCTCCGTTAAGATAAATATTTTCTCGACCTGTTAATTCTGGATGAAATCCTGTGCCAACCTCAAGCAGAGAAGCAACTCGACCCCGCAAAGTAATTTTCCCGGTGGTGGGTGGAGTTATTTGGGAAAGAACTTTCAATAGAGTGCTTTTGCCAGAACCATTTCTTCCTATAATGCCAACTACCTCACCTGTTTTTACTTCGAAATCTATGCCATCTAAAGCCAGAAATCTATCATGATAGTGCTTCTTCTTAAATAAATTAGCCAAAACATCTCGTATTGCATCATATTGAGCGTGTTCTCCTAAGTGGTAGGCTTTGCTTAGGTTTTCTACTTTAATAATTGGTTGTTCCATAGGTAATTTTATAGTTCGTCAGCAAAAAATCGTTCAGTTCTTCTAAAGTATGCTATACCAATAACAAACACAGGTATCGCGATGATTGCAGAGATACCCAGTAATTGTGGCCAGTTTGGTAAGGGTAACCCCAAAAGAAGACTTCTTGATACGGTAATAATTCCAGCCATGGGATTAAGCATGGCCAGTGCTTGAAATCGTTCAGGGATTATTTCCAGGGGATATATTACTGGAGTAACAAATAATAATAGTTGCGTAAAAAACGGCAGGATATATCTAACATCACGATATCTGGCATTTAGCGCCGCCAAAAAAAATCCTGCTCCCAAGGATATTATAAGAGTCAGAAGCAATAAAATCGGTAATATTAAGATACCTTGCCAATGAGGTATGTATTGGTAGTACCACATTAAACCTAGTAATACGATAAAAGCAAATACAAAATCAACTGCTGGAGTGGTTGCTTGTGCTATCGGCAGAATAATGCGGGGAAAATATACTTTTTTAATCATGTTTTCATTGCCGACTAGACTGTTGCTAATATCAGTTAAAGCAGTGAAAAAATAATTCCACAGAAGTAATCCAGCATAGACAAACACTGGATATGGGATGCCTTGAGATGGGACATTCATTAAGCGACCAAAAAACAAACTAAAGATAATCATTGTAATCAGTGGTTGAATGATAGCCCAGCCAACCCCTATTACAGTTTGTTTGTAGCGTACCTTAATGTCCCGCCAAATAAAGATATACAATAAATCACGAAATTGCCACAACTCTTGTAAGTTAAGTTGAGTTAGTCCTTTGGGTGGCAATATCTCACGAGTTTTGGTGTTACTTTGTGAAGTCATAGATTAAAGTGACGCGCATAATAGACCCTTGTGTTATACCTCAAAATCAGAGAAAACTCAATACGGGAGAGCATTCTTTGTTTTGCTAATCGTTAGTTATCAAAAATAATAAAACAGCCCCAAAAATACTTCAGGGCCATTTTATATATTTATATTTAATTCTACTTACTTATGGAAATAATTCCAGAGATGAGCAAAGACCCAGCCGAAGATGTAGCCTATAATCAGGGTCATCACCAACAGCATAATCGCAGTACCCCAAGCGAATGGGAGAATATTCCAAGTACATTGCATCATGTGCAAAGACATCATCCAGTCTACAAATGGCTTAGCAATGCCAATCCCAACAAAGATTAGCCAAACGAGATGAACCAAGGCAGCAAAACTGCCCAGCGTCATCCCGGTACCGTGAGTGCTCAATTGTTTCATCGAACCCCCTTTAATTAAATAATAAAACCATTTTCAACATAGGGTGTTTATGCGCGGAAATCAATTGTGATAGCAAAACGGCAGACCCAGGCGTAGCTCTGCTGTACAGCAGAGCGAAGACTGGTCGGGGTGAGAGGACTCGAACCTCCGGCCTCATCGACCCGAACGATGCGCGCTACCACTGCGCTACACCCCGATTGGTGTCCCCGCGAGGAATCGAACCTCGACCAAAGCTTTAGGAAAGCTCTATTCTATCCGTTAAACTACAGGGACAGACTAACTCAAATGATATAATTGAGATGGTCTGTTTAGACAAACCACGGCAGGACTAAACTTAGCCCCAAGATTACTAATAAAATTAACCAAATAGTTCTACCCTTAGCTTTTTTCACTCTTTCATTATATCAAGTATGGACCAACCTAAAAAAACCCAATTCAAAAAAGAATTCTCGACGCAAAAACCAGATGAAAAAATCATTCTAATATTGCGCAAACATTGGTTTATATTGGCTTGGCCCTTCTTTAAGGGCGTGGTTTTGATATTACTTATACTATTTATGCCTTTATTCGGCAAATTGGGTTTTTATATTTTTAATTCGGCTTTTCTGACTTTTGTCTATTTGGCTTGGATGATATTCTGGGGTAATTATATTGTGTATGAATACCTCAATTGGTATCGAGATCGGTTTATTATTACTACGCAACGGGTAGTAAATATTGATCAAAAAAGCATGTTCCGGCGTCGAGTATCCGAAATCGAATTAGACCATATCCAAGACATCAGCCACGAAATCAATGGTGTGTCAGCCACTTCGTTTAAGTTTGGTAATGTTATCCTGTCATCCACTGGGGATGATAATATAGAACTGCGGGATATCCCCCAGCCTGCAGAAGTGCAGGATTTGCTGGTTAAGCTGGTCAAGGATGCAATGCGAGGTGGGGCAGTGACTGCCGAGGAATTAGTAGATTTTATTAAACAGCAACGCAGATGAAAAACTTTAGAAATACAAAAATCGGTTTAGCGGCTCTGACGATATTATTTTTATTGCTTTACGGGTATTTCAGCACTTTAGGGAAGCCTCTACCAATTGATAATATTGCCGTAACTAATAATGGGTTTAGTAATAGTAAAATCATTTTTGGAAATATCGGCGGGTTTCATTTTTTAACCAACATTAGCTCAACTGACCAAGAACAATATTACCGGATATTTATTGATACCGAATTAAATCGGTCTACTGCTAGCCCCGAATCTATTACTATCCCCTATACTGTGATTGAAGGTAATAATGTTGATAACGGTTACCAAATCAAAGTGGCATTAACTGACGCAGAGATTACCAATATCCCCATCGACACACCATTGGCCGTATTTCAAGGAGCTGGCGAAAATGAAGTGGACTTAATTAAATCAGCCCAAGTACACCAAAATGATGACGATAGTTCTGATTTTATTATTGAATTAGCGAAATCTGCCCAATTTAGGGCAACTACAGATAGTTCTGGCACAATCGTGTTGGATATATTAAAATAGTGTCCAGTACCAAGTATCTAGTGTCGAGTTTTAAGAATTTTACCCTGTTAGCTTTTCTGCCTACTTGATATTAATCCCCTTGTGGGGACGTAGCTCAGCTGGTTAGAGCGTCTGCCTGTCACGCAGAAGGTCGCGGGTTCGAGCCCCGTCGTTCCCGCCAAACAATCTATTTTGACGATATGGAGCAAAAATATATAGAAACGGTACATCGATTAGCCCGGAATGCTTTTGATAAAAAAGAAATTCCAGTTGGTGCTATTGTGGTAGATAAATCCGGCCAGATTATTGGCAGGGGATATAATTTATCTCATGCTAAAAAAGATGTAGTGGAGCATGCCGAAATCAGGGCGCTTAAGCAGGCCTTCAAAAAAACCGGCGATTGGCGTTTAGACGGATGCACTCTCATAGTCAATTTAGAACCATGCTTGATGTGTTTAGGTGCCATTGCTAATGCTCGGGTAGGGGAAGTGGTATATTACCTAGCTGATCCACAATTTGGTTCGGTTGAGAGCAGATTTACTAAAAAACAACTGGCTAAATTATTCCCAAAGCTTATAATAAATAAAGAGACAGACACGGGGGAAACCAAAGGCCTGCTACAATCATTTTTTAAGAAACTGCGCAAATAACCGTGTAGTGTTTTATTGCTATAATTATTGACTTCGATCAGAATAACAATGTAGTGGTGAGGTGGCCGAGTGGTTGAAGGCGGCGCTCTCGAAAAGCGTTATATCGGGTTTCCGATATCGTGGGTTCGAATCCCTCCCTCACCGCCAAGATTTCTAATACAACACATATATAAGATTCTGAATCAATTATACGATTCTGGACGAGGCCAGAATGACGATGCAAGGAAAACATCGTCAGTTCAGAATGACAAATCGGAGTAAATATGGATTTAGAATATACAGTTAAACGATATCGTCAGTCAAGAAGCATTAAAATTGCGGTTTATCCAGATGGTCGGTGTGTGGTGACAGCGCCTAAGCGCACCTCCGAATTAGAAATTTTGCGGTTTGTACGAGCGAAATCGATTTGGATCAAAAAACAACAGGAGCATTATCGGGCGCACCCAGAATATCATCCACCACAACATAATCGTCAGCATTATTTAAAGCACAAAGAAGCGGCGCGAGAATTTATTTTAGGTAGATTGTATGCGCTTAATCAAAATTATGGGTTTGATTATCATCGCGTGGCGATCCGCAACCAAAAATATTTGTGGGGGAGCTGTTCTAGGCAGGGGAATCTAAATTTTAACTATCGAATCATGTTTTTGCCTCCCAAAGTGGCAGATTATATTATTGTGCATGAATTATGCCATCTCAAAGAATTAAACCATTCGACTAGATTTTGGAACTTAGTAGCCAAAAGTATTCCCAACTACTTAGTAGTGCGCAAAGATTTGCGCCATTATCAAAAACTATTGTTATAAAATAAAACCCAGTTACCTTAATGGTGAGACTGGGTTTTGTGTGATAAATGGGCCCACTATTTTCCTCTGCCCCTGGGAGGAAAAATCTTCTCTGGGGCAACCTTGAGGGCGCGAGCCAATTTTTGTTTTGTCAATCCCATTGGCTCTGACTGCATGGTTTCAGTGAAACTGATGGTAACCTGGCTGACACCACTTGCTTTTGCGAGTTCTCTTTGGGTCATCAACTTCATTATCCTGTAATATCGCAAGTTGTTAGCTGGGATGGTCGCCACCTTGGTGCGAATATTTCGGAACATAGGTACGTCCCTCCTTAGTAGGATATGTCTGCACTATATTAAAATACCAGCTCCCAGTCAATACTATTGTCAAAAATAACTATTGCTTTTATCTGTAATAGGTGTATGATAGCCCGAGTTGTGAGATTCTCTATAAGTTGACTCTATCTTTAATCCCAGCAGTTAAAAGCGCTAGTGATCAGGCAGACAAACGATAAAGAGAAGTAAGACCGTCTTACATAGTTATATAAATCGTTACTGCATGATCAAATGAAAAAATTATTTGTAGGCAACCTATCTTTCGATGCTACCGAAGATTCTTTGAGAACTTTGTTCTCCGAGGCTGGTACTGTCGAAACAGTCACTATTATCATTGATAAAATGTCCAATCGCTCCAAGGGTTTTGGTTTCGTGGAAATGTCCACCGAAGAAGAAGCCCAAAAAGCTATTGCGGAATTAAATGGTAAAGAAGTGGATGGCCGCGCACTAACTGTCAACGAAGCTCGTCCTATGGAAGAGCGCCCTCGCCGGGATGACCGGGGAGGTGGTGGTAGTGGTGGTGGTTTTGGTGGCGGTCGTGGCCGCTGGTAAACCATTAGGTTAAACCAATTAAAACACCCTGACATTTGTCAGGGTGTTTTGGTATCAAAAATTACTAACCCATAGACTTACATGGTTGCCTGTCCGGTTTTGTGCCACCTGGAGAATCCGTACTGGGCTTGGATGGTCAAGGGGATCGCGGCTAGGTAGCTGTTCACTCTGGTGTAGTGTATAATATTAAACTAATAACGACAGCCGTTTTTTGACAATCAAGATAAGGAGAAATAAGTCATGATCCCATCAGTTATTCTCACCGCACCTATCGACATAATGACTCCCATTATCAAAATAGTGGGGGATGCTTGCAATCTGCGTTGTCGGTATTGTTTTTACAATGCTAATAACCAAACAACTTTGCATATAATGGACATGAAATTACTCGAAAGATTTATTGGCGAGTATATGGCTCTTTTTAATGGATGCCTAACATTTATCTGGCATGGCGGGGAGCCTTTATTGGCAGGATTACCATTTTTTGAGTCCATTATCAGATTTCAACAACAAAATATTCGTACAGGTCATGTAATTTACAATGTTGTTCAGACAAATGCCACTTTAGTTAACAATGACTGGGCAGAATTTTTTAAATTGCATGATTTCCGTGTTGGGGTTAGTTTAGATGGCACAAAAGAAAGTCATAATCGCTTCCGCACTTATAATAATGGCAATGGTTCATTTGATGATGTGATGAAGGGATTAGAGATTTTGCGCCACTATGGCATTGATCCAGGTGTTATCCAAACCCTAACTCATGATAATTGTAGTCGTGCCACCGATGATTTCAATTTTTTTGTAAGCGCCGGCTTAGGGTGGGGAATTAACACCTATTTAGACGGTGATGCGTCAAATCCATCTATGTCTGACCAAAATATTTCCAATGAAGAACTGGTTAGCGTCATTAAGACTCATATTGATCTTTGGTTGGATCAAGATATTTCTAACTTGAGGATCCGCGAAATTGAGGATTTTATAGCTGGAGTATTGGGGAAACAAGCTGCAGGATGTACTTTTAATGGTACTTGTACAGCTTATTTTCTTGTGGAATACAATGGGGAGATTTATCCCTGTGATCGTTTATCGCATCAAAAAGACCTACTTTTTGGCGATATTCGGTATCAGTCGCTACAAGAGATTCTTAATGGGTCTGTACGCCTATCTTATGCACAAGCAGTTAATACTCTACATTCTGATTGTGAGACATGCGATTGGCAGTATGCTTGTCATAATGGATGCACACATCATCGGGTTGGTGGCATTGGAAGCAAGTATTATTACTGCGAAGTTCGCAAAGCTATTTTTACTTATTTGTCCAACAAGGTCGATCAAGCATTACAACATTAACAAAAAGGAGGTGTTTAATGCAAGGTGAAGTTGCTATTAAAGCAGCATTAAAGCGTCACGAGAATCGACCGAGCAACGCACTTTCTCTTGAGGAAATGCGAGCTGCTAAAAGTCCTTCTGGTTTTACTCAAGGTCCGGGCGAGCCTTGGAGTAACTTTAACCAGGGACCTATATTCGAGAATTGGCTCGATACTTCCCCGCATTCGTAACACTTCAGCCCAGCCAGACAACCTCACTAGTATTCTAGTGAGGTTTTTTGATGTCACTTTTTGTTATTCATAATTATAGCTATCAGATGGGTCAAATAGGTTTCATCTAATGGTTTAAGTTCGGTTTGTTCGGTGTATTGAGTTATTAATCTATACAACAACTTCATCTTTTTATTAGATGTGTCTATATATCCTGTTCCACCGAGAGGAGTTGCAAAAAATTTATGTGACAATATTCCTGCAGGGAATAATAATCGAGCTGTCACCTCGCTAATATTTAGCGTGTCATCTTTTATCTGTGGGCAATGGTGCCGTATCAAGCCGATAAAATGTTTTTTTTCAAATAATAAGTGGATTATTTCGTGCCAGATAACACCCAATACATTCCCAATATTGCTAAGAGGGTATCTCGAAATCTCCAAGCTTATGCTTTTATTATTGATATTAACTCCACCACCAGTAGTAAGATAGCTAGAAAGTAGAAGGTAGATAGTTATTTGTTTACGACGCGGTTTGGTATTATATATTACAGAGAGTATCTTTGTAATCGGACCTACTAAAGTTTTTTGATCAGTCCTTTTTTTAAGATTGTTTTTCCATGATTTTAGATGCGGTTGATCTTGTTTGTAAATAAATTCAAATTTTTTTTTGAATATTACAAATACATTGCGTAAATTGTTCATCTCGTTAATCGGTAATTTCTCCTGCAATATTGGCCAAGGGTTATTGGTAGTGAAGAAAGCGTGTTCAAATATACTTTTTGATTCGGGATAATTAATGCGAATCTTTCTAAATTTCGCAAGCGCATTATTTTCTTCCGGCGAAAATGATCCTAATTGCTTTCTCCAAATGTGGTTATAGGTTTTTCTATTACTAAAATGCCATTCAGAAAGATTCTGAATAAAAAAATAAAAATTTGCCCATTTCTTTATAACTATGCGAAACTGCATTGTTAATTTCTCGTAATCCTATTAAAAGCTCCATCACTTCGCCAGACAATATTCTGATCCTGTAAACCAGGTGGGTTCCCGCGTCTCCAACTTTACGCCGAAGAAATGTAAGGATCCCGTATCAGAGTTTTGTTGGGTCAAAATTGCTAGCGAATGCAATGGAGTACTTATATTTTACCATGCACAAAACGAACCCAGTCAAGGCAAGTTAGATGTATTTTTTTAAAAAAGTGGAACGCTAGAGCCGATAATCCAGTTAATCAAAAATATAACGGGCTCTAGTAGCCGAAAAATAATGTTGATGTTAAAAAGTCGCTCTGCGAACAACATTGATAACAAAATCATTGGTCCAATTCGCTCAAAATTTGCCCACCAATCCACTCCGCCAAAAGTTAATTTATCAATAATTAATCGTAATACTTTAGATCCATCTAATGGCGGGATGGGTATTAAGTTAAAAGATGCTAAAAGTACATTCAAAGTTACTACGACTGCCAAAAACTTGAAAATGTTACCATCGGGGGCTTGGCCAGTTTGGAAGATATAGATGCGCATTGGCAGAGCAAATAGCAAAGCCACTATAATATTGCTCACAGGGCCACCCAAAGCTATTAATGCCTCGCCCCATACACCACCGCGGACAAAGTGTGGGTTATAGGGGACAGGTCTGCCCCAGCCAAAGCCAGCCAACAATAGCACTATACTGCCGACTGGGTCTAAGTGAGACAAAGGGTTTAATGTTAGTCTGCCGGATAACTTGGCTGTCATATCCCCAAGCTTGGTGGCCACTAAGGCGTGAGAAAATTCATGCACAGAAATAGCGATTATCAAGGCAACGATGACATAAATAAAGGTGTCGAAATGAGAAATCAAGCTTAGGAGCATAAAATTATGGTTGATTATAAGATATTTGTCTGGTAATCTGTGAGGGTTATTAATTTAATCTCTAACGGGATGAGTCAAATTTGTCAGGTTTGTGGTAAGGGTAGTCAAGCTGGTCATAATGTTAGCCATTCGAAGCGGCGTACACCCCGTACTTGGAAACCGAACATTACTAAACTTAAGTTAGATCTTAACGGCAACAAAAAAACGGTGGCCATATGTGCGCGTTGTCGGAAAACTTTATCGAAGCCAGTTGTAAATAAAAAGAAAAAGAGTTAGAAATAGTAGCTCTTTTTAATATATCTGACTAATCTGTTTTCTCCAACCCCACGATTGGAGCAATTGGTATAATATTAATTAGTATTTGTCATCCCGACCACTCCTCTTTGTCATCCCGACCACTCCTCTTTGTCATCCCGACCACTCCTCTTTGTCATCCCGACCGTAGTGGAGGGATCTCGATAATTAGTACTATTAGATTCCTCGACTTTGCTCGGAATGACACATAAAAATTGCGGGTGTGGTTCTCCGCCTCCGACCATTCGCCAACTGGCGAAGGCGGATGGCGGAGGGAGTTCCCTGTCCGTAATGCGAGGTTAGTTTAATGGCAGAATGTAACCTTCCCAAGGTTAAGATGCGAGTTCGATTCTCGTACCTCGCTCCAAAACTGTTTTGCCACTTTTCTGGAAAAGTGGCGCAAAAGCTTCCGGCAGTTCGTCGGGATAATAAACTACAAACAAAATACTCTTTAGGGGTTAATCTGCCAAACTCGTCCAGCCGTTAGGCTGGACTCAAACATGGCTCCACCCTTAAAGATTTATCTAATTAAATCACGCTTCTCCTCCAATGCCCGGTTAGTGAAGAAGGACGGAGAAACCTAGTGATTTTACTACTGGACATCTGAATTTGCTCAATGGGATTAAAAACGAAGACTTTTGGACTCCAAGGGCTGGCTTGAAAACAAATAATATTCTCGTTTGTCATCCTGAGCGAAACGCAAGTGGAGTCGAAGGATCTGTTTGGTTATTGGTAGAAATATAGCTTGCAGGTATGATTAAATAGTAAAGTTGAAATTATCGGGGTGTGGCCTAGTGGTTTAAGGCGCACGTCTAGGGGACGTGAGATCGCGAGTTCAAATCTCGCCACCCCGACCACTGCCACCTTAGCTCAGTTGGTAGAGCGATACTTTCGTAAAGTAGAGGTCCCGAGTTCGAATCTCGGAGGTGGCTCCAAATATATTTCGTCATCCTGAACTTGATTCAGGATCTCATCCGATATAGGATAAGATTCTGAAATGAATTCAGAATGACACTTATGAAAAAATACATTCTTTATACTGATGGGGGAGCGCGGGGGAATCCGGGGCCAGCTGCGGTAGGGGTGGTGATTTATGATGCCAAATTAA
>Ga0180007_10006113_pt1 | contig 11868 bp, 5 predicted proteins | sample MM_PC_MetaG_FD_121122 | JGI IMG/M metagenome (GOLD analysis project Ga0180007, IMG submission 121122) | Groundwater microbial communities from the Aspo Hard Rock Laboratory (HRL) deep subsurface site, Sweden - MM_PC_MetaG | ecosystem: Environmental > Aquatic > Deep subsurface > Groundwater...
ATGGCCTCGGAGAAGCGGCCCATCTGCAACCTGGTGAAGTCATCCTCTGCCGGGTCGTCGGCGCAGCCGAAGTGGGTCATCAGGCCGGTGACGCGCAGGCCCGGCGTGTTGAGCACCCGCGCGATGACCGCAGGCAGCCGCGAAGGCTGGATGCCCATGCGCCCCATGCCGGTGTCGACCTTCAGGTGAACGTCCAGGGTGCGGCCCCAGGTCTGGGCCTCCACCGACAGCGGCTCGATGAGGCTCTCGCTGGCGATCACGGGCGTGAGCCTGTAGCGCACGAGCTTGCCGGCCTCCTCGGGCGCGCCGATCATGACCAGGATCGGTAGCCGGGCGCCCAGACGGCGCAGCGCGGCACCCTCGTCGGGCGTCGAGACGCCGAGCACGTCGACGCCCATCTTCTCGAGCTCCAGCGACAGCCGCGGCATGTCGCTCCCGTACCCCAGGGCCTTGATCATGGCCAGGATCTGCCGCGTGGGCCCCACCAGCCTGCGGAAGATCCGGATGTTCTCGGCGATGGCCCCGAGGTCGACGATGAGCCGGTTTGGCGCGATGGCCTCGAACACCATGTGGGCGATCCCGGCGATGTCCGCGCCCCGCGGCCCCTTGAACAGGATCGTGTCCCCGCTCTCGACGCGGTGCTGCAGCCGGGCCGTCAACTCCCGCGACCGTGCATAGCGCACGACCTCCGGGTTCAGCGCGTGGGCCAGATAGACCGCTGCCGTGACGTCCAGCAGCGGATCCTCGGGCAGCACGAGCAGGTCCACGCCGTGCATGGCAGCCAGCTCGCCGATGTGCGCGTGCTCCTCGGGGCCGCGCTCACCGAGCTCGCGCATGCCGCCGAAGACGAAAACCTTCTTGCCCAGCGCCTGACTGACGCCGTTGAGGGTGCGCAGCGCCGCTTCGACCGAGATCGGGTCGGCCGAGCACGCGTCGTTGATCAGCGTGGTGCCGAAGGGCGAGTGCCAGATCTCCATGCGCGTCTGCCCCAGCCCGATGCCGCCGATGCGACGCGCGATCTCCGCGGGGGGGACGCCCAGCAGGTAGGCTGCGGCCGCGGCGGCCTCGAGGTCCATGGCCAGCTCGCGGCTGGGCGTGGGCAGCAACACCGGATACGTCGTCCCGTCGGGGAAGCACGCACGCACCGTGAGGCCGCCCGGGGACGGGTGCATCTCGGAGAAGTACGGGATCTGATCGGAGTCGCCGCCGAACTCGATCACCCGGCAGCGCAGCGCCCCCAGAAACGGCGTCAGCAGCGGCTCATTGCGGGGCACCAGCACCCAGCCGGCCTCAGGGATCTCCGAGAAGAGGCGCATCTTCTCCCGGGCGATGGCCTCGCGGCTTCCGAAGCCCGCGATGTGCGCCAGGCCGATGTTGGTCAGGAGCCCGAAGTTGGGCAGCAGCATGCGCTGCAGCTGGCCCATCTCACCGGTGTGCGACACGCCGGCCTCGCTCACCCAGATCTGTGCGTCCTGGGGCATCTGCAGCAGCGCCAGGGGCACGCCCATCTGGCTGTTGTACGAGCCCAGCGATCCGGCGCACGGCATCACAGCGGACATCAACTCAACGAGGGCGTCCTTGACGATGGTCTTGCCGTTGGAGCCGGTCACGGCCACGACCAGCCCCGGGTAGCGCTGCCGCCACCAGCGCCCCAGATCCTGCAGAGCCCGCAGCGGATCCTCGACAACCACGTAGGTGCGGTCCAGCGCCCCGGTGGGCTGCGTGGCGTGCCATTTCTTCGAAACCAGCGCCGCCACCGCGCCACCGGCGAAGGCCTGGTCCACGAACTCGTGGCCATCGTGGTGCTCGCCGGGCAGGGCCACGAACAGCGCGTGGGCCCGCATCCGCCGGCTGTCCGTGGACACCGAGCCGATGGTGAAGACGTTTCCGGCCCCCAGGAGCTGGCCGTCGGTGATGTTGGCAAGTTCGTACAGCGAGATCGATTGCATGACCCAGTAGGTAGTACAAACGCCGCCCCGGGTCAAACCCTGATCGCACTTGTCAGGTCGGCCTTCCGGTGGTAAATAATCGCGGCGCGAGGATGGCGGAACTGGCAGACGCGCTGGATTTAGGTTCCAGTACTTCGGTGTGGGGGTTCGAGCCCCCCTCCTCGCACGAACAAGGCAGCAAAATGAAGTTGAAGATTTTTAACCGCGGAACACGCGGAGCACGCAAAAGAGGGGGACGAGAGGGAAAATGGGAAAATTCTTCATTGAATGTCGGGACCTTTCTGTCGTAGTTTCCCCGGCATAAGGAGTACGTGCACCATGTGGTCGACTCTCGTTATTTTTTGCAGTCTGCTTTTCACCCAGTCCGCCGTCTTCGACTTCTCCGCGATGAAGCCGGGCGAAGGTCCCTGGGGGGCCAAGGTCCAGCTCCTGGGCAAGAACTTCGACGCCAAGGCCGTGAAGGTCTATTACGACAACGCCGAGATCAAGCCGCTCAGCGTGTCCCCCTCGGTCATCACGGTGGCCGTTCCCGAGAACGCCAAGGACGCCTGGTTCGAGATCGAACAGGGCGGACGCCGCCTGCGCGCGCCGGCGATCTTCACGATCAAGAACGTGACGTTCATCGAGAAGAGCGACCCGGCCACCGGCCCCGCCGACATCTGGGTCAGGCTCCACGGACGGTTCTTCACCGCCGACACGGAGTTCTACCTTGGCAAGCTCAGGCTCAACGCGAAGTTCATCTCCGAAAAGGAGGTCTCAGTCTTCCTGCCGCCGGGGACCACCTCGGACTTCTTCTACTGCACCAGCTTCGGCGCGCGCCTCAAGAGCGCCGTGAAGTACAGCGTCCTGCCGTTTCCCACGGTCTCCTCGGTTTCACCGGAGAAGGCGTGGCACGAGGACAAAATCACTGTGCGGGGCAGGAACTTCTGCGCCGACGCCGGGCTGCTGGTGGGCGACAAGCCGCTGACGGTCACCAAGCGCACCGCCGACACGATCGAGGCCACGATCCCCGACGGCGTGGTCACCGGCCCGGTGCGCGTGCGCTGCTACATCCGTGATTTTGCCGCCCCCAGGCCCCTCGCCATCGAGCCGCCCTATGGCGCGATCACCAAGGCCGTGCCCGAGGCCGGCGCCGTGGGCGACTGGGTCGAGTTGACCGGCTCGGGCTTCACCGCCAAGGACCAGTTCTGGCTGGGCAACGCGGCGATCACCGAGGTGAAGTGGATCTCCGAGACCCAGGTGCGCGTGCGCATTCCAGCCAAGGCCGTCAGCGATCTGTTCCATTACAAGAGCCACAACCGCATCCGCCCGTCCACCGTGCACTTCACCATCGCCATCCCGCCCGAACTGGCCGGCACCACCCCCGTCAAGGCCTGGAACGGTGAGAAGATCACCCTGCGCGGCAAGGGCTTCTGCCCCGACATCCGCGTCGAGGTCGGCGGCGTCGCCTTCCCGGTGGACACGGTCACCTCGACCCAGGAGATCACCATGCTGGTCCCCCGGACGGCCAAGTCCGGCAAGTTCCTGCTGATGTGCAAGCACTGGAAGATCGAGGCCGGCGCGTTCGACCTGACCCCGCCTGCCCTGGCGATCAAGACCGCCTCACCCCTGTCGGGCCCTCCGGGGACCGAGATCGTGTTCGAGGGCGCCTTCTTCCCGCCCGACGCCAAAGTGTTCATCGACAAGATGTCGCTGGCGACCCGCGTCGAGGGCGCCGGGCGCATGATCGCGACCGTCCCGGTGGCCACGAAGGGGAAGATCCGCGTGTTCGCGTACGAGCGCTTCTGGGAGACCCCTCACCTGTACGAGACTGCCTATCCCAAACCCGAGCCCGCCAAGTTCGAGCCCGCCGTCTCCTGGCACCTGGGCTCGGTCACCATCCGCGGAAAGAACCTCTGCACCAAGCCCTCCGTGTTCCTGGGCAAGACCCCCGTCAAGGTGCTCGAAGCCACCGCCGCCTACGTCGTCGTCGCGCTCCCGGCCAAGGCCGAGGCGGGCGAGTTCACCATCGAATGCTTCATGAACCGGGCGAAGGTCCCCGGAAAGCTTCAACTCAAACCACCGGTGGGCAACATCGCGTCGATCTTCCCGCTGTCGGGCCCCGTGGGAACGTTCCTGACCGTTCGCGGCTCGCAACTGAAGAAGGACAGCGCGTTCTTCATCGGCAAGGTCCAGTTGCCCGCCCGCTACGTCAGTGACACCGAGATCCAGATCGAGATCCCGCCGGCGTCCCCGTCCGGCAGGATCGTGCTCGTGGCGGCCAGGCTTCGCGTCGAGACCGATTTCACCTTCACCCTGGCCTATCCGCTGCCGAAGATCACGGCGGTGATGCCCGACCTGGGTTGGCACGGCGACAAGGTCACCCTCGAGGGCAGCCAGTTCTGCGCCCAGGCCGAGGTCGTGTTCCCGGGCGACAAGCCCGCGAAGGTCCTCGCGCGCACATCGCACACAAAGTTGATCGTGGCGGTGCCCGAAGGCGCCCTGCCCGGCTTCGTCGTGGTGAAGTGTCCGGGCGTCGAGGGCAAGGCCGCCAACTATTTCACGGTCGCCCCTCCCTACGCGCGCATCACCGCCGTGTCCGCCGAGAGCGGCTGCGGCGGCGACGAGCTCACCCTCACCGGTGTGAACTTCGACGACAAGGTCCGCTTTTACATGGGCGAGACCCTGCTCGCGGTGAAGATCGTCAGTAAAACCCAGGCCACGGCGATCATTCCGGCCAACGCCCGCTCGGGGGATTTCCAAATTGAGAGTTTCGGCAAGAAGCTTCCGACGCGGTTCTCGTATATCATCAAATCCCGCCTCTGCCGGGGCAAGTGAGGTAACTACATGTGGACCACAGTTCTCGTTCTTTCATCCCTCCTCTGGCAGGCTCCGCGCCTGACGTGCCCTGAGTCCGAGACCAAGAGCATCAAGGTCGACGGCATCCTCAACGAGTGGAGCGCGCTGACGACGATGACCCTGGCCAAGTCCGACATCATCTCCGGGGCGGACCGGCGCAACAACGCCAAGGATCTGTCCGTCGAGCTGCGCAGCACGTACATCGACGGCGAAGGCGTGTACTTCCTGATCGAGGTCACCGACAGCCGCATCATCGTGGGGAACAAGAACAACTCCGACAACGACCGCGTGGTCCTCTCCATCGGCGACCCCAAGAAGAAGATCACCTTCACGCCGCCCAACGACACGCGCAAGGCCGTCATCGACGGGCTTCCCAAGAACGCCATGGCCCGCGTGGTCCGCCAGGAGCTGGGTTACGCCATCGAGTTCGGCATCCCGTGGGGCGTCTGGGACGTGCAGCCGGACCTCATCGAGATGCCGCTGTCGATCACGGTGTACGACTCCGACTCGGCGGCCGCGCCCAAGACCGAGACGGTCATGGCCCTGGACGCCACCGAATTCCCGCGCACGACCAAGATCGAGTTCGCCGCCATCGCCAATCTCCAGCAGGAGGTGTTCGACAAGCTCGGCGTGTCCGAAGGCGACGTGAAGTACCGCCACATCGGCAACTACGCCGCCGGCAAAAAGCTCGAACGCGCCCTGTGGGTGGGCAAGTACATCGTGCTGCTCGGGGGCGACGTCGGCATCTCCTTCTTCTTCATCCAGCTCTCCGAAGATCCCGACAACATCATCAAATGCCAGGCCCTCGACGTCGATGGCGACGGCGTGATGGACTGGTTCACCGAACTCAAGATCCCTGACAGTGGCAACGAATGGAAGCTCGTGGCCGTGTGGGCCCACCAGCCGCGGGGCATCGCTCGGATCTTCGGACACATGCTGGAGTTCTCGGCCAAGGAGCACTTCGTGGTCAACGCCTACAAACTGACCGAGAAGAACAAGAAATACACCATCGAGTTCTCCTTCGTGAAGGCGAGCCCGTCGATCACCCAGAAGAACTGGAAGGGCAACCCGCCCGATCCCGACATCAACCCCTTCGTCCTGCCCTGGGACAAGCCCGCCAAGCGCTCGTTCTCGTTCGCCTACGGCAAGTACACCCGCAACAAGTGATCATGCAGACCCGGCCCGTCGTGCTCGCGACGTTCAACGCGCGCTTTGCGCACGCGTCAGGCGCGCTTCGTTCGCTGCAGGCCAACTGGACCGGGCCCCGGCAACTGATCCTGATCGAGGGCACCCTCGAGGATGATCCGGTCCGGTTCGCCGAGCGCCTGTTGTCCGAGAATCCCGCGCTGGTCGCGTTCTCGGTCTACGTGTGGAACGTGCGGCTCACCGAACACACCGTGCGCGTGCTGCGGCGCGTGCGCCCTGACCTGCCCATCATCGCCGGCGGACCGGAAATGGAGACGGACGAGACGGGACCGGAGCTCGCACACCTGGTGGATCTGGCCGTCGTCGGCGAGGCCGATCTTGCGTTCGGCCAACTCTGCGAAGACGTCCTCGCGTCGTCTTCGGGAGTGCGTCGACCCGCATTCGTCCTGCCGCCGCCCGAGCTCTCCCGGGTCCTCCTGCCCGTGGACGCCTTCACCGATCTCGATCTGGCCCACCGGGTGTGCGCTGTGGAGACGTCACGCGGCTGTCCGATGCGCTGCGCCTTCTGCACCGCCGCTGGCACCGGCGTGCGGCGCTTCCCGACCGGGCGCGTCCTGGCCCAACTGCAGACCCTCTGGGATCGTGGACTGAGGCGCTTCAAGGTCCTGGACCGCAGCATCCACCACGCAGATTTCGATCCGGTGCTGGACTTCTTCCTGGAACGCACCGAGCCTGTGTTCGTGCACTTCGAGCTCACCCCGCACCGGCTCTCGACCGCCCTGGCCTTCCACCTGGCCGAGTTCCCGCCCGGATCGCTGCAACTGGAGATCGGCGTGCAGACCCTTGATCACGAGGTCTCCGGCACCATCGGCCGCCCCTTCTCCAATGTCATCGAGGAGACGCTGGACTTCTGCGTGAACCAGACCGACGCCCACGTCCACGCCGACCTCATCGCGGGCCTGCCCGGGGAGACGCTGGAGTCCTTCGCCACAGGTTTCGATCAACTTCATTCCCTGGGCGTCCACGAGATCCAGTTGGGCATCCTCAAGCGTCTGCGGGGCACCCGCCTGTGCGGGCTCATGCCGGCGGGGCAGTTCAACCCCGAGCCACCCTACGATGTGCTGTTCACCGACACGATGTCCTTCGAGGACATGCAGCGCCTCAAGCGCATGGGCCGCTACTGGGACCTCGTCGCCAACTCCGGCAACTACCGCGAGACCCTGTCGTTGCTGCTCAAGGACAGCCCGTTCCATTCCTTCTTGACTTTCTCCGACCACCTGTTCTCGACGGCTCGGCGCACCCATGGCATCGAACTGAACAGGCTGTCGGAATACCTCTGCGATTATCTCTGCGATGCGGGCCGCTGCCCAAGACCCGACGTGCTGGCCGCGCTGGAAGCCGACTACGTCCGCTGCGGCCGCGCCTCCCGTCCGGCGTTCATGCAGAAACCAGGCTCCCGGACACCGCCGCCCCCGTCGACACCGCCGGACTCTCCGCGCCCCCCCCGCCAGCGCCGTCACAACTGATCGCCCGGCAGGTCAAGCGCAGGAACATTTTACATGAAAGTCTGTACATGAAGAGGTGCGGGATCCGATTTCGATTTCGATTTCGATTTCGATTTCGATTTCGATTTCGATTTGGGCCAGCGAAGGATCCCACGTTCGCCCGGCGCCGGGTCTTGCCTTCCGGCGCCACACCCTGTACAAACATGACATGCGTTCGCTCCCCTTCGTCACAACTTTGCCGCGATGGTTCCTGTTCCTGCTGCTGATCGTCTCGTGGCCTGCCTGCAGGCGACCCCCCGCTCCGGCAAGCCTCCCCAAGCCCGTGAAAGCTCAATTCGACTGGTCCCGGGGGCCGGACGCCGCATTCGTCTGGACCGTACCCGACGTGGACCAGGGCGTCACCGACCGGGCACCAAAATGGAAGACCCACCTGATGACGCGCTCGGGCGGGCTCTGGGCCCCCGCGGGCGTTCGCGACGGGCTGTGGCTGGCCGTGGGAGACCGGCTCCTCGAGGTGACCCGGATCCCGTTTCAACTCGAGGCGATGGAGCCGCCCCAAAGTGACGATCCCGGGTACGCCGGCTGGCCCGAGGGCTGCGAGCACGTCCTCGCCGAGACCGACCGGATGTTTTCCGCCTCCGGAAACGGCTTCGACCTGAAGCCCGACGGCGCCGACGGCGGCCGGCCGTTGCTGGACCGCCCGGCCGACCTCTCCGGACTGGGCTGGCCGCGCATCTACCGCGCCCACGCTCGGGTGCTGGCGTCCCTCGGGTCGATCCTGTTCCTGATCTCCGACGACCTGACCGTGACCTGCGAGGGCAACCAGTTCCGCTCGGCCATCTTCACCGTCTTCGACGCCTCCACGATGCAGGTCCTTCTGGCGCGCAACATCGAGACGCTGGGGTCCCACCCCTGGGATGCACACTTCGATCGCACCCATCACCGCAACAGGATCCGGCACCAGATCGAGTGGGCAGGTTCCGCCGGCGGCCGCTCTGTGGACAAACCCGAAGACGGCCGCATCCATCTGGGATACTACTATCCGGTGTTTCACTCTGACGATCTGCGGGTGAACATGAAGCTGGTCTTCCACTACGATGAGCCCTGTCGCACCTGCGAGAAACCCGAGGCGCTGGCCACGCTCACGATCGACTGGCCGGGTGACCTGGTCCCCCTCCTGCGGATCCACCCGGCCATCCCCGCCCTGCGTCCCCATCTGGCCCGCGGGGAACGCATCGGGGGCGTGACGCTACCGTCGGTGTCGGGCCCCATCCTGGACGCCTGGACGGCCCGGTTCCGGGCGCCGCGCCAGGAGCCTGTCGGAAAAAACCCTCGGGGCTCTCCGCTCTGAGCCTGTCGTCAGGCTCCCGGTAAAACTTCTCCTGTACCCGGAGGCGCGCGTGCGCTACAAACAATCGCCCACTTGTGGGCGGAGGCGAAAACCGTGAAATCCTGTCCAGCGTGCAACGCGGTATATGACGATGAGGTCTTTTTCTGTGCCAAGGACGGCACGAAGCTTGCGGACTCGACCCTGGGACACACCGACGTCAAGGTCGGGATGGTCCTCGACGACCGTTACCGGCTCGAGCAGTTCCTTGGCGCCGGCGGCATGGGCGAGGTCTACCGTGCCGAGCACGTGTACATCCACAAGACCGTGGCCATCAAGCTGCTGCGTCCGGAGATCACGGCCTCGCCCGAAGCGGTGCAACGCTTCCATCTGGAGGCGCGCACGGCCTCGTCGATCGGGCACCGCAACATCGTGACCATCGAGGACTTCGGCAAGCTCGGCAACGGCGTCGTCTACCTGGCCATGGAGTTCCTGGACGGAACCCCGTTGAACCGGCTCATCGCCAAGGGCCCCCTCGACAACGCCCGCGCCCTGGACCTGGTGGTGCAGATCGCCGAGGGCCTGCGCGCGGCCCACGCCCGCGAGGTCATCCACCGGGACATGAAACCCGAGAACGTGTTCATCCTGCCCGGGGAGGCCGGCGGCGAGCTCGTGAAGATCCTCGACTTCGGCATCGCCAAGATGAACGCCTCCGGTGCCGAGGGCGCCAACCTGACCCGCACGGGCGCGATCTTCGGCACGCCCCACTACATGTCACCCGAGCAGGCCATGGGCACGATCGTGGACCGCCGCGCCGACATCTATTCCGTGGGCGTGCTGATGTTCGAGATGTTCACCGGACGCGTGCCGTTCAAGGCCGAGTCCTTCCTGGGCATCCTCACCCAGCACGTCTACGAGCAGCCTCCAAAGCCGTGCTCGATCCGGCCGGACCTGCCCGCGGTCATCGAGGCGATCATCCTGAAAGCCATGGCCAAGGAGCCCGGGAAACGCCAGCAGGACATGGACGGCCTGATCGCGGAACTGCTGGCAGCCCGGTCCGTGGTCACCTCGGGGGAGCCTCCCGCGCTGCTGCGCGGTGACTGGCCGGCCTCGGCGGCCAACCTCCGTCTCACCGGGGAACCGGCAACCGATCCTCCCGCCCGGGACACCGCCGATCAGCCCGAACCGCTGACCCTGCAGGCACACGACACCGCCAGCCAGCCCGCGCCGCTGACGCTCCACGCCCACGACACCGTGTGCCAGCCCGAGCCACTTACGCTCCATGCCGGACCCGTGGCCGCCGGCACCGTGAAACCCGGCACCGTGAAACCCGGCACCGTGAAACCCGGCACCGTGAAACCCGATCCACAGTCGCCAGAGGGTCAGCACGCCGACGCCACCAACACCAACACCTACACCAACACCGAAACCGCCACCGACACCGCCAGTGGCGAGGCCCCCTCAAATTCAGCCGAGCCCCCGCAACTGGATCACCTCAAGGACCTGTTTCATCCCGCCCCCTCGAAGGCAAAGCGGAAAGAACCGGAGTTCAATGACGCGTTCCTGATGATCGGCGTCATCGTCGGCCTGCTGCTGGTGGGCGCCGGCGTGCTGGCCTTCTGGCGGCCGTGGGAGCGCTCCGGCGACCGACCCAGGACTGCCGTTGGCCCAGGTCCCGGCAACCCGGGTGGCGGCGATCCGAAGTACGTCTACGACTGTCCCGACCTGCAGCGGCCGACTTCGGGCTTCATCGCGGGCTCCTTCGGGACAATCCGTGAGGACAGCCGGCGCGCCTGGGACGCCGAGTGTCCGGAGGGCTCGAAGTGCCGCCTCCAGAGCAGCCCGGTGGTCGTGCACGACACCGTGCTCTTCGGCAGCTATCAGAACAGGGTGTTCGCCGTGGACGCCGGGACCCTCACCAGGAAATGGAGCGCCGAGGTCGAAGGCGAGGTCTCCGCCTCCCCCCTGGCCTGGGACGACGTCGTCGTCGTGGCCTCCAAGGACAAGCGGATCCGCGTGTTTGCCACCACCGACGGCACCCGGCTCGCCGAGTACGACAAGGCGGCCGAGTACTTCACCGCCGGGCCGTTCTTCTCCGTGGATTCGGTCTGGATCCCCGGCTGGGACCACTCCTTCCACCGACTCGAGCGCCAGGGGGCGACCCGCTTCCTGTACACGCCCAAAAAAGTTGGCGTGCGCGGCATGATCTATCACGATCCGACGGTCCTCAACGACCGGTGGTACTTCGCAGGGACCCGCATCCTCACCCGCAAGGACACCCAGTACAACTTCTACATGCCCGTCGACGGACGCACCCTGCGAACCGGAGACGCCGACAAGATCACTTTTTGCGTGCTGGCCGTGGATCCGGCGCAGATCACCGACAAGCGGGTGCTGGCCAACTGCGAGGCGCCCAACATCCTCGTCGACGAGATGCCCACGATGCGGGCCTGGCCCCCGCTGGTGTCCGGCGGGCAGGTCTGGTACTTCCTGTACTCCGAGACCAACCGGGACGGCATGGTGGTGCTGTGCGACCACGAAAAATCCGTCTGCCGAAGGGTGATGCGCACGGGCCTGTCCGGGGCCCCGGCCGCCGGGATCGTCGCCGGCAAGGGGCGAGGCTTCTTCGCCACCCTCAACGAAGGTGCGTGCCACCTGTGCGCCTTCCAACTCGACCAGACGCCTGCCGTGGACGCCCAGGACGTGACCTGCCTCTGGAAGAGCGAGGAGCTGCCCGGCTGTCCCGGCGACCTGCGCCTGATCGGCGACCGGCTGGTGTTCGGCACGGACAAGGCGAAGCTGGTGGTCGTGGACGCCGTCTCGGGTACGATCCTGCAGAAGCTCAAGGTCGGCGGCGCGGTCTCGGCCGCCCCCGCCTACTGCAACGGCCGGCTCTTCGTCCCCACCGAGTCCAACACGCTTGAAGCCTGGGACACCAAGTGAGATTCGACTGATCCTCTCGTTTACTGAGGACCGTGCCCGCTCAGGGCACCTCTGGAGGTCCCCTGATGAAACTGGCGCATGGCCTTCGCGTTCCGGCCGCTATCCCGGTGCTGCTGTTCTTCTCCCTGATCTCCCTGTCCCTGGCGACGGGTGCCCCCCC
>Ga0180007_10006114_pt1 | contig 11867 bp, 19 predicted proteins | sample MM_PC_MetaG_FD_121122 | JGI IMG/M metagenome (GOLD analysis project Ga0180007, IMG submission 121122) | Groundwater microbial communities from the Aspo Hard Rock Laboratory (HRL) deep subsurface site, Sweden - MM_PC_MetaG | ecosystem: Environmental > Aquatic > Deep subsurface > Groundwater...
ACAAAATTCCTTAAGTCTGTTAAACCCTTTGCGAATATAGGCACTTTACCTCTTACAGCAATCGCAAAACTAGAAGCAAACAGTACATACAATATCAAGTATATCAGCATTACATGGCTGGCTTGCTCTGCAAAAGCCTGATATATGAATGCTGAATTAATCCATAGAAATGCAGTAACTATAAGAACCATTAACCCTACACTTAACTTTTTCCACACGAATGGTGCGAATCCTAATACCATGATACATTTTTTCAAATTATAGCAATACCTTTAAATAAGGAAAAAGAAGGAGCTATGCTCCTTCACCAATCCTAAATACCTTCAATTTGTACACAAGCACCCGTAGCCATTGGTACACTTGGTTCTTCAACAGAGCCTATGTTAGCTTCATTGTCGTCCTGCTGATAGATGCCGTACTGTATTGAACCATCGCCTGCTCTTGCCCACGAACCATCAAAGAAGCATACTACTGCAACATCTGATGCACTAGGATCTTCATTGTTGGCTGGATCGGTTGCTCCTGCGGTTATTTCGAACTTGTATTTGACTTCATCCCATTCATGAAGCATGACTGGGTTGCTCAATACATACAAGTCTTCGAATCCGCCTGTTATGTTGGTTGATGCTTGTCCTCCGACACTGTCATCTAAAGTTATTGGCGTGTCCAAGAACTTTGGAACCACTGACTTGCTGAATCCCTGTCCGCTTGCTGGCTTTACTTCACTGATATCATTTGCTGATATTGTTGCCAAGCCAGATAGCTGGAATGCCACGTTTGTTGTATTGACTCTTAGCCTTAGGTAGAATATATCGCTTTGGTCTGCTCCAAGTGTTATGTCGTAGTCTTCTTGTGAAGCGTTTGTTCCACCAGACAATGCTGTTGCTGATGTTGAGTCATAGCCAATTATATCAACTTGCTGACCTGTAGCTGTTGCATGTGCTTCCATATTCAATGGGAAACTCTGACCTGTTAGGCATATATTGTCTTTTGGTTCTAGGTAATAACCTGCTGTTGAGTTACCTCCACGAATAGAGATGACATCTCCCACAGAGAATCCTGATGCTGTTGCTGCAGTGCTATCACCGAATGACTGTACAGTTCCGTCAGATTTGATTATATACCAGTGTGTATCTACAGATGCTGAATACGGTGTATTTGATTCTAGGTTATAAGCATTAGCATAAACTGTTGATGCACTTCCCAGTATGTCTGGACTCACAGATTGCTGGCATGATGACAGCGTTATTGTGGTTGTAGCTGGTGCTGTTGTCACGGGTGTGATTGCTGCTGGACCGAATGCTGCTGTTGGTATTATTCCTCCGAACATACCTGTAGTTATTCCAAATATAGCTAACAAAACAACACCAAATATAGCCTGGTTCTTTTTAGGTGCTATTTGTAATGGCTTTATGAAATAACCAGCTATTGCTGTTAAACCTGCACCAAGCAGTATTAATAGCAACCAGTTGCCTGCTATGTATGCTTGAAGTGGTGGGTAAAACATCTGTGCTATGAAACCTATTACTAATGCTGCAATAACAAACGGTATGTAATTTTTACCTGCCATAATTTAATTAACCTCCCTTAGTATATTTATAAATATACTCTTAATTTGAATTGTATTATTTAAAAGCTTTGTAACAGTTTGTATCGCAAAGTAGTAACTTTGCATAACATTTATAAGTATCAAAGGCATATTTTAAGCATGTCTAAGAAAATTATCATGCCCATAATATTGGCTTTTTGCCTTTTTTTGATACCTTTTAACGTTTCGGCGGTTTCTTGTTTCACGTCTGAAGAAATATTGCTAATAAACAACATAGCGATAAACAATAACGAATCATCATCTGTTTTGCTTGGAATATTCGACAAGATATGCGATAGGGTAAGAGAAGATGCTCTTGAAACGGAACTTAATCAGCTAAGGAATGAGATAATGAATATGACAGAGGACAGATTAAACAACTATACCGATTATATAACTAACAAGACACAGCTCATAGACGCTCTTTCTGCTATCGCTAATATAATCAACACCACAAGCAGGATAGACGACTATTTGGATGAAATGGACAGGAACTTCGTGACTAAAATGGAAGAGTTTAACCAAAGGGTTGTTGAAATAATTAAAGATACTGAAGAAGAGTTGGAAGGAGGATATTTAACAAAAGCCGATTTTGATGAAATAAGGAAAAACATGACAATGGAATCACAAATGATGGTTAACGAAATAGACAGGTTTTCTATAGATAATAGGTTGACATCACTAGAAAATGCCTTAATAGCCCAGCCTGATTATACAGTGCCTGCATTCATAGTGGTTATAGCTATAGTTGCATTTGTTTTATGGAAAATGGGATACATAAAAACAAAAAAAGAGAAACCTCATGTAGAAAGATTATCATCAGGAAGTTATAGAAGCTCTGATCCGCATTTCAACCCAGAATTAAGGGATTTCAAGGAATCATTGGATAAGGATGAAGATTTTAAGAAGGCTAAAGCTGAAATGAAGAAAAAGGTTTTGGATGAAGCAAAAAAATTAAGAAACGGCATTAAAGAAATCAGAAGCAAGAAGCATGACTAAAAATGACGTTATTCCCCCAATAAGGATAGATAGCGATACTAAGAAAAAATGGGAAGAAGAGGCTGAAAGAGAAAACAGGAACCTGCCATCTTATATAAGGAACGCTGTTGAAACTTATAGAAATAGCAGGAAAGAAAGAATTTTTGAAAAAATCATAGACTATAAAAGCCTTGAGAATCTGGGCTTGATTAAAAAGAGGAGAACATAAAATGCAAGGATATGATGAGGATGAGAACTATGAATCCGATACAAAAAGCAACATAAAATGGGTTCTTATATTCGGAATTATGGCATTGGCGTGGTATTTATTCAGAGGAAAATTTGGCTCATTCGATATGGACAACCTAACAATATGGGTAATTATCATAGTATTGTTGATATTGTTCGGTAAATTGACAGATTCTGACCTTAAAAATAGGTCTCCTAAATTAATATCTAACCCGATACATACAACTATAACAGGAGAGCCAGTGGCTATAATAGGCGGTTATGCAGCATTCAGGGCTGGAGGAGTGAACGCATTCAATTTCATAATGGAAGGCAGAGACGGAACAGTTATAGTTCCGATAAGCACGCTGACGAATGTTGGAAAATGCACCGTAGCTAATACAAGAATAACAAGAGTTCCTATTTCTGAACTTCCAGATTCTATGAGAGAAGAGATTGAAAACAGGGATTTGCCAAAACCATATTACTTGGGAATTCCTGATGTTTCGCAGATGCTTAACATACCAGAATCGAGTGAATTGTTGACTGAAATAAGGCATCTTAACAAGGAGAACCAGATGCTTAAAAAACAGGTAAAGGACTTGTTGAGCTACAAAGAAGGCTACACAGAGCATCAGAGAAGAATGGCTGAAATGGTGAGCGGTTCAAAGAAAAGTTGGGGAGAAAGGGTGTTTGGTGATTAGATGGTTAATATCACTACCGATTCGTTCACAGAAAAAAAAATGGGCAAAAGCGGTCAAATAGAGTATCTGATAAACAACAGATTCAGTCTCCAAAGGCTTGTTGATGAAATGTTCAAGAACAAGAACGACAAAAAGGAGTTTCAGCAATACGCTTTGTCAAACCCATTTATTACAATGCTTTATTTGAAGCAGTATAAGATGGACAATTTTGAAAAAACAGATGAAATTTTAGATAAAATGAAAAGAAGGAGAGGGCAGATTTTCATGGTGACAGGCAAAAAAAGATCGGGAAAAAGTACGTTATGCTGGACTCTTTGCGATAATTTGCATGAAAAAGGAGAAAGAATATGGTACTTTGGACCACCCACTAAATTACCTCATTTTGTTGAAGGAACCACGATGAAGTTTGAAAATCTTCCTGCTAATGTGACTGTATTCATAGGAGAAGCTGGCGTGCAATTCTATAACAAGGGTTCTGTAAAAGACAAAATAAATATAATGAAACAATTGCCTATATTGGCACATAATGGGAGAAATATAATTTATGAAGTTCACAACTCTTCAATGGTAACAAAGGATATTTTTCGCCTGACAGATTCGATTCTATTCAAAAGCTATTCACCGTTCCAGTTCGAAACAGAAAGATTCACAATATCAGACGAGTTGAAGAATTTTATGCCCACAAAGGTAGAAGAATGCCTTTACTATGATAATGACGGCATACTGTCTTTTTCTTTCAATCTTCCAAGATGGTGGAAGGATGAATACTCAAATCCGTATGCTATGTTCAAAACCAAAGCCGATATGTACAGGTTTATGGTGAATCTGTCAAAGGAATGTGGTGCTGAGGAAATCAAGAACTTTCTTTCATTGAAAAGCAAGCATATGGAAATTATCGAGGTTGAAAGGATTTTGATGATAATAAAGAATGAGGGTTTAGAAGAAATGCTTTCATGGAAAGATGAAAAAATTGTTGAAATAATTTCAAAAGGCTTCGATGACACAAGCATAAATGATATAGCTAAAGGCAATTTCAAAAGGATTAAATGCGACTTTGAGATGACTAACATACAGAGTGATTATTGGAAGGAGATTTTTGCACAGAATCCTGAGAAGTATTTAGCTAGCCAGTTGAATTACAACGAAAGCTTATTGCAGGATTTAAGGACAAGGACATCAAAAGTTCAGAACGTAAACATATTCATTAAAGGCGATCCTACAAATCCATTAGGATCAGGAAAATCATTTACAGCTTTGTCCATAGCAGAAGTTATAGAATATCTTTCTGGAAATAAATTCAATATAGATTATGTGTTTTTTGATGCTGAAAAACTGTTAAGCAGTCTAAAAGACCTGAAACCTAATACGGTAGTAGTGTTTGACGATGAAACAAGACGTGCTGGAATTGGATCTGGAAGAATTATAGAGGAACTAAAGAATGTGGAGCAGACGTTTAGAAAGAAAAGGATTCATTTCATATTCACTTCACCCGAAGACAGATTCAGCCATATATCAAATTTTGTTCTCAGAACTTATGGAATTGACGAGGAAAAAAACATAGCAAGATTATTGGTTTACTCGCCAGATGAAAGAGTTTTGTATGGTTATGTAACATTCAAAAAGCCTAGAGAAAGCATAATAAAACCATATGAAGCAAAAAAAGACGAATTCTTGCTTAAAATAGCTGAGAGATCAACATCTGATAAGGATTGGAAAACAAAAGCAGAAAAACTTATACAACATCCATTATGGGTAAAGGCTAAAAATCATAGACAAAAACTAGCTTTATGCGGAGAGGTTTTCTCAAATATTGGTTCTTCAGAAGCTGAAATGGTTGTTTCTAGGGCTGAAATGATGGAATAAGTACCTCTAAGTAGACAATAATAATCAGGTGCACCAAATTCCTTGATCTGATGCACCCTTTCCAATGAAACTCATCACTCGACAGTGACTTCAAATGTCTGGTAAGTGGAATGATTATCTATCCTGTAATAATCATTAGTTACACCGTCTGGTGTGTGAATGAGTTCTCCATAATTATTCTCATATTCATTCATAATTTCAACAATTCCCGTATAAACCCCCACAGACCGAAGAGTTTCATTCCTTATTGGTATAATGAATACTAGAGGATTGTATGGATTACCATTCCCACTCACAGAATCATGAGAAAATCCCGTCGTCATTTCAGGTATTGAGACCATAACAGTGTAAATATTGTTAGGTCTCCATGTATATACCTTAACAATTAAGTCACGTTCTTTGTTCCATCCATCGTGGTGATTGAATGTCGGCGGTATGGCTTCAACTTTCCAAGGTACTTCACGGTTGAATTGAGGATTGACATACTCGCCTTCATTTGAACTATAACTCATTGTAAGGTATAAGTTGAAATAACCCCCCTTTTTGAAGGTCGCCGAAAAGCTGCAGGTGCTTCCTGTCTCAAACACATTCCATGTGTTAAAACCAGTTTTGCTATCATCAACTATAAGAAAGAATGGACAGCATGTGTTGTTTCCTATGAGATGCTCAAGTTCTTTTGTGAAGCCGTCTTGGTTGGTACATATGTCTGTATATACATGCTCGCCAATATCTACAAATGATTTTCTCTCAGTATCACGCGATGGTACTACGACTAATGCTGTATCAAATACATCAAGGTCTGGTCGTTTGGCTGGATCAAATGGATGCTTTATGTGTATATCCAGCACTATGTTGTTGTTGTTGTCAAGTCCGACTGATTCAATGTAGAAGCAGTCATTGCATGGATTGAGTGTAAAGAAATTCAGCCCGCTTACGATATGCTTGTCATAAAGACTTGAACCCCGCTTTGGTGTCAAAATAACATCCAAAGTCTTTTCATCAATAGTGAGTTCGTATGCTCCCATTATTGATGGTTCGCTGTCAGCGATTGTTGGTGTCATAGGATTGTTTTCCTTAGAACATCCCATGAAAACTATCATAATTATGATAGTTGTAATAAAGAGTTTCATTAGAAACCTCCAAAAATTAGTTAATAATAAATCTATGTAAATGGTTAATGAACCAAATTCTATAGGTGAACTCAAGACAATTTAATTGTCTTGGCTGATTTATTATTTTTTTGTGAAAATAATACATTAGTCGGTATCCCACGTTTATGATTTTCAATATCAAGTTCAATCCTTCGAGAATCGTCACCGTATATTCTTCTGAATTTTATAGATAGAGGGAAATCAAAATTAGTACCATAAATTATAACATGATAATTTCCATTTGATGATTTCCTCGCAACTATCCTATTGTTAGGAAATATAGCTTTTAGGTTGTTTATTCTGCTTTTAAACTCATCTTCTTTTATTGAATCCCAGTCTAATGTCAGACGCATATTACCACCTCGTTTCTTCTTTAAGCTTATATGTTTTATGTCCAGTTGTTGATTCAAAGGTCTTTTTTATTCCATGCCCACTGAAATCAAACACTGCTTGCCCATACCAAACATTAACTTCCTGACCAATACCAATCTCATCTTCTTCAATTTCTTCATTAGGTCCTTCAATACTAATACCACCAGACTTTAGTTTATCTTCCATATTAGTGTTATGTTGATAAAATAATTCATTCAATTTATTCTTTAATTCTTGTGTAGTCACATTAGGCTTTTTTGTATAAACCCAAACAGAATATATCGTATCATAAGGTTCGTGCTGATAATAAGCACCACTTCTATAAAGAGAAGGCTTCTTTTTAAGTTCCTTTCTGATATCCTTTCTCGCTTCTATGACATCTTTAGGCTTTACGCCCTCGAAATTCTTTTTTAAGTACGCCTTACCAGATTTTGTACGCATATCCTGTTTTAAAAGTCTCAATACCGCATTAATGTCATGTTTTGTCAATTTAGGCATTTAAAACCATCTCCTTAAGTTTTTTTCTTCTATAAGGCGTAATTTCTTTCTTTAGATTTTGTACATAATTCCATGTGATTGTTTTCATTAGATTATTTTCTTTTTTATACTCTAAAAAACTCTTTCTGCTACGGAAAGACAACAATTTAAGCACGAAATTAGCTTCTCTAGGTGTTGTTTTTTTCATTTTTCACACCTCTTCATCATTTCTTTCAGTATTTCAAGCTCTTCTAATAATTCATTTTCTATTCTTTTATGATACTTTATACTCCATTCAGCGTCTTCAATTTTCTTCTCAATCCTTTCTTTTTCCATAATTTTCCTCCCAATTTTTTACCATTCTTTTTGCCTCTTGACAGTTCTTTTTCTGCAATTTAAGGTTTTTGTGCACTATTTCTCTCATTTTTTGCTTATGCAGTTCTGTTATGCTCATATTAGGGCGGTGATGTGAGGTGACATGTTGAAATGGCCAGTAAGAAACATGCACACCACCGTTTCCCAATGATACAAGCCAATGAGAGGATAGATACTACATCATGAATGCATGGAATTAATGAGGGAGACAACCTGAAACCCTTTCTGCTGTTGCCAGTCAGAATAACCTTGCAATTTATTGGCTTGTTTTTGACAACAGTTTGGATAGGAGGAAATAATACATGAAAGGGTTTTTAAATTCTCTCATTGATTAGATCTTAACCAAACTGTTTTTATCAAACCTAATTCATGAATATTGTGTCATTCTTATTCACCATTTCTCTTGAATTTACATAGCATCTGCAGTTCTTTTCTATCGGTTCCCATTCGCATGTTGAACTATAATATTCTGATTTGCACCTGTCTTCAAGTATTTCGCAGGTGGTTGTTTTGTATCCATCTTTAAGCTCTATTTTAGTATTTGACATTGGCTGTTTAAATAATATTGGTATCAGATAACCTCCCTTTTCCACCTCCATAGTCATGAAACAGTCATCATATTTTGGTGTTGAACACTGGTCACATTCTGGTTTCGGTACAAACATTGTGAAAGCGAATGAAAACACTATTATTCCTATCAAGAATCCAGCCAAATATTTGTAGTCATTTAATCCCATTTTCATTCACCTATTCTGCGAATGGGAACAAGCAGTAGTATTGTATTGTCATCCATTCCTTTAGATTGAACCTCTTCGCCTTTCTTATGAACATCTGTATTTTGTATGATATTTTGTCTTTCAATGATGCCTTTTGAGTGAACTTGCTTTCACAGAAAGGGCATATATGGTTGAATCTCTTCATCCTTTCTCACCTTTCTTCTTTACGAATATTACCGCAAACTCCATTTCTGTTTTTATCTTTTCGCACTTGCCTAAGAACTCTTCAAGTTCTGATGGAGGAACCCATCTGTTCATTCCCTCTCTCATCTTCAGCTTCAGCGTTTCCATTACCCTTAGTATCGGATACCATTTCTTTGGTGTTGTTGATACTATCAGCGTGTCTGTATAAGGCATCATGTTTCTTATTACTTGCTTCCAGTTCTGCATGTGGTCTATGCACTCAATAATCATTATGACTTCATAACGCCTTTTTGGCGTGTATTCCTCTGCGTCTGTAACTTCGAATGAGTGTTCAGGGTTGTTTCTTGTTGCCTGCTTTATCATGCCTGGGCTTATGTCTATCCCATGCAGGGCTTTAGGGCTTAGGTTCTTTATCAGCGTTCCTGTTCCGCATCCTATGTAAAGCACATCTTTGCCCTTTATCAGGCCTCTTAGTGCTTCTGATATGGAATTTGTGTATATTCCTCTCTTGCTTGAGTCGTAATTCTCAGCCATTCTGTTGAAATGGTCTATCTGAAACTGCTTCCATTCATCCATATCTTAATCTCCTGAAATGCACTTCTCATAGCATAATGCTGGTCTCGGTGTCAAGCATAAAGCTGGACTCATTCCGAATTCAAGGCTTCTAAGTTTTAAGCAACAGTTATAGCAATATTTGAAGTTATCTGATAAGCAGTCATTCATTCCATCTTTAAGATTACTGACAGTGTTGATGTTAACAATGTTGTTGTCGCATAAGAAAATTAATTCAGATGTGCTGAAAGTGGTTATAAATCCTACAGATGTCACCAATATTACAAACATGTAAAATAATATTGTTTTTTTCATCCTTTCTCACCTTTGACCTTGTTCCCAATATCTTTGGGCAAGGGACAATCCCCAGTATTGTTTATATTGGGGGACTGGATTAGGTTTTCACACCATTTTAAAGCATAATACCAATCTCTATTAGTATCAAACTCCCCTTTACGTTCCTCACGAATCTTCTTGATGAGGTCTTTTTTGAAGGCTTCTATTTTTTTTCTTAATTCATTATTCCAATCAGAGTTAGCTATTCTAACAAGTCTCTCTTCAAACTTCTTAATGTTGTCTTCAAGCTCCTGCTTCTCGTCTGCCCATTTCTTACGTTCCATCATCAAACCATCATTGAGATTGTTTATACTATTGATAAGAGATAGTTCGATATCGTTTGGTTTACGGTTTTGTGTTTTTATCATCTTCTTAACAAATTCTTTACTTTGCTTTTTGTCTAAATTCATTTAGTCGCCTCTCTCACTCTCCTCTCTCGAAGCAGGCACTTTGAAGTCGCATGGTGTACATACCCAGTAAGTTTTAGTCAAATCCTTTATCATAGGTTTTCCACATAATGGACATTTAATCATTTTTCAACACCTCTCTTGGATCAAAGTTTTCTAATTTGAAATCATCAAGTTCTTTTTCTGTTATGGGTTTAGCTACAAGGTTGGTTTTTGGGTGGACTGACCATTCAGTACGCCATAATTGTCTACGATTCGAGTATAACGCACTATCAATACCGTTTCCTACTGAGAAAGGTACTTTTGCATCTTTGGATATACCTTCAGCCCAATCCTTCATTTTATTGAAAGCTACTATCGGCGATTCGCTCACGTTTTCCCGAACCCATTTAAGCCATGACACCTGCACGTGAAAACCGCGACTTCCACTGAACTTAACGCTGTACGGGATTCTCCTTTCCCATAGAACGTCCAATACCCTTTGCGTCCATAAAACAGAGCTTTTTAGGTAGTCTTTAGAGTCTATATCTATACAATAGTTGGTTCCATTCCAATAATCTTCAAAATTATCCCTGATTTCCTTCTGTACCTTTAATCTGCCTTCCTTACTAGGTGGTATGTTGGGCATATCCATTATAAGGAGACTTTTGAACCAACCACAATGTTGAGGAACGATAAAATTGCTCAATGCAAAATCATAAAATGCGAATCCACTCGCCTTGTGGCATCTATCTGGATCACGGTTTCCCATGAACGCACACTCGTGTTGGATATTTCCATTACCATCATTATACGCACATAAAATACGATAGCGTGTCTTTTTATGATTGTAGTATTTCACTACATCTGTCCATGTCGGTTTGTCAGTCATATGAATAACCCCCACGCTCTTTTAGTAATAAAATACACCAATGCGATAAAAATAAATACATTTAAAACACCGCCTCTCGTTAAATAAAACCTCATTCCATTTACTCTGTAAGAAGCTAAAAGAGTTAAAGGTGTTGATATAAGTTCCAAAAAAGTTGCAGAGAGCATGTATGTTATATAATACACGGCTTCTGCTATATCGCCTTTCTTTCCACTTAACCCCGATTTCTCTCTGCTAATACTGTGTGAAACTTTCTGTAATATTATTGCCTGTTTCTTTATTTTCATTGAAAATCTGATTTTTAATTGCTCTTTTAATTCATGAACCAAATGTTTTAGTATGTCTATATTTTTTTCAAATTTCTTATTGTAATGCTCTGTTTCATGAGATATTACAAATTCTTTAAGATATTCAAGTCTAGGATCATCAAGACTTCTGTCATAATATATGGTTTGTGTTCTTGGTATATACATACCGCTACCAACACTCATTAATTCTGGCTCTACTGCTATTATTTTTGGTCTTTTCTTCATTCATTCACCTCTCCTTTTTGATTAGGTTTATACACCAATCGAATGCTGAACAACATACAGACTTTTGTGAATCTCTCATCTTCTCAATCTTCTTTATGAGTGACTTTTTGTAGGTCTCTTTATCCTTTTCCCAAACATTATAAGCTATATCTCCTAAACCGCCAAGAGTTCTAATTTTCTCTTCAAGCTCTTTAATTTTCTCTTTTAAAGTCACGTTATCTACAGATTCCTTAGCACATTCTATTTTCCAATACATAAGGTCATTTATTTGTTTCTGAAGCTCCTGCTTTTCTTCTGCCCATTTCTTGCGTTCTGTTTCGTGTAATTTAAGTAAATCCTCTCGTTTTCTTTTCCAATTTATTAACTCTGAGTCTTTCATTTAGTCACCTCTCTCCTATCTATCCTATATTCAAACCCGCATTTTTTACATTTGAACCCAAACGCTGGGTTAACCAATAACGCTCTTGATCCACATGATGGGCATGATTTTCTCATTTGTTCCCCTTCTCTGC
>Ga0180007_10006115_pt1 | contig 11866 bp, 10 predicted proteins | sample MM_PC_MetaG_FD_121122 | JGI IMG/M metagenome (GOLD analysis project Ga0180007, IMG submission 121122) | Groundwater microbial communities from the Aspo Hard Rock Laboratory (HRL) deep subsurface site, Sweden - MM_PC_MetaG | ecosystem: Environmental > Aquatic > Deep subsurface > Groundwater...
GGAGGTTGGAAGTGATAGTCACAACTGATAAAAATGTGTTTAGTGGAAGAGATATTGTAACTCATAAGTTTGTTGTCATAAGAAAAGGGGAGACAGCAGAGGTATCTGACAAGTATGGTAAACATCTTTGCTATGAACACGCACCAAATATTACTGAGGTAAAACCTAAAAAGAAAGCGAAGGTTTAATGCTTGTAGTTTGTAATAAAGGGACTTATAGCTCAGTTGATAGTGGTACTGGTATACATTATGTGGCTAAAGAGGGCAGGCCAATAAATGTATCGGAGAAGGAAGGCAATTTTCTCTTAAGAGAATTTCCAGAGAGATTTAAAACTGTTGGCAAATCATTAAAGCGATATAGGAATATCAAGACTTTTACCGATATTATTGTCCCTACTTACAAGAACGAGGATTATACAATAGCTTGTTTTAAGAGTATCAAGGAATGTACCAAGGAAGGGACCTATAAGATATTCTGGGTTGATGGTAATAGCGGTAAGAAAAGCAGGGGCAAGGTATCCAAGATATTAAAAGGGATTAATCACAAAAAGATATTCCTGAATGACAACCTTGGTTTTGTAAAGGCCACGAATGCGGGACTGAAGGAGTCAAGGGCTCCAACGGTTTGTTTTCTAAACAATGATGTTTATGTCACTCCTAAATGGCTAGAGAAACTTAACAATATACTTCTTTCTAATAATTTAGGAATTGTCGGTCCTCTGGAGCAGCCAGGCGGTGTCTCAGCTCAGAGTTACAGTTGGCAAATAAAAAAACAGCCTCGACTGCTGCCTGATTTTATAGGGGATGTAGATAATTTAAAAGATATTGCTAGATATAATCTAAAGATAGAATCTATGTTTAGCGGTGAATATATTCCCCCGCCTAATTTTGTGGCTTTCTTTTGTGCTGTTTTAAGGAGAGAAGTAATAAATAAAGTTGGATTTCTTGACACAAAGTTTACCATAGGTCTTTGGGATGATTGCGATTATTGCGATGAGGCTACCTACCTAGGATTCGGGATGGGGGTTGCCTTAGATACCATGATTTATCATAAGGGAAACGCTACCTTTAAACTAGATTCTATTAAGAAAAACATAGATTTTGATTTTATCCATCAATCTAATGAAAAACTCTATAGGGAGCGTAAAATAAAACGCAGAAAACAATGACACCAGAAGTTTATAACTGGGTAAGAGAGACAAGGGATAAATTTAAGCTGGATGGAAAAGTTTTAGATATTGGCAGCAAAGATTTTACTGGTGCTGTTGGAAATTTGTTTAAGGATTATACAGGTCTTGATAAACAGAGGGGCAAAAACGTAGATGTTGTGGCTAATGCCCACATTTTGCCCTATTCCAATGAGATTTTTGATGTTGTTTGTTGTTTGGAGATGTTAGAGCATGATACAAACTTTTTTCAGACTATTGCTGAAGTTCAAAGAGTTCTTAAAAAAGGTGGCTATTTTTTAGTTACAGCCAGGGCAAATGGTTATAAAGCCCATGATTATCCTAATGATTACTGGCGGTTTACCGTTGATGCTTTTCGTCTATTATTAAGTCCCTTCTCTAGCCACTCAGAGGCTGAAAATCTGCTTGGAATATATGGTTGGGCTAGAAAGTGAAAGTGGTAATCGTAGCCCTTTATCCTTATAGGGGAGGGGGCAAGGAGGTGAAAAGGCATTAAGGCAGCAATCGTAGCCCTCTATCCTTATAATGGCCAAGGCTTAGATGCCTGGCTTTGACCATGGAGCAGGACTAACTTACACCGCAGCAAGACAAGCTGGATGCGATATTGATTTTGTTGATATGAAGGCACTAAGTAATGACTCTGAGCTGGAAGAAAAGATAAGGGGTTATGATTTAGTGGCCTTTGGTCTTAAAAGTTCTTATTACTCAATCGGAATGAAAGTTATTGAGGTTGCCAAAGCTAATGGAGCTAAGGTAATTGTGGGAGGCTACCACGTAACAGCAGCACCGAAAGAATTACTGGAAAATGAAGATATTGACTGGGTGTTTCATGGCGAGTCCGAGATAACATTTCCTAAATTCTTAAAAGACCCAGATGAATTTGATAGAGAAATATGGGGGGAGAAACCCCAAGACCTAGACGATCTTTCCTTTATAGACAGAAGTATCTATAGGGAACCGATAGAGCCGTGTGACGGTTGGTGGTATGGTGGCCGCAAGAAGATGATAACGGTTATGGCTGCCAGGGGATGTCCTTACCGATGCGGTTTCTGCCAACCCTTAGAAAATAATCACTTTGGTAAGAAGTTAAGGCGTAGAAGTGTTGAGAGCATTATATATGAGCTAGAGATATTAAAAGAGACGTATGAGCCGGATTGCTTGATGATCCATGATGATACTTTCTTGATTCAGCCAAGTTGGTTGGAGGAATTTATTGAAGAATATCCCAGAATTAATCTTCCCTTCTGGGCTGCCGGCAGGGCTGATGGGATATGTAAACATCCTGATTTGGTTAAGAGACTTATAGATGTTGGCTGGGAGTTAGTATCGGTTGGGTTTGAATCGGGAAGTCAGAGAATCTTAGATTTGATGAAAAAGGATATAACTGTAGAGCAAAATCTGGAAGCTGCCAGGATAATCAAATCCTTCGGAGCCAAGATATATGCCAATTATATGATAGGACTCCCCTGGGAGACAAAAGAGGACATACAAGCAACGGCAAGGATGGTTGATGAGATAGATGCCGAAATGCCTTCCTGGGCTTATTTTACTCCTTATCCTGGTTGTGAGATGGGAGAGGAATGTATAAAAAAAGGTTTGTCACTTTTAGATAGGAATAACTATAACCGGTGTCCCGGTGGTGAAAAGGTAAAAGGCGTTGACTATAAATATATTAAGAAAGTGGTAGCTGGTTATAGAGGATAGGAGGTAAATATGGCAGTAATTAAAGGTACAACATCATCTGGTGTCCCTATTACTTTAGAATGTACTGATGATAGAAAACTAAAGACTGAAGCTACTGTTGCTATTGATATGGAAGTGGCATTAGATAAAACAGAAGACAGCGTGGCAACAATCGCAGATAGCATGCGACAACTTATCGAATATAGCGGGGGTAATCCTATTTATGTAGGAGAAGCTGCCCCTGGTGTGCTAGCTTCAGCAGCTACTTGGAGGATAAAGAAAGTTACTTATACTTCAGGAGATCCAACAGATGTATCTTGGGCTGATGGAGTAGGAACATTTACCAAAGAATGGGATGAAAGAGCAAATTATGATTATACACCAGATGTGTAAGAGCATCATAGGAGAGTAAATTGGCAACAGCTAAGAGCGTCATAAAAGGACATAGATAAATGTCTTGGGTAGATGATTTTGATAACAGCTCAATAGATACTGCTAAGTTTGGTACAGATACCAATGGTACTTGTACTATCTCAGAAGGTTCTGCTTATCTTACTATAAATGAGGGTGGTGCTGATGCTGATGCTGGTATGGTATATCTAAAAACTCAGCCTAATAATTCTGGTACCGAGATGTACTTGCATAAAGTATCTGCTTCTAACCTTTCTTCTGGTGAATATGGAATATTGCTTGGAACTTGTCAAAATGCTTCTGCCCCAAGTTGTGCTGCATTAGCTACATTTGAGGCTACTGAGAGAACAAGGATAAGACAAGATTCAGACGGTACTATCCATGCAGAGTATCACAATGCAGGAGATACTTGGACAGAGTTGTTTAATCATTCTGGAACAGTCGGAGCGTATTATATTTGCACTTTAGAGGTTAAAGATTCTAAGTTCAGACTAGGACTAAGAGAAGGTGCTGGTTGTAGAGAGATAAATCAAAGTGCTTGGACTAATCTTTCTTCTCTAAAAGCTGACTATGATTCAATGTGGGTATTTTGGGGAGAGCCATACGAAGATGATTACTATGCAGACTTTGAATCTGATTACTTTCGTTTTGGTAATGATACACAAATTATAGCGTATTACAATGGAACCTCTTGGGCGGCCGATAATCCATATAAGGTAGGCAAGGCCATTACATATAACAAGGGACTTGACTTTATAAGGGACCATGGAGTTGTGGTTGATTTAGGAGCTGCCTATTCCTGGGATAGTGCAAACGTAAAAGACCCTTATGTAGTAACACAGGAAGATACTACATATATGGTTTATGCAGGGCACGACAATGGACGTTATGAACTAGGTCTTGCAACAGCTCCTACCTCTGACCCTGATACTTTTACCAAAGATGCTGGGAATCCGATTATAAGTCCTCCTGCTTCAACTGTCTTTATAGATGATTGTGAGAGATTTGATACTCCTGCTAATGGTGGTTGGACAACATCACAAACAGCCCCAACTTATAGTACTACCTATAAATTTGGTAGGGGTCACAGTCTTAGATTATATGATGCTTCTGTTAATCCTGATGTTGAGCATACTTTTTCTACACTAACTTCTGGTAGAGTTAAGGGCAAGTTTTATGATTCAGGAGGCGGTACAAGACTATTTCTTGGGTTAAAGAATGGTGCTACCTGGGAGGGTATAGTTGCAATAAATACAGCTACAAGTGCAACCCACTATGCTTCTTATAATGGTTCTAGCTGGGCAGCAGGAAGTGTTGCCCGCTCAAACGGTTGGCACTCAGTTGAATTTGATTTTGGCTTAAATGTAATTGGCTCAAATGTAATTGCAGCAAAGATAGATGGTACAACATTATTTTCTGGGGCATCATTTACGCAGGTAGATAGATTCAGTTTATACACAGCCGCAGGGGAATCGGTATATTACGATAACTTCTTTGTCTCCAACTCTACAACAGAAGTTTGGAATGAATGGGCTGTTAGATTCCCTGTTCTTATTTATGACCCAGCAGACGTAGCTTCTAAGAGATGGAAGATGTATGTTGGTGGGGATATTTGGTGGCAGAATAGATTCAGGATAGGTTATTATTATGCTGCTACTCCAGATGCTGCCTGGACAGAAGGGGCAAATAATCCTATATTGGCTGAAGGTGCGGACTGGGATAATATGGGTTGTTATCCCTTTGACTTTATCCTTGATGGCTCAACCAAAACTTTATTCTATGGTGGTGTAAATACCTCAACCTCAAGATGGCAAGCAGGAGTTTCCACTTCTGCTGACTGGGATGACAACTTCTCAAATGATGCGGCTCCTATAGTTGCAAGAGATACTGCCGAGACACAAGCACTAACTGCTAACTTATCGGTTGGCTCATCTACGGTAACAGTAACTTCAACAACTAATTTTACAGCAGGTGAACCAATACAGGTAAGTGATAGTTTAGAAAATTCTACCAATAAATCAATGGTAAATCGCATAAAGTCAATGACCTCAACTGTTATTACTTTTTGGTATCCAAATACGATAAGGGCTTTTAATACAGCAAACACGGCAACAGTTAGAAGTTATGAATATGGCTCTATTGTTCCAGGTGAGACTCAAAAGGAAGGTTCTACTTGGAAGATGTGGGCTACACCATTTCAGATGTTTAGTGGTTTGGGAGCAGACCCCTTACTTGAGACTACATCATATTATGAGGGAAGTGCAGTAGATACCTGGGTTTATCAACCGCTTAAATCACCGCCACTTCCTATGGGTAAAGTGGGGGCTTGGGATGAGAGGAGTTCGGAGAATTTGAGGTTTAAGGATTTTAGATTGTACGGCCAACCATTTGGAGGATTATTTGATGGTTTATTTGATGGGAAGGTGGCATAGATGCTTTTATTTTGTGATATAGGTGAAACAGTAAAGGTTCCAGTTTATCTAGTTGATGCAACAGATGGCTATACACCAGAAACAGGTATTACTTCACCTACTAATTATATTTCTAAAAATGGAGGGACACCAGCAGTCTTAAATGATGGAACTTGGGTCGAGTTAGATGCTACAAATATGCCAGGGCATTATACTATACAACATAATGGAATAGATACCAACACAGCAGGATTTATACAGGGGGATATTAGAAAAGCAGGTTGCAGGAACTTCCCATATACAATAGTTGTAGGTGGAAAAGTAGATGCCGTTAGAATATCAGGTGATTCAACTGCTGCTGATAATGCTGAATTAGCTTTTGATGGTACAGGATTTGGGTTTACTAACTGTACTGTTCCAACAGTCACTACTGTAGGTACTACAACCACCAATACCGATATGAGAGGTACAGATAGTGCGTTTCTAGCTGCAAACGCTCCAACTAACTTCTCTAATCTATCAATTTCAGTAACCACCGGGCTTGTCGATATTACCCAAACAGCGGCAGATAAGGTCTGGTCCACAGCGGCAAGGACTCTAACCTCATTTGGAACTCTAGTTCAAGACATTTGGGATAAGGCCACATCTGCATTAACTACTGTTGGGTCAATCGGAAAGCTATTTGTGGATAATATCAATGCCACGATAAGCTCACGTTCAACGGTTACTACGGCAGAGGTTAACGCTCAAGTTGACACAGCTCTCTCTGATATAAACCTGGACCACTTAATCCAAGTTGCTTCAACAGTCAGTGATGTGGGTGCGACTTCAACAGATTTTGACACAGCTCTTGCAGAGGCAACCAACGACCATTATAACAATCACATCATTTTATTTACCGCTGGTGTTCTAGCTGGTCAGGGAAGAAGAATATCAGATTACGATGGAACTACCAAAAATATCATTGTTAGCCCTGCATTTACAGAAGCTCCTGCTGATACAGACGGTTTTGTGATTCTGGGGATATACGCTTACCCTGCTGACTTTAAGGCTGATGTTTCAGCTCTGGCTACAGCAGCAATATGCACCGAAACCCGCCTTGCAGAACTTGATGCTGCTAATTTGCCTGCTGATATAAAAGGTGTGTTCAATAAACTATTTGTACTAAAATAGAGAAACTATGCCTATAACCATAAAAGGGAAAGAGAAAAAGCATTTCGGGAAGAAAGTAAAGATTAAAATTCCCTTAAAAAACTATCTCCAGCTTCAGGAAAAGATTGAGGAGATAGAAAACTATGGACACCATAGGTTTTTAAAGAAGTTATCTGAAATAGCAAATACGTTACTAGCCCGTATCCGCGGGCTTTTTTAATTGGAGGTGAATAGTGGCAACAACACTTCTTCAATACCGAAATAAGGTAAGAAACAACTTAGATGACTGGCCTGAGCAAGATGCGCTAAATGATGCAACGAACGTAACTACTACCGATACCACTTTCGCTGTAGATACTGGATCTAAATTTCACGTAGGTCAATTTTGCCAAATTGGTGATGAATGTTTTTTGGTATCTGCTGACCCGTCAACTAATGACCTAACAGTTGTCCGGGGGCAGAAAGGGACAACCGCAGCGATTCATCTTGACAATGCGGTTATCTGGATAGATCCTCACTGGCTAAACACTGAATACAATGAGGCTATAAACGAGTGTCATGCCCAGGTGCTAGAGAAGAAGGTATATGATGACTTTTCTCTCTTTAGCCAGTCCAAAGTAATAAGCCACTTTGAATCAACTGAAACCTGGGGAGGCTCCGGCGATGCCGATACTTCCGTATTCAGGACAGGTAAACAGGGTTTAAGAATTGTCTCTTCCGGGACTAAGGTAGAAGACTACCGGACAGGGACATTTGACTTAAAAGGATTAGAGAGTGACAAAATTGACCTCTTTGTCTATGTTGATGAGGCAGATAACCTCTCAACCCTAACGCTCAAGTTTCACCAGACACTTGATACAGCTTTATTCTCTTACGCTATTACAGGACTTAAAGATGGCTGGAATAGCGTTTCAATAGACAGAGATGATTTCACCGACACCGGTTCCGCTGACTGGAGACAGATTATCCGTATTGAGTTTGAGGTAACTGCCGCAGCCAGCACCGTTGTAAATGTTATCTTTGATTCCCTTAGACTTCGCACTACCCAAGAACATATCCTTATCTATGACTTACCCTCTGACTTGGTTAAGCTTTTAGATGTCTATGTTTATAAATCAGACCACAAAGCAAAAAGACCCTTCAGGCGTTGGGGTATTAACCGTAATGCCGGCACTTCAGGTGTGGATCAATTACAACTAAATGTGCCAATATCTTCCGGCTACAAGATAGGCCTAAGATATATCGCCGGTTTTGCTGAACTCTCAACTGATATAGCAGAGACTACCTTACCTACAAAAGCCAAAAATCTACCTGTTTACTGGGCTTGCCACTCTCTTCTTACCCAAAAGACCGGACCACGGGCAAGATATGACAGGGCTTCTTCTAAATTAGATGAAGAAGCTAACCCGGCTTGGTTGCCTGAGAGGACAGCCACTTACTGGTTTAATAAATTTGAGAGTGAAAGAAAAAGATGTGGTATGGCAAGAAACCATGTTAGATACAGAACAATAGAGGACTACTAATGGCTGATGCAGGTAAGACCCATTCCGTAAAACTTGGCGGTAAATATTACATTGTAGAAAAACACGTCAAAGAAGCTCAAGACTCCTTTGTCCCCCGTTACTCGGTATCTGATATTCCCCAAGATAGGGACTTCTCCGTATTGAATAGGTGGCAAACCAAGTCCTGCCATTTAGGGGAAGGTCAGGACAATATGGATATAACCGATGAGGATGTTAGCGTATACCGGTATAAGACCTCAAGTGGGATAGATGTATCTGAGAAGCATGAGATAACTACCCTCTATTCTGTTGCTCAATCCAAGGCTTCTGCTAATGCTACCGCGCTTCCACTAATCCAAGTTGGCACTATGCTTGCTATAGCGGACGGGACTAATGTTTATCTTTTTAACGGGGCTTGGGGCTCTGCTTCGGCTTCCGGGTTTTCAGCAACAAATATCCGAGAATTAGCCTCAGATGGTATAAATCTTTATGCTTGTGATTCTGCTACCGCGATGATTAGAAAAGGAGTAATAACTGATGTTAATACCATTACCTGGTCTGACTTTTCCGCCATTAAGGGAGAAAACCTGCTTTGGTATAACAACTATCTCTTTGTCTCAGGCGATATTGCAGGTGGAGAGAAATTCTACCAGCTTGATACCTCAGGTACTGAAGCCTACTCTTATCCAGGTACAGGAGCGATATTAGAAGATGTAGTCGCGATAGAGGCTTATAACGGGGATGTCTATTTTGGGGGTTCTAATGTCGCCGGTTCCTCAAAGCTTTGGAAGTTTGATGGAACAGATACTGTAGAGATAACATCTCATGTTCCCAAAGGGGACAATCTTTTATCCCTCCGTTCTGCTATGGGAAGACTTTGGATAGGGACAAACAGGCAAACCGGAACCGCTGAGTGGGAGGGACATCTTTATTCATGGGATGGCAATTCTATTACTCACCACTGGAAAATTGATGTTGAAACTGCTGCTAAGAATTATGGGATTTATGTCATAGGTCACTTTGGAACTAATATTTATTTCGGTTGGAATAACCTAACCGGGCTTGGCAGGTATGATCTAAAAGAAGGCGGAGTATCAAGAAGCATAGTAGCCCCTGCCGCAGCAGTCAATCAGGTAGTTACAGCAATTGTCCCTTGGAGAAACAAGCTTTACTTCTCCATATTAACTAAGGGCATATATGCTGAAGGAGCCACCCATGAAGCTTCAGCTAATCTATCCTCTTCTTTTAATAACCTAAACACAGTCCACAAGAAACTCTGGCCTACCGCTGAAATAAGGACTGAAACTCTTGGAACATCAGATACGGTTGAATTTCAGTACACAACCGATAAGGGGGATCAATACATATCAGCCGGGACTATGTCCCAAGTTGCTACTAAGTACAAAGCTGATCTTATTCCTGCTTCAGCTACTCCAGCCTGGACTAAATCAGGATCGGCTACTACGGAGGAAATATCTCCTACCGGAATACTTCATATTGACGATACGACTTCTCTTTACTATTACCGGACAGAAGCAGGTATATCTAATGCTACCGGGTCTTGTTTGCAAGTTAAAGGAAAAATGGTAGCTGGTTCTAAAATTGAGCTTCGTATATATGATGGAACCAAGTTAGCCCAAGTTTACTTTAGAGGGACAGATGTTTTATTACTCAATTCTGCTGGAGGCACCCAAGGGATAGTTAATGTAGATTCTACTTCTAATTACAATACTGTCAGAGTTACTATGAAAGCCAACGTAGTTAAGGTTTATGTAAATGGCGGTTTAGTTATTACGGGAGCTGCAACTGATACCACTGCGACAACGCAGATGCGTTTTGATGTTGAGACTCCCGCAGCAAGCTATGATGTCTACATCGACCATGTTTATTATTCTCTTACCGGAGCCCACAGCCCGGACGATAACGACTTAACAGATACCTACTATGAAGTAGACTTACCCAACGTTGTAGCTGACTCTCTGGGCTACAAGTTAGTCCTAACCAATACTTCCGGGAATCTGGTAGTTTTACCCGTATCGGTTAGATCAATCCCTCTAATGTCAAATAAGAAAGCCTGGGAGCTAACTATCAAAGCTACAGACTATCCAGAAGGACTTAACGCTTCTCATGGGACAAATAAGAGTGGGGAAGATTATATGTCTGACTTGTGGGCAGCTCAAGGGGGAAGGCAAATTTTAGAGTTTGAGGATATAGACAGTACAACTTACAACGTAATTATTATCAAAGGTCCGAGCCAGGAGCTTATGGGTAGGCAGAAGAAAGGTAGCTTGGAATCTCTTATGACTCTTACTCTTTGGGAGGTATAAGTGGTAGAGAAAGAATTTACTAAGGTAGAGGGTAAGGAGTTAATAAAGACTCCTGATATAGCGGATGGTGCTGTAATAACAAGATTATTAAAAGATTTTGCAGTTACCTCCAGGAAGATGGATGTTGATTATTTTCAATCCGCAGCGCTCGGCTCTGATTTTACAACAACAACTACTACCCCGGTGTTTGAGGATACCGGTGTCACTGTTTCCTTTACAGCTCCTAGCGCCGGTTTGATTATATTTGTGTCAAACATAGCCGCAAAACATACCCAGGTAGGGGCAAACGCAGATTTTAGAATATATGACAGCGGCTCAGGAATTGGAATTATTACATCAGATACAGATATGCAATCAGAAAACAAAGGATATAATCTTGCTTTTCTTAAAGCCGTAAGCTCAGGTTCTCATGTTTTTAACCTCTATGTTAAGAACTATACAACCGGGACTCTAACGCTTGAGGCCACAGATATAACCAGAACAAGAATTGAAGGTATATTTTTCGGGACGTAAGGAGGATAAATTGCAAGAAGCAACAGAGTTTATCAAGAGCGTCGGCTTTCCAGTGTTCGTCGCCGTTTATCTTTTAGTTAGATTAGAGCCAAGAATGAAGGAAGTGGCTGAAATTCAAGCGCAGCTTTTAGAGTATTTAAGAAAGAAGAATGGGAGCTAATGAGATCAATTTACCGCATTGTTATCCACTATACTGCAAGCAAGGATGTGGGCATTGAGACAATAAGGGCGTGGCACAAGGCTAGGGGTTGGAAAGATGTGGGTTACCATAAAATTATTAGACAAGACGGCTCAATAGAGAATGGTAGAGCTGAGAATGAAAGAGGGGCTCATGCTGGAAACTATAACGAGGGTAGCTTAGGGGTAGTTTTAACCGGCTCAAACCAAGAAATTTGGTATCCGGCTAAAGCACAATACGATTCATTAAATAAAGTGCTACGTCAATGGATAAGCACTTACTCCATAGTTAAGGAGCAAATATTTTTTCATAGGGAATTATCAGCCACAAGTTGTCCAGGTAGATTAGATAAAAAAAGAATATTAAGGGAATTAGAAATAGGAGAAATACAACCAGAAGGTGAGGATATGGGACTTAGAGCTTATCAGTCAGTAAAGCCGGAAAGAGATGCTTTTGCCGACAACCTGTTTACGGGGGTAGGCAATCCATTACTAAAGGGAAAA
>Ga0180007_10006116_pt1 | contig 11866 bp, 13 predicted proteins | sample MM_PC_MetaG_FD_121122 | JGI IMG/M metagenome (GOLD analysis project Ga0180007, IMG submission 121122) | Groundwater microbial communities from the Aspo Hard Rock Laboratory (HRL) deep subsurface site, Sweden - MM_PC_MetaG | ecosystem: Environmental > Aquatic > Deep subsurface > Groundwater...
ACCTTTGATGCTGTTGTTTTGAAGAACGAAGCCTACACAAATTTGATATTGAGTGATGCATACACAATTAAGACACATTATATGGGTATGGTGGATAAAAATAATAAAGTGAATTTCTATGATGGTAAAGTGAGGGTAGTCTCCTCTGAAGGAAAGGAGATTACTAAATTTACATCTGATAAATATCTTGATTTCATTAATGAGGGTGTGGAAGAGCATTCTTTTATAAAATACCCCTATCTGAAATCAAAAGGATGGAAGGGACTTGTCGAGGGGGATGACAATGGAATATACAGGGTTGCACCCTTGGCCCGTCTTAATGCCTCGGAAGGGATGGCGACCCCCCTTGCAGATGAGCATTATAAAAAAATGTTTGAGACACTAGGCCAGAAGCCGGTTCACAGCACACTTGCCTATCACTGGGCAAGGCTCATTGAAGTTCTGTATGCCTCGGAGAATGTTAAACAATTGATCAATGATGATTCCATTACCGATCAAAATATCCGCCAGATCCCTGAAAATAAACCATCCGAAGGAATCGGCATTGTTGAAGCCCCCAGGGGAACATTGATCCATCATTATAAGACTGATGAAAAGGGAATACTGACCAAAGTCAACCTGATCGTTGCTACGGTAAATAATGCTGCCGCTATCGATATGTCTATCAGGAAGGCTGCTCAGCATCTTATTAAAGACGGCCAGGTTTCAGACGGGATCTTGAATCAGGTGGAAATGGCTTTCCGGGCCTACGATCCCTGTTTAGCCTGTGCTACACACTCTTTTCCCGGTGAAATGCCCATGATCATAGATATATTTGATCATAATAAAAAATTAGTTGAAAAAATACAGAGGGATTAAACTATTGGACTTTGAAATTAATAAAAGTATATTGATCGCAGGAATAGGTAATGATATCCGTGCGGATGATGGCCTTGCATTCAATATCATTGATAATTTAAAAAAAGAGATCTCAAATATACCCTTGATAAAGACATCAGAAGCAGGATTTTCCCTGATCGATCTTTTTGAAGGATATAAAAAGATCATATTGATAGATACGATAAATGATATAGATATTGAAGACGGGACTGTTATTGATTATACTTACAAATTGAGCGAGATGGACAATAGTGTCAATTTTTCACATAATACAGGATTATTGACCATTTTGAAGTTCTATAGGACATTAAAGCTAGATATACCAGATGAAATAAATTTTTTACTGGTTAAAGTCCGTAATACTGATTCATTCTCAGAAGAGCTGTCACAAAATTATAGTGATTCTATAAATGAAGTAACGAAGCTGGTTAAAAATAGTTTATTACAAAAGGCATAAAAGGAGGTTATTTATGGCAACTCATGTTATTGAAGCGAAGGGGTTAAACTGTCCCCAGCCTGTTCTGAAACTGGCAACCAAAGCGATCGAGATTCCTGCCGGAGATCTATGTGAAGTTACGGGTGATTGTCCGACTTTTGAAAAAGATATCAGAGCATGGTGTGAACGTATGGGGAAGACTATTCTTGAAATTATCGATGAAGGAGAGAGTAGTAGACGAGTAAAAATTCAGTTTTAATCGTTATTTTTTATTTTATATACAACTTATTAACATGAGGCTAAAGACGAAATACTTAATAGATTAAGGAGGCTTATCATGGCGGATAATAACAAAGTCGATATTGATCTGGATAGTGATCCTGATGATGAACTGGACCTGGGGACTGGAAATAAAAAAACACCCAAAAAAAGCAGCTCATCTTCTGCTGAATATACCTCAGCGGAAGAGACTTCCATGGAGATGGCACTGGCGGTAGCTGACATACATAATGCTGTTCACCAATTTATGAAAGGAGATTACAGTGTTAAAGTGTCGAAGGACACATTGAACTGTAAAATAGATCTATTAAAGGATCTTGCCAGACTGGTAAATGATACTATCGCCAATACCGGTGGATTGATCAAAGAATTGAACCTGGGGATAACAGAGTTTGCTTCCATATTAAAAAAAGTTCAAAAAGGTGAGACATCATCCAGGGTGGAATCAACCTTTGATAATGCCGGAATACAGGAATTGAAGAAACTGATCAATGACATATTAACGGCTTTTGAAGAAAAGATCGAAGAGAACAATAAAAATTCCATGGAGCTTGCATTGGGATTGAGTGAAAATTTTGCAGCTTTGAACGAAATATCCAAAGGTAATTATAAAATAAAAGCACCGGAGAAGTCTGAAAATGAACTTTTAGGTAAACTGGGAGAACTTATCAACAGAACATCATTAGAGATCAGTCAAAAGATCACTGAAGTGGAAAACTTAAAGAAAAAGGAAGAGGAAAAGAGAAAGATCCTGCAGAGTTCAGTAAATAATATATTAACAAAGGTCAATCTGATCTCTGAAGGGAACCTGAATGTAAAAGTAGAATCTCAGAATACGGATGATGATATTATCGTTGAATTAGGCAAGGGGATCAATAAAATGGTCGGAAACCTTAAAACCCTGATTAACCAGCTGAAATCAACAGTAAGTGAGATCACTTCTTCATCTTCAGAGATCGCTTCCACCAATGAAGAGATAATTTTAAAAGCCAATGAAGAGATAAAACTGGCATCTGAAGCCTCCACTACCGTTACCGAATTGACCGCCTCTATCATTCAGGTAGCTGAGAATGCAAAAAAAGTTTATCAAACAGCGGAAAGTAACCAGGGTTCAGTAAAAGAAGGGTATGAATACCTGGGTAAGACTATTGAGAAGGTTAGAATGACCAATGATGTAGTAGATAATACAGCTACCAATCTTGAGAAGCTGAAAGATTCTGCAGAGCAGATCCATGAGATCCTGAAGATCATTAATAAGATCAGTGAAAAGATCGACCTGTTAGCCTTGAATGCCGCTATTGAAGCCAGCAGTGTAGGGGAGGGGGGCAAAAGATTCAAAGTTGTTGCCGAAGAGATGAGAAGACTGGCAGATAATTCCATCAGTTCTTCCCAGCAGATAGGTGATGTTTTAACCAATATTCAGAAAGATATTTCCGATGGAGTCAACATGATGAATTCCAATGCCCAGGAAGTCAGGGGTATTATGGATGAAATAAATAAAACCGGTGATTTGATCAAAAACATAGTAAATGTATTTGATGAAACTTCCAATCTTATGAAAGAAGTATCTCTTTCAACAGATCAACAGGCAAAAGCCTCTGCAATGTTCAGTAATGTTATTAAGAAAGTAGATATTTCTGCTAATGAAACCGTTCGAGGGATAAAAAACTCAAAAATAGCTATTGAACGTTTTATAGAAGTTTCTGACAACCTTAAAGAATTATCGGAAAAATTTAAAGTATAAGAGCAGTAATTATAATTCTTAACTGAAAATATATGGATGAACAATTGAAAGCTGATATAGAAGAATTTTTTGCAGAAAGGTTTAAAGTCTTTTTCGAAAATAAAACCGGTCAGAATTTGACTAATTATAATATGGCATTTTTAAAATCAAAGATCAAAGAGAAGTTAAAAGATCAGAATATAAGCTCTTTTCGGGAATTCTTTGAAAAGATGATCATTAACCAGCATATTGATAGTGAACTTGATGACCTTTTTTATATTATCATCAACAGGGAAAGTGACTTTTTCAGGTATTCCGATCAGTTTGTTTATTTCAGGGATCATGTTCTTCCTGAGCTTTATCACACTTGTCAAAAAGAGAATCGATGTCTTATCAAGATCCTGTGTATCGGTATTGCTTTAGGTCAGGAGCCGTATTCTATCGCTATGATACTGGAGGATATGAAAGATATGTATCCCGGCTTAATGATATCCATCGAAGCTAATGAAATGGTTCAGAAGAATATTGATTTTGCCAGGGATGGAGTTTATGATCCTAATCTGCTGAGGTATTTTAACAGATATGATGATTATCTTTTTAAAGAATTCTTTGATAAATACTTTATTCCGGTTAATGGAAAAGATGGCAGTTATGAAATTAACAACGCGATCAGACAGAGAGTAAATTATCGTAAAATGAATGTTATTTTCGATGATCTGTCTGATGAATATGATATTATTTTTTGCAGAAATGTTATTATTTATTTTTATCAAAAAGACCAGAATAAAGTATTAAAAAAAATATATAAACATTTGTCTCCCGATGGATATCTTTTTTTAGGGCACAGTGAATTTCCGCAAGGGCTGAGAGATAATATGAAATCTGTTTTTCACCATAATAGCGTTATTTATAGAAAAAATGTATAAAGGGTTTCAAAATGGCAAAAATTATCAGTTTTGTTAATCAGAAAGGCGGTACCGGAAAAACAACTATCTGTATTAACCTTGGCGTGGGCCTGGTTCATTTAAAGAAAAAAGTACTGATCATTGATATGGATTTTCAGTCCAATGCCTCGTCAGGACTGGGATATGATATTGATAAGCCTCATTCCTCCTCATTTAGTCTTATTAGTGATGAAAACATGAGCATCAGAGATGTAATACAGGATACTTATCTTAAAGGATTGAAGCTGATTCCTGCTTCTTTTGAGTTAAAGCATATTAATTTACTGGCTGAAGTGCATCCGGAAAAGAGTATGCGTTTAAAAAAACGTATTGAAGAGATCTATAATGATTTTGATTTTATTTTGATCGATAATCCTCCTTCTATTTCAGGAATCATTTATAATTCTCTTTTTGCATCTGATTATGTTTATATTCCTGTAGAAATGAGTTATTTCGGCCTGGAGGGATTGGAACAGATCGAGAATGCAATGGACCTTATATGCCAAATTACAACGGAATCATTCAGTGAGATAGAAAAAGCAGTCGGAAGCCATACTATTTCCTATACCCCGAAAGTAATACAGATAGGCGGTGTAATCATCAATAAATGGAATCCATTAACCAAGATCAGCAATGAAATATATAATATTTTAAGAGACAGGTATCATGATAAGCTCTTTAATACCAAGGTTAGAAACAATACAACCATTAAAGAAGCAATTGGTGATGGGATCGGGATAATAGATTATGATAAAAGGTCACATGGTGCTGAGGATTTTATCAATTTAACCAAGGAGGTAGCGGACCGTGAGTCTAAAAGATAAATTTTCCATTAAAAGAAAAGGAAAAAAGAAACCGGAAATTGGAAAAGCAGTACCTGAAAGCCAAAAAGAAGTGATAAAAGTTGTTGAACCGATCAAAACAATAGTAGGGAAGGAAACCATCATAAAAGTACAGGATAAAAATAAGAAGATCACTGATACAAAAACAGAAGTTGATGACAAGAAAGAAAAAGGAGTTATTAAAGGTAAAAAAACTCAATCAACTGTAAAACCGGTTGTGGAAAAGAAAAAAGAGCTTTTTCAGGCAAGTGAGAAAAAATTTCAGACCGTTGAACAGATCAATAAAGCATCAAAAGAGGAAGACTCGGTTGTTTCAGTTCAGGAAAAGGAAGAGGAAAAATCTTCCGAGCTTGTGATATTCCGGATCGCAGAGAATATATTCGGTGTGGAGACGGAATATATTTCCGAGATCCTGCCTCTTCAGTATATAACACCCGTTCCTTTAACAAAAGAGTTTGTTTTAGGGTTGATCAATATCAGGAATGATATTTTTTCCGTGATCGATCTCAACAATTTGTTTGGAGATGATTTTATTACAATTCATCAGAATAATCTTATCATGGTACTGGATTTCCAGGATATACAGACAGGGATCATCATTAATAAAGTGCTGTCCATTTCAGAACTGAAAGATAACGATATCATTCATAATATTGAAAATCTCCAATTAAAATATCAGAAGTATATGAAGTATATTGTCAGGATCAACAAGGATGATGTACCGGTTATTGATATCAGAGAATTATTCCTGTCAGAAATCTTTAACAAAGTAGATAAAATGGAGGATCAGCAATGAGTTTCATGGATGATCCGGAGATCAGAGATACTATCCTTTATGAGATCGAACAGAGGCTGGAACAGTATAAAGAAGACCTGAACAATCTGGAGAAGGACCCTTCCAATAATGAATTCATAAAAAAGATCTTTCGTTATATCCATACGATAAAAAGCAATTCAGGAATGATCGAGTGCAAAGAACTGACCGGTTTTTCGCATAAACTGGAAGACCTGCTGGGGATCATGCGGGACAAAAGCATCAAACCGACAGAAGAGATACTGAATATATGCAAAGAATCCCATTCCTGTTCTTCGGAAATACTGACAAAACTGAAACAGAAGAAAAAAATTGATACGAACACAGAAACCCTGATAGAAAAGATCAATAAAGCTATACAATACTGTCAGAACAGTAAAGAGGCCTTAAGCGGTGATAATGATATAGTAGCGGATGTAACAAAGGAATTTGTTAATACGGAAAATATCCGGGTTAACCTGAATAAAGTAGATAATTTGATCAATCTGCTTGGAGAACTTCATTTAACAAACAGGATGCATTTTTCTCAATTTTACGAGCTGAAAAAAATGCTGTTATCTGATAAGAAAAATACCAATCGGAATCTGGCATTACTGATGGATGAATTGGAGAATAAAATACTGAAATTTAATTACCTCTTTGATGAATTCAGGAATGACCTTTTAAATGTACGAATGATCAAAGTATCCAGTTTATTTAACCGTTTCCCAAAAGTCGTGGTCGATCTTTCCGAAAAACTGAATAAAAAGATCGGTATCAGTTTTGAAGGAGAAGAAACCGAGATCGATAAACGGATCCTGGAAGAAGCTGCCGAACCCATTCTGCATATCATCCGTAATGCGATAGATCACGGGATTGAGTCTCCTGAAGTGAGAGTGCAGAATAAAAAGAAGAAACTCGGTATGATCAATATTAAGACGTATCCCCGCGGGGGAAGTATAATAATTGAGATCAATGATGACGGTAAAGGGATCGATTCTAAAAGTATTAAAAAGAAACTTCTTGAAAAAGGAATGTATACTAAAAAAGAATTAACCAATTTAAGCGAAAAGGAGATCATAAATTCCATATTTATCCCAGGTTTTTCAACTAAAGAGGAGGTCAGTCATATATCAGGACGGGGGATCGGTATGGATATTGTCTCGGAAAAAGTGAAAGACCTTAAAGGTGAGATCGAGATTGATTCGGATCTGAATAAAGGGACTACATTTAAGATCATCCTGCCCATGACACTTACGATCATTGAAGGATTTTCAGTGACAGTAAATAAAGAGGAATATATTTTTATTAAAGATGACGTTAAGTTTCTCCTGAAGATCGAAAAACCTCAGCTGCATAACCTGGTTAACAAAACCATAGTAGATTATGAGGATTCTGTAATACCGATCTACAGTTTAAAGGATATATTCAGTAACAGTAAGTCTTCTATAAAGAAGATGAAAGCGGATGAAAGTATTAATCTGGTTGTACTACGGCAAAAAGATAATTTCTATGGATTTCAGGTGGATGCCTTTAATGGCATTAAAAGTATCGTTTTAAAGAATATCGGGACTCATATTAATAAATTAAGTATCTTTGAAGGAGCAACCATCAATGAAGAAGGCAATGTGGTAATGGTGATCAGTAAATCCGGACTGATACAAAAAGGATTAAATTACTATGAAAAAAATAAGAGTCTTTCTGGTTGATGATTCGATCTCTATATTAAAGGTTCTGACGACGATCTTTGTCTCTGATCCTGAGATAGAGATATGCGGTTGGGCCACCAACGGGAAAGATGCTATCGATAAAATCCCCCAATTAAAACCAGATGTTGTTGTCACTGATATTGAAATGCCTGAAATGGGCGGCATCGCTTTAATTAAATTTATTGAAAGAAATCATCCTCTTCCGGTACTTGTCTTCAGTACATATACCTACGAGGGAGCTAAAGTAACTTATGAAGCACTTGAAGCAGGTGCTATCGATTTTTTATGCAAACCAAAATCAAAAGCAGATGTAGATGTTTTAAAAGACGAGCTGGTAAGTAAAATTAAGATAATCAATAATGTCAAGATCATCAGGCGTGTAGACATCGATAAGCTGAAAAAAGAGCAGAATATTGATCTGCCTGACGAGGAAGAAGCATCAACAGATAGTACGATCAAGCATCTCATCGTGATAGGAGCTTCGACAGGCGGTCCGTATACTCTGGAAGTTCTTATCTCATCTCTTCCTGATAATCTCACTCATCCTATTGTCGTGGCTCTGCATATGCCTCCTAATTTTACAAAATATTTCTCTGAAAAACTGAATCTGCTGACTCATTATCATGTTAAGGAAGTCGAGGATGGAGAGAGAATTCTAAATTCGACTATTTATATCGGCCAAGGCGGTAGAAATGTTAAAATAAATTCTAATTCTACTTTTTCAATTATCAAATCAGAGGGTGATGCTCTTCCGAGTGTAGATATTCTTTTTGAGAGTGCGGGTTCTGTATTTCGAAATAAAGTTGTAGGTATTGTATTGACAGGAATGGGAAATGACGGTCTCAAAGGAGCCCGGAGAATAAAAGAGACCGGTGGAAAAATAATTGCAGAGAGTGAGGAATCCGCTGTTATATATGGTATGCCTAAATGTATTATCGATAATAACCTGGCGGATGAAATAGCTCATTTTGCCGTTATTCCGCAGATCTTAAGCGGTTATGCGTAAACCATTATGGAATTACTTATTTTTTCTATTAATAATTTTACTTTTGGAATTTCAACTAATTTTATAGAGGGAGTGGAAAGCATCAGCGAAGGAAATAACGATATAACCATTTCCAGTAACAATGTAATAAAAAACGGGATCAGTTATTTCTTATTAAACCTGTATCAGATGTTCTTTTTACGGGAACGGGATCCGGACCTTACAAAGAACAGCATACTTTTTTTAAAGAACCGGATCTGTTTTTCAGTGGAAAAATTTGAACGCATCAAATCTATTGAGACTTTAGATTTTAATTTTTCAACTATACTACCGGCAAAATATGTACATCTCTTTGGAGGTGTCTTTATCAGTAAAAAGAGACTGGGTATCATTATAAATGGAAAGGAACTGGAGTCTTTATTGAATTATTGATCAAGGTCTTATTTCCATGATAAGAGCTATTAATCGAGGAGAAGAAAATGGTAAGTGATATTATTGAAAAATTTGCACAGGATGAGAAATTGAATGGCTACAGAGAAGACGGCTCAAAGATATCTGTATTGATCGTTGATGATTCCTTTGCTTTCCGGCGATTAATGTCGCGGATCTTTAATTTAACCGGTTATGAGGTTGTAGAGGAAGTGGAAGATGGAGCTTTAGCAACTTCAAAATACGGGTTTCACAGGCCGGATATTGTTACTATGGATGTTACTATGCCGAATATGGATGGAAATGCCGCTGTAGAAGAGATCATGAGCATTGATCCCAATGCAAAGATCATTATGGTCACATCCCTTTCACATAAAGAATTGGTTGAAGAATGTCTTAAGAGAGGCGTAAAAGGATATATTTTAAAACCAATTACCGAGAAACAGATACCAAAAATACTTGAAACAATTAAAAACATAGCCATAGGAGATAAAAAATGAATAAAAAGTTGCTCTCGATCTTCATCAATGCCGGATCCGAAGTTCTTTATGAACTGTTGCTGGAAAAAGCTGTTCCGGGTAAAGTGAGTGTTGTTAACAGGATCACTACCACACAAGGGCTGGTAGTAGTCATTGGAATGATCGGAAAGATAGAGGGAAGGATAATTCTCGATATTTCACCGGAGACTTCGCATAAAATATCCGAGATCATACTCCAGGAATCCATTGATTTTAATGACTCTGAACTTATTGAGAGTGCAGTATCGGAAATGGGTAATATGATAGTGGGAAGAGGTATTTCTGCATTAAATGAGATGGGGTATAGTATTAAAATAACTCCGCCGACTATTTTCAGAGGTACAGATCTTAAAGTAATAGACAACAAGAATTCACAAATGCTGATCCTGCCTTTAGCAACCAAGATCGGATCTTTTATATTAAATCTTTCTGTAAAAGAGGCTGAAGGAACTTCTTAAATATTAATTCAATTTATCTCTATAAAGAACAGTATATCGAGAAATTTAAACAAATATTTTGATTTTCTACTGTACAATCTACTTCCGATAACATATATTATGTTAACTAATATATTGACTTAAAATAGCAGCAAGTGAATACATATATCATATATATTGTAATTATTATGGGATCAATGGTCTTTTTTATCGTAGTATTTAAGATTGTTGCTTAAGATCGTAATTCTTTCCAATACCTGCTTCTCGGGATACTTCCTGTATAATTCCTTTAAATAATTTAATGCATCGTCATACTTCTTTTTATCAGATAAAATATTTACTATGATTTTATAGGCTTTCTGTATCTCCTCTTTATTCCTCCTTTCATTAACAGACTTGTCTTTCACAAATTGATCCAGATATGTATATGAACTGTCAAGATCTTTTAAAAGATAATATAGATAACCGATCCGGAAATTGATGAACGGATCATTAGAATCCAATGGAAGTAGTTTTTGATAGTATTTTAAAGAATTACCGTATTCTTTTCTTTTTTCATAAAATTGAGCACCTGTTCTATAGTATTCTGCCTGATCTTCAATATTCCGGAACAGGGACTCACTCTTTCCGGCTGATCTCAGGTATTTTTCTACTGCATTCAGGTCATTCTGGTCAAAAAAGACCTTTGCTAATTTAGAATATGGCTCCGGATAACTATTGTACTCTTTAATTGCTTTTTTATAGTATAAAATAGCTTGATCTGCTTTTAACTCTTTTAGAAAAGAATTACCCTTAAGGTAAAGAAGATATGATCGCAGATATTTTTTATTTTCTATTAAATTAGTTTTTTGAGTAGAATGAGTTAAATTTAATGTTAAGACCAGGAATAAAAAAAAGAAAGTAATATTAATGATCTTACTTCTTAACATCATAGGCATAAGCAGAAACCTTGTTTCTTCCATTTTTTTTAGAATAATACAGAGACATGTCAGCACAGTTTATAAGATCTATAGGATTAGAGGTATCATCCGGATATGTACTTACCCCCAGTGACACTGTAATACGCCAGAAAAACTCCTTTGTACTGATCCTCATTTGCTGTATAGTATTTCTGATCTTTTCTGCAAAACCGAGGGCTTCCTTTATGCCGTAATTCGGCAGTAGAAATATAAACTCCTCTCCCCCGTACCTGGCAAAGAGTATATCATCATCGATCATAGCATTGATTGTTTTAGTTATGGTTTGAAGGATCTTATCTCCAGTCTGATGACCGTATTTATCATTATAATGCTTGAAATGGTCAATATCCAGCATTACAATAGATATTTTACATTCATCTTTAGTCTGATAATCCTGAAAATATTCCTTAAGCTTGTAATTAAAGTATCTCATATTATAGATCCTGGTTAACGGATCCTTAACTGCCAGATTATATAAATTTACGTTATAATATATCAGGCTGCAGAGTTTTGCCTCCAGATCAAGCGCTTGAATATCGATTTTAGTATTTATCCTTTTATTTGACTCAATATATATAAATGCAAGGGGTTTATCATGATGTAATAATGGAATGACAATTTCAGAGGAATCTATGATAATACTCTTTTCCTTGAAGGATCGTTGAAGTAATTCAGTAATAGTCTCGATATCCATCTTCTTGAAAGGCTTGAATTGCTGCTGTGAAAAATTATATTTAATAAATAATATTTTTTTTATTGGAAATAGATCCTTCAGATGATCTTTAAGGTATACTAAAATATGATTGATGGTTTCATTAATATCCAGTTTTTGAAGCAGATCGATTAAAATGCTGATCTTTTTATTCATTAAGAGATCATAATAGCATTTTTTAATAGAATATCAAGATATATTTTATATTCTTAATAGTAAAT
>Ga0180007_10006118_pt1 | contig 11864 bp, 14 predicted proteins | sample MM_PC_MetaG_FD_121122 | JGI IMG/M metagenome (GOLD analysis project Ga0180007, IMG submission 121122) | Groundwater microbial communities from the Aspo Hard Rock Laboratory (HRL) deep subsurface site, Sweden - MM_PC_MetaG | ecosystem: Environmental > Aquatic > Deep subsurface > Groundwater...
TATAATCACAAAATCTGATTTCATGGCTTCAAGCGTTTTTCCGGTATCTATAAGGCTCTCGCCTTTTACCACGCTGGAACTAGCCACCGTAATATTTAAGGTATCCGCCGACAATCTTTTTGATGCTAATTCAAAGGAAGCTCTCGTGCGCGTGGAGGGTTCGTAAAAAAGCAGGGCTACTGTTTTACCGCGGAGTGTCGGAACTTTTTTAATAGACCTGGTAAAAAGCTGCTTGAAAGGAACGGCCGTATCCAAAATAAGTTCAATATCTTCCTTGGATAAATATTCAAGCCCTAAAAGGTCTTTAGTTTTTAGCTTCATTTCTTATCAACATTCAGTATTACTACTTTATCATTTTTATCAATTTCTTTCAACTTTACCTGGACCTGGTCAGAGTATTCTGATTCAATTTTTTTGCCTACATAGTCCGCTTGGATAGGCAGTTCGCGGTGGCCCCTGTCAATCAGCACTGCAAGTTGAATGCACTTGGGGCGCGCAAAATCCATTATAGCATCCATAGCCGCGCGGGTGCTTCTGCCGGTATATAATACATCATCCACGAGAATAATTATTTTGTCAGTAAGGTCAAAAGGTATCTGGGTCTCTTTTGCTATCGGCTGGGTTGCAATAGAATTCAGGTCATCCCTGTAAAATGTTATGTCCAGGCTGCCTATCTTTAAGTTTGTTCCTTTTGCCTTATTAATTTCCTTTATAAGGCGTTCTGCTAGGCATACTCCGCGGGTCACTATGCCTATAATGACGATATCATTAAGGTTCTGATTTACCTGTATGATTTCATCAGCAAGATGCTTTATTGCGGTATTTATTTCTTTTGCTGTCAGGATTACTCTTGAGCTCATTTTTATGTTCCTTACTCCGGTTTCTATTGTATAAAAATTAATAATTTTATGCAACGCTTTCAGTCGAGATTAACCTTCAGTATTGAACACTGCCCGCCAAAACCATCATCAACAAATTCCGTTGCTCCCGGATCTGCTATCCATTTTGTACCGTCTACCAAAAATTTATACCTGTACACACCAGGCTTGAGGTTAAGGTTTATTACCCACTCGCCGTTTTCAGATAGATATTGCATAGGCCCCTGTTTTTTGTTCCATCTATTGAAATCTCCTACACAGGTGACACTATTCACATTCTCTTTGGTTTTATAACTTATTCCTATGAATTTAAAAAATACAACCCTGTTTTTTCCAAACTCCTTGGCCCTGTACAAAGCTTCATCAGCGCTGGAAATTAAATCATCCATGGTGATACCATCTGTGGGAAACTCGGCTATTCCTATGCTTACCGTGATATTTATTGTTTTAAACTCATTTTCAACTTTCAAGCGTATTTTTTCTGCTATTTTTTTTGCCTGCGGTTTTTCTACCTTCGACAACACAATAATAAACTCATCTCCTCCATAACGGCCGACCATGTCTTGTTTACGCAGTTCACTCTTGAAAATACCGGCAACTTCCTGCAATATAAGATCCCCTGCCGTATGGCCTTCGCTGTCATTGTAATCTTTAAATCTGTCCAAGTCTATCATAAGAACTGAAAAGAAATATCCTTGTTTTTTTGAATTTTTTATTTCGTCACTGATTTCTCTTGTTATGACTCTGCGGTTAAATATGCCCGTAAGAGGGTCTGTTTCTGCAAGTTTTAAAGTCTCGCGAAATTCCGTTTCGTCTATTATTTTTGGCGCGGTAATTAACTTTTTTATATTCTCCAGATAATCCAGGGCTGCAACCCTTACGCCCACGTTACGTTTGAAAAGTTCGCTTATAACATACTTGTGCCGCAATATCTCCTGCCACAAATTTTTTGCTTCAGCTTCAGAAAATCTTTCTGAAGTCATGTTGTATAAAATATCGCTGTAAAACGTACCGCGTTTCTCGGCGACAATTTTGTCTACAATGTACTGCAGCTCCTTCGATAACGGCACATCCCCCGCAATAGCATCAATTACACGGTACCCTTCAGACTCAAGTTCTTCGATTGATTTTACTTCGTCCATTTTTCACCTTTTCTCTTTTCCCGGAATTTCCGTTTTTACAGTTTTACTCATACCAAATTGTTTTGCTTCTATTTTACCAACCTGCTGTTTGTGTTTATAATTGATATCAACAACTTTGCCCAACGATGCGATTTATTTATACTCACAATTATTTCAAGCTCCTATTTTCTGTAAATTATTAGATTTTATTAGTTCGGCAATACTCTTTTTCATAAGAGTATCGCATTGACAAGGTTAGCCCGTAATAAAATGTTTTGAAATTTCATGCTATCCTCTTATCAACTGAACGGTAGCCTATGGCTTCCGCTATATGCTGGGTTTCAATGTTTTCGCGCCCGGATAAATCAGCTATAGTCCTGGCTACTTTTAGCACGCTGTCAAAAGCCCGTGCTGACAAACCAAGGCGTTCTATTGCCTGTTTTAGCATTTTTTTTGATTGGCTGTCCAGTTTGCAGTGTTTTTTTGTCTGCTTCGGTTTCATTCTGGAATTTGTATAAATTTTGTCTTCATTAAACCTTTTCGCCTGAATTTTTCTGGCATTTATTACTCTTTCACGTATATTTTTGGAACTCTCCGACGGCTGACTTTCTTCAATCAATTCATCTGATTTCAAAGCGGGAACTTCAAGATGAATATCGATCCTATCCAACAACGGGCCGGAAATTTTGTTTATATATTTTTGTATCTGAAAAATGCTGCATACGCATTCTTTTTCAGGATGGCCGTAAAAACCGCAGGGGCAGGGGTTCATAGCAGAAACCAGCATAAAGTTAGCCGGAAATGTCAGGCTGACCTGGGCGCGGGAAATAGTCACTATTGCATCCTGCAGGGGCTGCCTTAAAACCTCAAGGACATCTCTATGAAATTCAGGAAGCTCGTCTAAAAACAAAACCCCGTTATGCGAAAGGCTTACCTCTCCGGGTTTTGGGTAGGCCCCCCCACCGATTAAAGCTACATTAGATATGGTATGATGCGGCGATCGAAAAGGCCTGGTTGCAAGCAGGCCTTTACCCGGCGCAATAAAACCCGAGACTGAATGGATTTTGGTAGTCTCAAGAGCTTCATCAAAATTTAAAAGCGGAAGAATTGTTGGCAGCCTTTTTGCAAGCATTGTTTTACCGGATCCGGGCTGGCCTATCATAAGCACATTATGCCCGCCTGCGGCAGCAATCTCTAGGGCGCGTTTAGCAAATTCCTGGCCTTTGACTTCGCTGAAATCAAGGTCATACTCTAAAAATTCGTCGTTTGTTTTTTCTTTATCGAGACTGGTTGGCTTTATTGCAGTTTCACCGTTTAAAAAATCAATTACTTCTTTTAAATTTTTAACGCCTATTATTTTTTGGCAGTTGAGCATTGCTGCTTCTGAGGCATTTCCCAAGGGTAGGATTATGCCTTCAATGTCAGACTTTTTTTGGTTAACCATTTCCCTTACAGCCAGCGTAATCGGCAAAATTCCGCGCACTTCGCGCAGCGAACCGTCTAAAGCAAGCTCGCCTATAAGAACATATTTATCAAGTTTATCAATTTTTACTTGATCCATTGCAGTTAGTATGCCGACCGCTATTGGAAGGTCAAAACCTACTCCTTCCTTCTTTATATCGGCAGGAGCAAGGTTGACTGTAATTTTTCGTGTAGGAGAATCAAACCCGGAATTTTTTATTGCAGAGATGACGCGGTCTTTTGATTCTGTTACTGCGCGGTCAGGCAAACCTATAGTTGAAAATGACGGCAACCCGGCAGCAATATCCACTTCAACCTGGACAATATAACCGTTTATACCGTGAATTGACGCTGAATAAACTTTGGATAACATCAGTAAAAAAAACCTCTTTGAACGATGAAAGCGTTTCTTATAAGTTCCACATTATTATCCGTTATAGCAAGAACGTCAAACCTGAAATTTTTATCATTGAAACGCTTAAGCTTAATGTAATAGAATGCCATTTTGGCCAACTTTCGCTGTTTCCTGAAATCTACGGCGGATTGAGCTAAGCCATAAGAAGCATCGGCCCTTTTTTTAACTTCGATAAAAACAACATCGTATTTATCGAAAGCAATAATGTCTATTTCCCCAAACCTTGTTTTGAAGTTGCGTTCAATAATACGATAACCATTTTCCTTAAGATATAGGGCGGCTTCATCTTCGCCCTGCCGGCCTATTATTTGTTTGTAGTTACCCATTCCGCCATAATAGACGCAGAAAGGGAGGAATTAGTTCCCCGTCTTGCGAAAATAGGACGGGCCATGCCCACTAATATAAAGTAAATGACAGTCTGTGGATTTTGGTTATACCGTATTTTTTTATGGCAATCCTGTGTTCTTTTGTCGGGTATCCTTTATGCTTTTTAAAACCGTATCGCGGAAATTTTTTATCGTACCGGCACATGAGCCGGTCGCGCGTTACTTTTGCAATTATAGAAGCGGCCGCGATACAGGCGCTTTTTCCATCACCGCCGATAATTGCTTTTTGTGCAATATTTATTCCAGGAATTTTAAAAGGGCCGTCAACAAAAATAAGTTCGGGCTTGATTTTTAATTTTTTTACGGCAAGTTTCATAGCCAGGTAGGAAGCGTTAAAAATGTTTATTGAGTCAATTTTTTTATGATCGCAAATCCCGACACCTATGGCCAGGGCGTGTTTCAAAATTGCCTGAAAAGCTTTTTCTCTTTGATTTTGATTTAAGGTTTTGCTGTCTGCAATACCTTTGATGCGGATATTTTTTGGAAGGATAACTGCTGAAGCTACAACAGGGCCGGCTAACGGGCCCCTTCCTGCTTCATCTACTCCAGCGACATATCTACCGGACATTACGCCTTTACCGCAGCACTCTTATCCTGGACTTCACTAGTCTGTTCGTCTTCAATCCTGGAAGCTTTGCCGGTAAGTTTTCTTAAATAGTATAGTTTTGCTCTTCTTACAACGCCTTTTTTAACTAATTCTATTTTTTCAATGTTCGGCGCATATACGGAAAAAATACGTTCGATACCGATGCCAAACGATACTTTGCGGACCGTAAATGTTTCATTGTAACCGCCGCTGTGTTTTCTGATAACTATGCCTTCAAACGGCTGAAGCCTTTCAACGTCGCCCTCGTGAATCTTTACTATAACGCGTATTGTGTCTCCCGGGCTAAAGTGCGGAAAATCTTTCTTTTTTTGCAAATCTGGAATAATGTTTATCATCTCTTCTCCCCTTTTATTTCTTGAAGATATTTTTTTTGGACTTCGGTTAATTTTCTATTTTTTAACAAATCCGGCCTTTTAACCAATGTGTTTTTTAAAGAACTTTTTGCGCGCCACTTCTCAATTTCTTTGTGATTGCCTGAAAACAAAGTGTCCGGAACTTTCAACTTCCTGAAAGCCCTGGGGCGTGTATAGTGCGGGTAATCCAGCAAGCCGTTTACGAATGAATCAAGCTCTACTGAGGATTCTTCTTTTACTACCCCAGGAACCAGCCTGGCTACCGTATCAGCAAGAACCATCGCGGGCAGTTCCCCTCCGGTAAGAACGTAATCGCCTATAGACACTTCCATGTCGATTGTTTTCATTACACGTTCATCTATACCTTCATAATGCCCGCATAAAAGTATGAGGTGTTTTTCTTTTGAAAGAGCTTTAGCTAATTTATGGCTTAATAATTTGCCTTGCGGCGATAAAAAAATAACTTTTGGTTTCGAACGAATTTTCTGTTTTTTTACAAATTCAATTGCTTTATAAATCGGTTCGGCTTTGATAACCATTCCGCTTCCGCCGCCAAATGGTTTATCGTCAATTATTCTGTTCTTGTTATCGGAAAAATCCCTTAAATTATGCGTATGTGTTTCAATTATTCCCTTTTTTTGCGCTCTTCCTATTATACTTTCGCTTAAAACCCTGTCAAACATATCGGGGAAAAGAGTAATAATGTCAATTCTCATGGTTATTCAATCAGTCCCGGTATTAGGTCAATAATTACTTTTTTCCCGGGAATATCAACTTTTTTTACTATCTGTTTAATAGCGGGAACCAGAAATTCTTTATTATTCCGGGTTTTTACAACGTAAATATCATTGGGCCCGCTGGTCATTATGCTTTCAATGATGCCCAGTTCTTCATTTTTTTCAGAAAGAACAGTACAGCCGACCAAATCTTCTACCCAAAAAATATCCTTCGGTAAATTCTTAACCGGAATCCCGATGCTGTAACCTGAGAATTTTTCTGCCTGCTCTATATCATTAATTTCTTTGATTGTAAGCAATAGGAAATTCTTATTTTGCTCAATGCAGGTTATTTCATAAGGGCCGCAAAAGTTTGATAACTTCTCAAGGAATATCTTCTGGCTGCAATCTAAACTATATTTCTTAGCAAGACTGACAGACAACAACCCCTTTATCCCGTGGGGTTTTACTACATACCCTATTTTCAATAAGCGCCTGCTATTCAACTATCTCAACCGTCGCTCTTTTGTCAAGTTTGGCAGCCGCAGAACTTACAATGGTACGGATAGATTTGATTATACGTCCTTCTTTGCCAATAACTTTACCCCGGTCCGTATCAGAAACCTTAAGCTCCAAAATTGTGGATTTTTCGCCCTGAATTTCTTTTACTTCAACTGTCTCCGGGTTGTCAACAAGTGCTTTAGCAATCTGGATAACCAATTCTTTCATTTTCGTTCTCCCATGTTAATAATATTAGGGCCGGGTTATATAGCCTGTGAGCTTGCTGAATTTTTTAAAAGTTTAGCTACAATTTCGCTGGGCTGAGCGCCGCATTTTACCCAATAGTTAAATCTTTCATTATTTATAGAAATTTTGTTTTTTTCTATTTTAGGATCATAATGACCCAAGGTTTCTAAAACCTTTCCGTCGCGTTTTTTGCGGGAATCACACACAATAATCCTGTAAGTCGGAGCTTTCGGCCGGCCGCATCTTTTTAGTCTTATTCGTACCACGTTTTAATTAATCACCCCCTGGTAAATATACAATTAGTTATCAACCGGTTTATTCTACCTATAAATTCTTAACTTGTCAAACTGAGTTTGCTATCTTCATCAGGTGCTGGTAGGCCTGTTTTGGGTCTTTTTTGCCGAAAACTGAACTCCCGGCGACAAGCACTTCTGCGCCTTTAGCAACAACTAACGGGGCATTTGCATCATCTATACCCCCGTCAATTTGGATAATACACTGATTCTTATGGGTTAAAATGCGGCTTTTTATTTTTTCAATTTTTACTAATGATTCCGGCATGAATTTCCGGCCCCCGAATCCCGGTTCCACACTCATTACAAGAGCCAGGTCAAGTGAAGATAAATACGGGTATATATTTTCTACGGGCGTTCCAGGTTTAATAGACATTCCTGCTTTTTTATTAAGTTTTTTTATTTTCTCAATGGCAGCCGCCGGGTTTTCCTTGACTGTCTCCAGATGGACCGTTATCAGGTCCGCCCCGCTGTCAGAAAATACATCAATATATTTCAACGGGTCGGAAAGCATGAGGTGCACATCAAAAATTGCTTTGGTATATTTGCGTAAAGCTTTTATCACGCAGGACCCGAAAGAGATATTGGGCACGAAGTGGCCGTCCATAACATCTATGTGCAAATATTCCACGCCCGTTTCATCAAACCATTTTATTTGCTGGGCCAGGCAGGAAAAATCTGCAGACAGAATTGAGGGCGCGATTTTAACTTTCGGCATTGTTATAGCTCTTTTTCTTCGACAAGTATATTGTTTATAAACATTCTCAGTTTAGCCCGGCCTTTTTTCATAATAGGAATGTCTATTTTGCTTCCAGGAAGCTGAATGCTTGAAAATATCTGGTGTTCGCCTGTGCTGTCAATCAGCATTACCTGCACTTTCTGTTCTTTCGCGCCTTGCGGAACTTCATAATGAAAAACTTCGCCGGCAGGCTGCGAAGCTGTGGTAAGCGCCGCTTTAGACCCCTTGGAAACTGTCACGAGAACAACGGTGGTATAGGTTACTACTGTATCGGATGCAGGCTCCTGGCCGACGATTACATTTACAGCCGCAGATTCGTACTCTTCTTCTTTAATCTGATAAGTTATTTTGTTTTTCTCCGACCAACTTTTAAATTCATTTATATCTTTACCAACAAAGTCCGGCATTAGTATCATTCCTTCAGGCGGCTCGCCTAAAGACACCAGGACATCAACCGGCACATTTTTGTCTGCAACGCTGTTAGCATCCGGTTTTTGCGAAATAATTTTATTCTTCTCGTACCGCAGGGAATAAACCTGGTCACTTACGTTATATACTAATTGATTCTTTCTGATTATGAGTTCGGCAACTTTTGTTGTCTGGCCTACTACATCCGGGACAAAAACCAGGTCGCTTCCCCTGCTTAGCATTATTCTGATGATTTTCCCCTGCCTGACTGTCATACCTGCGTTCGGGGTTTGGCGTAAAACTGTGCCAGGAGGAAGCTTTGCGCTGAATTCTTCGCCCTCTTTTATAACACCCAGGCCAAGAACTGAAATGGTGTCCATCGCATCCTGGAGGGATTTGCCTTCTATCTTGGGGACTATCACTTCAGACCTGTTATGAATAACAGCCCGGATAGTCCAGTTAAAAATAAGAAAAACCAGCACCAGGCATACCAGCGAAACGATTGAAACTTCAATATAGCGTTTTTTCATAGGCTTTAGCATTATACAAAAAAATAGTATTGTTTCAAAATGAATGGAGAGAATTACAGAATGTAGCAGCGTTTCTAATGACAACTGCAGCTTGAACAGTTATGGCCGGGAGGACAGCTTCCGCAAGAAGAACCGTTAGCGCCCGCAGGGCCGCTACCAACGCCCTGGGCAGAGAATCTCGACATATATTTTATAAGTTCTTTATTTCCGCATTCCGGGCATACCGCTTCCTCGCCGCTAAATAACAGCAGCTCAAACTGTTTTTTGCACTTCTTGCAGGAGAATTCGTATATAGGCATATTTAGTCCAGCTTTTCTTCCAGCACCTGGCCCAAACTGGGATTGGGCATATTTGAATATTTTTTGACCAGCTCTTTTTCCAGTTCAATTTCGAGTTTTCTTACCGAGAGGTCGATTTTTCTTGTTTTCCTGTCGGAACGGATTACTTTTGCTTCTACTTCCTGGCCCAACTTAAATAAGACTTTAGGGTCAGTGTCTTTATCGCGCGAAATCTCATTTTTATGAATAAACCCCTCTAAATTTGTTTCGAGCTTTATAGTGATGCCAAAATCAAATATTTTGTTTACCTCGCCTTTAACAACATTTCCCATTGAATATTTCTCAAAAGGGTCCTGGGTTAAATGTTTTATCGACAAGTGAGCGCGTTCCTCTTCAGGTTTTACTTCAAGCAGGACTGCATCAATTTCACTGCCTGCGGAAACTAGCTGGTCAGGATGGTTAATTCTTTTTGTCCAGGACATATCCGTCAAAGGAATAAGCCCCTCCATATTATCTTCAATATTCACGAAAACACCGAAAGGAGCAAGTTTCGTAACCTTCACTTTTAATTTTGTCCCCGCCGGGTATTTTTTCTTCAATTCTTCCCAGGGATTCTCTTTTGTCCTTTTCAAAGAAAGCGATAACTTGCCCTGCTGGCGATTGACATCCAATACCTTAAACTCATAACTTTCACCGGACTTAAATATTTTTTTCGGATGCCCTATTCTTTCTTTCCAGGAAAGTTCGGAAACGTGGACTAAGCCCTCTATACCCGGCTCAAGTTCAACGAATGCGCCAAAATCAACCAACGACGTAACTTTTCCCTTTACCAGGCCGCCAACCGGATATTTTTTTTCTATATCGTCCCAGGGATGCGCAAGGAGCTGTTTCAACCCGAGGGAAATTTTACTTTTTTCATTATCTATTGCCAAAACTTTTACTTTAATTTTATCGCCTGCATGCACCGCTTCCGACGCTTTATTAATCCTGTGCCAGGACAGGTCGCTTATGTGCGCCAAACCTTCAACGCCGCCGCCGATATCAATAAAGGCCCCGAAATCCGTTAATTTTGATACCGTGCCTTCGATGATGTCGTCAACTTTTATATTGGAAAGAATTTTTACCGCATTGTTTTTCCTTTCAATATCTGCAATTCTTTTATGGGACACAACCGCTGATTTGTTTTTATTATTCAATTCCGTTATTAAAACCTTTATATTTCTGTTCAATAATTCGTTGAGGGAATCAATAGATTTTGTGTCAACCTGGGACATGGGCAAAAATGCGTCGATCCCTATGTCGACAATAAACCCGCCCTTGATTTTTTTAACAATTACTCCTGAAACCGCCTCATTGGCGTCATAAGCGCTTTTTAATTTTGCCCAGGCGAATTGTTGCCGGGCCTGGTTGTAAGAAACCAGAAAATAGCCGTCCATTCTGCTTCCTGTGAAAACTACCTGGATTTCTTTTTCTGAAACAAAATCACCCGGAACACCGCGCTGTCCGAATTCTTCAATAGGGATAAAACCCTCTGATTTCATGCCCAACCCTACTACCACACCTTCATTATCAACAGCCACAATTTTTACAGCCCTGATTTCGCCCGGCTTCGGGTCCCGCATACCGTTTATTGCTGCTTCAAAATTCATTTCTGTCTCTTCCATATATCTTAATTCCCCTTTTGCATAAATTCCCGCAAGCTTGAAACAACTCCGTCAATAATCCATTGAGGCGTTGATGCGCCTGCGGTGATTCCTACAACACCCTGCTTTCCAAACCAAGTCTTCTTTAAATCCCTGGATGATTCTATATGAAATGTTCTTACGTGCCGCAGGCATATGTCTTTAAGCCTTGCAGTGTTCCCGGAATTTTTTCCGCCTAAAACGAGCATAACGTTTACTTTTTTGGCTAATTTTTTTGCCTCATTCTGCCTTTCGTTTGATGCGTTGCATATTGTATTAAATATTTTCGCGGTTTTGTACTTTTTTTTAATTAAGGCAACCAATTTATTGAATTTCTCGCAAGATTGGGTTGTCTGGCTTACAACTGCCACGGGTTCTTTAAGTTTGAGGTTTTTGATTCCTCCGGCTGAATTAACTACAACAACTGTTTTTGAGGAGTACGATACTAGGCCTATCACTTCAGGATGATTTTTTTCACCTATAACCGCTATATTATATCCATCTTTCGATAATTTTTCAACAAGGCGCTGAACTCTTTTTACATAAGGGCAGGTAGCGTCAATTACATCTACTCTCTTTCTGCTCAATCTGCTCATCGTTGCTTTAGGAAGCCCATGAGTCCTGATTATCACTGTGCCTCTGTCAGCCTTGTCTATTGAAAAGAGCACATTTATACCTATACTTGAAAGCCTTTTAACTTCATGTTTGTTATGCATCAGCGGGCCTATGGTATAAATAGGTTTTCTGTTGAATTTCGGAGCTTTTTGTGCAAGATCAACCGCTTTTTTTACGCCATAACAAAAACCCGCGCTTCTGGCAACAATGATCTTCATTTGCCTCTTTGAAGTTCTTCCTTCATCTCTGACGCTACTTTATTTGTCAAAACAGTATAAGTATCCTGGCCGTACTTTTCAGGAGGAAATACCGGCTGTAAAAAATTTACTTCAAGCCTTTTGAATTTTTTTAGTTTGTTTGAATTTTTTATGCAGCAGGGCACTATCGGCGCCTGGGACCAGCAGGAAAGCATTCCGATTCCGCTTTTCACGTCAAAATTATTTTCATTTCTTCTGCCGCCCTGGGGAAAAACCAGGACTATTTCCCCCTCGGACAACAGCCTCTTGACTGTACGGATTGCACCCATATCGGTTCCTTTACGGTTAACCGGGAAAGCATTCACTTTACGTAAAATCCAGCCAAATACCGGCGAACTAAACAGCTCTTTTTTTGCCATATAGTGGATAGGCCGCCAA
>Ga0180007_10006119_pt1 | contig 11861 bp, 11 predicted proteins | sample MM_PC_MetaG_FD_121122 | JGI IMG/M metagenome (GOLD analysis project Ga0180007, IMG submission 121122) | Groundwater microbial communities from the Aspo Hard Rock Laboratory (HRL) deep subsurface site, Sweden - MM_PC_MetaG | ecosystem: Environmental > Aquatic > Deep subsurface > Groundwater...
AAAGATACTCTTTACCAAATCCTTCAAGTCAAATTTCTGAAAATCATATTCCATTTTTCCTCTCTCAATCCTGCTGAGATTAAGGAAATCGGCAATCAAGCGCACCAAGCGGTCGCTGGACTGAAATATCCTATCAACTGCTGTTTTTGCTTTTTCCGGCACCGGTCCAAAAGTTCCCTCCATCAGCATAGAGGAATAGCCTTTGATGGCTGTAATGGGCGCGCGCAATTGGTGCGATGTAATGGTCACAAACTCCGACTTGGCCTGGTCCAGTTCCTTCAGCCGTATATTCGCTTTCTCAAGTTCTTTAGCCAAACGTTCTATTTCCTCACGGGCCCTGACTTCTTTGAGAACGGAGCGAATAAACAATACACTAAAAATCAAACCTAATATTAATACAAATCCCCTGATAAACCATTCTTCTGTTGTTTCTGATGTAAGAAAATTAATTAATAAAACCAAAGCGATGACACCGCCAAAAAGTTCCGTGGCAATGACTTTTATGTTCATTAATTTATATTTCATTGCTGCATAACCAAGAATGAATGGTGAAGCCATAACAGCAACCATACCTATTATTGGTTGGAGTATCTCAAATTTATACATCAAAGGAAAATTCGTTGCCCCACCTCCAAAACCCAATAAAGAACCAATAATTATATAGCCAATTTGATATTTTTTTTCTCCTTCCTGCTTTCCAATCTCTCTTATTAATTTCAAGAATGCGTAACCAACCATCCCGAAATAACCAAATATTAGAAACCATTTATATAAAGGTCCAGCAGTTGGCCAGAACGGAAAAAAGAACATGGAATGTACTCCTTTTATATAAGATGAAGAAAAACTATTTATTGCAAATAAAAATATAATTATGTAACCAAGGGCAAGAAGATACTTTTTTCTTTTGTGCAAATTAAGGACTGACAATACCCAATGCAAATAAAAGATCGGAATAAAAATGGCTCCCAGATTTAAAAATTTTGCCCAAAAAATTGCCATTTCTTGGTTGCTTTTTACAAGCAATAAGGCAAACCATGCATAACACCAAACGGCAAAAGCAAGAGACAATAAGCCAAAAAGTTTATTAGATAAATCTTTTTTGTTTTTTAAATAAACAAATACACCAAAACTGGTAAAAAATATTCCCGTGATTAAAACAGACCAAGTATATATTTCAAGCATGTTATTTATATTTTAGATTAAAATCAACCGAGAATCAACAATAATCACCCTAGACTTTAAAAGAGGGTAATATATAATGAATTTAATGATTCAAAAATCAAAAGAATTTAATGTTGAATACAAAGCAAATTTTGTTTCTCGGGCAAATAACGATATTAAGATTTGGGTAGCAAAACCCACTGATTCTGAATTTCAGAAAATTAAAAAATTTTCAATATCACCCGTACCACAAAAAATGTACCGCGATAATCAAAAAAATAAAATCTTACATTTTGATTTTAAAAATCAGAGAAAACTTGAGATAAAAATTAATATTTCGGTGATTTTGAAACAAAGTCAGATTAAATTAAATAAAAATTATATTAAAATATCAAAAAACATCTTTCGAAGATACAAAAAAAATGAAAGGTTTTTAGAACAAACCACAGAAATTAAAAAACTTACAAGAAAAATTATCAAAAATAGTAGTAATGATTTAGATAAAATTAAATCAATCTTTATTTTTATTGCAAAAAATTTTAACTATTGTTATCCAGTTAAAAAAAGAGGTGTAAAAAATCTTAATTTGAATAAACTTAGTGGCGATTGCGGAGAATATTCATCTTTGTTTGTAACTATGTGCAGAGTTTCAGGCATTCCGGCAAGAAATAATACTGGTTTTGTTATTTTTCCAAAACATGAGAAAATTTCAGAACATGGTTGGGCAAGTATTTATTTAAAACCATATGGATGGGTGGATATGGATCCTCAGTATGCGTCTCTTGAAAAAAATATAAAAACAGGAATCAAAAAATATTTCGGGCGAAGAACAGATTATAGAATAACTTTTATTAATGGCTTTAATATCCCGTTAAAACTTGGGGTTCCAAAGAATTTTCAGTTTATTTATTGGAAAAATCTTGGATTACCAATAGCAAACAATTCAGCACAAATTTTGCAACCCCTTGTCTTTGCATCAAAAAACGAGGTTAAATTTAAAGATAATATAAAACTTATTCCATAATTTTCTTAAAAAGTTTTCAAAATAAAATGGCTTCGGTTTTTTTAGATTAATCGAAGCCATTTAAGGTGTCCTAACCCTTTTTAATTCGAGATGTGGTTGATGAACAACCTTTGTGAATGGCGGCGATAATGAGCGTTTTTGTGTTACCTTTCATTTTGGCTTTGGGCGGAATATATACCTTCATCTTTTTTCACCTCCTTTCTTTCTAATATAATCTTTTGATTGTTTTTGTTATTCGGCAATTTTCTGGAGAGCGACCCAAAAGATCTCCTCCTTCTAGAAAAGCTAATCCCGGACAACGGGCACAGTAAGTAAGATTTTCACATACCGAACATTTTTTAATGTCTTTAATTTTCAGGCCACGCAAGTATCGGAGTCCGGAAGAATTATACCATATTTCAGAGAATTCAGTTTTTCTAAGATCGCCTACCTCATAAAGTAATTGATTACATGGTAAAACTTTTCCTGAAGGCGTAATTGCGCAAGTATTAAATCCGCTATAACAAGGCGTGGCTTCAAGTAAATTAGAAATGCCCAGATAGAATTGGTGATCTTGAAATGGCTTGCGTCCAGCATAAAGACCGGAGAAATCCTTATCTTCTAGAAATTGAACCATCTGCCCATTAGTAAGTCTTAACGAGTGGGTATCCTTAGAACCATCGTTACGGGCTGTTATAATAGGACTTGGTGAAATTACACAATCCATTGATTCCGCTAATTGTTTTACAGCATATCGCTCTTTAAAATTATGACGCATCATTGGAAAAGCAATTTCTACTTTTATACCTGTTTCTTTTAGAATTTCGATAGCTTGGACCGTTTTTAAAAAGGATCCTCTTAGGCGTGTAATAGAATCATGGATCTCAGAATTTGCTCCGTACAAACTTATCTGAATGCGTCTTACGGGATTAGCGGTTAGAGTTTCAGCTATCTCTTGGTTTATAAGGGTGCCATTGCTTAAAATATCAATAGAGAAATGAAGTTTACTTGCATATTCAACAATTTTAAGCGCATCAGGTCGAGTAAAAAATTCGCCTCCAGTAAAAGACACAAAGAGACATCCTTCCTGTGCAATTTGTTCCAAGATACTTTTAATTTCATGTAATTTCAAAGAAGGCAAGTTTCTCTCCATATAGCAATGGATGCATCTCTCATTACATGAATAAGTTGTTTCAAATGTCACGGCAAATGGAATAAAATGTTTTATTGCTTTCATCTCGATTGTTAATAAAACATTTTCACCATCATCAATGTCATGAATAGCAAGATTTGGATTTGTAGATTCTGCATTAATAAATCCCATACCAGCTGCTTCTTGTAGAAAATTGAGAGTGTCTTTCTTGGCTTGTTGCTGATCAACGCGATACTCATTATTTAGATATGAAATCATTTGATTAGCATCTTTCTCATTACTCAGCATCTGCCACAGTTGTGAAGCAGTCTCATTCCAAATAGCTATTTGCTGATTTTCGCAGTTGAATGTAACGATTTCATTGCCAATCATACGCCACCCAATTCTTGGATTAATTTTAATTTTATCTGGCATAACCTCACCTCTTTTCTGCAATTTCCTTATTTTACAAGGATTTTTCAAAGACCAGAGATCTTTCTAGTTTCCAGTATATATCCACTTCAAGAGTTGTCAATACCATGTGACAGATGATATAATTTAGGCATATGACTAACAAAAACAAAAAAATATTAATAGGGGTTACAGGCGGAATTGCGGCATATAAGACATGTTCACTTATAAACCAATTAAAAAGAGAAGGGTATGAAATTAAAGTTATTATGACTAAGGCGGCGACGAAATTTGTGACGCCATTGACTTTTCAAACATTGAGTAATAATCCTGTTTATTTGGATTTATTTGATGTAATAGACAAAACAAAAGTAGAACATATTGATTTAGCTGATTGGTGTGATATTTTTGTAGTCGCACCAGCTACAGCAAATACTATAAGTAAAATTGCCTTGGGGATCGCGGATAATTTATTAACTACTGTAATTATGGCTCTACCACAAAAAATCCCTGTTATAATAGCACCAGCTATGAATGTGCATATGTGGGAAAATCCGATAGTACAAAAAAATATATCTGAATTAGAAAAATACAAAGATAAATATATTTTTGTTGAACCCCAGGAAGGGAAACTTGCTTGCGGGTATGAGGGAAAAGGAAAATTAGCTAAGACAGAGGACATAATAAAAATAATAAAAAAAAGTAGTTAAAACATAATATAGTATGCAAAGTATGCAAAAAGATTTAAAACCTTTTTTACAAGAAACCAAGTATTGTGATTATAATAATCTGGCTGTTCAGGCCTTGGTTAATGAGTTTAAGGGTAAATATACTAACCAAAAGAATCTTGCAGTGGCCTTATTCCATTTTGTAAGAGATAATGTTTTATATAGAGTTGGGTTGTGGAATAGAAAAGCATCAGAAACTTTGGCCGAAAAAAGCGGCACATGCACGAACAGCGCCAATCTCCTAGTATCTTTATTAAGGGCCGTTGATATCCCGTCTGGTTATGGAGTAATGAGAGTAAACGGTCAGGAATATTTTGGTCCTATTATGTTGGAAACTTTTAGAAATAAAGTGTCTAAAAATTCAGTGCATATTTATTGCTATGTTTATTTAAACGATAAATGGATTAAGTGCGATCCTTCGGATGATAAAGAATTATCTGAAAATACAAGTTATTTTAATCCGACAACCAAATTAGTGGAATGGGACGGTTTCTATGATTCTATATTAAATTTAGATCCGCAACATATTTTGAAAGATGACGGACCTATAGATAATATTGATCATATAATTTCAAAAAAACCTCGTAATGCTCGGGGAATACCAATTAAAGTGGCCAATCTTTATGTAAAATTTTTAAGACAGAATGATAAAAAGATCAATAATACGAAAGAACTGGAACCGTTATTCATGTCATGGCTTAAAAATAACTATTCTATTTATTATTATCTTTATTTTGTCGTATCTTGGTGGCGAAACCTAAAATTATCTAGATCGCAATGAAAAAAAACTTAAAGAATAAAAAAATATTAATAACAGCCGGACCTGTATGGGTTCCGGTGGATAAAGTAAGGGTTATAACCAATGTTTTTAGCGGAAGACTAGGATGGACCATTACTAAAATAGCTCATGACATGGGAGCAAACATAACTTTATTAATGGGGCCAGGTAAAATTATTTTGCCGTCGAAAAAGATAAAAAATCTTAAAATAATCTATTTTCGTTATTTTGATGAACTTTTGAAATTAGTAAAAAAAGAAGTTAAATCTAAAAAATACGATATAATGATACACTCTGCCGCTGTTAATGATTACGCTCCAATTCTTCCAAAAGAAAAAAAGATAAAATCTGGAAAATCAAAACTAATGATAAGATTACGGCCAACAATTAAAATAGTAGATTTCATTAAAAAATTAGACCCCTCCATTTTTTTAGTGAAATTTAAATTAGAAGTTGATGTGCCAGAGAAAAAACTAATTGATGTTTCTTATAAAAGCATGTTGAAATCCAGGGCTGATTTAATGGTTGCTAATAATATGGAAACCGTAGAAAGGTATAAAGGTCACGAGGCCTTTATTATTGATCCTAAGAAAAATATAAAGAGGATTGTCGGAAAAGAAAAAATAGCGACTGAATTGTTGGGTATGATAAATTCTAAATTAAAAAATTAACCGAACCAAATAGACACATCATCCTCTTTGTCTTTTTTAGTAAAGACATCTACTATGTCTGCTAAAATAAATCGTATTATAATTCTAAACATATTAATAGATATTATAACAAAAATTAAATTTATAAAATAGCTTCCCTGTCAACCTTTCTATCTCCTCCCGCGCCCTGACTTCCTTAAGCACGGAGCGGATAAGCAATATTCCGGAGATAACTAAAAATACCAACAGCCCGCCATTAATCAACTTGTCTTGTAAGGTATCTGCCAACAACAATCTCACAAGCACAAATATCCAGATGGCAAAAGTCAGTAATTCGGTGGCAATGACTTTGATATTAAAAAGACGATATCTAGAAATCGCCATGGCAATAGATAAAATCAGCACTAAAGTAAAAACTGGTCCTAGCCAAGTGTATTTGAAAATACCCAGATAAGGAAATATTAAATCAGTAATAGTGGCAGGAAAAGAAGCCAAAATAGAGCCAACCAAAACATACCTAACCTGCATTTTTTGGATCCGGTCTCCAGATTTTTTATGCTGTAAAAATAAACCAATGTATCCGCCAAAAAAATAAACCACAACAAACAAACTATAAAAAATATAACCCGGATTTATCTCATAGATGTTATTTATAACCCCACCTATTATTTTATTAGTAAAGAATAAATAATATAAAATAAAGAAAAAAGGAACTGTATATGCGTAATAGAAGTATTTGTTTTTAATCAACTGGCTCGGAAAATTTAAGGAAAAATAGAAAAATATTACCGCGATAAGGATGGCTGATGAATGAGTTAAAATAATCCAATGCGAACTTAAATAATCTGGCAAATTAATAAAATAGAACCCGAGAATGCCAGCACTCCATAATACAACACTAAAAGACATGAGGCCGAAAATCTCGTTTATTCTTTCTCTCATTCCTCGCGATAAAATAATAATGCTCAGTATAAAATTTCCAATTATCACGCCGGAAAGTATGTAAGGAACTAGTGCCATAATTACATTTTAATTGAAAATAATTTATTAATCAATACAAATTAAGAATTGACAAAATTAAATTTTTGTTTAATATTGATTATATTAAAGGTCGGCCGATTATAACCTTATGAAAATATTGATATAAATTATGAAAAAACAAGATTTACCAAGGATAATAAAGAAAAATGCAACTAATAAAATGCAAGAATCCGGTTGTTGTTTTACAAGTTGCGGAGGAGTTCCAAGAAGCTGCTCAGTAGATGAAAGTAAAAAGTATTTTAAGGAAATTTCAAAAAAGATAAATTTACAAAAATAAATTCAACTCAAAATGCTAGCCAAAATTAGAAAAGAGCAAAATCATTTCCTTGCTTATTTTATTGATTTTCGAAAATTAGTTCCCGTAAATAAGGTTGGCGCGAAGATATTAGACGATTTCTTTAATCGAAATTATTCTATAAGTAAGATTATAAAAAAACTAGGCAAAAAGAATATTCAAAAACAAAATGTTGTTGATTTTTTAAATTCTATAAAAGAGGATCTTTTTTCGCCAAATCAATCAGGATATCCGATGATAAATCAGGATTTTTTCAGTATACCAATAGCTGTTGAACTTCAAGTAATGACTCAATGTAATTTAAGGTGCAAACATTGTTGCCAAGATAACTATGATAAAATAATGTCTATTGAAAAGATTAAGAATATATTAAAAATACTTAACGATAAAAAGATTTTTGAGATTAGTTTGGTTGGCGGAGAAATTTTACTACACCCTAATTTTTTAGATATCATTAAATTATGTAATAAATATAATTTTGCCACAACTATTGTATCTAATGCCACTCTTTTGGATGAATCTTTAATAAAAAAGTTAAAAAAATTTAAAAGAACATCCTTTTTAATAAGCTTAGAAGGAATAGACAAAACGAATGATGAGATTAGGGGTCCTGGGGTTTTTAAAAAGGTAGATAAAGCAATTAAATTGTTAAAGAAAAATAATATACATGTTGAAATTTCCACTACAATAAACTCAGAAAATATAAAATTTTATAAAAAATTAATAGAGTATAGTAAAAAATTAAATATTCCTGTAAATTTTAATTTATTTAAACCATTTAAATATCTTCAAAAATATTTAATTCTAAAACCAAAAAAATATTTTGAATTTATCAAAGATATTTTTAATGAAAGGAAACGTGGCGCAAAAATTGGTATAACGAATGCTTCAATAGTTGCAGAATTAACCGGACAAAAAAAGAGAAATGAGTGTCGTGCTACTGTTGCTGGCTTAACTATCAATACTGAAGGTTACATAATCCCCTGTCCCTTTTTAAATTTAGCAGGTTTTTATAAAAATAAGAAATTTCCTAAGTTCAATAAAAATTTTGTAAATACTTGGATTAATAATAAATTATTTAAAGAATTTAGAAAAAGGGGCTTACGAGAATGCCAAGCCTGTTCCTATATCTTTACAGGCAACATAAACAAAAAAAGCCCTTATGGTATTACATCCTTTGAAAAATATCTCAAAAACAAAAAGGCTTGATATTTTTCGATTATATAGTATGAATTAAAATAGGAATGTTCTTTTACATGATGTATGATGTATAATAGGAAGAATGGAAAAAATAAAAATAAAAAAGAAAGGAGGTGAACCCATGATAACCCTAAGAAATGTCAGTAAAAAATTTGGTGAGCAAATTGTATTAAAAAACATTAATCTGTCAGTTTTTGAACATGAGTTTATCGCTTTGGTTGGCAGAAATGGTTCGGGAAAATCTACCTTGCTCAAGATTATGGCAGGAATTTTAGGGCCAGATGAAGGATCAGTTGATATATTTTCTGATTTAAAGGTGGCCTATTTTCCTCAGGAGATCCCGCAAAAAGATCAGAAAAAGACAGCAAAAGAACTTATCGCTTCTGCAATGTGTTCAGAGCCTGAAAAAGTTTACGGAAAAATTGCCGATCTTTTAGGAAAACTCAAGTTATCAAAAGAGAAACTTGACTGCCGAATTGAAACGCTAAGCGGAGGAGAAAAAAGCAAGGTGATGCTGACTCTAATTCTTAAATCGTCAGCGGATATTTTTCTTCTTGATGAGCCGACAAATAATCTTGATTTGCAAGGGCTAGTCATTTTGGAAAACTTTATTATGTCCAGTTCCGCTGGTTTTCTGATTGTATCTCACGACAGGAAATTCCTTGAACGCATTGTGGTGGGGATTATAGAAATGAACGAAGAAACACATAATGTGGAAATTTATTCTTCCTGCACCTACAGTAAATACTTGAAAGAGCGAAAAAGAAAAGAAGAACAAGAACTAGCCGCCTATCAGGATTATATTGACGAGAAAAGAAAATTTGAGACATCAATAAGAGAGAGAAAACAAGAAGCGCAGAGGATCCAGAAAGGCCCAAAAGTTAAAAGAGATCATGATAAGTATGTTGTTGGTTTTAAAAAAGACCGGTCTAAGAAAATTGCTTCCCAGGCATCTTCTCTTGAAAAAAGATTGGATAGATTAGAGAGTGTACAAAAACCGAAATTTCATCTTCCATTAAATTTAGAATTTCGGTTTTTAGAAAGAAGCGGGGATATTGTGTTTCGTTTGGAAGGCACAGAAGTCAAGAATGATAACTTTCATCTTGGCCCGATAAACCTAGAGATTGATTATGGCAACAGAATTGCGATTCTGGGACCTAATGGAGGAGGAAAAAGCACATTTTTGCAAATTCTTATGGGAATGAGACAGCCGGATAGCGGTTTTATTCACCACGGCTCTCGCGTAAAAATTGGATATCTTCCTCAGGAAAATATCTTTGAACAGAAACACAGCGTTTTGAAGCATTTTCTGGAACAGGCAGATATTAGCGAGACAAACACTCGCCGCATATTGAACCGTTTTGGCTTTTCCGCTGATGATGTTAAAAGAACTGTTGAACAATTGAGTCCAGGGGAACGGTCGCGTCTTATTCTGGCAACACTCATGGCAAAGGAAACTAACTGCTTGATTCTTGACGAGCCAAGCAATCACTTGGATCCAGAAGCTCTAGATCGTTTAGAAACAGCGCTGAAAGATTTCCCCGGCATAATCATTATGGTAAGCCACGACAGGTATCTGATTGATCAAATAGGCATTACCAAGACATATCTTATGGAAAACGGAAAATTGATTCCTCTCAAGGATTACCATGATTATGAAAACTTATTTCTTCCAGAAAAATAAAGGGCTCCAGAGCAATATCACTGGCGCCCTTTTCTTTTTCATTTTAGGCAATTTTTGCTACAATAAAGGCAATGCTAGATAGCAATTTTTGGGCAAAATATTTTAAGGTTTATGATATACTTAATTTAGTTATTCCCTATCAAAGACTTTTAAAGGAGATCATTAAGGAATCGGAAATAAAAAAAGATAATCTAGTGCTTGATGCCGGCGGAGGAACAGGAAATCTGTCTTTGCTTCTAGAAAAAGAAGGAGCAAAAGTAATCAATCTAGATTTTTCAAAAGAAGCGTTAAATATATATAAAAAGAAAAATAAAGATGCTCAAATAATTTTCCATGATTTAACGCATAAAATTCCATTTCCGGATAATCATTTTGATAAAATAGTTTCCAATAACACTTTATATAATATCCCCAAAGAAAAAAGATTAGATGTTATGATAGAATTAAGGCGGGTGCTAAAGCCAAAAGGGAAAATAGTGATAGCCAATATCCACAAGAATTTTAAACCGATAAAAATTTATTTAAATACAATAAAAGAAAATATAAAAAGATACGGAATTTTTAATACCATAAAACTTATTTTAAAAATGTTTGTGCCGACTATAAAAATGTTTTATTATAATTTCATAATCCAAAAAGAGCATAAATTTAATAAAAATAATTTATTCGATTTAAATGAGCAAAAAGAATTATTAGAAAAGGCCAGATTTGCATATGTTTCCGAAACGAAACTGGTCTATACAAATCAAGGCATATTAAATAGCGCAATAAAAACATGAAAACTATTTATCAATTACAAACAAAAATTAAAAGAGAAGACAAGATTATAAATTTTGGCATTCCTGATAATCCTGACGAAATAGAAAAAATGCATCGGCTGAGATTTAATTCTTATTCTTATAAAGGATATATAGATCCTAAATTATTTCCAGACGGTATAGAAAAAGACGAATATGACAAAGATGAAAAATGCACATATTTTATAGCAAAACTAGACGAGAAAATATTGGGCACTGTTAGATTAATAAAAGATGAATATTTACCAACAGAAAAAGAGTGTTTCAAATTTGAAGAACCGGAAGAAATGAAAAACATACCACGAGAACAAAGAGCGGAATTAGGAAGATTGATAATTATACCGCCCGATAAAGATAGAAATGTTTATTTACCGAGAAATGTAATAATGCTGTTTCTTATTAATACTCTTGTCAGTTGGGGTTTAGAAAATAATATACTTGGCGGATACGCTTTTATAAAAGAAAAATTAAGAATAAAACTTGGGAAATTAAAAATGCCTATCCATTTGATAAAAGATTATGTCCAAATATATCCCAAAAACGGAATATTATATGGATACTTTAGTCAAGAAGACGATAAAGTTATACCGATATTTTATTTTACTGAAGAATTTAAAAATTATATTGATAAAATTGTTAATAAATCTTTGATGTTTAAAAAAGAAGATAACAAATTCATTATAAGAGAAAATCTATATAATAAATTTCTAAAAATTTTAAAAATAATCTAAACTGGTATAGTCAGTTCTTTACGGTTTTTAAGGATAACAATAAAGCCCAGTAATCCAGCAATAAAGGCATTTAATAACGCTGACGCTATAAAAAAATTCATATATTATAAAGTATAATATTTTTTGGTTGAGTTGACAAATTTTGCGAAGAGTATATACTAGAAGATAGAAAGACCATAGGTCTTTAGAATCCTTATATAAAATAAGGATAAAATAACAAGAAAGGAGGTGAAAAGTCATGGCGGATGTA